>ERZ724506.72-NODE-72-length-39455-cov-16.045381_pt1 | contig 39455 bp, 50 predicted proteins | sample MGYA00376039_ERZ724506 | MGnify/ENA primary metagenome ERZ724506 (study PRJEB28724, sample SAMN07190887) | wastewater metagenome | isolation source: effluent of sewage treatment plant in Hong Hong | place: USA: Christiansburg, Virginia | collected 2016-03-01 ... | reverse complement strand
TCGAATTAAACCGATTTAAAACTGGCATTCAAATTGTATTATGTATTTTCAAACAACACAAACAAAGGATTAATCATGTATAGCTATCAGTTACAATTCATTATCTCAATGATATCAAAGATCAAAGACGTTGATGATTTTATTCAACCTAAGTTCTCATTCACTGTAGAGTTAAGTGAGAGTGATGACTACACTCAAGATATGAAAGAGGCTTGCAAGCGTCTTGTCGAGTCTGGACTTAGTTTTAAAGTGAAAGACAACAAACTAACAATTTACGGTGGATATTAATCATGAATACATTTAAACAACACTATCTAAGATACAGTATCACTCAATGTAATAAGTATGAATCAATACTTTTAAGTATTATCATTCATTCACTCTTAATTATGGTATTGGTGTAATATTATGAATCACAAGACAAGTATCGTAAAATTAAAACAATGGTATAGATCATCAATGAAAGACTTAACGTGGATTGATAACCTAACAATCGAACAACGTGAATATCTTGAACAACGCGTAAGAATATCAAAGTTATTCACTGTCGAGCAACGCATTCAGTTTATGAGTTACTTCACACCAAGATTGCGAGTTGTATCATGAATACACTCATTGGTTTAATAATATTAGAAATATATTTGATTGCATTCGCTATTTTATATCATGGGGTAGGATTATGAATCACAAGACAATTTAGAATAACCGATATCGGTTCTATAATTGAACGACATAATTAAATTTAAGATCTTAAATGCTTGCTTAAGGATTGAGCAACATTTTAAGTTTTAAGTTATAATTATAAGTTATAAGTTAAAATAAGCTTATAATTTTAACTTAAAATTAAGTTTTATAATTAAAAATAGCCAAGTTAAAATTAACTTAAAATATTATGTTACGTTTAAAATTAACTTAAAAGCTTGACGCGGTGTAGCTTGTAATTAAAGCAAAACGTGCTATAATAGCTGTATAGTGTTGATATTGACATTTTTTTAATTGCGATTTAATTTAGAAATTAAAAAAATATCAATAATCAACACTTAGTCATAGATATTATAGATTCCAACCCATTATAACTTAAAATTAACTTAAAATTATAATTAAAAATAAAACTAAAATAACTTGGTTATTTAAAATAATAAGAGAGGTAAAAATCATGTTTAATATAAACATAGACGATAAGATCAAAAAACTAGCAGAGCGCAAAAGACTTTATGATTTGGCAGAACAAACAGAGTCACAAGATGAGCGTATTTTATTATATAATAAAGCGCGTGAACTGGCTGCCGATGTTTATAATTCTGTATTTAATGGATATTTAAGATCATTACCTCTTGGTCATGTGGTTTGGTCCGATGACAACACGACGGCAAAAGTTTTTAAGAATAACAGTAAGTTTTCAAAATATGAGCGTATCGTCAGGTTTAGTAAAAATAGGGCCGAGAAAATAGAAGATCATGTTTATTTTGATAGTAAAGGGATTGAATTACTCAAAGAATTAGATCAAGACGCTTTAAAATTATTCTGTGATTTACATGATCGTAAAACTAAGGCGAAAATTGAAACTAAGAGATTAGAAAAGGCTTTAAAAAATGCCGATGCTATGATTAAGCTTTATCATTTTGACAATGGTTTAAATGAGATTGTTTTAAATGACGGCAGAATAATCACCAAAGAATATTACATGGGGAATTCTTATATCAGAGTTGAGACTGTAAAATCATGAGACGATACGCATCTGATAATGTAAAGTATTTAAATCAAGGTACGATTGAAAGGCTTTTAAAAGATGATAATTGCTATAGTCAATCGTCTGGTGAATACGACGAGCAAGCTTTAAAAGACCGATTGATTGAATTAAAACAGGCTAAGGGCGAGTTGTTGGCATCTAAAGGTTATGATTCTATGCTTGATAATGAGATGATTGAACAGCAAGCCTCTAGTGAGCCAACGCAGCTATTCGCAGCTAGACACAAGTATGTAAAGATTGCACATGAGACTGTAAAACCTACAGTCAAACCAGCAAGACAATGGAAATTTATTTTAAAATATTGACAAGGTATTTAAAACATAATTAATTAAAGCAAAGCAAAGGACAAGACAAAATGAATAATTCGAGCATGATAATGGTAAAATATAAAGGTCCTAGTAATGTTAGAGGGTCACGAGTTGAACTACAGACATGGGACTTGTCACATTATAACAATTCAAAAGTCTGTAAAAAGACTTTAAACTATGACCACATATTTAATGGGGTTGACGATCAAGCAGAAAGATATTTTAAAGAATTAGGTCTTGAAATTATCGGATGTAACTCAAGACATCCAGAAGTTTATGTATATTTATTTAAGTGGAATATTGAAGTCATGGCAAAAATATTTGGTTATGAGGAGAATATAAAATGAGTCCTATAGGTTATGCAGATAATTTAACAGTTTATTATATTAAACATCATATAAATGATTTTATTTATTTTAAATTCTGCAAAGGTAAAATGAAAAAATCAAAAATTGATTATGATGAAAATGGTGATGCTTTTTTCTATGTTGAGAATACTTTAAAATATTATTTAAACGAAATTATGAGGAGATAAAATGAATAAGAAAGAATATATCGAGTGGATTGATAAAATGGAAAGTCAAGGTCTTGATGATGCTGAGATAGACGCGGCAATTCAAGACTATTTAGATCAACCAGAGTCTAATGAATGGTTTTTTGAAAGTGAGGAGTATTAAATGTATTTCATAACCAAGATTACAAAAAAGAAAACTAAAGTTGTATGTTTTGATAGTTTTGAGGGTATTAAATTCGTACCTCAAGGTACTAAAATATTTCAAATAAACAACGGTACAATCGGACAAGGTTGCAGATATAAGAATTACTTAATTAAAGACGTTTTGAAGGTGTTAAAATGAATAAGAAAATAGATCTGTATTTCTTAGGTGATTACATGTGTACAACTCAACAAGCTAAGACGTGTCGAGAGGCACGTTTAAAATATTTAGAAAGTTGTAAACGACTGGACCATAGTCTATTGAACAGAGTTATTTTAAAATATCCTCATTCACTTAAAGCGAGGTTTCAAAAATGAAAAGAAAAGTCATAAAATATAAACTACATAGTGAAGTAAAGTTACCAAAGAAATTTATCGAGTCGATACCACACCAAGGCCGTGCGGATGATGCTGTCAAAGATATTCAAACAGTTTATAATGTTGAATGCGATAAAGATGAGTTAATTAAGTATCTGAAGTCTACAGGAGGTTGGTCACTGGACGAATTGCAGGACCATGACGATAACATAGACCGATTGATTTGGATATCGTGCTTAGACTGTCAAGAGCAATCAACAACATATTGGTATATGGGGTCTTGAATGAGTAATCATCACAGAATGAAACGAATAGTTGTCACGAGCAATCAAGAAATTCATTCAATTTTAAAAGAGGCTTTCAGACATGGCACTCACTTAGCTTACGATTCATATCGTTTCTGTGTGAAAATAGATAAAAATAATTTCAGCATGATTGCACGAGTTGCTGCAATTTTACCAAATGCTTATGTCTTGGTGACACCTGATGGTGAGTCAGTAAAATATGAGGTGAGCTTATGAGATTAAATGTCACATACGATAAATTAGATTTGAGTGTTGATGTGAATAGAGTTGACGATAGTTTTGATCATGCGTTTGGTACTCAAAAGCAGTCACATTATGAAATTAACGCTATCTATTATAATGGAAACATGATTCCGCTTGCATTAGTTAGTGAAGAGACTTTAAAAATATTAGAGGAGAAAATTAACAATGCGACGTGATGAATACGGCATTATCGGCCAAACAGATGCGAACGACCCAAGTTATTTAGACTTTGGTGATGCTCCATTCAGTACAGGATTAATGGCATTCGGTGGTAGTTCACAGGATAAGAAGTTAATGGTATTATTTATCACAATGGATTATAGAATTGTACGACATCCTTATTCTACGCAGAATACAGGTACGCATCCACACAACGACCCAAGGTCAGTGAGTCGTGATCAAGTTATTGCATTCTTTGCAGGTTGTATCGGTCAACCTAATGAGTGGAATGCTAATCATGCTTATGTGTTATCGACTTGTATTAACTACGCAAAAGGTTGGCGAGTTAACAAAGACATATTAGGTCCAGCACATAAGTATTATCTTTACAAGTGTGCAGGTGTAAAGCCTAGCATAGTATTAACAGCGTTTGCGTATTTGCATCAAGGTTGTTCGATACTATGGGATTGTTACATTAAACCAAACAGTGAGAAAAACCAGAGTATCGTAATGAATACAATCTTTGGTAAGCGTTGGATTAAATTCTTGTATTATAATCATCCTGATTTGTATAAGAATATCGACGTGTATTTCAATGGGTGGCGTGATCGTGCAGAGATCGGTCAAGCTTTAAAGATGCGTATCGGTCAGGAGATATTTGGTCATGACAGAAATTAGAATATTTCCAATACTTATGTGGTGTATGTTTGTGTGTTTATGGTTTACAGTGGGGACGATGTTATGAGTGAATTAGAAATAAGATTAGAACAACACGCTATGTGGCTTTTAAATTCATCAAAAGGCCAAAAATTCGTAGCTAAATCAGGCGAAAACCTACGCTATGCGGACCTACGCTCTGCGGACCTACGCTATGCGGACCTACGCTCTGCGAACCTACGCTATGCGGACCTACGCTCTGCGAACCTAAGCTCTGCGGACCTACGCTCTGCGGACCTAAGCTCTGCGGACCTACGCTCTGCGAACCTAAGCTCTGCGAACCTACGCTCTGCGAACCTACGCTCTGCGAACCTAAGCTCTGCGGACCTACGCTCTGCGGACCTAAGCTCTGCGAACGGATTTAAATTCATTCCGCTGCAAATTGTGAATACAAAGTATTTCATAACTATTTTAGATGATCATATTTTGTGGGGTTGTAAAAAAATGACCTTTGATGAAGTTAAAAATTTTAAATTTTCTGACTGTGAAGACTCAACATGGGATTCTGATGAATTTAAACTAAACAAGAAAATTATAACAGAAATGATAAGGTACTATAGAAAATGAATAAACCAGATTTCGCAGAGTTGAAAGAGAAACTCACAACATTCGATTCAAAGAAAAACTTTGATGAAATAATGATTGAGTCTCTTGATAAAAACCCTGATCGCAACTCTAAAGATATAGTTATAATTATGTATGTAGGTGCTCGCAACGCTGGTAGAAATGAGCAAAACACAAAATCATCAATAATCATCACAGAGCTTTTAGATATTATACAAAGTCAGAGTGAGGCGTTGGAAAGTTGTGGGTGCTTCTGTGGCTCATTCGATTTTGATAATTCAGCTTGTACTCCTTGTTCGACTTTATCCGAAACAACCACACGTCTGCAAAAATTAAGGGAGGGGAAATGAACACAGAAAATAAATTTCGAGAGTTTTGGGTTAACGATGATAATAGCATTGTTAAATTTGTCTTTAAATGCAAATCGCAAATTGAGTCTGTTGATATAGAAAAACCAAACATAGTCCATGCTATAGAAATCGCTGCTGTGGAACAGTTGAAAGCTGAGATAAAAAGCTTAGAAGAAGACTGCGTTACCATGAGAGAGCATCAGGCTTTGCAGATTGAAAACAATAATTTTAGAGCCGAAATAACCGCGCTCAAATCCAAGCTCGCAAAGGCGAAAGAGGCTTTGGAGTTTTATGGCGATAGAGAAAGTTATGTTGAGGATCAGGAGTTTCACACAATTGACTCTTTAAATAATGATGACGAGTTTCTAGAAAAGTATCAAGCGCGAGTTGGCGGTAAAACAGCACGACAAGCACTGAAAGAAATTGAGGGGTAGAATGAACGACGACGAATTAAATCTAAACAAACGAGTTGGAAAAAAGTTTAAAGATCTGCGCGCTCAGGTTGGATTGGATCAAAAGCACGTTGCAAACCTTTTAGATATTCCAAGGTCTGCCGTATCTGTTATCGAGAGCGGAGAAAGACACTTAAGCGTTTACGAATTTGACCTGCTTTGTAGATTATTGAGAGTTTCACCAAACGAAATTCTTGGATGGAATAGATCACAGGTAAAAGAACAGGTGACTAAATGACCGAATCATTCAAGCAACAACTGCAAGAGTTAATTGATCAGGCTGCGGAGAAGTCTGTAGACAGAAATATGCTAGAGCTTAGAGATGCAGATGCAGAGATTGAACAGCTCAAATCGAAGCTGAAGGTGGCCGTTGAGGCTTTAAATGATATCTTTAATAAAGCAAAAGACGGATCACATTGTGAACAATTAGCTCGCGAAGCTTTGAAAGAAATTGAATCATGAAACGTAAAAATACACTCACGATAGCGATCACCAAGTATTATGATATCAAGGTTGAGGCGAATGAATCGGACCTTGCTTGGGATGAGTACATGAATAATTCAGGTAAACGATTGAAATTGATTGAGACTGATATACAGTATCATGAATTTAAAACTAATGAAGGGGAAACAAATGAATCTAGCAGACCTAATAAAAAGCGTTCAAGAATCAATGAATAAAAAAGGCGAGTCGTTAACGGTTGACGGTAACTTCGGACCAAAGACACGAGCAGCAGCAGAGAAGTATGACTTTCATATTGATGCTATCAAAGATGATATGACTCCAATAGAACCTGTAGACCTAGGTATTGAGTCGTTCGTTGTGACAGTACCCAAGTTTGTAAGACTTCCGATAAAGTTTAAAGATCGTGGTAATTATAAAACACCAAGTGGTAAGTTTAAAGGTCTCGTCGTGCATTACACTGTCAGTGGTAATTCAGAGAAGTCAGCAAAGGGTGTAGTCGAATGGTTAGCAGGTCAAGGTTATGGCTGTATGGTTATGGACCTGAATGGTGTGATTTATATTCCTGAAGACTTCGATGTTATGACTGACTACGGATATCATGCAGGTGTATCTAAGTGGGGAAATGACACAAGCGTTAGCGACAAATTTGCAGGAATGGAAATATGTTGTTGGGGACGAAACTCTATGGTTGGTCCGTTCAGAGAAGTAACTACAGACCAAGGTTACGTTGTCGCAGGTATTTATCAGCAGTACACAGATGCACAAGAAGACGCTCTTATAAACTTTTGTCTTTGGGCTAAAACTCAGAATCATGAATTTAGTTTTGACAATGTTGTAGGTCATGACGAATTAAGACGTGAAGCAGGTAAGCTTGGCGACAAGCAAGACCCATCGGGTAGTTTATCAATGACAATGCCTAAGCTTAGAGAAGCTTTAAAGTATTTATCAAAGAAGTAATATGGTCTACACTCACGACATGACGATAGAACAACGATTAGAAATTATCAGACAGACCATAAAAGAAGGTTGGTCTACTCACATGACACTTCGCAAAGGTCGTGTAACTCGTAAAGAGATGGCTATGTTTCGTGAACCGAAGAATATAATAAAACACGACACAATTTTGGTGGGACCAGAGTAAGGACAAAATGAAAAAGTTAAATTTACGAGGACAACTTCTTAGGAATGTTGATCGTGCAGATACCAAGATGTATTTTAAATTTGTTTACGACTTTAAACAGTTCAAGCATTTATTTTTTAAGACAGATCATTGGCAGAATATAGTCCGTGAGATGATACTTGAGGCTTGTATCGAGGAGAATAAGAAACTAAGTGCAGCGATACAAAAAGGTAAAGAAGAAGACTACATTCCGTTTGCTCAGTATAGATATGTGATTGAACCTTACGAGCATGAACATTTAAATAAAGTTAATTTGAATGAAGAAAAACTGAAGGTATTTAAATTACTTCAGGAGAAGTATAAAGAGATAGGACAACCAGTAAGTCCATATTTATTATGGCATGATCGTGGTCGTATCGGTATGACGATTAAAGATTATGAAATCTTTGAGCATTGTTTGTTTGAGCTTCAACAGGATACGCACTTGGAGGTTGTCAGTTATGAGCTACCGAATGGTGACAGTTATATTAAAGTCAAACCACAAGTAGCACTCGTTAAAAAAACGTTCTCTGCAAAGCGTAATAATCCATTTCATAAAAAAGATGTTGAAATGATGGATAAAGCAAAGCAAGCTAGATTAAAAGAAGAAGTTTATAATGAACCAACAATTAAGAAAATAAAAAAATAGTGATGGGTTGGTGTTCGTAACCTCGTACTAATGTTTGCCGAGTTAGTTCACGAATCGGCTTTTTAAAGGACAAGCAAATGGACAAGATTAAGCTTAGACCTTATCAGGACAACCTGATAGATAAGATTTATAATATATGGGATAAAGACCCTGAGTTAAACGTGATGTTGCAGTTGAGTACAGGCGGCGGAAAGTCTGTTATCATTGCAAAGATCATTCAAGACCTGAGAGAAGAAGGTCACAAGATCATCTTACAAGTGCATCGTAAAGAGTTAGTCTCACAACTAAGCTTGGCACTTTGTAAGTTTGGATTAGTTCACAACATTATCGCACCGACTAACGTAGCAAGACAGATCATTGGTCTTCAACGATTAGAATTTAATAAACAGTTTTATCACAGTAACAGTCCGATCATTATTGGCTCAGTGGATACGATCAATGCTCGTGCCATGCAGTTAGTAAATGTATTGAATGGGATTAAGTATGTTATCACGGATGAAGCTGCACATGTGTTGAAAGAGAACAAGTGGGGTAGAGCTTTAAAGTTGTTACCGAATACGATCAACATTGGTTTTACAGCAACACCACATAGACTTGATAAAAAAGGATTAGGTTCAGAGACGGACGGTATTTACGACAAGATTGTTACAGGTCCAACAACTAGATGGTTAATTGATAATAAGTTTTTATCTAAGTATAAGGTTGTTGCACCTCCTTCGGACTTTGCGGAACGTATCGAGCATGTAAAGACCAACACTTCGGACTATAGTAGTGAAGCGATTAAAGCTGCTGCTGAAGGTTCGCAAATTGTTGGTGACGTGGTTGAGAATTATATTAAGTTTGCAAGTGGTACTCAAGCGATCGTGTTTGCACCGACGTTAACTATTGGTCAGGAGATGGCAGATAAGTTTAACGCTGCAGGTGTTACCGCTAAGTTTTTATCGTCACTTGATAATGACTCTGAGAGATTTAAAAGTGTAAATGATTTTAAATCGAATAAGATTCAAGTGTTACTCAATGTTGATTTGTTCGATGAAGGATTTGATATTGGTGTTGCTGAGGGTAAGCGAATTATTGAGACGGTTATCTTAGCACGACCAACGATGAGTCTTGGAAAGTATTTGCAGCAGGTAGGACGTGGACTTAGACCGTCACCTAATAAAGAGTATGCTATTATAATAGATCATGTTGGTAATGTAAGACGTCACGGACTACCGTGTAAAGAACGCAAGTGGAGTTTAGATCGTCCGTCAAAGCGTGAGAAGTCAAAGAGTATGGTACGCACTTGCGTTGAATGCTTGAGTGTTTATGATCGTACTGAAACGCAATGTCCATTTTGCGGAACACTCGCAATTACCAAGTCAGAAGGTACTGGTCGTGTTCCCCCAAATTTCGTAGATGGGGACCTTGAACTGATTGATATTGAAACTATTCGAGAGATGGAAGCTAAGACTGTGCTTGAATCACCTGATAGCGTGGCACAACGAGTGACTGCAGCAGCAGGGATAATTGCAGGTAAGTCTGCAGCAAAGAAACAGAAAGAAAGAATTGAAACTCAGAATTTATTAAAGGATAAGATTGCGCAATGGGCAGGTGAGTTAAGAGCGAATGGAATGGATGACAGATCGATTCATAAAGAATACTTCTTGCGCTTTGACCAAACTATTGCAGAATCATTAGCTGAACCAAATTTACAGATGAAGAATATGATTGAGGAATTAGATGTCTGATGAGTCCGAAGTACAACAACACATTCAGATCGAAGCGTCTAAGCTTGGTAACAAATTGTTTCGCAACAATTCTGGTGCTTACAAGGATGCTACAGGTCGTGTTGTATTTTATGGACTTGGAGTAGTATCATCTCAACAAAATAAATATTTTAAGTCTTCTGATTTGATTGGGTTTACACCGATAGTGATAACACCTGAGATGGTTGGTAGAAAATTAGCTGTATTTACTGCTTGTGAAGTTAAAAAGACCAAGTGGAAATACGCTGCAACGGAAAGAGAGATTGCACAAAAGAAGTTCTTAGATGTGGTAAAGATGAATGGTGGGATTGCGCTATTTGCTAATTCGATTGAATCATACAAGAAAGCGATAATAGACTTTATTTTTATGCGCTAGGTTTAGCTTGCTACTAAACTGATCGGTCCAAAGAGTTTTGTCCGACTCTTTGGACCTGCGCACCTTACTTTAACTAGGACAGAGGACAAGCCGTGAGATTATTTCCTGCAACAATAACAATCGATGGTAAAAAGTTACCGCTAATAAAAGATTGGCAAAGACTTTCAACATCGGATCAAGTCCAAATAGAGAAGTGGAAAGTTGAGTTCGGATCACAACTTATGTACTTCGGTATTCCTTGTGGTCAAGACAACGGCATTGTTGTCGTGGACATCGACGTTAAAAATGGTATCGATGGTTTTAAGAATGCGATCGACGCCAAGTTAAATTTACCAACAACTTTATCTCAACGTACTTTATCGGGTGGTATGCACCTGATTTACAAAGTACCTAAAGATATTAAACTTAAAAATACTGTATCTAAATATGCTAAGAATGTGGACACTCGTGCGGATGGTGGTTACATCTTCTATTATGGCTTTGATAATACACCTATTGCAGACTGTCCAGAATGGCTGTTAAAGAACGATGAACAAGACCTACCTAAGACATCGGGTAATCCATTTACGATCAAACCAAGCATAGCTCGTGAGATGCTATACGATATCTGTACTCAAGTTGCGAGCGCACCTGTAGGTGAAGCAAACAATACGCTTAATCTTAAAGCATTTGAAGCTGCACAGAACTTGATTGGTACTGGATCTTTACCAAAGGAAGAAGTCTTTGAGCAGTTGATGCAAGCTGCACGAGCTAGGGGTAAGTCAGATGCTGAGTCGAGAGCTACGATCGAGTCAGGATTCGCAGGTGGTTTAAGAGCAGGTCCGTCAATCGATTGTCCGTTTGAACCAAAGCCTGTGACCAACATGCAACCGAAGTCAGACAGATGGTTTCCGCCTGAACCAACAATGGATGACTTCTTTAACTTTGAACATTTAAAAAAGAAACAGAATCATAAAGACTGGTCCCCTCAAGACATCTACTTACTAACAGCAGATGGTGGTACAGGTAAGACAACTTTAAAACTCCAAGAAGCAATTTGTTTAGCACTTGGTGAACGCTTCCTTGGCTTTGAATGTGTCGAGCGTGGTAACACTCTGTTCATTACAGGTGAGGATAGCGAAGGTAAACTTTACAACATCCTTGGTAAGCAGATGTTACAGATGGAACTAAACGATGAACAGAAAGCCATCGTTAAGAAGTCTATTCGTATCAAGCTTGCCGATGATATGATGATCGTGACCCAAGATAAGAATTATAATTACTTTCCGAATCATACCGCACTTGAAAAGATCTGCGAAGGTCTTGAAGAATTTAAACCAAAGATGATTATCATTGACCCGTTGGCTAACTTTTGGGGTAAAGAGTCCGATCTAAATGACATGAGTCGTGCCGTTACCAAGTTTGCAGCCTTACTGCGTGACCGAGCAGGTGCTTGTGTTGTTTTAATCAATCACATGGGTAAGCAATCGTCACAGTCCAAGGACATGAGTCAGTTTGCAGGTCGAGGTGGATCGGCTTTACCGTCTCACTCTCGTATCGTGATGTCGATGGTTAGAGTTGATAAGAACGACTTTACAGAGATGACTGGTAGATCGTTACCTGAGAACACGAGCGCACTTGAAATGTATTGCAGTAAGTTCTCGGATCACTCACCAATACTAAACGAGTCGCAGGTCTTGTTGAGAACTGGTCACTTGTTTGAGATTGTACCGATAGTTGCATCAGCTAAACGTGATGAGGACGATCGATCGGACGTTCAAATTCTGATCGACTTCATGAAGGATTGTAAAAAAGATAATAAGTACCCGACCAAAGATGTGATAATTGGTGCTTTACATGGTACGCTTTCAAAGGATAGGATCACAACTGCGATGAGCGCATTAGCGTTTAAGCCGATTGATGGATACATGTTGAAGACTATTGTGCATCCTGATATTAGTATTAAAAAAGAAGCCTTCGTCTTAACGGACGATAAGGGTAATGAATAAAGAAAGCGAGGAAACCATGAAGAAGTCAGTAAAAAAAGCTACTAAAAAAGTAGTTAAAAAAGCTACTAAAACCAAGAAAGCTTGCTAGTTTTCTTAAAGGGGTGCAAGTCCCCTTATTTTTAACTTGCATTTGCTTTGCTTTAATTTATAATAACAAACAGGAGGACACAATGTGGTCGCATAAAAAATACAAGAAGCAGTTTAAGGGTCAGTATGTCATAGCTAATGGTGACAGAGTATTTCAGTTATCTGAGATCGATGGAAAGAAAGTCATTTCATTCGAGTCGTTTCAGCAAGCTAAGAAACAAGGTTGGAGTAAGATGTCATGAAACTAGAGTTATCATTTTCATGTGTTACGGATCTTACAAATCAGCTACAAGATTTATTGGAAGACTTAAAAGGTAACGATGTTCAACGTGCTGAAGCTATCTATGGTGGTGGAACTGTTGTATCTACTCAACCACCTGTAGTCACAGAAGAAATATCTGAACCAGTTGCTGAAGCACCAAAGAAACGTACTCGTAGAACTAAAGCTGAGATCGAAGCTGAGAAGAATCAACCAGCAGTAGATGTTGCACCAGTCGTTGAACAACCTGTATTACCTACGTTGACTGAAGCACCAATCGTTGCAGTAGAACCAGTTGTTGAAACACCAAAGAACTTCTACTCATTGTCTGAGTTTAGTGTTAACTTTGCTATCGTTTTAAATACTTTATTAAACGACGGATCGTTAAGTATTGGTGACTTAGAAACAGCTTGTAAGTATTACGACGTGAAGAACATTTACTTAATCAGTAAAGACATCGCAATGATGGAACACTACTACAATGATCTAGTAGCAAGACAGATCATAACCAAAAAAGGCGACTACTAATTTAAAGGGGACACTATGAAAGAGATACGAAGCAGTAACTTACCAAGATTTATGACATGCAACGGATGGATGGCTTATTCACATCTTCCACAAGAAGAAAATGAAGTAGCTAAAGAAGGTACAGCATTTCATGAGCTTGTTGATTTACTTTTTAAAGGTAAAGAACCAATGCCATCGGCAACCAATGGAGTATTCTTTGACAACGATATGTATTATCACGCGAAGCGAATACTTCCATTGATACCTGCAAACGCATTGTCAGAACAATACCTTGAGTACCTACCAACACCACAAGTTAAAATCACAGGTCACTATGATTACATGTGGACGGAAGGAACAACTCTAACAATTATGGACATCAAGTACGGCCATAGAGCTGTTGAAGTTAAAAAGAATTGGCAGTTAATCAGTTACGCCATTGGTGAAATGATTAAACAGTCAACGAAGAATGTTAACTTCACTCATGTTAAAATGATTATTGTTCAACCAAGACCACATCATGTAGACGGATGGGTTCGGTCTGTCACGGTTACAACTCAAGACTTGGTTGGATACTATCAGGAAATCGTAGCTAAATGTAATAGTGTTCCCGTTCTTGTAACATCTGAATACTGCAGATATTGTCCTGCACTTGGCGAGAATTGTCCTGCTATAACTCAAGCTTATAACAATGCAGTTGATGTTGTTGTGAACGATGTTGTACAGGACCAAATTGACGGTAAGAAATTGTCAGAGATGTTAGAAGTTTATGATCGCATCAAAGATATATTTAAAATTAAAATTGAAGCGTTGCAAGACTTGGCTAAGAAGAAGATCATGTCAGGTGATATTGTTGATGGGTTTGTAGTTGAGAAGAACTATGGTCATCGTAAATGGAAGAACGACATATCTGCTGCAAACTTTAAGGCTATCACTGGTAAAGACTTAATGAAGTCTGTATCTAAGAGTCCTGCAGAATTAGAGAAGGAAGGTATCGATCAATCAATAGTCGATATGTTCTCAGTCAGTGAGCAACGTGGATTTAAACTAACTAAAATGAACGCATCTGCATTAGCAGATAAAATATTTAATAACAAGAAGGAGAACTAATTTATGGGAATGTCAACAGGACAAAACGTATTAATTTCAGGACGTATCGTATGGAAGTCAGGCGACTTATTTAAAGGTGCGCCACAACTGGACTTCAACACTAAACAACCAAAGCTTGATAAGACTGGTAAGCAAGTTATCCAGTACGGATTTGGATTAGCAGTATCTAAACAAGATCCTGCATTAAATAACTTTATCGGAATGATGCAGACCGAAGCTAGATCAGTGTATCAATCTGGTAACGTACCTCCATCATTTGCTTACAAGTATAAAGATGGTGACGGTATCGACGATCAAGGTATTCCATTTTCACAACGTGAAGGTTATGCAGGTTGCATCGTGTTCGCATTAACTACTCAGCAACCTATCACTTGGTTTAAATACGACAATGGTCAGAACGTGTTGATCGCTGAAGGTGTTAAGTGTGGTGACTACGTTAACGTACAAGTTAACATGAAAGCTAACGTACCTGCAGTTACAACTCACAAAGCAGGAATGTTTTTAAATCCAAATGCTGTACAGCTTATCGGTTACGGTAAAGAGATCGTATCGAATGTTATCAATGCTGCATCTATCTTTGGTAACGCTGCACCAGTTGTACCTCAAGGTGCAAGTGCAGTTCCTGTCGCACCTCAAGGTGGATTCTTTGCACCAACACCACAACCACAGGCTCCTCAGTTCCAACAACCACAGATGCCGCAAGCACCTGCGCAGCCTCACTTTGGAGTGTTACCACAAGTACACCAACCTCAAGTGATGCAACCACAGTTCCAACAACCACAGATGCCGCAAGCACCTACAGGTTTTGGTAATCCGTTCGGCACTCAACAATAGATCGCTCCTCTCTACACTCGTAGCACCGAGAGTCATATCGGTGCGATTTTAATATGGATAAGATAATAGTATTCGACATTGAGACGCTACCAAACTGCTTTTTATTCTGCGGATACGTCGAAGACATCAATCAAACATTTGTATTCGAGATGTCTGAACGTAAGAACCAAAGACAAGAACTTTTAAACTTTTTAAACTACGCCACAAAGAATGATTATTACTTTGTCGGATTCAACAACCTTAATTTTGACTACCCAATATTACATCACTTACTTTTAAACCCTTATACCTTTACCTACCAATTAGCTTCTGAGTTATGTCAGCGTATCATTGGTGGTGATAAGACCCTAACAGTCTGGTTAAAAGATCGTAAGCTTAAACAGATCGATCTTCTTACATTGAATCACATGGATAATCCTGCACGACGTACATCACTTAAAGCTTTACAGTTTGCAATGAGATCACAGTCCGTCGAAGACTTGCCATTTCCAATTAGAGACTTAACAAATGATGAAATTGATGTCCTTATCAAGTACAACATTCACGATGTGAGTGAGACTTATAAGTTCTATCAAAAGTGTAAGCACTTGATCGAGCTTCGTAAAGAGATCGAAGAATCTAAAATGATTTATGGTGACGTGATTAACTTCTCTGACGTTAAGATCGGTATCGAATATCTAATCAAAGAGATCGGTCGAGAGAAGTGCTTCGGTGCATTCAATAAACCGATTCAAACCAATGTTGATAAGGTAGCTTTGAAAGATGTGATCTTACCAAAGATCGAGTTCAGAGATGAGAACTTTGAAGCAGTCAAAGACCACTTTAAAACTTTAGTATGGTACAGAGAAATTGAGAATAACTTATCATTTAAGTTTCACATCAATGGATTTGATTATCACTTTGGAGTAGGTGGTATTCATGGATCGGTCGAATCCAAATACTTTGAAGCTAACGAAGACTATGAGATCATAGATGTTGATGTGACTTCCCTTTATCCATCGATCGGTATCGTTAACAGATTCTACCCGACTCATCTTGGGGAAAGCTTCGTGGATAAGTACCAAGGTTTAAAAGCTAAACGACTCGAACATAAAAAAGGTTCAGCTTTAAATGCTATGTACAAGTTGGCATTGAACGGAGCTTACGGTAACTCGAACAATCCGTACTCACCCTTCTACGATCCGACGTACATGTTAAAGATTACAATCAACGGACAACTTCAGTTACTTCAACTTGCTGAGAGACTTGGATCAATACCAATGGTTCAGATCATTCAAATCAACACAGATGGTATCACCTGCTATGTGCATAAAAATGCAAAACCTTTCTTTTACGCGCATAAATATGCGTGGCAGAATGACACAGGTCTTGAGCTTGAGGAAGTTAATTACTCTAAGATGTGGGTGCGAGATGTTAACAATTACTTAGCAGTCTACACAAACGGTAAGCTTAAATCTAAAGGATGTTATTGGTATCCTGAGACTGACACGGACTACGATGGTAATTGGCACAAGGATCATTCTGCTATGGTCATTCAAAAGATTGCAAGGTATGCACTCTTAGATGGTGTTAATCCTGAGTATCTTGTTAGACTCAATACGGACCCTTACGACTTCTGTTTAAGATTTAAAACACCATCAGGTTCTGTAGCCTACATCGGTGATAAAGAATGTTCTAAGACTGTCAGATATTATGTATCAAAGACTGGTCAACCTATGATCGTAAAGTCCAAACCCAAAGGTGTAGGGTTTAAACGTAAGAACGGTATCACAGATGAGTATTACAAACAGATTCTAAGTGAGATAGCTTTTGGATCTTGGGATGAGAGAATACACACGAAGAACAAATCAGTTTATGAAATAGTTGAAAGATCAATCGAGTCTGGTAGACTCGTGAAATGTTGTAACAATATAAAAGACTTCGACTTTAATGATGTCGATTATGATTACTACGCCAAAGAAGGAAATAAATTATGCTTTTAACTACAAGACAACTCGAATACTTCAGTCCGAACGAACAATCAATCATCGATATACTTGGTAAGAACACGATGCGATTAAATGAAATTGCAGATGTACTTTATAAAGGAATACGAAAACCTGCACACTCATCAAGTGTTGTATCGAATGCGATCATAAGGATTAATAAGAAGTGCGAAGACCACAAGATCAACTTACGCATCAAAGTCATTGGTAACCAAGGACGTAATGGCAAGACCGTTAAATTAACGAAGCGAATTACGTCGAGTGTCCCACAACAACTCTAAGGAAGTACATGCTAAATAATCTATTGGTAATATTTCTTTTGTCGCAGGGACATTGCTTAGAAAATACTGGTCATGTTGTTGATAACAAATGTACGGTATCTCTGAGCAATACATCTTCTCGTTACCTCGATCAAAGGTATAATCATAGGACATACCTATTAAAGTATAATAAGACTTGGAAGCTTTTGTACCAATACCGTAGGTCTTATGTCGCATGATAAAGATGTGATTCTTTTTCCAGATCCACTCTTTTAACGGAACCTTACGAACACCACCAACATTCTTACCGTTAACAAACTTATCACCGACAGCTTCGATAACCATCATGTCATCTGTAACCATAGCAATGTGATCGTACTCACCTTTGATAAACATCGATGTGAACCGTCCAGACTCATACGATCCCAAGATGTCACCAGCTTGGCAAAGCTCAGCCATGTAATCAACGTCCTCAACTGTAAAGTTATTCTCAATGTATCCGAGACGCTGAATGAACTTTTGAAATGGTGTAAGTAAATTAAGGAGTAGATGTTTGAGCTTGAGCATTCTTGCACTCGGCTTTCACACGAGCTTGTTCTCGTGAGTAATCTTTTCGTGTTAAACAAACCATACCATTTAAACTTGGATCGTCGTAAGCCACAGGTGGAAGGTCTTTAAGTTCTAACTCACAAGTCTGCTTGTTGACGTTTACAATTTCATATCTGTTATAAATTTTATTTGGTAAATCTAAAGAGTGAATTGTGGACTTACCACAGCTATTTAATACTAAAAATAAAATAATGTATTTCATAAGAATCCCAACTCTTTACACTTGTATTATTTTAAAAAGTTTCTGTCAGCATCACGACGCTGATCAGGAGTGGTCTCGGGATTATTGATGATCGCTTCGTACTCTTTAAGTCTTTGTTCGGCTTTGATTCGTTCATTAACAGCAACCCCTAATTCTTTAAGTGTATTGATTATGAGTTTAACAACAAGTTTAGCGACCCAGAGTTTAAAACCTCTGAAGCCGCTAATTGCTTGAAGCGCATATTGTTTTAAGATTTCAATAAACGCATCATACATATATTAAAGTGCTTCGATCTGCTTTAAGATTTCAGCTTTTAAAGGTGCTTCTAAAGCTGCCAATAAAACATCATCGATTGGTGTCGCTGATTCTTTAACAACTTTTGCTAAAGCTGGAAATGCAACTACAGAAATTAATTCTGCTGCCATTGCTTTACCGTGCTTCTTTACTACTTCTAATGCTTGTGCTTGTACATCTTCCATATAAATTCTCCTTGTTGTGTTAACGTCTTCTTGGTCTAAATAATGGAACCCAATACGATGAGCTGTCAACTATTTCAGTTGAACTATTAGGTGGAAAATAACCACCTGCAAAATAACTCTTAGCAAAATACCCATTGGCAAACATTACGACACGTCCGTTGTGACCGACAAACGATTGCCATTACTGTCAACTGTAGCCGTAATACGATCCTTCGTATCCGTAACATTTCTAATAGTAACAGTCGATGTTCCTGCGCCACTTAGCTTACCGCTGAGTGAACTCAAGATCAGTCTTAACGATTTCCTGAAAGAGTAACCAGTCTCGATGTCTTGGTTATCAAACACTTCGTTCGCAATATCGGAAGGTGTAGCAGCACCGTTGGTCAATGACATATCCGCACTTATATCAGCAGTCGCAAAGTTACCTGCGTTCGTCGTAGATATCTGAGCAGACAATGTTGCAGCGAGATCGATGATCGCACCCATCTGCGCATCTGTGACAGTCATGCTTGCTGTGATCGCAGCCTCTAAAGCTGATATCGCTGCAAGCTGCGCATCTGTGATCGTGATGTTCGCACTCATCGCAGAGAGTAAGTTTGCAATCTGATCGAGTTGACCCTGAGTGATATCTATTATCCCAGTGATTGTGGATTCTAAATTCACACCACCAGCAAGACTTAAAAGAGTTTCATTCAGGTTCATACTCAACTGATTATAAGAACTCATACCACCTGTGGTCTTAGCCATGATCCAACTAAACGGATGAGCGTAACCATTTGGTGTTGATGCAATACTTGGATAAGCACCAGCTAACTGATTGCGATTAGAACCACTCATCGAATAGTTCGATCTCGAATCTGCAAGCGTAGCACCACCTCTGAATCTCAAAGGCAGCTTATTAAAGAGATTGTAATTACCAAGTAAAGCCAAGGATTAACCCCACCCTACTTCTATTGATCCGTAAAAGTTTGTCGCTGCTGCTGTTGCTGCACCTGCAAAGTATAACCAACCTAAACAAGCACCGTCTCTAATCTGTGGCATCGAAGGAAGTTGATTCACAAGATCACGTTCCGCTGCAACCGATACAGTTGTTAACGGAATAGTCGCAAGTGGTTTACATAAAATCAAATCGTAAAACGTATTCGCAGTTCCTGATACCGCAGACTGTGTGTAACTCTCAACCGACTTGATACCTTGGTCACCTTGAGCCAATGGTAAAAATGGTCCGTAGTTGTTCGCTGCTGTTCCTGAGTGTGACACTTGGAATATGGTAGGTGCAATCGATACAGTCGCTGCAACTTGAACAGGAAGTGTACGACCTGTAGTCGGTACAGTATTTGTATAATTTAATTGAAAGTTGTGCGCAGTCGCACCAATCGTTGCAGACAACCTGTTAGGTACGATGAACGCTCGAACACCTTTTCCATCTGTGTATCTTGGTAATGTGTTATCATTATTTAAAGTCTGAGCCGATGCACTATTCGCATCTAAGAACGGATACACTTGTAATAAATCTACCAACATCAACACAGCAGGGACACCAGTCGCAACCGCTGTAACCGCTGCCATATTTAAAATATGTTTCGTATCTGCTGATACGTTACCACCGTGATAAATCGCACCTTGGTTATTCGTATCTGTGAACACTTGTGCTGCTGATAGAAGTGATGTTAAACCACCCCACTCAACAACTGAAATATTATTAATCGAGAACACACCAGTATTCACCGATGCTTGCATAACTAAATTTGCAGTAGTCGTTGCTGTAATAAATTCAATGAACGTACCTGTAGCTGCACGATTTGTTCCTGTAGCACCACCAAGAGTGAAGTTCACATTCGATGATGTCCAAGCTGTGATCGTGTATTGAACTCGGTATCTCTTACCGATAACTATTGGGATATTCATGCTACTTGCTGAGAGTGTTGTCGCAGTACCTGAAGTCTTTGCGAACACACCAGCAGATGCAACCCATGCTGTACCATTGGCAACCCAGTTAAAAGCATTACCCACTGGACCAGTAATAGTTTGCGGTGATTCACCGTTGATGACTAACTCTGCAGGACGGACCGCAAGTGGTGTACCTTGGAACTGTGAGAAGTCGTACCACCGACCAGCAGTCAAAGCCGCAGCACCTGTGATCTTATTCCAATCAGCTCGGTAGAATTTACCATTTGTCGTTACTTCATTTATTAAATCGTCTTGTGATGAAAATCCCACGTCAACTCCATATAATTTCTGCAGTCCCTAATATCGGTGCTGCTGCTAAAGTCGCATTTGGTAATGCAATAAAGTTTAAATAAGCACCATCATAAATCCTTGGTGCGCTTGTTCCTGTATCTTTTATAAAATCTTTTTCAACTGGTGCATTCACTTCTCGGATCGTCGTAGTTCCAATCGGAACACACAACACCAAAGCAAAGATACCACCATTCGCAGATTCAAAAGTAAACGACTCAACACTTCGGATACCTTTGTCACCTTCTTGTAAAGTAATAAACGGACCTGTCGCACCTGTCGTGTTACCGCACGAGATTAACGTACCTGTAAATGTTGCGATATTTGAAGTTGAGAATCTACTCACTCGACCCGATACACCCTGTTCGTTTGTGTAGTTAATCGAAAACCTTGCACCACCAACATAAGAACCCTGAGCCACGACGAAAGCCTTAACACCCATACCATCTGTATATCTGTTAATACCAACCGTATTATCAAGTGTTTGTTCGTCCGTTGAGTCACCGTCAATGAACGGATAATACAAAAGATAATCACACAACATCATTGTGATCGGTACAGCATTCGCACTCTGTGTGATCGTAAGTAAAGTCTTTAAGTGTTTGGTCTGTGGTGCTACGTTTTGCGCAGCATATATACCCTCATTACCATTTAGTCTTGCAGCAATGAGAGGTGTAGATGCGTAGAAGTTTGTAACAGGATTACCAGAGGCCATCGATAAATCACACCAATGACCACCCTGTGTAGCTTGAGATGAAGTCTTACGAAATGATGAAAGGACACTGTTACCAGCATCCATAGAATCCACCAAGTCTTTAAAACTTCCAAACCCAGCCATGTTGATCCTTAGTCAAGAGTGAATACTAATGCAGCCGCTGAGAACTGTGGTTGAATACCAGAAGCAACCGATACAGATGAGTTCAACGCACCTGATACGATAATGTTTCCTGCACCCGATGCTGTATCCACGATTGAAACGTGAGTACACACAGATGAACCAGCTGTACAAACTGGAAACTGTTCTAAGTTTGTATTCGATACTGTAGCACCACTCACCGTGATGTCACTCGCACGAGTCAACACAACACGAGCGTAACCTGTGTAGTTCGCCTCACTTGTAATAGCTGTTCCAGCTTCTGCAGGATCTGCAGTATGTAACGCCAACCAAAGATCTGTGTTACCATTCCAAGGAAGTGCTGTCCCTTTAAAGATTTGATTCAAGACTGCTGTCTCTGCTGCATTTGAAAAACTCATTAGAATTTCTCCTTAATAGAAGCGATAGCTTCCTTCAAATCTTTTAATATAACTTGGTGCTGTTCGATTTCTAATTTGATTGTCTCGTTAAGCTTATTCTGCAAATCGATCAAACCATTCATCTTCTTTAACTCTTCTTCTTTAGATGAGAATAAATCAGCTAAAGTCTTTTCAGCTTCTTCGTGCTTTGCTTTAACACCAGCTTCAGCAACAGCGAACAACTCTTTACATTTTGAATCAGCTTCAGAAATAATATCTTGTGCTCTTTGGTTGTTTACATTAATTGACTCAATAATTTGGTCGTTCTCTGAACGCAATGTCTCATTTTCTTTTAAGATTAAAAGCTTTGCAGATTGTAACTCTTGAATATGATTCTCAATAGATGAAACTTTATCAAGCTCATCTGCGAGTTCGATCATACCTTTGAACATAACTGACAATCGTTTAATGTTGTCTACTGCTTCTGTTAATTTACTCATTGTTATTTCTCCACCGTTAAAAGATTTACGTTAACCACTACAGCCGCACCACCTGAAGTAGACGGTCTGATATACTTGGTAACTTGTAAAATTTGTTTAAGTCCTGCAACTGTGAAACTTAAAGCTGCACCCGCTGGATCAGTTAACGTAAAGTATGTAACACCATCGTTCGATCCTTCAATCACAGTTGTTGAACCACCAAATGTTCCGCCCACCTGAACTGATCGATCTGACTTCTCAGCGTTCAACAACGGAGTACCTGTGTCACCTGTTGCTAATGCTGACCAAGTACATAACGCCGAACTCTTTCCAATCTTACTACCTGTAAACTGTATAACTGCCATATAATTCTCCTATTTACTAATCTTTGGTTCAAGTCTTCCACGAATGTATGAAACGTCAACACTTATTTGTCCTACAGACGATCTCAAAATTTGAACTTCAAGCTCAACTTTTGACAACCTCTCATTGACCGTGTTCTTTAAATCATTAGCTTCCTGCTTGGACTGGAAGTTACTAATGGACCAAAGTATGATCGCTGTCGTAATCGATGCCACCGTCACAGCAAACGCGGCAACCTCCTCAATACTCCACTTGATGATCTTACCTTGGACGTTCATATTATTTACCAAGTAAGTTCAGCGTATCGCAGACTGAATAATCTGTGTCTGTTGGTTCACAATGCTTAACTAAAATCTTATGTGAACAACTTGTTAAAAATAATAAAATTAATACCCATTTCATATTAGTTACCTACTTTCGTAATTCCAATCCAATTAAAATCAGCAGACCCAGAAAGATTTATAGATGCGGTTTGAGTCTGACTTACTCTCCATGTTAAAACATCACCAGCAAGCAATTTTACAGGTGCAGAACCTATTGCTGTCATAGTTGATGAGGCTGCGGAAGCTGTTCCTTGAGTAAAATATGCAATGGTAGTTGAAAAACTTCCGTTAACATAAAGGTCCATTCCTAAAACACCAGTAGACCATGAAGCGCTTGCTAATTGTGCAGATCCATAAACTGTGTATATACCGCCAATTGGAGCAGTATAAGAAGATCCAGACATAGCATTATGGCTATCAAAAGATTTCGTTCCATAAGTAATAGCAGCAGGTGTAGATGTAATTGCAGTTGTTGAAGTTGTTGAATATCTTGCATTAATACTCTCACTTGCAGCAATCGCAGATGGTCCAGAAACTCTTACAATTGATAATCTTGTTTGAGTTAAATCTGGATCAAACCCTGAGTTACCACCGAAGTTGGTCTTCATGGCCTGAATTACAATTGTATCACCAGCTTTTAATGGTAATCGAATAGACCCTTTAGTTACATTTGGTTGAACACTTGTTGTATAAATCAATCGGTCTAATGAATAATCTGTAGCACCGTTTACCCTAACTCTAAGATTGAAAATATTATTAGCACCATATCCACCAATTACAAACGCAGCCGCTGCATTAATTTCATAAAGACCTGCAACTTTAATTGTAGTTGTACCTGCTGAAAACATCGCATGTGTGTCTTCGAGCTTTGTGTTGAATTGGATTGTTGTATAAGTATTGTCTGCAAATGCTGTAGAGTTATGTCCATAGTAACTAGCTGCTACAATCCTTGTATCTGTTTGATCCGACATTTGAACTGAGCTACTAAGACCAACAACCGGAACAACAATTTCGTAAGATAAAACGTCACCTGAAGCAAATCCAGTACCAGCTAAAACACCGGAAGATGAAGTTAAGTCTTCAAACTGAATGGCTGTTGTGGTCGAGTACATAACGCCAACTGCTTTTCTTGCAGTCCCGTTATCAAGCCACATCGCATATCCTTCAATTGAGTTTTGTGTAGATGAATTTATCTTGTTTGTGTCTATGGTGTAGCCACCAAGACTTACGGTGAAAGTTCCGCCAGCTCCAGCGCCGTTCCAAGTGATATACCCTCGTTGACGAATATGATCACCCTCTCGTCTTTGAAAGTGCTGACTTAAATTTACGTTCGTTCCACTTGACAAGGTTACAGTAGAAACCGAAGCCATGTCTGTTATCGGCGTTCCGTAAACATACGCACTTGGTGATACGGTGACATTATCAATCTTTATTTCAAAAGCTGTTGAAAATCCTGTAGCCATGTGAGCTATAAGTCTATAACTTGAACCAGTAGCAGAGGTCTGAAATGTGGCTTCAAACTTGTCAGATAATGTTGATGAATTAGACAACATCTTAGTCGAAGATGGCTCAATTAGTGTGCTGTTCGTAACATCATAAACGTACCAGATGATATCTGAGTAGACAGTAGATGAACCTGCAGTAAAAGTTCCTGAGTTTACAATGTAATCAACACTGATCTTTAAAACTTTAGCTCGATAACTTGGGTCAACCGTAAATGGTATTGACCAACCTTGACCTTGAACTACTGATGCGGGCTTTGTTAGTAGATATGATTTAGCACCAGTCAGAGGATTTGTTGAAGTAATTGATGTTGTTACTGTAGGAGATCCACCTGTACCATCTATAGGAAAGGCTACTCCTCCATCATCATAGGGTACAAAGATTGAACTGATTGCGTTCTCAGCGTCACCATCCGTAATTAAATTTACTGCACCACCACTTCCACTACCAACAGCAACAAGGGATGTTCCGTTATCTATGTACGCTTTTTTGGTATCGGTCCCATAAACCAAGTTAGCTTCAAGTCGTGTCTTCGCATCGAGATTTACCTTGGTATCTTTTGGTACAACTATCCGACGATTGTTTGCTGCTGTACCACCAATGACATCACCTTTTAAAAGTGACCCATCAACCTTGGTTTGTGTAAACGCTGGTTGGCACGATGTGACTGTTAAAAATAAACTTACTATAAAATTTAAATACTGTTTCATAATTTCTCCTTAAAGTTCTCTAGCAATTAATTTACATCTTGAAAACGCAATACCTGTAGTCCCAGTACTTCCAGTGAATGTTGTAACTTTATAAGTATATGTTCCGGCTGCTGGTGCATCAATGTATTTGAAGCTTGAAGTTGGATATTTAGTTTGTGTTGGGTAAGTACCTGCCACTGTGTCACCAATCTGACTATGCGTCAGTTGTGTAGTATCACGGTAGAAATTTACCCAGCCATTAGGAAAACCAGCGGCACTACAGGTTATAGTAATAGATGCATTTGAAAGACTTCCATCATCCATCAACATTAATTCAACAGGTCCACCCTTAGTAGTCAGTGTGACTGATAAATTTGTTACGTCAGCTTCAGTAGTATTCTGATAAAAGAAACTACCAGAGCTTGCCGACATAGCTATCTCACCAATGCCAGCGGGATTGTTAAACCCAGAGCGAGCTGCTAACTTAGCATAAGTAACTGCATTGGTAGCTATCTTCGCTGTCGTAACACTTCCGTTAGCCGGAACATTTACTACAGTAACACCACCAGTTACGAACATTAAAGTTGCCCCATTGTACGGTGCTACAGAGAATGTTAAAGTTGTTGTTACAATAGAGTACTCAGCAGTACTTTGGCGTACACCATCTAAGTATACGGCTACGTTCTCTTCTGTACCTGGGTCTTGACTTAAAGTAAAAGCTGTAAGTACTCCGTCACCTGTAGCTAAATCTACAACAGGAACACTACCACCACCTCCGCCACCAGCAGCAGCCCAATCTCCATTGGTAATACCACCTTGTAATTGGTACATGGCTCCATCTGCTACAACGTAAACCAACATACCTTCGTATCTGATCCCTGCGTTGATCGCATCACGAGCTGTAATATCTGCTGCAACAAATGAATCATCTAGCGGTATCGCTGCACCTCTTGTAAAGTTACCACCACCTAAAGGAATACCCATACGCTACCTACTTTTTAAACTGGAATGCAAATGATCCAGCGATAACTAAATTGTTAGACTCATAAATTCTATACGATACAGGGTTACCATCCAGACCTGTAATGTTGGTCGTAGTGGCCGTGAACGTAGAGATAACTTCAAATAAATTCGCATCAAGAATACTTGTTAAAGCTCCGTAACTTGCAGGGTACGCCACGTATAACTTCTGACTTCCTGCTGATACTAAAGTTTTTGAATAATTATTCGTGTTGTTTGCAATGTCTTTTGTAAGACCTGCCACAGCAGCTCCTAGGCCCGCAGCACCAGCTCCGTAGTAATACGGATATACGAACGAGTAAGTCGTACTTGATGATACCGTCGTTGGTCCACCAGTTGCTCCGTTATCATCTACTTGAGCAGAGAAAGAAATGTTATCAGAAAATGATGGCGCGTACGCATACGTACTTGTTCCACCTGTAGGAATAGCACCACCTGCAACCTGAGTATCAAGAAGTGTTACCCCTTGATAGAATCTTACAGTTGCAATCGGATCAGATTTTTTAACGATAGCCGCACTGAGTGTGCATCCAGCAACAGTTGCTCCCTTCTCTCGAAGTACGTTTGATGACCCACTTAAACTGATTGTAGGAGGAGTGTACGTGATAGCAATAATTTTATCTATGGTGTCTTTTAACCCTGCGGAACTCCATGCACCAAAGCGAGATATACCGCTATAGGTAGCACTTTTCCATTCAGGAACTGCTACACCCTGCTCGATGAAATCACCAGTGGTTGCACCTGCAGGAAGCCCTGCACCCGATGCTCCAACCAAGGAGTCAAAGTCTTGGATGCTTACTGTCTCACCCAAAGCATCAAAGATCATTACACCCTTGGGAACTGGTAACGTCGTAACCTCTGTATTAATTGCAGAGTTGTAAGACACTTTATCATCAAAGCGCATTGTACGAGATATCTTCTCATACAGTCTTTGGATATGACTCATCAAGAAGTCTAGTGAGTTTTCAAACTGTCTTAAATTAAAATCAGATTGTTCACGGAACTTAAAGTCTTGAGTCGGTACATCCGTCGCAAGCTTTATAATAAGTTTACGATCTGCTGCAAGGTTAGCAGGTAGTACGATTGAACCACCACCTTTAACTGGATCATAAATCACATTCGATACGTTCGTTCCAACATTACCGTACTCAGCAAAAACTAGACTATCGTCCAGTGTGTTGAATACCATAATGTAAACTTGACTTGAAGCTTTGATCTTAAAGTCGAACGTGTAAGTCGCAGTTGTATTATTGCCAAGGTAGGTTGATACTGGTTGATAGCTTGTAATCATATAAAAATCCTATCTTTAAGGTTCGTTGTATGTCAAATATTCATTCTCACTAGCGTACTCAACTGCTTGGTCAATATTGGTCATTAACTGTCCTCTCAATCTAGTCTTTAAATCTTTAACCGTTAATGACTTGGACCTACCATATACTTTAGGGTTCCCATCAACCGAGAATATTTGACGGTATCCTTCAGCTTTTATATCCGTAGATTCGTCCAAATTGCTGAGAGTCTTAAATGTTCCTCGACCGAGAAGGTGCAGTAAATACAAATTCTCAACACTTCTTGGTAATCCAAGTTCTTTTAAGGTTAAAAAATGTTCCCCTGTTATTTTCCACATTGCTGCATATTGGTCATGCTTTGTAGAATCCTCGACCTTATCAGGTAGGTTAAGCTCAGGATATTTATTAACTACTCCAACATCATTACCGTCTTTGTCTGTACCCTTCCAAGTCTTTTGAACAAACTGTAAGTAACCTCTAGCCGAACTACCTGGATTTTCTAACATTGTATGATTGAGCGTCTCATATCGAGATATGGCATCAATCATTAACATGGTTTCGTCATGTTCTTTATCGCTTAAAGTTATTGTTACTCTCTTACCTTTAAACTCAGAAACAATCTCATTACCTTCAGGGTTTGTAATATCTCTGACTATTGAATTTCTGATAAGTAATGACATTTCTTTTCTCATGTCATCGTCACCAAATTTAACAATCGACTTCATCTTATCGTTGATCTCTTTTAGAATTGAAGACTTCTCCTGTTTAGGTGTTTCTTCACCTTCTTGATTACTTTGCATAGCATCGTATGGAGTCATGATGTTAATACCTGTATCATTACTTGCACCCTCATTAATAATTTGAGGCTTAGTTGATGGTGCAAAGATATCGAATAAAAAGCTAGTTCCCTCTCGTGGGATACCAGACCATTGTCTAGTTACATTGAAAGCTTGTTTATAGTCGCTTCTACTGAACTTCTTGTCTTCATCAAGTGCAGCCATAAACATTTTACCAAGGTCAATAAACATTCTAGTAACTGGTGTACCGATCATAAATGTTCTCGGATCTCTGTCACCGATAACAATCTCATCGAATTGGTATTTTAAATCACTGACAACTGGTACTTGATCCAATGATCCGAAAATCAAATCGTACAAGTATTCAAATAAGCCAGTTTCTTTTTTCTTTTCTTCTTCACTACCAAAACTGTTAGTTATTTCTTTTAATGCTGTAGTCAACATAGCAAACGACGATCCGTAAAGTGCTGTCAACATCGCAGCCTTAGAGTATGCCAACCACTTCTCACTTGGTTTTATCTTACCTTCACGATTAGCGATATCTATTGCAGAGTAAACAGCTTGGTAAGAAATCAATGCCTGACTTCCTGCGAACATCCAATTCGGATTTGTTTTTTGAAACTCACTCTTTAATAACGGATTAGAATTTGATAACGACTTCTCAACCAGTGATCCTGCAAAGTCTTCAGCAGCTTGCATATCACCTTTAGTAATACCATTGATGTTACCTTCGATAGCCATACGATAGCTTGCTACATACATTCTCATATTGATATCAATCTGAATGTAGTTTAGATAAGCTAACGATAAGTTTCTAAGTCGGTCTACATCTTTTGATATTCTACTTTGGTCAATATCGAACTTGAATCTGTCTTCTAATCCTACAAAGTCCAATGTCGAAGAACCGTAAGTATCCTTAATATGATTCAACATGGCTCTCATTTGAGGACTCTTATCAGCAATGTGCTGAATCACTTTAAACTTTTCTCTTTGTCCAACAAGAGTTCTGTCTGCTGTAGCAGCCCATAAATATGAGAACGACTTTGCAAAGTCTCCACTCTTAGTAGTTAACTGTGCAAGCATTGGTACTGCTGAGAACAACTGCTTAACAGCAGTCATCGGTCTAACCAAGTAAACGGATCCAAGGACGTTAACGTACATCGCTCTAGTAATACCGTTTGTAAAAGAGTTTATGTTTCTCTCAGTCTCTGAAACATCTTCGTACTTCTCATTTGCTAAAGTCTCTAAATGACCAAGCATCTCAGTGAATCGTTGAATACCTAAAATGTTAATAATATTTCTTTGATTGTTTTTATTCGATAATACTTTACCAATATCACGCATAGTCTTAGCGTAAGCATTGTTGTGTATCATTTCTTTAACAGATGAATCTAATCCTTGGAAAGAATAGTCTAAGCGACCTTCAGCGTTTTTAACACGCTCAATGTCACTACCGTCAAAGGTGTTTAATACCGACGTGTAAAGTCTATCTAAGATGTTGTCACCTTTAATAATATCAACCCAATCAGAAGCTTGATATCTAAGTTTCTCAACTTTGGATTGAACACGATTGATAGGATAGTATCCACCCTTCATATCGATACCGTGAATCTTATAAGGTGAAGCTATCACTTTCTCAGGTGGAGCCATTCCAAGTTGTTTGTATCTTTCCAAAGCTTTAGGCCAATGGACTTTATCAAAGTAATTGTGAATACTCTGTACGATCCGAGCATCTTCGGGAGTTGTGTACTTCTCAATGATATCCATGATGTCAGCTAACGGAAGTCCTAAATCTTTTTCAAGTACGTTGACACCGTTCGGATTACCGATCTGTCCCATCATTCCAATCAAGTGACCCTTGGTAATTACATTGTCTTTGAACTTAGCAGTAGCAAGTTCAGGTACTGTAATCTTCTGACTTGAATAGACTTTATAATCTTTACCTAAAGCTTTACTCATTATTCCAAGATAATCATACCAAGTATTTATGTCTGACATTTTAGTAGCAGAGTTCTCAGATAAAGGATCGATGAATATATCGTGATAAATCGTACCTTCTTTTCCTAACGTCAAAGAGTTCATAGCATTATTAAAGTTAGTAATGTTGTGAACAAATCCACCGATTAGGTTTACGGCTTTATCGTACTTCTGTTTAAGAAAACCTTTACTTGTATTATCTTCGAGTAATAAGTCAGTGTAATGCTGCTCATTTCTGTCAGCACGTTGACCAAGGTCTTCCTCAATCAATGTCTCAACATCCAACAGATCCAATGTCTCATTCTTTAATTTTAAACTCTTAGCGTCTTTTGCAGCAGCGACAACATTGGTCATCGTATCAATCAGCGCAACAGTTTGGTCATACGTCAAATCTCTAACGTGAACCTTGGCATCACTCATCTTAAAAATAGCTTCAGGTATTGCATAACCTGATTGGATTAAAGGTTCTAATAACTTTAAGTTATCTTGAATTGATGCGTTCTTTTTTGGATTGAACTCAACAGCGTTTCTTAAAGCATCAAAAAGGTCCACGTATTCCTGACCAGCTTGTGCTAAAATCTTCTGAGTATCTTTTCTAAATAACTTCGCAAGCTTTGAATACTTACCGTTTAAAACAGATACTGCTCTGTACACATCTGCTTCAAGTAAAGTGTTAAGAGCTTGCTTCTCCTTATTAGAAAAGAAAGATAAGAAGTCACCTTTAACTAATGCGTCTGCTGCGTTTCGCATGAAGTTGATTTGGTTACGTCTATAGATTGCAGGATTTAATTCTCTGACTTTTAACTTTCTAACAAGTTGTTTTGACTTGGACTTCATCGAGTCGATCGTTTGAATACGACCGAGACGTTTAATCATCTGACGAGCTGTACCTGTCTTCTCTCTCATGACAGTGTAGATCTCTCTTAGATGAATCATTGCAGTCTTTGAGAAAGCATCCAAGAAATCATTTTTATCAGCACCAAAGTCATTCAGTGATTCTTTAAACTGTTCTATAGAAGCTTGTTCTTTTCTCTCGTTAAACAACTCATCTCTAGATGGTGCAGTTGTTAACTTCTCGATCATCTCATATTGATCTTTAAATCCTAAAGCCTTGGCAACCCTGATCGAATCGTCAAAACTTATACCACCCTTAACAAATACTTTCTTATCTCTGAGTCTCATCTTGACTTTAGTATTTGCTTTTGGATTTAGTAAGCCTCTCATGTTCTTCGGAAGCGTAGTCGGATCGATCGCTATAGCCGAGTAACCTTGTTCTTGATGTTTAGATTTAATATCATCAACCAATAAGTCTCTAGATTTTTTAGATGAGTCAGGTGTGATAAAGCGTAAAGCGTTAATCACATCTGGTTCTAGAGCATTGGTTCCATTAAATGTTTTCTCTAAATTAAGTTGACCATTTTTGTCAGCATCCAATGTTTCTTCGATTTGCTGAACACGCTCGTCCATACCAACGTGATAGTCCAACGATACAATTTGATCGACTTGCTTTTGACGTTGTTCAACTCGTATCTTTGCTACGTCTGCTCTAGCTTCTCTGATATCCGTTTCAATCTGAGCGACTTCTGTCTCAGGCAATGACTGTGCAATCTCAGGTGAGAATATAGGTTGTTGGTTTCTAGATTCAGGATCGAATACACCTTCGGTCGTACCCTCTAACGTGTTAGTAATGTCTGTTGTGATCGATGCACGTTCTTCAGGTGTTAACTCTGGTGTGTTTAACTTGTCCAATACGCTTGATACCTTGGTCTTATTCTCCTCAACTTTACCAACGAAATCGTCGTAGTTTGATTGAGTGTTACCTTCAGGTTTAATTCTAAAGTTATTTAAAATCTCTTGATTGTATTGAACCAAGTCTACAAGTTGACGATCTGTTACAGTGTATGTCTCTTTATCGTCTGAGATCTTTTGGTTAGTGATACGCTCGAATGCAGCTTTAAATGTTTTATTATTTAAAGACAACTTTGCTAATTCGTTTTTAAGAATATAGTTAGTTTCATCTGGTAGAAGATCGTCTTGTATCTCTGCAGCGACAGGATGATCTTTAGTTGATATGTTCTTTTTAACTTCGATAATTGTTTTAAGGTTATCGGACTTAGCTTTAACTTGAGCTTTGTCTTGTTCAATCTCTTGTTTGAGAATGAATCGCATTTCACGTTTAACTGGTTTATCGTCTGATGGTTTATCCCCAATGGATCCACGCTCGTTATTTAATATAGGTGAGTTCTGATACCCTTGATATAATGCACCGATTGAAGTCTTGGCTACTGTAGAAGCTCCTTGAATTGACGGACCTGCTAAAGTACCAAGTGCTGCAGCTTCTACATTCTCAGGTGCTACTAACATTCGACCAAGTTCACCCAATGTTAAATCTTTATTCGGATCGATTGCTACCTTAGCTGTCGCTTCGGTAATGTTTTGGAAGTATTCTGGTAGACCTTGTTCTTTAAATTCTTTCCAAGCGTACAGTAACGCCTTACCAGTGTTTGATGCTGCACCGTCTTTGATAACTTCAGCCCATGCAACTTTAGTAAGATTGATACCCTTAAAAGCTTTTTGAAATAATTTACCTGCTGGTAAAAACTCGATACCACCACTGACCATACCTGCAATCATTGATATCGCATAAGCGTCTCGTTGATTGATCTTAGACTTAACATCTTCAGGTTGGCTCAGATACGCTTCGTCGTATAAATTGCCTGCAGTTACTTTAAAGTTAGATAATGCAGATGACGCTTGTACAGCTCCTGTGAATGCTCCTGCTGCAGTTCCGACTACAGGTACTGTACTTCCAATCACTCCACCGACAGTAGCTCCTACAGCCGTTGCTGCAGGTTCTAACACTGGTGCTTGAATCATTTGAGCAGCGATACCCAACACTTCAGGACCAGCTCTATATCCAAAGCTATCTTCATCATCGTTTACGTTTCGATCGTACTTAGAATATTCTTTAAGCTTTGCATCGTACTCGTCTTTTTTTCTCAATGTTTCAGCTCTATCAGCGTCATTATCGATCGTTGAAAAGCTTAGTACTCCATTGTCATAGTTCATTAAATCAAACACGCTGTAAGCTTTATTCTGACTAGCAAAGGTCTTTGGAACTTGGTACTTAAACTTGTTACCAAGTCGCTCTACTTCGCTCCACGCAGGTACGTCTTGTTTAATAATTGCAGCATTGATTGGTGATCGCTTACTGTACTCGGCTAATAATGGTGTAGCTCGAACTTCGGTTTTAAAAGCGTCAAACTTAAAAGTATCATCAAAGTTAGCATGGATGTCTTCTCTGTCGGATCCTGTCTTTTGCTCAAGCTCTACAGATTTTAAAGCCTTGTCCTTGTCAATACCAAGTTCCTCAGAAGCATTAATATTTTCCGAGATATCAAATACATTAGCCATATTCACCCTTATCTAAAAATTGTACTTATTCTTAACTTTCTCTTTATCCTCAGATTCTGTCAAAGACTGTTTCTTTCTAAAAGGATTAAGAGAAAACCCATCAAAGAATCCTTTTTCTTTTGGCTTCTGCTTAGGTGTGAACTCTTTATTGACTTTTTTAGAAAGATCTTGGACCAAAGATGCCATCTCTGATGGACTTAAATCTGAGTCAGGATGTTTTGATAATTCTTCTTCAATGTATGGAATAATTTTATTTATGTTCTTTAACTTGGCGTTATCAGTCAGGTATCTTTTACCGTTCTTACTTACTCCATATTCATATACTGGACTACCTGATAACTCTAAGTTCTGTAGAACTTTGTTCGATATTTTATTTTTAATCTCAGGTTTAGGTCCACCTGTAGCTTTACCTTGAGACGAAGCATAATACTTCTCTGCAGCCTTATACTGTTCTGAGTTCAAGTTTACAGTTTTACGTTTGAAGTCATCGAGTTTCCAAGACTTCATATCTCCACTCTTATACGAATCAGTAACACTTTGCATTTGAGTATCGTCACCAACTTTAGGTCGATATCCTAATTCGTTGTCTACATCTCGTCGGTCTTCAGGTTTTAAAGAGTTATAACCCTTAGAATATTTTGGACTGTCTTGTAATCTTTGAGGTGTGTAAGTCGCTTTATCTGGATCGGTGAATAACTGTTTAAGTAATACTTGTTTTGTAGCAGCACTCTTTCTGTTTTCACGTTCTCTTATTTGAACTTTAAGTTTACCATATCGCTCTACAGCTTCGGATTTATCTTTGTCAGGAATGTTTTTATTTGCAGAGATTGCTTCTAATCCTATATCTTCAGGAAGCTTTGCAATCTTATAAACGAAATCTGTTATAGTTTTCTCTTTATCTGCTTTGTGAAAAAACTCGTTTAACTTTTTAGAATCTTCTGGATTTATATCTTTCTCATATTGTTTAAATATTGCCTTGGCTTTTGGAATGTCTCCAACAGCAGCAGCATTCTCGATACCAATCTGAACAGCATTGCCAAACAACTTATCAGCTTTAGCAAGTGCTGTCTGACTGTATATTGGTTGACCTTCGGGAGTCTCTTTAGCTGTACCAGATGCTACGTCCGATCGGTTTACGACGGACTTAATCTTTTCTCTAAGTTCATCAAAAGCTTTAAAGCCATCTTTATCTTTTGGATTTGCGTAAGCAACAGCATCTTTAAGATCATAACGAATAATATTGTCTAATTCTTTTTCATCAATCTTAGCTTTACGAATTGTATTTGCACGATTGTATTCGTTATTTAATGATATTGTAACATGAGCAATATCATCATCCATTTCACGTTTTGCTTTTTTATAAACATCAGATGACGGATCTAATCCTTCGAGATATTTATTCTTTGTTTCACCTAATGACTGTAATGTTTCTTCATACTGTTGAGTATGGTCATCACCAATCTTTTCGGTCTTTAAAAACTTAGAACCATTGTTATTCATCTCAACTTTTGATTGAGTAGTTATATCTTTAATCTGATATAACTCAGCTTCTTTCTGCGCTTTAATCTGATAGTCAACTACATCATCTGCAACATTAGAAACAGTCTTTGCAACAGTTCCAATGCTCTTGATGTACGCTTCTGTACCTGCGCTTGTGTCAACTTGGACACGACCGATAGAGTCTTGTGATACACCTTTACCTCGTTGTACTTGTGGAATATTTACAGCCATGATCTAACCTTTCGACTTAATAAATGCGCTTGCACCTGTTTGAACAGCACCAGCGTACCCTGAAATCATTGCAGAACGAGATTGAAGTGCAGCATTATACTTGGCTACATCTGATCCAAGTCTAGTTTGAGTAGCTTCACGTTTAAATTTAGAAGCATTAATGAATGCTTGGTTTTGAATGTCCATCACATTAAGAGCAGCGTTGAGTCCAGATTGAGCCACAAGATCACCTGTCGCATCACCCTTCACTTCTACACCCTGTTGTGCAAACGCAGCCTCTTGGCTTGCTTGGACTTGTTCAGCTTGAGTTTTATATTGTTGTTCTTGAGCTATACCTTGTTTCAATACTTCTTGCGCATCAAGCTCTGCCATCTGTGCATTAAGCTCTGCAATCTTTCCTTGAAACTCAGCATTGGCTTCGATAGCCTTTGACTGCTCGTGAGCTGACCAAATTGATGCTGCAGCTCCAACTCCTGCTGCTGCAATTAATAATGGTAAAGCCATACTATCCTCCTGATACGTCTAATATAATCGAAGTAACTTCCATTGGTAAAGGATCAACTTGTCTTAAACAAACCTTACCCTGCAACTGCCAATCACTATATGGTCGATAAGTCTTTGATGAGATCTTTTCAGTCAATGGTCTGTTCACGGTATCTTCTGTATCCCATTGATCTGCAACTTCCATATCGGTAACTGCATCACCTTCAGGAAACTTACCAACATAAACCCCACGAGTTCGTGAGTATCTGACAACAACACTGTTAACGATCTTAGAATCTAAAGACATCGATCCGTCTTTGCTATCAATAGCCAACGTCTCAATATCTGATGTGTAAGGAAGTCCTACAATCGAGAACGCTTTAGGTTCAGGTAATGTAATCTGTCCGCCCGATACTGTGTATGTCGGTAGATCAAGTTGAACATTGTTTGGTGATGCCAACACTTCGTTGTCAGCATAGATCGATACAGCCTTACCATTAAGGTGTGACAATCCTGTGACAACTGTATGACACTCGATTAATTCAACAGGTGTACTTCTCAGATTAACTGGTAGTACTTCACCTATGATATCAAATAAAGCTTGAACACCTAATGTAGCGGATACTAATTTTAAATAATAATAATCGTCCAACAATGGATTGTATATTGCAAAAGTCTTTCCAACATTTGCTGGATAATATCCACCAATCGATGCTGTTGCTTGAACCTGAACATCCCAAGTTCCACTCACAGCAAGAAGCGTAAGTCCCAACGGTATTGCTGTTGGTGGAAAAGGTTGAGTGTGTGAAGTGACTGCAGGATTTCTTGTGTACACAGATGAATGAGCAAAGGTTCTAACCGTTGTGTCCTCTACAAGAATACGTTTACTCTCAGACTCAATACACAAATTACCATTTCGTAAAATTGTAAACATTAAGTATTCTTCACCTGTTACACTTGATCTGTAACTTATTACTTCTTTGTACAAACCGTCTGTATCGTGTCTTGTCCAAGCATTAATTTCTTCATCTCTTGAATATGTTAACGATACACCTGTACCATCGTTCATCACCACAAATAGATAAGGATTATCTCCACCCTTAAAAGCCCACGATACAACACGCTTACCATAAAATAAATGATTCGACATAACCGATATATCTTTTACGTCTGCAGATTTATTACCGTCATTAAAGAATAACGTGCGTATAGATCCTGTACTTCTATCGACAAATAATAATCCGTAAGGTGTAACTATTGGTTTAACGATTGGATCGATTAACCATGTTCCAGCTTTATTAATAATTGGATTAAGTGAAGATACAGACTCATTTATACCACCATAAAATACACCTTCACTCGTGAATATAAATAATCCATTGTATTCGATAACGTCATATATTTGTGGACCTTTATTACCGATCTCAAAATATGTTGATGTTGTCTCAGTTAATGGAAAGTCTCGTAATATATATAAAGGAAAGTTAATCTTACTGAAAAATAAATAGTTATTCTTCATATATAGAAGTCTTGAATTATAAGAGTAAATATTATTTGGTGACAAATATGTAGACGTTACTAATTTGCTATTTTTATCAAACAGTTCAGGTGGAGGATTTGTGTAATCTGCAGCTTGACCAAAGTCAGTGAATCCAAAAGTAACTGATGCAGGTGTAGTTAAATCTGTAGCTAAAGTATTATATGATTGTCCAATAAGACCCCAACCACTACCGTCACCTGTAGCTGGTGATCCACCACTAAAAGGTCTACGATATATATTAATATATTTAATGTTGTTACCGTAATTAAACTCAGAAGCATATACGTTAAAAAGTGAAAAGTTAAATCCAGTTACTTCATTGTTAACTGGTAATCTCATATAGTTTGGACCTAGTCCATCCGATCCATAGTAATAAGAAAATTGTAATAATGGTGATTCTAGTCCGTCATTTGTAACTACTGTAATCCCATACTGAACTGGATGACCACTTCTAGCATTTATAGCTGCAGCAGTTAATGGTGCAGGTGTGTGTAGAGTAAGTCTATTTACACCAGCCCCAAAATCTTGAACTATTGGATATGAATTAATAGCGTCAAGTATTGTAATTATACTACTCTGTACAAGTATTCTTTTTAATGATTTATTTTCACAAGCAACATAAACCATATATCGATCATCTGGTTCTTTAATAGTTTTAAATCTTAGATTAGGTAAATCAGACAAAGTGTAACCTGTAGTTAAATCTTCATCAAACATGACAAAATGTTTGTAATAATTCTCGTCAAAATAAATGTAATATGCTCTAACGTAACCAACACCAAACTCTAAAATATAATCTCTATAAACTCCTGCGCCTGTTCCATCTGTCGGATATTCAGGTGCATAGATACGAGTATTAACATCGTTGTTCTTTGTCAGTACGTTTAACCAAGTTCCTGCAGCGTTAATGATTCTACCAGTCTTACTGAGTACAACATTTCGTGCAGTCGCAAGTCCTGAGTAATATGTTTTAATATCAGTCTTATCATGCAGCGAAGGATCAAGTTCCCCTGCTGCAAAGCTCGCCTTTTTTAAATAAGCCATTATGATAATCTTTCTTTAGCAAATTCTGATCTTGTCCACTCTGGTTGATAGATACTTGTCTCAAGACGATCTTTCTCTTGAGCAGTTACCAAGGCTTGTTCGTATCGTTGTTCGATCAACTGAACGATCTCTCGTGAGTTCTTACCGACGATTAACGGTATAGACATTCTTGCAAGTTTTAATGAAATGAATACTGCAGCTTCAGGTGTAAGATTCTCAGCAGTAATCGTATTCGGAATGTACTCTATATAAGCCTGTGGCTGGTTTGTAAGGATTACTTTCTCACCGTCAAGGATTTGTACCTTACGATCAATGACAGTCTCTGTGTCGTCTGTGACGAGTTCTGAAACGATACGTCTCATGAATGCACAGTCTGTTGGATACTTATAACAATAGTCCCAAAATGTATTTGGTTTCTCTGAGATAAGTTCTAAAGCTTTGGTTGTCGAAGTAGAATCCAAGTCCATTTCTTGAAGACCGATAAAAAATGCTGACTCCCAATTCGTCTCTAAAGTTATAGTCTCTCTAGACGTATCGGTGTCAGCATCGGCAATCTTCTTTTGAAGATACAATGCTGATAAAGCTAAATTAAAGATTTTAGTTTTGTTGTACATTGTATCTCCTATGAAATGTCAGATTATAACTTTTGCATCCAAATTTTAGAATAAAGATTCTCAGGTACAGTAAACTCATCACCTTCTTCAATGCGAGAGTTATTGTAAAAACCTTTTTGT
>ERZ724506.71-NODE-71-length-39588-cov-6.525536_pt1 | contig 39588 bp, 67 predicted proteins | sample MGYA00376039_ERZ724506 | MGnify/ENA primary metagenome ERZ724506 (study PRJEB28724, sample SAMN07190887) | wastewater metagenome | isolation source: effluent of sewage treatment plant in Hong Hong | place: USA: Christiansburg, Virginia | collected 2016-03-01 ... | reverse complement strand
CTTCACTACAATTAAAATGAGTAATTAGTGATGAGACTGGCTCTTGATCTCTCGTATTTGCTACTTCTCCAACTCTAGTAACTCCATCTCTTGGAGTAGCTTCAGCAACTAGTATAAATGGTGCCTCAATCATAAGTGGTACTCTTGATTGATCAGTAACTTGAACTAATACAGGGGATCAAACAAGTATCGTTGGTATTACTGGTACAAAAGCTCAATTTGATACAGCAGTTACAGATTGAAATATAGTTTATTCTGGTGATAGTCCAACACTTGGAACAATTACTACTACAGGAAATATAGAACTTTGAAATGCTTCTGATACTACTATTGCACGTGAAGCAGCAGGCATCATATCAGTAGAGAATGAAATCATAAATGGTTACACTACTACAGCCACTGCAGCAGGGACTACTACATTAACCAGAGCTTCTGCCAAGAATCAAGTATTTACAGGAACGACCACACAAACTGTCGCGCTTCCAACTACAGGAATAATTCTAGGACAACAATATATTGTATCTAATAAATCTACAGGAAAAGTCACTGTACAATCTTCTGGTGCAAATACTGTATATATTTTAGGAACAGGAAACGTAGTTACATTTACAGCACAACAAGCAACGCCGACTACTGCAGCTCATTGGGAATATACTTTGATAGATGGTATAGATAATGACAAGGATACTACCGCTAGTGGTAATGCAGCAACAATAGATTTAATGTTCAAAAAGAACACAATTACTAATAACTCTGCGGCAACTCTTACGATTACATTGCCAACAGCAGGTGCAGTGGATGGCATGATGAGAATGGTACGAGTATTAGATTTCTCTGCAGTCGTCCAAACACTTACATTTGTAAATACTGAGAACAGTTCTGTTACTGTGCCAACTACATCTAATGGCTCAACTACACTACCTAAGACTGCTGGATTCCAATTCAATGGTGCGACTAGTCTATGGAGATGTATAGCATCAGCATAACTTTAAAAATATAATATGACAGCAATACTAACGGAAAATTTCAACTCGTATACAGACTGAGATATTGTATGACAAGGATCGTGGACATCACAACAATTTTGAACTAATTACGATATTCAATGAACTGTAGTACAAGAATGAGCAAAGTGATTAGCACTTCTGGCAGGAACTTTATGATGAACACCTATTATATATAAAATATGAACTGCTGTCGCAGATTGAACTCAGGCATTTTATGTTAGAAAAACAGTTACGAATGAAGAATTCCTAGTATTGTTAGAACAACATTCAACTCTAACTTGAGCAATTGTTAAATTTTCAACAGGAGGGCAGATACAATATTTTAATGGTTCAGCATATGTAGATATACAGGCTTATTCAGCAGATACTTGGTATCTAATAGAAGTTGAATGGAGAACATCAGATAATACAGCTAGGTATAGAATAGATTGATGAAGTTGGACATCGTTTGTGGCAGTTAACTGAACTTTTACTTCTATTGATAGTATTCGATTTATATGACAGGCAACGACATCTTGAGATGTTTATATTGATAATTTTTATGATCCAAGTGTTACGACAAACTCTAATTTCCTAGCATTCTTTTAATTTTACTTTTCTTTTACTTTCCAAACAAATCAACCCGAAGTTTTACTTTTTCAAAGGTAACAAGCACATATTCACATATAAGATATTCAAAGGGATCTTCAGGCATATCTTACTCATACCCATTCTCTAATAAATTCTCAATCTTTGGTATATTGAACTACTATTTTTGATAAATGATTGTTTACTCAAAATTTTCATTTGTTTGGATGATTATTGATAAAATGATGTTTTTGCCTTCATTTGCTAATCATATCTTGTGAATTATCTTTGTATGTACCCCAAAACAAGTTATCTACTCAATTATACAATGCTCAATTTTTGTCTAGAGTCTCAATTTTGTGTAATACACAAGGGTAATTATCTGGATTTTGTAAAAAATATACTCCAACCATACGATGAACTGATTTTGTAATATTAATACCTTTATTGCAAAGTAGTACTACAGAGTGTCAATATTTCAATACTCATAACTTTAGTATCTTTTCTCTTCAAAACTTTAAACTTTTAACTCTTCATAAATTACTTACCTGATATACTCACTCATATCAATCTATATTTTTCCAAATTTCCATAAATAAAAAATCTCCTTATTCCTGGTGGCTGAATTACTACATAGAACCAGCAGGAATAAAAAGACTTAGTAATTCATTTAATCTATGTAGTACAAACGATTATATACATAATAAATATATTTGCAAATTAGAAAGATTACAATATAATTTTTTTATAACTAAAAATTTTATGAACATCCTTACACACATCTGGAAAAATTACAAAACATCTGCAACGTGAGTTACTAGTGCAATAATTGTATTCTGTCTTGGTCGTGAATACATCGCACAAGATACAGCAGAGCTTATAACACAATTAGTGGCTTTTGTTTGAGTTGTAGCTAACGTATTAATGGAAAAACGATAATATGGTTACTAAAGCAATTACACAAGCAGATCTTGCAAATCTTGAAAAATCTATTAAACTAGAAATATCTAAAGAACAAACAGAATTAAGACACGAGGATAGAAAAAAACTATCTGACTGTATTTGGGTAGTCGACACTCTAAAAACTGATTCAGCTCTATCTAAACAATCACATATTACTATGGTTGAAAATCAAGAAGAACTTAAAGAAATGATGAAGGAGTGATTCAAAGAAATTAAAAGCGAATTTAAGTCTATGTATGATATTTTTGCAACTAAAGTAGAACACCAGGCAAACAAAGTAGAAATAGAATCAATAAAAGCTACTCACAGCAAAGTAATAACTTGGTTAATCGGTACAGTAGGAACAATATTCATAGCATTTCTAGCAGCAGTAGCAAAAGTAACAATCTTTAAATAATGGAAAAAGTAAAGTACCACATACCACAATTCATAATGGGAATACTATTCTGACTTCTTATTGTAGTTGCTATGATTTATTTGTTTTGAATAGGTGACAAAATAAATAAGATATACTCAATATTAGATACTGAAACAACTTGCGTTAACAATTAATATATGACAAAAACTGTAATAATTAAATTGCCTAAAAAGACAATAACTGTAAAGCCTGATACTACTCCAAAGAAAAAGAGAAAAGGCTGGAACGTGGCATAAAAAATACCCTTAATTGGGTATTTTTTAATTCTAATTAAAGTGTAGTAGGCAAAGATTTGACGAAACCGAGTTATTTTACCATAAAAATTGATAATACCGACTCGATGTTGCTGTTAAGTACAGCCAGACTCGGCGTTTTTTATTCGTATAGTCACTTTGCATAAATAGCGATTTGCTCGTGGAGTTAACATTGATACAGTCAAGTATTACCACAATACGGCTTTTCTCTGTATAGATTGAGCTATTCTTCCCATTTCATATGTCTACCTATTCCATCACTACTACACCATAACTAGAATGTTATTTAATTAATCAGTATACAATCTCAGGAATAAGGAATAATCACAAAGGTATCCATACGATAGCACCTCAAAAGAATCAAGATAGTATATATTTTGCTTTGATTTTCCATCGCTTGCACCTATGCCCTGAAAAGAATTTTCGTAAAATATAATTATTTTAGATCTAAACTCTTACCTCGGTAAGAAATACATTATATCTTATTTTTAGAAATTACAATACGTCTTGGAGTAAATAGCTTTGAAAAATCACTTTTTTTAATATATCAATATCAATTTTCTCACCAGGAATCGCCCCAGCTGTTTAAAATCTTCCATCTATCTCAACAGTCTTCACATATTACAAACCAATGATTAGACTTTCAATCAAAAGTAACATTTGAATTTGTAAAATTACCAAGATTAGTTCAAGTCAAAAGATATTCGCCTTTTCGTAACCAAAGATCAACCAATCTAGTCGTTGGAATCTTAATGAATTTATCAATTAAACCACTCTCTATGAATAGTTTCTCTATTAAAGGTATATATGGTGCTTTTTGTTCTGAAAACATCGCTATATCGAAATTTACTCACATATGTTGGAGTATCGCCATTACTCAATAAACACCACAATTACTTCGAGATCATTGATTTAGTACCATAATTATTTTGTGTAAGTATACCAACCTAGCAAGTTCTCATACCCTGTAAATCTTGCAGTTATATTGTCTCTTTTTCCTGTTCAATTACTATCTGTATATCTTAGAACATCTTTATTGCAAAACTTATTACTTATTCAAGTGTGTCAATACTTGCATCTATTCTCACTCCAGAATAGTATAGATCATTGCGGTGGGTACATTCCTGTTTTATATTCTACTCGTTTCCACTTAGAATTAAAAGGACAGCCAGTATTCCAGCCATTTATTGCAGATCAACCAAAAGAACTAATTGGCAATCATAATTCTATACAATAGAGCTTAGAAAAACCTACACACTCAACATTTTTCATTCCTGGCTCTATGTAGGATTTCCCTATCCATTCTTTGTTAAATTCGTTGTGATTCATATTATAATTTATAAATAAAGTGTAGTAGACAGGACTCGAACTTGTAACATCTATGTACTATGATACGATGCCAGCTGGACATAACTTGTATCCTTCGATAGCTTCTTACCAATTGAATTACTACTACACACTATCTATAAACCGTGACTGTCAAAACTATGAGTCAAAATACGTTCAATCTCTTCTTCTAACTTTTTAATCTTCTCTTGTACCTCTTTTATAAGTTCCAATTGTCTTGGTGTCTTCTCTAATTTTAATTGTCATCTTAGATTTATTTGAAGCTCTGTTAAATCGTTGTATTTTGATAAAAGCATATTATTTATTGTGAGTCAATAATCTTCCTTGTTGCTGTTCTATTTGTAGCATAATTTCTGTCATTACTCTATCTGTTATTCTATACCTAAGCATATCCACTTTGTCTTCTATTCTAATGTAGTTTCAATTCCTTCATTCATACAAGGCTTGTAACTTTAATAATCCTGCAACTGATTCATCTGATAGATCAATATTAAGCATAGAATTAATACTTAGGAATGAAAACCCCATTTTTGTATATATATTCAAGATCCTGACATACTATTTCTGATACTTCTCTAATCACTTTTTCTTGTAGAATTTGAGCATTAAAATCCAATACTTGTAATATCTGATTATGAAATTCAAAGTTTCAGAACACTCTATGATGATTAACGTGTCTAGTATCATCTATTAACTTTTTATTTATTTGTGTATCTTTTCATCTTCAATCTACTCAATTTCTTGGGTATAAATGGTGGACTGTTTTCATATAGGGCTAGTTAAGATTATAAAATCTATTACCTCCTGCACTCTATCCGTTGTACACTCCTTAATCAACTTAATCTTATCTTCACTTACATCGTAAACTGGTGGATTTCATATGAGTTCGTGGACTCAATACAAAAGTTCTTTACGATTTCATTCTCAAATGATTGTTACTAACATTTTAATTATATTATGAAATAAAGCAATCTAAAAATATTTTGAGTGAGTGGGATTTTACAGTAATGAATTTATGCTTTTTCATATACTTTTTTTCGAGTTTTTCATCTGTTATTACAGTAATGACTTCTCATCATTTTGCAATAATATATTTTGCGAGCTTTCAACGAGTTAGAATCGTATCTGATTCAGTAGAATATAAATAGTGAATGAAAGAGTGTCGAATATCCGATATTACTGATCTCAGTAACTTTGGAGTTATCCATCATATAGAACGTGTATATCATAGTTTTTTATTATTAAATATAATATATGATCTATCCAATACTTGTGGTGCTATTCGTTCAGAGATCCGCTCTAATGAGTGATATGAGAAATTAGGAATCCATCAAGATTGTATATCTGCTATTATGTTTTTATTTATTATTTTACTTTTTTTAATATCACGATTCTTTTTTCATTTAGCTATTCTTTTTTTAGAATCTACTCATCAAGACATTGTATAGGTATGACGAATATTTAGTTTCATATTTGTAAACGTCATTTATCTACCTTATAAAGTTCTATTTGTTTTCTAGCTGATTCTTCTCTCATATTATCCCAAAAAGTGCAAACCTGATCATATTTATTAGATCTTTTAGAAGGCCTAATTGATTCTTCGAGATGTCTTATTGCTATGTGTGATTGCATATTATTTAATATATAAGGAAATAAACGGAACAGGATTTTCTCAACTTCTTATTGCTGTTTTATCATTCCAATAAGGCTTTGGAACTTTATCCACTTCGCTCCAAGATCTAGCCTCTAGTTTTCTTTCATTAGTATAGAGTTTTGAATAACTCTTATCTTGTATCTTTTCAATTGCATCTTGGCTTCTTCAAATGTTTCTTTTTCCTAACTTCTTCCATAGTGTAGTAGTGTATGTTCAAAGTCGCCTTGCTATTTCTTTATCAGTTATACCATCTTTACGCATCTGTTTTGCTTTATCTACGTCAAAAATTGCAGTTTTATATTTGTTTTGTGGTCAAAGGTATTTTATAACTGTCGATCTTGATATTCAGTATTTATCAATTACAAATTGTATTCATTGTTGATACTCTGATTTTACTAGTTCTGGATCATTTTCAAGTTGTTCTACAAACAACCTATACTCTTTACTTAATCACATCTGTATTTTGGTTAGTTATTATTTCCTCAACCTTTGTCTCATATTCCTGACGAATTGCAAAAATACGTCTCATTGCTTCTCAACTAGAGATCTTGTTATTAACAAGTAGTGCGTTAACACTCGCTATCCTGATTGCCTGGTTACTCATATATTATTGGGGTTAATTGTTTCCATTTAGATTGTGCAATTTTTTGACCATCTGGACAGCCTATATTAGGATGATGCTGTGTTTCTGAATAGCAGTATCTCGTTTTAGATAATTTTCATAAATCAGGATAAAAATCTTCTGCACTTTTTACATTTATCCACCACTTGTTGTACTTCTGCACAAAGTTTTCCATACCTTCGTCCAAACTAGAGTAAACAGCTTTTCAAGACTTTATACCGAAACAATTATTTCTATCTATACAAGCCTTTGAATTTTGCTTGTTTCCTGCTTCATTATACATTAAGACCAATCATACTAGGATACAATGCCTAGGATCTCAGGAAGATGCCTTGCAAGTAGAAATTAAGCTAATTGTAGGTGCTTCCCGATATCATAGGTGCTTCACTAATTCGTATATTTGAAAAGGAGTGCGAATTTTTGCAGTTACATTTGATGAATCTTTCTCATTCAACTCTTTTTCTTGGTTTGTTGTTTTTTCAACAAAGGTGGTAGATAATTGTTTTGCACTCGCTTGTGGTATTAGTTGGAATCATAAGGATTGCACAGTATTGCCTGTGCTATGCGTTCAAGTTATAGTTTCCACTGATCTCGGTGTTGATATGTTTGTGAGTATATCTTGGTTACAATTGCTTGCATATTCAAGTATCTCTTTAGCTGTCTTTTGGATTCTCGCTTTTGTAAGGCAATCTGATAATATTTGTTGATTATGTTCTTCAACCATTTCAGAGAGCGTTTGATTATTCCAAGAGTAAGTTGTAACAGCTCCAATAAGTAGTGAAGCAATGATGATAAAAATGTAATGTTTTGCATTTTGCATAGTTTAGTATTTATTCCAGAGAATCGCTCTGTTCGATTATTTATTTTTGTATTTCCATATATATCATCAAGCCGATTTTCTTTTTAACAAGCAACAAGAAGATATATTTCTATGATTTATTCAGATGGATCTTTCAACATTTAATATACTTTCCCATTCTTTTATAAATTCTCACTTTAATGTATATTGATTAACAGACTTCGAAGCATTATGATCTTTTCAGAACTTTCATTTCCATATTTTTGGATGATTTGTTTGAAAAGTATTTTTTTGTCTTCATTTATTCCACATATCTCGAATATTATCTTTATGAGTTCACCAAAATAGGTTGTCAGCTCAATTATACAAAGCTCAATTTTCATCTAAGTCTTCTTTTCTATGTAGAACACAAGGCAAATTAAGTGGATTCGGTATAAAATGAAATGCTACTAAACGATGAAATGAAGTTGAAAAAACAATTCAATTTCAATATAAACGGGTAGATAAATGTCAGAATTTTAAAATTCATCATTTTATAAATTTTTCCTTTCAATACCTTAAGCTCTTTATTTTACCTAAACTACTCACTTCGTATAATCATTCGTATCCAACTACTGGTTTCCACTCTTCCATAATAAAAAAATGCTCTTCTATGGGGCGAAGTCGCTAAACACAACCCCATAGAAAAACACTTATAATTAAGCGACTTCTTTACTGTGTTTAGCAGAATCATTATATCTATGATTGTATTTATTGCAAATATTTAGTCATTTTGTTATTTTAGGGATAAAGTATTTGTTATTTGTTTTAAAAGTTAAATGTATGTTTTACTCGCTCAATAAACGTAGGCTCTTGTATTTGCAAGTTAAACCCATTAGCAGTGAGTGTATAAGTTGCAAATCTCTGTCCTTTCTCTCAAATCTCATCAATCTCTGATCTACGCAAGTATCACATACGAACAAGGTCACACACACGAGTTCAAGCCTTGTATCATACAAAGTATTTTCACTTCATAAAAAATGATACAGGGAGTCTTTTATAAGCTTTTACAGCTCTCATTATAGTACCGTAGTTTGAGTAGTAGGAAAACATATTAAGAAAAGTAAGATAATAAACTCTGACGATCTCTATCTGGAAACTCTAAATTGACTCATACTATACTCAAAGCATCTAAGTAAACTTCTAAGCAATTTTGCATTTCTTCCCTTGTTAGTTGCGTTGTAGATTGTTTCTGGTACATACTATGGCAAATACTCTTAAAAACCTCGTGGAGCGATGTTTTTGTAGGTTTTGGCTGTATCTCTACAACAAGATTAGCCAAAGATATACTCTGGCTATTCATCTCGTGTGCTATTTGCTCTTGGAATAAAAAATAAGCATTATTCTGTTGTATTGTTCGTGATTCTGTTTTCATTATTTAGTTAGTCAGATAATAGCAACTAGCATAAGAAGATTCATTACTCCAGATGTAATAACGAGCCACTTTGGTGCTGTTCTCCATCCACCGAAAGCATACACAGAAGTAAAAATATTTCCTGCAATAATAGCAAGACCGAGTAGTGTTTCAAAATCCATAATAAAATAGTTAATGGTGATCTAAATAGATCATAGAAGCCTAGAGACCAATCTAGGCTATGAGGTTAAAGCACTAGTTAAATTCTTTCTTCTTCTCATCTTTTATTTTTGTAAAATTATCAAGTTCTGTTTGTGTTTTACATTTCTTTTGACCTGCCATAAATAGATTTTTAAGTTCGTCAGGTGTTTTAGCTAGTTTCATACTTTCTATGTAGTCTTGCAAAGTTATTCAATCATCTTCTACTTTTGTTTTACTTGCTGGCACATCGTATTCGTCAGAGTGAGTATTATCTGTATCAACCCCAGTAGGAATAAGAAACATATTCAAAAGTGTATTTTTTAATGCATATGTTGTTGCTTTTCCTGCTCCCTTGTCTTGGGTATCTACACCTTGTCAGTATCAAGCTACTTCAATAAATTCTCAGCTAGTATGCAAAAGAATGTACTTTGTAGTTACCTCAGTAAAAATAGATTGCTTTGATTTCATATCTTTTGGAACTGATTTAGAATACTTGTCTACTTCTTCCCATCGATCAACTTGTATTTTAGATTGTACATCAGTTGGAAGTATAGACAGTCAATTTTTGACCATTGTATCTCTGAGTAATTGCCTAACATCTTTGTCTGACACCCCTTTATAAGAAGAACTTGTTCATTCTCAAACTGTCATTGATTTATCAATTCCGTTTATTTCCTTCATTACTTCGATAATTGCAAGTGATATATTTTTCATATTAAAAAGGTTAAGAATACATAATATCATACTTCTGCATTTCTAGTCTAGCTAGAGTCATTCACAATGCTGTTTTTACTTGTACAGGACATTGTAGATTATACTCTCAACTATTAATACGAATTAGTTTGTTTTCAATATCTCGTATACGAGTATTTATTTTATTTAGTGTGTGTGACATATTATTTATTTGTTAATTTTAAAACCTACCCATTCATTAGTTTTTATATCAAATCTTGTTTGGCACTTCTTAAATGCTAAAGGTAATATTTTATATCTAAATGATTGTTCAAATTGGCGACTGCAATAGTCATCTAGTGGGCTTGCACTTGCAATATAAGCGAAGAAAGGAGTCATCATTATTACTACGAATGCTATAAATATAATTTGAGTTATTCGAGGTGTTGGAACTGTTATGTGTTGTATTTGTTTCATATATTTATATTAAGGTTGATAATCTGGAAGAGATTCGATGATTTTAATTGATTCTTCGGTACAAGGTATGAGTAGTGATACTCGAGGATCTGTAACATCACACAGTGAAACTGAGGAAGTAACTCTTGAATCGGTGTGAAGTCCATAATTTGCCACGTCTTCAAGAGTGAATCAAGTTTTACATTTCCAATACCAAAGCCTTCGTGTATCCTTCATTCGATATACTCATTTTGTAACTGATACAAGGGTTCAGAATAGATTACCACAATCAGTACCACGAAGAATTATCTTTTTTCAGATAGGGTATTGTTCGTTTGTTTCTGTTTCAAATACTTCTTCTGATTTTACAGCTTCAGAATTAATAAGCATTTCAACAAGTTTTAATAGGAGTTCTGTTTTCATAAGAGAAAAATTAAATAATAGTAACTGAATTTTTGTAGCCATCGCCATAGCCATAGCCAGATCCATAGCCAGAGCCAGATCCATAGCCATCGCCAGATCCATAGCCATAGCCAGATCCATAGCCATCGCCAGATCCATAGCCAGAGCCATCGCCATAGCCATAGCCAGAGCCAGTTTGTGTAGTCATATAGTTATTGGTTAATAGATAGAACCCGACCATAGTATTAGGCTATTACATCGGGCATATTAAAATGGAATCTCAAGAGTAGTATCTTTTATATCCTGTAAATGTCATCTGCCTAATTCATATCATTGAAGGCGAGCTTTTGCTACTGCATAGTCAAATTCAGCTTGTGAGTATTTCATATATTAATAGTTAGTGATTAAATTCTTGTAAGCTGTTCTTACTCTATCTCGCATATACCAAAGATCAATCTCTATTCAAGACATTGATTTTTGTTTTTTAGGAGTATTGAGTATTTTCCATCATCATTGATATTCTGTATTAGTTCAGAATGGCAAATTAGTTTCTGTTGTAGAGTACATATTATAGACGGATTATTATTTGAGATAAAGCATAAGCAAATACAGCGATTCAAAAGATTGTAAGCATATAGTGTAGTAAAAAATAAAATTGAATCTACATATAAGAAGTGAGTTTGATTAATGATCGCCTGGATCTTCCTTTCACTAATATGTAAATTCTGTTTTAATTTCTGTTTGTTTGTAGCATTTTATGTTTGGACTTTATTATATTCTAGTTCTTTAAGACTTCTTGCTTTCGCGTTGTTCCTAGAGTTTCTAATAAGGTTGCCTTATTTATTATGCTATCTGAGATGTTAAGTTTCAAGTCAATTTCAAGTGATCCGTTGATTGCCGTCTCTTTTAAGGCTAGAGTTGTACCTTGTTGCCTGCTATGCAGGAAGTTATTTCATCAGCTCGGACTGTCGACGTGTGTTGTTGACAGGGATATATTACTTAGATTTCCGTATATTGCAAATCGGATTTAAATTTCCTTATACTAATCCAGTACTGTATTGAAAAATAAAAAGCACATATATAGTGCTTTTCTTGTATACGAATCTTATTCAAAACTGATATTATGTTTCCTGAGTATCCGTTTAGACTGCTGAACTCGTCTATCCGCTCGTCTATATTCCAGCATATACTCCATTGGATCCATTTTTGCTTTCTTTAGTTTTACTCAATCTCTGAGATTTATATTTAATTTGTATGTTTCTAGTGGTGTCATATTAGTATCATTTAAGTTTGTTACGGATTTCTTTCCGTTTTTGGTCTAGTTTCTCTAGTTTGGGTATATCTGATTTATAAAAACCTGCATAAATAACAGAATAAGTATATTTGTAATACTTGTAAAAATTACAAAGTTCTCTATTAAGTTTACTTAATCGTTCTTTAAGTTTCTTTTTCTCAGATGCTGTTATTTTTTTAATCATATTATGTTAGGAGGACTAGGACTCGAACCTAGACTTCGGGTGCGACCCGATATTCTAACCACTTAAATTATCCCCCCATATGTTGCATTATATTTAATTAATCTACATTTACAATTATTTTTATAAATTCTCTGATTCCTCTACTATTCTAATAGCTTCTTTTAATCCAATAGCTACAGTTGCTCGTATATTTGGTATATTATCCAATATATCAATCCATTCTTGCTGTTCTGACGATGCCGAAGGGGCACTAGCGAGGAGTTGTCACTTTTTACCATAGTCAGTAGCTTCCAATGATCTTTTAAGCTCTAAGAACAAAATAGATCATCTTTTTAGAATGATACAATAATCAGGAAATCATTTTGATACTCACATTTTCTTTTTCTTTATAGCTACAAGCATTGCTACTTTTGGTGGCAATCCTGATTCATTAGGAATATGAGAGTGTTTATATCACTTCATTGAGAGCCATTGAGAGAATGCTATAGATTCTTGTTGTTCTTTATTTTTCATATGGATCGTATTTGCTAGCGATATAAAGTTTTCATAAGAGCCGATATTTATTAGTTTCTTTTGTATGACAGATAGTGTGACAATCAGAACAAGCAAGAACTAATTTATCAGGATCGTTTCTATCTTCTGTATACTCGGAGTCAAGACCCCATAGTATGTGATGAAAATGATCTTGTGTATATCTTGTACAGAACACGCACTTTCACTCATCTCGTTCATACACTATTTCCTTTGTTTCCTTAGTTATTTTACGAACTGTATTCTTTTTCCTATTATCTACCATTTTCCTCATTAGCGATTTTGATAGCATATTTTATTGTTTATCATACCAAATACCCGAACACTCTGAAGAACAAAATGAAAACTCTCAATCTGGATCAGATTCAAAATCTTTATTGCATTCCATACATTGCCATAATACTTTTTTTATTAGTGATTTTGATAGCATAAGTGTTTAGTTAAGAGATACTACAAAGTAATTTAATTTTAAATTTTCTATTTGGAGTATCAAGAAGTTTTAAAAGTTTTCAATCAAATTGAGTAATAATTTCATAATCAATATTACCACTCCATTTTTTTACACTTAATACATCAAAATTATTAGGTAATGAGTATATATACTGTCATTTTACTGCATCAGCAGTGAATAATTCATAAGTCATATTCTTTAAGGTTATTAAACTCCTACTCCATATTATTTTCTAGCTAAAAATATAGATAAAAATACTGTAAACTGAAATACTATAGCTAATCCATAGCAAATTAATAAAAGTTCGACATTTTTTAAATCAGTTCATACTATCATTCAAAATGTAAACATTGGTATATCTGTTAAAAGCATAATAATAAATATTTCATCAAAAGTAATTTTTTTCATAAATGTTTAGTTATATATTAGAGATTATTATTCAAGTACTTTTCTGCTGTTTTGATTTCTTCCATTTATCCTTTTCGGATTCAGGCAACCAATTTTTACCTGCACAGGCTCGCATATTAAATTCATCCATTAATTTTTTATCTTTCCATATCAGGTGTACTGTTCATTTTAGGAAGTATCGTATTTCAAAAAATGTACTTTCCGTTTTCTTATTATTAATCTTGAAATCTTCTAAAAGTGCTTTTTCTATTGTTGTAATAGATTCGTAATGTATTCAGGATATATAGCATAGAGCTTTATCTATATCATCCATCTTGGATCTTTTTGAATACTCTATTTCCATTCATCCACTCCATTTCAATTGTACATATCGTGGGAGAATTACCTTTTTAGTTACCTTCCATTTATCATTTGTTTTCCATCATTCGATATATACTCGATTTTCCGTGTGGTACTTCGTAAATTCATCAAATACCTCGTGAATAGCCTTTTCCATTATGTTTCAACGATTTCCAAATATCATATCAGCAAATGATCGTATATTTTCGTGAGAGATAGCAAGAGTTCATTGATCTTTCATATACTTCGAGAAGTCCTCACGGAGTCCAGAAGTCATATACTTTTCAATATTGAGTTCTTTTGCTATTTTGTTCCAAATACCTTGTTTGAATTTTGTTATGAAGTCCGTATAGCGATCATTCATAGGTCAATCATTTCAGGCAATCTGGAAAGCCTTCAACTCATAGTTATTAGATATTGAGCTAGCAATATTCTGAGATTGTTGTATAAGTTTCATTCATTCAGCAAACATATCACGGGATCTTGCATAGTCGTCAATAATGTTTTGGATCATATCACGAGTGGCAAGCTCGTTCTGAAGAATTTCTTCATTCATTTCGATTTTTTCAGTTTTCATTCAATCGAAAGAGAATCGAGTTTTTTCAGTAACTTTTTTTACTCTTACCATTGCAATCTCCACACTTGTTTTACGATCTGAATTTTTGAAAGCATCTTGTATGTATGTAACTGTTCAATTATTGTCTTTGATTATTCGCTCTACTAGTTTTCTTTTTTCTGAGTAAGGATTTCGGATAGTTTCAGCATTTAACAAACAAACAATATCAGTATTCTCAGCAATATCCCAAGCCTTCAAAAAGTGTTCATCCCCATTCGAGAAAGGTGGATTCATAACTATAAGATCGAACTCCATATCTTTCTGATAAGATAGAAAGTCAGTATCTATAAGATTATATTTTTTACCACGGAGCATTGCTTGGAGTTCTAGTGATTGCTCAATAGCGAATAAGTGAATATTACTATTGGAATTTATGATATTTTTTAGTACATCAAGTATCGCTCCAGAACCTGCGGAAGGTTCGAGTATATTCATCGGAGTATGATATGCGTTTACTCGTGATAAGTATGGAGATATCATATCTAATACTAGATTCGTAGGTGTAGGATAAAATTCAGGATCAAACATATTGTTTTAGTTATATAATTACTTCCCTATTCTTGAATCATTTCCATTACTTATAATATTCAAGTTCAGCAATTCTCCTATCCACCCATCACTTCAATCCATTATATGTAAGATTCTCTCTCTGAGTTCTTGTCATAGATTTTAAACTCATTCTGAGATCATTGGCGATACCACTATGCTGTTTTTCTATGATAGGTAGTACAAAGTATAGATAACGATCTGCAACATCAGCTTCCTCAATTGTAGTGTTATATACATCGTAAGGAATTACAATATTTCAAACAGGCAATCATTCTTTTTTCTTCCATACTGATTTTACAGTTTCAAGAGAATGTTCTGAGAACCAAGTTCAATCCTTGTTGGATATTTTAGTGAGATTTTTAGTTGTGTCTAGTTCCATAATTAATTTTTAATATTTTTATTTCAAGTGGGGGACAAATTTACACCTAGTTGAAGGGGGGTGGAAAATTGCCACTACCCTTTATATATCTTCTGCTATTATATCTTCAATTTGTGAAACCATTCTACGGATATATTCTCTTTGTTCTTTATTAAATCATAGAATATTATCGTTTAGAGGTCATCATACTCAGTATGCCATCATATAAATTGATCTTACTGATTCGTTTATATTAGAAATAATGAGTTTCTTTTCTTCAATTTCTATTTGTTGTTTTGTGATTAGTTCTTCGTAAGTCATATTTATATATTGTTAATAAGTAATTTTAATTCTTGTTTTAATATTTCGAAACATTCAGCATCTCTTTGAAGTTTTGCATTTAGAGTTGTCATTTTTGCTCTTGTGCAATTTGTTCAAGCGTTAAATCGTGCCATTGATGACTTTTCTAGATCTTTTTTGTATTTCAGTAATAGTTTTGATTTTGAAACTATGTTATCTATTATTTCCATAAATTTATAATTAGTAATTAAAGTACGATATCCATAACACTCGGCTTCTCTGTTTTCTGGTATGTTTCTTTCTTTCTACTCATCCAAGTAGCAAATCTTCTTTTGATCTCAAATGTCTTTTCTCATTCTGCTTTCAGTTTTCCAGATTTTGATATCTCTGTCCACCATAATACAAACTTTCGCCATTCTCATTCATCTTGTACATATTCTGGTATTTGTAGTTCCTGAGTAAATACCTTGTCTCTATTCTCTTTTAGATATTGTATTGATAATTGATATTCGTTAGGTGGTGCAACCACTATACCAGTTTCTTTTTCTTTCTTTTCTTTTTCTTTCTTTTCTTTTATAGCATTGCAATCGCTTTCCGTTCGCAATGCGTTCGCATCTTTTTTCTCCCATCTTTTCCTAGCTGATTCCCTTGCCTTAGAGCTTTTTGAGTCTCTTTCTAATAGTCGTGTTTCTACTGATTTAGAGCCGAATATATCTCATTCTATAATGAATAGATCGAAGTCATATAGTATAGATTGTACTACCTTTTCATCTACTCGCATATCGAATGCAATTCATTCGCAATCCAAACGCAATGCGTTCGCATTTTGATATAGATCTTCTACTATGCTCCAGAATAATCAGTATCATACCATTCAATGTTTTCTGATCAATTTCTTTATCTTTTCATCACTCCTAGCATTGTAGTCGTGAGTGAAGTAAAATGTTTCTTTCATATTTATTTATTTTTAGATAAATAAAGTTCGTCAGTCATTTTCTTTAGTTCTATTATTTCATTTAATTTTGGTTTAATCCATAATCTCTTACAAATATCAACAGCACCATTTCAAAGAAACCTAATAATTTTTCACTTCTTATTTTTAAAATCTACATATAAGCAAGCATTTCACTCTTTAGAAGTGGTTATTCCAGATTCAACATATTTCATATTATGAAAGTTAGATATATAAAATCCCCAAACTTCTAGTTGAGACTAAGTTCAGGGATAATATTGTTGCCATTTGTTATGTACTTCCTTCTAAAGTCTCAATGTCAAAAGGAATTACACAACGGCGATGTAAGAGAATTATAGCAGATTATTTTTTAATTGCAAATATTTTATTGATTTTATTTAAATTTCAGTATACTAGATAGGCACGACAACTCCTCTATTATTAAAAATTTATTAGGTATGTCACAAACACTTATACAGTCAGATAACCTGACTCTAACTGGTTACACTTACAAAACAGAAGAAAAAGACGATGCAATCCATATTAATTTCACTCTTCATATAAACGGAAAACTTAAATCATTTGGTTATAGTTTCCTTGTAAAAGAAGAAGATTCTAATTATGGATGGACTATGGTAGATTGGAATGGTTGGAATGCACTATATTATGTACTTACAAATATTGGGTATCAACCTTCATTCTCTCCTGATGATGGATTCGGTCATTGACAAGCTCAAAGATTCATAGAAATGATTATGAATAGCAGTAAATAAAAAAACTAATCTCTAGAGTCGTGCCTAGAGATTTTTATTTCCCTGTATTTATATATGTATTTAGCTTGATTTAATTTAGGAAACTGTATAATAGATTCACTTAATTAAACTATATGAACTCTATTAAAGAACAACAGGCAGTATTAAAACAGATTGAGGAACTTATAGCTATTTATAATGAGTCAGTAGGATCAGTAGGATTTAAGAAAACACTCGTATAATGAAAAAACGAATATATAATGATACTTTTTGATTTGAAGTATTTGTAGTTGATCAAAAGAAGCATTTTCCAAGTGTAATACCTGAAAGAGCATTAGCAATGTGCAATATAGAGCCTGATATTGCGTATTTATACATAAAAGATGCTACATACTCTACACTTGCCCACGAGTGTATACATATAGCACAATGAATACTACACCACAAGTGAATTAAAACAGGATACAAAAACACAGAAGTTCTCGCTTATGTTACAGATTGGATATATAATGAAGTTCTAAAATTACTTGTAAAATAAAATATATTCGTATAATGAAATAGCTTTTTCGGAATTGTTTCTATATAAATTCTCCACTGCGGATGCGGGGGAGTTTTTTTTATTTCTATACTTACTTACTAGAGAAAATATAAAATAGATTTGCAAATAAAACAGAAAGTGATATAATGTCTGAGTTAAGGCATTTATTATTTCTCTTCTGCATAGCTAGTACCAGCCTTAACAACAGGTACTAGTTAGACACAAGCGGAATAATTTTTTTATTATGGAAGAAATCACAAAAGCATATTCAGAAATACTGAAAGTATGTAATAAGTATGAATGAGTTGAAGGAATAAAAGATATTCTACAAAAGGCAAACAATTACATTGAAATTGCTAGATGGAAAAAAGAATATGATATTACATTGAGATTTGAAACTAATGTAACTTGACTTAGATATATTGATTCTCCAATTTACGATCATCATTTTATATACTTTACAAATGCACAAGAAGATAGAGACAAATGAAGTTGATATTCAATATCTTGGAGCGATGATGGTAGACAGCCTAATAATGAATGGTTGTTATCACTATCATTTTCAACTGGTGCTTACATATTTTGAGATGACTATCCAAAAGAACTTTTCAATGAATTATTCGAGGAGTTAAAAACATACAATCCTAAATTTACAGATACTAATAATAGTAATTTATACTACTCACTAGAAGATGCTTGAAAACTTATAAAAGAATATAAGTCTATTATGGAAAAATACCATAAAAGAAATAAAGAAGAAGCAAATTTAAGAAGAATAAAAAAACTAGAACTAGAATTAGAGAAATTAAAATCTAACTAAATAACTATGTTTACCACTATGGAAAAATTAGACTTTGAAAAATTAATGAATGAACATAACAATCAAGAATGGGTTAGCAATAAATCTTTTGAAAGAAATATCACAGATAAAATAAATGAAATGATAGATCATATAAATGAAATAGAAAAATTCCTAATTATAAAATAATATGTCTAATAAAAGCAATAATTCATCCCTAAAAGCTAGACTATCACAACCCAATCGCAAAGCTATGATAAACCAGTACAAACGAATACACGATCCACTAACACACCATAGAATAGTAACCAATATGCAAAATGACAGATAAATAAATCTAATGGATTTATTTGGAAATTTTCTTAATTTAGATATAATGTGAATATATTATAAAGGATTGCTAGTAAAGCTTACAACTGAGAATCTAGCACATCTTGATTCTATGAAGGAATGGAAGGAACACTAATGAAGAAAGAAGTTGAATTGTTTGATTTACCATTCTCTAATGAAAACTGAGTTGTAGTTATGTATACTGTTCTATATAAAACTCTCTATTGAACCTGACTAATAATTATCCCTGAATCTAGTTTAGAATTAATCCAATAAATATGCAAGGAAAGAAAATAGACACAAATATTAAAGCTAATATAGTTGCAGATAAGATTAGTAATCCTGATTTATCAACTAGAGATTTAGCAGAACAACACTGAGTTTGAAAATCAACAGTTGCAGATATTATTGATGAAATACCAGAAGAGCTTCGGACAAGTTCGGGCAAAGGGGAAAAGATACTTGCTACAATGGATGAAATCATTGATTGAATCGCTTCTATCACTAGTCTAAGTGTAAAAACGATACAAGGTAAGATCGAAGAATGAACTCTCTCTGTAAGCGATTTAAAAGCATTAAATGATATTGCGAAGAATAACTTTGATCGTAAGCAGATATTGACTTGAAAAGCTACTGTAAATGTAAACTTTGTTTGAGATGTATTATCAGAAATTCAATGAATGAACTAGAACTTGAAAATATTTCAAATATAAGTATACTATATTAACTAAAGTCTTAAATATCGTACTAACAATAAACAGGGGTGACTTTAGTACGAAGCCCCTGTTTTATATTTATATGGAAATTTGGAAACCAGTAGTTGGATACGAATGATTATACGAAGTGAGTAGTTTAGGTAATGTAAAATCATTAAACTATAATCATACAGGAAAAGAGAAGATAATAAAATACTCTTCATCATCAAAATATAGTTTAGTTTCATTATCAAAAGATAAAATTGTAAAAGCACAGAATATACATAGAATTGTAGCACAAGCATTTTTGTGATTAGATATAAATAGCAAGTTATGTGTATGTCATAAAGATGATAATCCAAGTAACAATAGATTAGATAATTTATTCATAGGTACTCATAAGGAAAATACTGATGATATGATTAATAAATGAAGATGAAGATGATGAAGAAAATGAAAGATTATAATTCAATATTCCTTAGAATGATTAGAAATAAAAGAATGGGAAACAGCATACAAAGCATCAACTCAATTATGAATAGTTAATTCTCAAATTTGTAATTGTGCTAAATGAAAAAAATGGTGTAATACTGCGTGATGATTTATTTGGAAATATAAAATATATGAATAATTCAAATGAAATAGAAGAAATAAAAAAACTTTTATCAAATAAATACTGGAGACTTACAAGTGGGAAATTATATTATATAAAGGATAAGCAAGGAAATAAGATACCTTTTATCCCAAATAAGCAACAATTACATTATCTTGAAAACCGCTGGACAAAGAATATCATATTAAAAGCTCGTCAATTGGGATTTTCAACATTTATAGACATAATGAGCTTAGACAAGGCTCTTTTCTCGTCTTACAAATCAATGGGTATTATTGCAGATGATAGAGACTCAGCAGAATTGATCTTTCGTGACAAAGTAAAGTTTGCATTTGATAACCTGCCTAAATGGCTGAAGGATAATTTTAAAGTAAAGACAGATCGAAAAGGAGAACTCGTATTTGAGAGTAACCATTGTTCTGTATCAGTTGATACCTCTTTCCGATGATGAACACTTCAGCATTTGCATATATCAGAATATTGAAAGATATGTAACAAATACCCTGAGAAAGCTCGTGAAATACAAACAGGTGCATTGAATACAGTAGCTCCAACAAGTGAAGTAGATATTGAATCAACAGCAGAAGGAAACAGTGGGAATTACTTCGATATGTGTCAGAAAGCAATGGAGATGCAAGAAATGTGAAAAGAACTCACAGATATGGACTATAAGTTTCATTTCTATGCTTGGTGGCTTGATGCAACATACGAATTAGAATATGGGGATGTTATTACAAGTGAGACTCGTGAATACTTCCGTAAAGTTCAACTCGATTCTTGGATTCAAGCCAATCATCCTAATGTAGTATTTACTGAGGCTAAGATGAGATGGTATCAGAAGAAGCAAGAAGAACAAAAGGAAGATATGTTGCGAGAATATCCTTCATTTCCTAAAGAGGCATTTGACTTGGCTATCAAGTGAGCTTACTATGAAAAAGAGCTCGGTATTACACGACAACAGAACAGAGTGTGAAGATTTCCTTTTGATCCACGATTGCCTGTCAACACTCATTGGGATTTATGATGAGCGGGATGATGAGACGAGACAGCGATATGGTTTTATCAGATACTAGGGAAAGAAGTCAGAGTAATAGACTATTGGGAATGATCGGGATATTGACTCACAGAGATTGCAATGAGTATAGTAAATACTCGTTATACTAATTATGATACACATTATTTGCCACATGATGCAGAAGTTACCGAATATTCGACAGGTGTTGCGAGAATACAAACAGCTCGACAATATCTCAAAGGTAAAGTAGAAGTAGTTGCAAAGCTATCAATATCAGATGGAATAAATGCTGTTCGTGATATGTTTCCTAATTGTTTCTTTAATGAAGAGACAACAACAGTATGACTTACAAGACTTGCAGGATATAGACGAGAATATGACGAAAAGAATGGTATATTCAGAGATAAACCTAAACACGATATAAATAGTAATGGATCTGATTCGTTCCGTTATCTTGCAGTTACTTATAAAAAGATGACAGCACCAAAAAATAATATGCGTACGATAACAAGATCGTGACTCTTATAAAAAAACTTGATTATGAGAACGAATCTCATATAATTATTATAATTAATACGATACAATGAAACTATATTGAATGTCAGAGGATTCAATCTTGAAACAGATTGATCAAGAATATTTAATCTGATGGGATACAGTCGAGTCTATAAGAGAACAAAAGAGAAAAGATCTTAAGACTTTTTTTGACTCTTCACGAGATGAAAACAAGATTCAAGTAAGGACAGTATTTCAAGCATTCCGAATGAAAATGTCTATTCGATATACTCAAAGATCGAAAGCAGAATGGACAAGACGAAGAGCTTGAGACACCGAACGTGCAAAGAATGCTAATAGAGTATGGAAGTTCGACCGAAAGGAAATGAACTTAGACAAGATAGATTATCTCACTTATGAGAACATTGATAAAATCGGTGTAGGTATTCAAATGAATTGACCATTCAATCTAAATACTATTTGCCCTTCTATTAAAAACATTGATCCTTTGTCTTGGATTCCTGATCCACAATGATGACCAACAATTGAAGATCACAGATGGACTTGATTTACAGAGGTTTACCTACAAAAGTATCAAATGAAAGTATTAGGGTATGAAAACCTTGATGTTGCTTCTCCAAGAACTGTAACAGTAAACGATAGTGCAAAAGATGATGCAACTTGAAAGACTTCTACTCTTGAAGATGACACACCAAATAGAGAGTATGAAACTTATGTACATTGATTCATTCGTGATGGTAAGAAATACATTGCAGTTACTAACGCAGATAGAACAGCACTTCATAAACTTACTTACTTAAAACCAGTAACAAAAGAAGAGAAGCTAGATGAATCATTTGTTCCATTTCCTGTAATGATTCAATATGCTATATATCTTAGTGGATTTCCTCTTGGTATATCTCTTGTTGATATTCTAGCAGATACACAAAGTACACTATCAAGAATGTACAATCTCTATCTTGCAATGGCTTATCGTAATACATTCGGTTGAGATCGTCTTGTAAGAGCTGGAGACTTAGAAGATCCTGATTCTCTCAATACTCCAACAATTGAAGGTAAAGATATTCCAGTTAAAGACTCAGCTAAATCCCTCAATGACATTATCCTAGAAGTTCCACGAGAACAAACAAATGGAATACCTAGTGAAATGATTGCACTTCTTAAACGAAATGGATCAGAGCAACTTGGTGCAGAGTCTACACAACAATGAGTTCTATCTGATTCTAATAAGACACTCGGAGAACAAGAAATGGCAGCTAAAAATGCTAATATTCAGTTCCAACTCGAAGAAAATGTTATGCAATGGGGAGAAGAATTTAAGATGAAATATCTTTGGTTCAGACAATACCTTGCTAATATGAAGAGTGCCGAGGAAAAAGAAATTAACATTAGCGAATGAGTAACAAAAGAGTTCTTTGTATTCAAGAAAGACGAGTTCGTAGGCAAAGAAATGCTTTCACTAGATATTCAATGAGTTGGTGCATTATCTAAGGATAAGAGCAACAAAGCAGAAAAAGCAGTTATCTTACAATGACTTATTGCAGGAGCTAAGAGTGAAGGGGAAAAACGCAAATACTACAGAATGTGGGCTGAACTTGCCGACTTCTCAGACAATCAAATCGCAGAACTTATCGGAAAGACATGAGACGAAATCGGTGCAGAGATTAAACTCGCTATGATTAATGAGTGAATGCCTGAAGGTGCTGAAATTGACTCAATGGATGATGATCACCAAGTTTACATTAACTACATTATTACTGCTGATCCTAGTGATCTTAAAGATAAAGCTTTAAAAGCTCGCTATGAGGCAATAAGACTATGAGAACAAGCTATGAATTGAGTATCAGGACAAGTTGGAGCTGAACAATCTATGGCAAGTGCTAACGGATCAATGATGACTTCTAATATGTTACAAGGACAATCACAAGTACCTACTAACCAATCAATGTAATGAAAACAGAAATAGCAAAAGTCCTCCTTTCAAGTCCTGAATACTTAGAATTTGAAAGGTACATACAAGAAGAAATACTAAAAGCAGAACGAAAAGCAATTGAATCAATACACTCTTGAACAATTGACAACGAATCAGCAAATAGAGCAAAGTTTTATCAGGAGGTAATAAATATGCCTCGTAATAAAATAAAAGCTGGAAAGATGGGAGAAAGCAAAACAAAATTATAGGTTCTGATGTGTAGTATAATAAACTTGATTTGAGAATGATTCTCATTATACTACATTCAGAGTTTATCAATCCTACTAAAATTGATTTTAAGGTTTAATAATCCTTTCAAATATTATTTTTTAACTTTTTTACTGTTATGTTAGAAACAGAAATGGATGGGGATATCGAAACGGATGTTGCAACTGAAGTTGAAGATGTCGAAGAGGATAACACAACCTCTGATGATGAAATTAGTTACGAGCAGGCTATGAAGTGGAAGAAGGACTCTGAATCACTCCAAAAGGCAAACAAAAAGATTGCTTCTATGGAAAAGATTAAGAAAGCTCCTGAAACTGCTGAAAAAATGCCAGTGTCAGAAGCCGAATATGAAATATGGGCAGAAAGACGAGACTTTTACAAGAGCAATGCTCAGGCAAAAGAACTCCGTGACGAAATTGAAGCTATGATAACCGCTTCTAAATGAAAGGTCGATAGACAAAAAGCATTTGAGCTTTTATCTTGAGATACTGAAATAGAAGAAAATAGAAAGGTATATTCTAAGTCTGCTGTTGAAGGAAATAGAGCAAGTTCTACTTGATTCTCTCCAATATCAGTAGCACAATACGACAACCTATCAGATTCTCAAAGAGATGCGTATGACGCAAAATCAATGAAATCAAAAGGATTCATAGATCTAAAATAATCATCGAAAATGTGTTAAAATTCAATTTAACATTAAACATTTTCACAAATGAATACATTTTCAAAAAGTGATAAGTTTTCGTCAGTATATGGCGGACAACTTCGTCAGGCTTTTGTTGGTAAGTATATTGCCAATACACAATTCGAGGGAGATTTTGACGGTAACAAGACAGTACACGTAAAGCGACTTGCAAAAGTACAGTTCTCTACACTTCCTTCTTCTTACGCAGAAATCCCTCTCACTGAACTCGTTGAAACTGATGAGACATTTACTCTCTCAGTTCTCAAAGGATTCGCAGTACCTATTTCAGATCTTGACTATAAGGAACTCAATATCAATCCAGACTCAGAGCTTATGCGTAATGCTGTAGAGCAGGCTGCAAAACTCTATGATACTGAGATTATGAGCCAAGTAGTTAACTACGGACTTATCGTTACTGATGGAGATCTTGAAACTGCTTCTAATGGAGGTACTACAAACTCTATCAAGGCTACTAAGTCTAATATCTATGATATCCTCACAGCTATTACTGAAAAACTTGATTCAGCTCCAGATTCTCTCGGAAATGCTACAGGTGTTCCTGATAGCGATCGTTGGGTTATGTTCTCTCCTAAAGAGAAGCGTCTTCTTTCAAAAGCTCCAGAACTTCTTCGTTCTACAGAGCTTGGAGACAAGGTTGTAACAGGTGGATATATGGGAGAAGTAGACAATCTTAAGATTTACTACTCAAACAATATCCTTTCATCTGCTACAGTTCGTTCTTGTATGTTTGGACAAGGTAAGCCTATTCACTTCGGTGCTCTTATCAAGCCAAAGGTCGAGTTCGTTGGATCTAGCACTCAGGCAACTTCATTTATCAATACAATGAAATGTCAGACTTACTTCGGATCTAAAGTATTCGCAGAAGGCAAAGAAAGACTCGGACTTTTGAAAATCTGGATATCGTAGGGATTACTGGGGTTGGCTGCAATCATAATTTGCTACTATGGTAATGACATAGTAGCATCCCCCTAAATTTATATCATTACTATAATTATTATGGAAACAGAAATTTGGAAGGATATCATTTGATATGAATGATTATATCAGGTATCTAATAATGGAAATGTTAGAAGTTTAGATAATAAATTTAAAACATATTGAACAAGGATAATGCATTTAAAAGGTAGGATACTAAAACAATGTAAACAGAAAAATTGATATAATTATATTGATTTATACAAAGACTGAGCAAAGGTAAAATATACAGTGCATAGAATTGTTTGAGAAGCATTCCTAGAAAAAGATACTTTGAGAAATCAAATAAATCATAAAGATTGAAATAGAGCTAATAACTCATTGGATAATCTTGAATATTGCAATCCATCTGAAAATCATTTACATAAATTTACAGTATTATGATATAAACATCATTGAATGAAACAGATAGACCAATTAGATTTAGAATGAAACTTCATAAAAAGTTGGGAAAGTATTAGAAAGGTAGCAAATGAGCTAAAAATGACAGCTTGTCATATCTGAGCCTGTTGTAATTGAAAAACTAAGAAATCACAATGATTTATATGGAGATTCAGTAAATAAAAAGAATGTAGTGAAACTCTACAAATTTATTCTTAATACTTTTCAAGTATGGTAACAGAAACACGACTCTTAACTGGGTTTAATACAGTTGCAGCAGGTCTCACGACTACTGCTCTTGATGTATCAAAGACAGTTCACTTCATTACTGCTGATGCAGGTGGAGATATATTTACTCTTGCAGCAGGATCTCCCGGGCAAGAAGTATACATCTTCACTAATGCTGCTACTGGTGTAGCAACAATCACTCCAGCAGGTCTTATTGGTGGTACTTCAATCACTTTTAATGCAGCAGGTGACTCAGTATGTCTTAAGTATCTTCCAATCGCAGCTAACTCATACAAGTGGGTTATTACTGGTGGAAATTCTTACGCAATCGTTTAATCGATAGCTTTTCTACTTTCTTCGGAAGGTAGGAAGTTATTTCTTAACTTTAACTTATGGTAACTATTACTAGTAAATGAGGGGAGAAATTCGAAGTCACTCTTGAGATGGCTGAGAAGTTTCTAAGAGCTGGGGATATTTCTTGATACGAGACAGAATGAGGATTTGTATCGGATGTTGAAAGAATACCAGAAGAGCCGAAGAGACGTAAAAATATTACTCGTAACCCTAAATAAAATGACTGTAACATACGAAACAAAACTATATTGTACTATTGGAGAATTTAAATCTCCTATGTCTTACGAAGAGACTATAAAAAAAGTAGAAGAAGGAAATGGAGTTCTTATCCTTGAACGATGGGCGATTTCTAATCGTGTTATCCGTAACGAGAAAGGAGAACAAACACAAGTTGATGCAAACACTAAAATCACTGTACGACTTGACACTATCAAGTGTCCTATACTTTGTTATGAAGAATTCGAAATGCACGATTGTATTCGTGATGAAAAGACTAATAAAAATACTAAAAAAGTTAAATAGTATGGAAATTTATAATTATATTCATAATTCTTGATGAAAATATAAAATATCAAATCTTGGTAATGTTTTTAGTGTAAAAAATTGAATTGTATTAAAGTGAATAGGATCGCAATGATATCTAAGAGTAAGTCTTAAAATATATTGAAAAATAAAATTATATTTTATACATAAACTTGTTGCAGAGGAATTTATAGAAAAAATACAATGAAAAAATATTGTTAATCATATAAATGGTATTAAAAAAGATAATCGGGTGGAAAATTTGGAATGGGTAACTGCTAAAGAAAATACTAGACACGCTTGGAAAAACTGACTTTGCAAAGTAACAGAAAATAATACTTTTGTAAAAAATCCTCCTAAAAAATGAATGTATGGTAAACTTCATTCAAATTCAAAAAAAATAATCCAAAGTGACATATACTGAAATATTATAGCAATTTGGGATTCAATGATGGATGCACAAAGAAATACCTGAGTAAATAATTGAAATATATCTAATTGTTGTAAATGATTACGAAAAATAGCAGGATGATTTAGTTGGGAATATAAAATAAATTAATAACTATGACCTGAGCAACTCTAGCATCTGAACTACTTGCATTTACTGGAACAACAAATACAAACTATGATACTGTTCCTCGTTATATTGATCTCAATAAGAGTTATCACTTTATTGAGGATTGTATAACTGAGGTTGTATGAGAAAGCTACTTTTATAATGAGTTTACTACAGATGATCCAACTGTTGCTTGACAGAAAGAGTATACACTTTATGCAAATACAGTATGAAACCTTGATGGAACTAATAAGCTCCTCGGGGTTTCTATTGATTATGGAACTTGAACATACATAAAAGCAGTAAAAGTAGATGTAAATTCTCTTGAACACGATATATCTTGGTACGAAACGAATCAGTCAACAGCTAATCCTATCTATACAATTCAGGATAACTCTGTAATGATATTTCCAGTGCCTACAGCAACAACAATTGGGGATATTCGTATGTATGTAATTCAAAACCTCATTGATATTACTGCTTCTACTGCTGAGGCTGACATATTCAATGGAAAGATACACAAAAAGTATCATCCACTTATTGAACTTGGTGCAAGACAATACGGATATGAAAGACGACAACTTAAAGAAGATGCTGAACAAGCTCGGCAGAAATTTATGGTTGAACTCTTTGGTGGAGTAAATAAAGAAGGTATAAAAGTACCTTGAATGCTTAATATGCTTAACACACGACAGAGAGGTGCTAGAATCCGTCAAATGCCTACTTGATATTCAGTAAAACAATAATATGCCATCACAATTTCTTATTACAACTCCGTATAATTGAATTTCTCCTGATCGTGATTATGGGGATAAATCAGAATGCACTTATATGCAAGATATCAACGTAGATGATATGCGATACGAGAAACTAGAAAGATGATATGCTCTTATTTCAGGATGAAGTACGTGAGTTACTGATGATATAAACCATATGGTTGAATATGGATGATGAGTTATATCCTGTTGAGCTGCTAGAGTTTTTGTAAATGGTTGAGACAGATCTGCAACAGTAGCTGGTGCAAAACGAGTAGAAATCACAGGTGATTGAGTTAATTATTTCTTTGATAATACAAACATACTTCAAACGAATAGTGCTGTTACTTCTGTAACTAATACCAGATCACACGCAGGATGAACAGTCACAGCTTCTGTACTTATTTACAAGACTATTCTATTTGCTATTTGAGCAACTATTTATAGTTATGACCTAACTTCAATAGCAACTGCTCCAGTAAGTATAGCAACAAACATTCCTATTATAACAGGATCAGTAGTAAAGTATATGTACTTTTATAACGATATGCTTGTTATTGTAACCACTAAAGATACTGACACTATAATTTACCAAGTTCAATATGGATCAAGTGGGTACTCTATCTTTTCTACAGAAACCAAAAAATGATATACTTGTTATTGAGCTATTTGAGATTCAGGAACAGTATATTGGACTACCACAGATAAGATATTCGGTTTTCAAGGTGGAAACAGTCAAGAGCTTCGTTATGTTTGATTTAGTAGCAGTCTTTCAGAGTGATTCTTTTGATCTAGCCCTAAACTTGCATTCGATAAGGGAATACTTTATATAGCAAACTGAACTACTATTTATAAGTACGGAAGAAAACACGCTGGTAGGAGAATGTCTCTTACTACAAAAACTTCTCCAAGAATAATTCTTGCAATAACAGGTAACTTTATTCATACTCAGGAAACGACAAACTATATCTATACAACAGCTCCAACATATCCAAATTCAGGGTATAGCATAACTATCCCTTATGATGCGTGAGTATACTGAGACAACAAAAGTAATCTACAGTTCAGAGTAGGTTACCAGTTACCAACAGGAACAAGCATAACAATAGGAGTAATGACAGATACAATGGAACTTGCATCATCATCTACTTATACAACAGTCGCTACAATATCTGACACTACAAAGAAACGACAATATATATCAGTTAAAGAAATCAACGAAGCGCTATGAGATTCAGAATGGCAATCAATCAGATTTAAAAATACTCTCAATGGTGCTGGATGATCAAGTTGAGCAAGAACACTCACTCCGAAACTATTCGATATTAAATGTATTCATAATGAAATCAAAGATGAACTCTAAAATAAAAACATATTCTCCTCATAATGAGATTAGTTGGAATGATCCAACATTCGAAAAAGTACCTTGATTAAACGCACCAGCTTTAGATTCAAAACTATTAAAATAACTTGATAATGAGAACTATTCTCATATACTAAACTTATGCCAGGAATAAACAAACAAGTAATACAAACGTGATGATGAGGCGGGTGAATAACCTCTTGAACTTTTGAGGTTGATTTTTGAAATAATACAACAAACATATATACACAAGAAGTAATAGTTCCCGAAGCAACAATAACAACAAATAGCAAGCCAGTCGTTCAATACTACGATTCAGATAGCAGAGATGCTGACGAATCAGAATTTGTAAACTTTGTATCTTGAATTGTTTCCGTAACAAACGGAGTATGATTTACTGTACTAATTACAGATCTTGAAGAATGAGCTGAATGAATTTATAATTTTTCTTACCAATTTTAATATGGCAAAAGTAAAAGGAGACGGTGGAGTATACGTAGATGTAAACGCATCGAAACAAATGAAAGTAGTAACAGAAACAGATGTTGCTACTAATCCGTGAAATGTCGGGGCTGTTCGTATATTCGGAGAAAATGACGGAGGTGGAATAACAGGTAATGTTGACCTCACATCACCTGAAAATGATGTAGATTATCGACAACGAGTTGCACAAGATCTTCAACTAGATGAGGAGGTGTTTAACTATACAGCTCAGAACACAGGTAAGCACCTTTATGCTAATACTACAATGGCTGCAACTTGGGCAGCCTGACAATTTACAACAAACTCTGGTAATATAACAACGACAACAACTGGTCTTTTATTTCAAACTCGTGCGACTTTTCCTGCAATTGGTACTTGTACATTATCTGGAGATATTGAGCTTGGATTTACAGCACAACCAACAACAAATACAATTGTAGACTTTGGATTTTTCCTAGCTCCTGCGTCTAATCCATATGCCCCTACTGATGGAGTGTATTTCCGCTTAAATGCTTCTGGTCTACAAGGAATAGTAAACAGTAACGGAACAGAAACTTCTACAGGAATATTTCCACTTTCTGATTGAACAGGTACTTGGGCTTATACAAACAACAAGAGATACCAATTTATTGTATACAACGGAACAACAAAAGCGGTGTTTTGGGTAAATGACGGAACAGGTGCTAATAAGTTATGAGAAATACCATTGCCAGCTGGGCAAGCTCGTATAAATATGGCTTGAAGTATTCCATTCTCAATTAGACACGCAATTACAGGTGGTGCAGCAAGCGGTGCATTGAGTTGTCTCATAGGTGCATATAACGTTCGTCTTGGTGGAGTAAGCTATGCAACAAGTCCTTCTATTGCAGGTAATCGTATGTATGGAAGCTATCAAGGTCTATCTGGTGGAACAATGGGAAGTCTTGCAAGCTACGCAAACAACGCAAACCCAACCGCAGCAGTGCCAACAAACACGACAGCAGCTCTTGGAACTGGTCTTGGTGGTCAATTCTGGGAAACTGATACACTCGCAGTAAATACAGACGGAATCATTGATTCTTACCAAGTTCCTGCAGCTTCGGCTAATTACTCAGGTAAACGTCTATCGATTCGATGAGTTAAGATTGATACATTCGTACAAACAGCTCAAACAGGTGGTTGATATAACGAAATATGGACTCTCGTATTCTGACACACCGCAGTATCACTTGCAACAGCAGAAGCAGCAACAACAAAAGCACGAAGAGCAATTGTTATTGGTACACGACAAGTAGCAGCAGCTTCCGCAGTACTAACACAACTCCCAACAGTTAGTATTGATCTTGGAGATGCTCCAATCTTCGTTAATCCTGGTGAGTTCGTAGCTATTGCCAAGAAGAAAGTAGGAACAGCTCCTTCTGCCTGAGTTATGGCACACAACATTACTCTAATTTATGGTTGGGAATAATTATAAACTATGCAATTAGATAACCGCTTCATAGCATTCTGGATGGATACAACGACAGCTCCGTGAACACCACTCACAGGGCTTTTAGCGACTATAACAATCCGTGAAGCTACTGCACCATATACAGTTGTAGTAGATAACGAAGATATGACAGAAATGTGAGGATGAAACTATATTTATGTGTTTACTTGAATGTCTATAGCTAAAGAATACTCGTATATTTGTAATCCAAATGCTACAGCTTTTATTGAATCAGGAGTAACACAAAACACTATCTATAAATGGATAGAGGAAAATAGAAGTGGTTGAGGTGCTTGACATTCAATTAATCTATCAGGTGTTACTGGATCAATTGCAAATCTACAAAACACTCTTACAGAAAAAATCGACAATATTCCTCAGATTGATCTTAATGAGATTAAATCTCATATTGATATTGCAAAAACAGATATTATTGATACAATTGAATCTATAGAAATACCAGAAGCAAAGCTAGAAGAAAAAGAAGCTAAAAAGGCTCTAAAAATCGTCACTAGCATAGATAAAAAGTTATCAAGCTATATTGATTCGGAAATGAATGATAAAGAAGAATTAGGGGCTATAGCTTGTGAATTTAATAGGTTAGAAATGGAGGATTCAATGAAAGAAAAACAAAAGGAGATTGATCACAAGAAAATGATGGAGGAAAAGGAAAGAATGGAGAAAGAACAAGATGAAAAACTACTTGAAGAAATTAAAAAAGAATTTGATCTACAAGATGAACAAGAAAAAGAAGAACAACGCAAAGAACTAGAGAAAGAACTAGAAGAAAAGAAAAAAGAAGTAACAGAAATTGAAAAAGAACTTAAAACATTATAACTATGGCTTCAAATCAAGAGCTTCAAAATGCTTTAATGCTAAAAAAAGCAAATCCAAACCTAACAACAGCACAAGCAGTCAATCAATCTCGTGTACCAGTTACAGCGACTTCTCAAATCAATCAAGATCAACTAGCTAAGAATCAGGCAAGTAGACAAACACAACCACTAGTTCAATCACTTACACCTGAACAAACACAACAGATAAGTACTCCTGTTGCTAATTCGCAAGTAATTCCTGGACAAAATCCAAATGAAACTCGTCCATTACCAACAGAACAGCAAATAAATGCTCAATACGGCTGAGTAATTCAACCTAATTGAATAAATAGTGTACAGCCAATCAATGCACCTACTGAAATGCCAGCTCAAAAGGTTGAAACTGTAAAAGCTCCAACAATAAAGCCAACAGAAGCTCCAATTGATTATACACAAGCGAAAGGTCGTGAATCAGAAATAACAGCAAACCTTGATTCATTTAAAGCTAAGTGAATGACTCCTGATGAGATTATGAGAGCTAGTGACTACCAAAATGCTAGTCCAGAGAAAAAAGCACTTATTGAGCCATATTTAAAACAAACCGTACCAACAGCAAGTGCAATGTACAATAACATTGTAGCAAAGGCAGATATTCCAGACGAGATGAAATTAACGCCTTCTTATAAGATCGCACAAAACCGCTATACAAAAGCGAATATGTTTTCTAATATGACTCCTTCTCAACTCGCTAATGAGATGAAGAATGTTAAACTTGTTGAAGGATCACAAACATACGAAGATTTAAAGGCAATGAATCCCAAGTTAGTCCAAGATGCCACTAATCTAAGAAAGGTAAACGGTGGAACTTCTAATATATGGACATATACAAATAATCCTGATTGAACACCAGTAAAAAAGAACAATCTTGAACAGACTTTTGCAGATGATTTCAATGACAACTTCGGAGAGTTCATTAAAAAAATGTATGCAATTCAAACACCTGAACAGATTCGGGCTATTATTTATACTCCTGATGTACAACAGGCAGAAGAGAAAGCAAAGTCAATTGAGTTAGATATTAACAAACTTGACGATGCACTTGATATGGTTGATAAAGATGTAGAATCAGAACTTGCTTGAAGCGGTGCTACAGGGTCAAGAATTGCACTAGAAAAATCTATTCGTAAAGATGCAATAAATAAACAAAAAGACTCACTAGAAAGAAATTATACTACTTATGCAAATAAGGCTAATAATCTAATTACTCAGAATACTAGTGTATTTCAAACACAACAACAACAGCAACAAGCACAGAATGCGGCAATGCTTCCATTTATTACAGATCAATACAAAACAGCACAAGCGAAAGCACAAGCAGAACTTGCACTCAATGATCCTGCAACACAAATTCAAGCTACAATGGATGAGTTCGCTAAACTTGGAATCGTTGCACAATGAAATACAGCAAGTAAAATTGCAGAGTTTAAGAAAAGTGGTCTTTCATTACCTGATTATATTACGAAACTCCGTTGACAGTTTATGAGTAAGCCAGAGTATCAACAAATACTTGCTCAACAAAAAGGAAAATGAATTTCTTATCAGACTATTTGAGATAAAGTATATCGCCAGAATGCTGATGGATCATTGACTGAGACAGCTATGAATCCAAATAAAGCCCCAGATGCTAAATCTCCTGAATGGAAACAGGATAAAAACTGAAATTGGTATAACGCAAATTCTAGTACAAGCCCAGCAGTACAAACTTCCGAATTATCTCCTACAGCTATATCACAGATTTCTACACGACTACAAGGTAATAATGTACAATGTGGAATGGTAACAAATGACTATAACTCTAAATACTTCCCTGATGCTCCTAGAATGTGAGATAGTTATGAAAGTAAGATAGCTACAGTAAATGCAATCGGAGTAGCTCCAGTGCCACAAGTATGAGGTAATTTTGTTATGGATACAGGAACAAGCACAGGACATACAGGTATTGTTACTTCCGTTGATCTTGCAAATGGTACATTTACCGCAACAGATGCAAACAAGAATGGGTCTAAAAATGGTTGACCTGTTCAAACAAGTACATATAAGATTTCTCCAAAAGTTACATTTAGTAATGCTCCCGTATGACAAGTTGCTAGTAAAGTTACTCCACTTACACAAGTAGCAATACAAACAAAATCTCTAAGTTGAACTCCATCTGAACAATCAAAACAATTAGAAGAACTACAAAAACTATGAGTTTTAGATAAATGAGAAGGAAATGCAAATCTATATAAAGCAAAAGTTGATGTAAAACAAGAAATGCCAAATCTTATAACTGGATATGACGCATTCGAAAGAGCAAAAGCAATAATTGACAAACATAAACAGAAATGAGATTTAGATGAAATGCTAGGATCATATGATGCAAATCAAGAAAGACTAAAAGCTAAGACTTGAGCATTCACTGATACAGAATTTCAAAATGATTTTAATACATTAGATCAAGTATTCGGAAAGGAGCTATCACAATATATGAATAAAATATCTGGAGCTACTGTAGGAGATAAAGAAGTAGAACGACTTAAAAGACAAGTTCCTAATTTAGATATGAGTGAATCAGAATTTGATACAGCATTATCTGCATATGAAGATTCTCTAAAAAATGCAAATAGATTCTTTTTAAATGAGTATTGATTTACAGATATGGATACTGCTAGAAAAGTATTACTTGGGAATTGAACAGCACAGTCAAATACCGCTCCAGTAAATGTACAGTCAATAATCGATGAATGGAATAATAGATAATTATAAACTTATGAATCTTTTTGATAATCTCATCCAATCTCAAACAAATCAGTTTACAAATAAGGTACAACCACAAGTACCTTCTTTTGCTACTCCACAAGCTCCTAGGACTTCAAGTTATGTAGCTCCTACAATAGCTCCTAAAACATTACCTTCAAAAGAATTTGGTGTTGCTCCTTGATATGAATGAACAGTAGACCAAACAAAAACTCCACTTTTTAATGCTATACAAGGTAGTGCTGATTTATTTACAGGAATTAAAAATAGACTTTGAGAAACAGTAAAAGAAGATCAATCAACTTTTAATACAGCATTACAAGAAAAGCAAAAAACATTTGTTTCTGATATGTTAGCAAAATGACATAGTAAAGAAGATATTTTCAAGGCTCTTGATACATTGAAATCACAGGGACAGTTTGATTTTAATCCTTGAATATCTGAAAGTATCGTAGGTGGAATTGGAAATAGAATGCAAAATATGGAAAATACTACACAAAAACTGTCACAGATACAAGATCCACTTGCTCGTACAGTTGCGTGAGTTATACCATATGCAGGACAAACGGTTGCTACGGCAACACAACCACTTGCTTCTGCTCTTGAACCATATGTATCCCCAGTAGTAAAAGCAATAGTAGAAAAGACAGGACAAACACAAAATATACAAGATTTATCAAATCAATGGAGTGAATTTGAGAAAACAAATCCTATTCTTGCTGAAAATATAGCAGGGGCATTGAATGTTGCACAACTTGCACCAGTTCCATTTGCTAAACCAGTAGCAGGTGCTATTGAACAATGAGTAAAAACAACAGGTAAGGCACTTGTAAAAGGTGCAGAATATGTAGCACCAAAAGTAGTGCAGTGAGTAAAAAAAATAACTCCTACACTTCCAAAAGCTGAGGATCTACTAGTAAATCAATTAGAAAAGACAAACCGTATGAATCCAACAAAATATACGGAATTTCAACAGTTGGCAGGAGAAAGAGCAGGTAAATTTATGGCTGATAGAAAAATAACAGGAAATACAGAGGAAAATGTATCTAAGTTGTATGATAATTTCACAAAATCTAAAGCCGAGGCAGATACTTGACTAGACGCAATACAAAAAACATACAAATCTAGTGAACTTCCTAGTGGATTAAAAGATATGATGAGTGAGTTACAAAAACGATTCATATATACTAAGGATGCTGGTGCATTAAAAACTGTAAGTGAAGCAATTAATAAGGCAGAAAATGGAATACTTTCCCACTCTGATATTAACGCTATTAAAAGACTATACGAACAAAAAGTAAAAGTAAACTATATAAAAGATCAAAACTCTCTTGAAGTTGAAAGAGCTACAAATATTGATAACGATGTAAGAAATTGGCAATTTGATGAGGCAAGCAAACTTGGTTTTGATAATCTAAAACTAATAAATAAAGAAACTCAATTAAATAGATACCTTGCAGATAATATAGGAGATAAATTGGCAAGACAACTATGAAATAATAATATATCACTTACTGATTGGATTATAGCAGGGCAAGTTCCGTGAACACCACAAGCTCTTGCACTACTCGCAGGTAAAAAACTGGCACAAAATTTAGTACCAAAACTATATCAGAAATGACTTGAAAAAGTAGCAAAACTTCCTACAAAAAATGCTCCAGTTGCAAATATCAAGAATATAAATAAAATGGAGACTATTAGAAAATCTGTAAATACTCAATATGATCCTAATCGTCTCCTTATTTCTCCTAGGAATAGTTCTAGGACTCCAACAACAATAACTCCAGAAGTAACTCTTCCAACTGGTGAAAAATGAAAACAAACAATAAAATCTCCTGCAATAAAGAGTGATATTACAAGTAAGTCAATTATTAGAGAAAATTGAAAATTAATTCAATGAAAACCTAAAAAACTAATTAAATCCAATGAATCAAAAGTGAACAAGCCTAAGCCGAAATCTATAAGTGTAGATGTAAATAATAAACAACAAGTTTCTACTCTTGAAAAAGAATATGTAACTAAAATGAAGAAATGAAAAAACCTTGTAATTGATAGTGACAAGATAAAAGAGCAATTCTCAGACTATGATCCAAAGAATCCAACAACAGTACACGAGAAATCATCTGAACTATCAAAGATTTACTACAAAAACGCACTAAAAGATCCATCATATAATAAAGTTGTTCTGACTGCCTGAGGTGGTGGAAGTGGGAAATCAGAAATACTAGTAAGTGGCATTCCTCAAAATTCAGGAACTCTTGTATTTGATTGAACTGGTAAGAACTTCAAAAAGATTGTATCACAATATGATGAAGCAAAAAAGGCTTGAAAAGATGCAGAAATAAAAGCAGTATATATTGACTACAACAAGGCTAGGAAATTCAACGCAAAAAGAGATAGAACTGTAGCAGAAGATATACTAGCAGATACTCACAGAGGATATAGAAAAACATTACTACAAATAGCAAAAGAACGACCAGATATAAAAATAAGCCTATATATAAATCTTTGAGTAAGGGATAAAAATTGAAATGCTATTTCAAGAAGAATACCAAGAGAGAAAATAGTTAATTTTCTCGAAGCACATCAAGAACTCGAAAGATAATTATAAAAAAGTTTTGACATTCAAAAGAATACTGATATACTCGTTATGTCAGTATTTTTTAACACTTCACACTTATGATAACAGTAGTAACAGGCGGAAATAACTTTATACATTGGCTCAAAACTTGAGACAAAGTAGAGTATATAACAAGGAAATGGGGAAAATGATATAGAGATGTTCAAGAGTGGTATGGACTTAATGAAGAATGAGCATACATACTACATAATTGAAAAAGAATTATGATAGGATATGACAAAATAGTTTCTTATACCTTAGCCTAATAATATATGCCATATAAAGATCTTTGCGATAGATATAAAACTTTTAAATGAGTAAAATATCAAGATTGGACTTGCATAGAAGATGCAGAAAATACAAAGGAAGCTAGAGAAATGTATAGAAATCATAGATCATATAAATGAGAAGATTTCATAGTAATAAAAAATAATTTTGCGTCTGGATACAGTATTTATATACCTAAAAAATAATTATGTTTAAAACATTCAAAAACCTAAAAGAATATTCCGAATCAAAATGAATCGGATATTGCCATTTTATTACTCAAAAGAATAAATGAGAAGCCTGAGACGATCTCCTAGAAATACAAAAAGATTGGAATTATATAGATAAAAACAGCTTACTTATCCACTTATTGAATGAGAATCAAAAGAAAATGCAATAAAAATTTTGACAAACGAAAGAAAAAGAATAGACTCTCTATGTCACTACTTCTTAACTTTTCACTTCTATGAAAACTTTCGTTACACTTCCCCGAACAATCTCAGTTGCAGGATATACAGCAACAATCAATGTTAAATTTGTCACATACTCCGATGGACAATGTTCCAAACAATACTATACATCAGTATCGGAAACAGCAAAAGCAATCAAAGCAATAACCAAATCAGCAGGCTTCAACATAATCCGTTGCAAATCAGAATCCTACTCAGGCGGTGACTCGGTGGATATATCGGTTGCTACAGAACTCACTCCAGAGCAAACTAAGAGGAACAACGAGATTCGATCTACTTGCCCATACGGATCTCATACCACTTACCCAGATTGGACAAACGAGCCAAGAGAGAAATTACTTCATCTAATAGTAAACTCCTTCAAACAAGGATCATTTAATGGAATGGAAGATATCTACGAGTACCACGACTGCAATATCAAAGTGGAAGCACCAGACGGAAAAATGATAGACCTCGATACAAAATACTGCTTTGATAGGTTCGAATAATTTGCTTTTTAATCACTAATCAATAATATATATTTATGATAATAAAAGAAAAAACCTATACATACGACACAGAAACCGATAAAATGACTCTCAAAGATGGAACAGTAATACAGTGCGAAAATGTAATGGACGACTCGCCAGAATGA
>ERZ724506.70-NODE-70-length-40046-cov-7.837188_pt1 | contig 40046 bp, 52 predicted proteins | sample MGYA00376039_ERZ724506 | MGnify/ENA primary metagenome ERZ724506 (study PRJEB28724, sample SAMN07190887) | wastewater metagenome | isolation source: effluent of sewage treatment plant in Hong Hong | place: USA: Christiansburg, Virginia | collected 2016-03-01 ... | reverse complement strand
AGGCTCTAATTTAATCGTAAGGGAGTTCTAAGAATGAAAGCATTTAAGACCTTTTCACAGAAGCCCGAAAACGAAAGACCTTCGGGCGTACCTTTAGACTGGCCGAGCGAAGTTTTATCATGTGAAAGCTCTAGCGCTCAGCAGTACGAGCTACTCGGCTATACTGTTATGTCAGATAGCGACTACGCCGCGTACTTAGCGAGTAAACAGGCAGCCTTTGACGCTTGGAATACCGAGCGCCTAGAGAGTATTAGATATTATAAAATTTTTGACTACGTACATGATAAGTCTTTGTACGACACAAGCGTACCGCCGTTAACTGTAGACTTTATTACGACTCTTAAAGTGAAGCTTCATAGAAAGTCTACTCTCGTCAAGGGCGAGTGTATTAAAGAGGAGTATTTCGTCGACTGCGACGGTACTAACTTCTCTAACCTTATCGTATCTGAGCATAGTACGTACACGCGTAACTCGTTAGGTTTTCCTATTAAGAAAGACTCACACTTACACTTCTACGATACGAACGGTATAGAGTCGCCTGAGACGAAAAACTGGGTTAAGTGGTACTCTATGTTAGAGCAGATACAAGAGGGTAAGACTCGTCGGGGCAATCTTATCGACGCCTTGCAGATGCCTTGCGTGGGCCTTATCGGTATCGCCCTTAACGGCACGCCGACGCCGACCTCTGCGGTAATCTTAGAGGGTCGACGCTTTCTTTTCGACTATAAAAAAGAGTTCGACGCTTTCGTCGACGAGTCTAATAAAGAGATTGTATCTTGCTTTGCCGACCCTGCACACCCTCGGTACGCTTCTATTACTAAGTACCCGTGGATTAACTCTATGACCCCTTACGGCGTCACTATCCGACAATTTTTAGTCTCAGAGTTAACTATATGATTAAAAAACTTATACAGTTTATTAGTTTTCACTTCATTAGCCCTTTTAACTGGGCTCGTATTAAGTTTTTACTTACGGGCCGAGAGTACGACGTAACTGCACAAGACCGCGAGTACATACGCGAGACGTGCGCCCAAGGCGTATATATGTGGTTAACTCGTCGTGAGACGCACCTAACTACATATCTAATCACAGTATCGGACTACCTACTTGCACTTATGGCCTACTATAGAGAAGGGCGCATAGGTTCTAATCCTAAATTAGGCTTCTACTCTCATGCTTTTTTAAATGCGGATAGTGATACTTTTATCGAGGCGGTCGCTCAAGGCGTAAAAACTAACTACTTTGATAATGTTTTTAACGTAGACGCCGTCGCTGCCCTCATACCTTCGTCACTTTCGCCGCTTGAGTGGTCTATGTTTTCTAAAAAGTTTGTAGAGATCGCAAAGAGTAAAGTCGGCTCTAGGTATGACGCTCTTTTTAACCTAAAAGATGAGACCGAGGTAAGTTGTATCGAGCTTATAAGGGTCTGCCTTCGTCACTGTATGTCAGAGGCAGAATACAGCTTGCGGTTTAAAAACTTCGAGGCGTTAATAGCTCAAAGACGTAACCTTACCCCCGATATGCTGCGCGAGTGTAAGGACTTTACCGTAGTAATAGAAATGAGGCGCTAATATGATTATACCTATCTTAAAAATTGAGACCGCAGTACAGACTAATGACCTGACTCGCTTCGACGCTACGAAAACGATTAAAGCTAAGGGTAGCGCAGCGGGCGAGATAGACTCAGTAACTATTCAAGCGGGACTCGACGGCACGCCGATAGAGGTCTTTGACCCGAGCGCCGAAGCTTGGTTTTTAGACTGGGTCTTCACTGAGCAGACTTTCGACATAGATAATACTAATAATGTGGTTAACTTTAAAGTCGGCGACACAAGCTACAGGGCTTTCGTCGCAGGCAACACTTATGCCCTTGCTAATCTACTCACGGCGATAAAAACTACTATCGAAGCTATCGCTTCGCCCTTGACGGTTACGCTAACACTCGATAGCTCTAATCGTATCTCTATCGCCCCGTCCCTACCTATTAAGCTGCTCTTGAATAGAGAGGCGGCTTGTCTTCTATCTAAACTAAACTTCTACGATAACGACGTACTTACGTCGTTACCTGTAGAGTACAGTCTTAAAGCGGTTACTCTACAGGTAACGACGTCGGCGCCCGAGACTGCCACATTAGTAAAATACATTAAAGTCTTTACGCCTGAGTCTGACCGCCTGTTTTCTAGCGACGAGGAATTAGCTATTAAAGAAAGAGATATTCTAAACTGGACCGCAGAGGGCCGCGCTAGTTTTCTAGCCGAGCACAGAAAAGCTCAAAGCGAGATCATAGACTGGTTATTTAAAGAGGGCTACTACGATAAAGAAGGCCGCGCACTTACTAAGTGGTCTATCGTACATACGAAAGAGCTTTTAATGTGGGCGACGTATAAGACTTTAACTTCTTTAATGTTCTCTTTTAGTAATGCGACTGACGACGTCTTTATGCAGAAGTCTAAAAAATATAACGAGTACGAGTTAGACGCTCGTAACATTTATAGCTTAACGCTCGATACTGATAACGACGGCGCCGCTGACTCTAAGCAAGACGTCGGTACGGCTGAAGGTACTTTGGTGCATAGATGAGTTTTTCTACCCTTATACCGTATTTTAGAGCCCGACTTTCGGCTAAGCACCCCGACCTATCAGAGTGGACCGACGCCTTTAACGTAGACAACATACCCGCGACGAAGCTTAACAAAGCGTACCACGTCGAGCTATTACCTGCTAATTATGTGGGTACTGCGCACGTCATTTTAGCTTTTAGGGCTCAGGTCAGGGTCCGAGTTTTCGTCAAGGGTTACGCTAAGCCCGAGCTAGCCGTTGACAAGGCCACTTTCTATGCCGATAGTATTATTAAAGAGTGCTGTAAAAGCACTAACAGGCTGACTCAGCCTTCTATTAAGAACGTACTACCGATTAGCGTAGACGTTAAAGCCTTAGCACTTACTAACGATAACGCGGCCTACTTAGACCTGACTTTCGAGTGTACTCTAATGCTTAACCCCGACGCCCCCTAAATAAATTAAACAAACTTTTAAAGGAGTTTTTAAATGAATGTAGAGAATATTAAAGTCGACCCTATGGTAGTAATCTACGGCGAAAACAAGTTTCAAAAAGAAAAAGTAGTTTTTAGCCCTTCGTTAGTGAAAGCTGACCTAGCCGCTAAGTACTTTCATACGTACGTTACTAGCTCTTTAGGGGTTATTACAAAGCACGTTTTCTGGTTTAAAACTCAAGTCGGCGACGTTGCGCCTACATTACCTGACGCTACTTTGCACGAGGTAGATATCTCAGCGGGCACTATCGACACAGTGGCAGAGTTCGCGACTGAGTTAGCCGCTGAAATGGCTTTAGTTGTGGCGGCGTTTAGCGCAGCAGTAGCTACAAATAATGAAGTAGTTTTCACGCACACAGTAGCAGGCTACGCGCCCGCAGCTCACGACGCTAAAAACTCTTTATTAGTAACTAACTTAGGCTTACAGCTTTTAGTACAGGGCGAAGTAGAAGCCGAGATCGGCGCAGTCGAAGGCACTATCGCGGTAAAGTTTAAAGAGACTTTTATCGACGTTAAAGCGCATGAGACGGGCACGACTATGATCGCACAACTTAAAACAGGCGTCGAAGGCGTCGAAGTAAGTTTAGCTATGTTAGAGACGGTTAAAGCTAAACTGAAAGCCGTATTGTCGAAGTCGAATAACTCTTTTATCCCAGACGGCGGCACTGAGCTTTTCGGTATGGGTACTTATAAGAACTTCGAGAATATGTTTAAGTACGCTTCTAAGCTTCGCTTACACCCTAAAAGATTGTTAGCGGGCGATAAGTCTGAAGACATTAACTTTCCTAAGGCTATGCCTAACTTAGAAGGTATCGACTTCAGCGGCGAAGAGGTCTTAAAGCTGCCTGTAATGTTTAAAATTTACCCTAACTTGGACATTGATAGCCGTATCTGTTACTGGTTTGTAGGCGACGGGTCGCAAACTTTAACTTAATCTTTGCCAAGATTATAATAATGTGAATAACTTAAAGCCTTGAGGTAACTCAGGGCTTTATTTTTTTAACAAGGGGCAGACTATGTCAGAGATGTACGAGATTGAATTAGAGACACTTAAAGTAAAAATGTTCGGCGAAGTGGTAGAGTTTAGAGCGCCTACGTCACTCGAAGAGGAGTCAGTACAAGAGGACTTCAAAAATTACGACGCGGCTACTTCAGCCATACACCCTATGCAGATTTATAAAAACTTTTTAATTAATCTCGGGGTATCGAAAGCGCACCTCGATAAAATGTCTACAAAAAATATTATGGACCTTTTCGCCTTCTCTATCGGCTCAAAAAAAAACTAGACTTCAAAGAACTATCCGAGGCTAAGCTAATGCGCTTCTACGCGCTACGCCCCTCGGACCTTCGTCGTATGTCTGCCCGCAGAAAGCTAAGCTTGTGGCAGGCTATTGACCCATTAGAGGCCCAAGAGAGTTTAAGCTTGATTAGGGCCTTCTGTTATACCAATATGAAAGACAAAGACCGTGAAGCCTTCGACTCGAAGCTTAAAAGCACGGCGTACCCCCCTCACATCTATTTAACCGAGGCAGGTCCCGCCGTAGACTTAAAAGATAGTTTTCTTTATAAACTAAAGGGGCGAGTAAGTGGCTGACGATAATAAGATACAACTTGATTTAGAGATAAGCGATAGGTCGATAGCGGCGTCATGGGACCTTGTCGACGAAAGAGCGCAGAAGTCAGCCCAAGATAGCGCCGCCGTCTTTGAAGAGGCTTCTAAAAAACAAGAGAGCGCCTTACTTAGAAGTATCGAAAGAGTTACGGGCGTAAGCCGAGACCTTGCACGTAAGGGCGCAGCCGAGGCTATGGACGCTCTCAGCTCTAAAGAAGCTGCGGCTAAAAGTGCCGAGATATTCCAATTACGTTTCAAACAAAACTTAGACAACTCTATAAAACAACTTACAGGGGCCGACCGAGTTAAAAAGTCGGCTGCTGAGAGCGCTTCAGTCTTTGAAGACGCTTTTAGAAAAGAAGCCGCAGCATGGGCGCCCGTACCTATAGATGTGGGTGCAGCAAGTGGCGCAGGCGGCTTTAAGGCCATACAGTCATTAGCTGACGTTAACGCTGCGGCTATGCTCGCACGTCAAGGCGTGGCCTTATTACAGAAAGCTTTTAGCGATACATTAAACTTCGTCTTAGAGGGCGAAAAGATACAAAAAATTGAAACTAGATTTAAAGCTTTATCTACTCAGGTAGGTATCGCGTCTGAGTCTTTTAGTGTCGATATGAAAAAAGCCCTTAACGGCTTCGTCGACGATACCGACGCGCTAGAGTTCGCCTCTCAGGCTTTCGTAAAACTCGGTAGCTCGGCTAAAGCGTTACCTCAAGTTATCGAAGCCTCTCGAAAAGCTTACCAAGTTTTCGGCGGCGACATACTTACTAACGCAGGTAAAATTATTAACGCCGCTGAGACGGGTAGTTCACGTACCCTACGTGACATTGGTCTTTATATTAATTTAGATAACGTACTAAAAAAGTACGCAAAGTCTTTAGGTACTGTACCTGCGTTACTTACAGATACGCAGAAAGAGCAGGCCCGCCTTAACGCTATCTTAGCTGAGGCAGATACTCGCTTCGCGGGCGTACAGGCTAAGGTCGGCGCTACGAGTGCGTACACACAGTTAAAGGTATCTCTTAAAGACCTGCAAGACGAGTTCGCTAAGATCGCTAACTCGTCTCTAGGTAAGACGTTTCAAGGCTTAGCAGAGGGCGCTAAAAAAGTCGTAGACACTATTAGCGAAGGGCTTAGAAAGTCCCGACCTGCTGAGACGGTCGCCGAAATGACCGAGCGCATAGAAGCCTTACGCGCGAAACAAAGTAAGTACTCGACTGAGCTAGCTTCTCAAGGTGTGGGGGCAGCTACGAGCTATACCGCTGCCCTTAAAGGTCAGCTTATCGGTATTAAAGACCAGATAGCTAACTACGAAGAGTTACGACGTAAAACTTCGCAGTTAGCTAGTGAGCAGTTAGCCGCAGGTAAGCGCGGTCAGCCTACAGATACAAGCGCAGACGAAGAGAAGGTGCGCCGAAGACAAGCCGCTACTGATAAGTTAAACGAACTAAATAAAGCTCAGCTTCAGTCCGAGATCGTGTTATCTCAAGATCGACTTGCATTAAATAATACCCAAGCTAATTTAGAGCAGCTTTACGGCGAACAAAAAAAGCAGGCATTAAATAATTTTAATCTAGAGTACTCGGCTCTACAGAAAACCTTTGACGAAAACGGGGCGTTTACTCAAGAGCAGAAAAACCTAGCCGTCGAGACGTTAGAGAATACACATCTAAATAACATGCTGAAGCTTCGCGGCGATTACAAAAATAGACTTAAACTTATTACGAACGAAGAGGCGTACGATATCCAAGGTCTCGGCGACGTTTTCAGTAATGTCTTAGAGGGTATTAAAAACTCGGCGCTCTTTCAGTTCACTACCATTAAAGGCTCTCTTAAAGAACTGGGTAAGGCTTTCGTAACTACGTTTAAGCAGCAGGCGACTAATGCTATCTTTGCTTTCGCACAAGGTAGTAAAAACGCTGAAGAGGCCGCTAACGGTCTCTTTACAGGTATTTTAAATGCTATGGGCGAAATGCTTATAAGCCAAGGTCTCGGCTTCATAATTCAAGGCGCGGCCTATACGTACGCAGGTATGCCTAACGGTCCTGCTCTAGCAGCAGCGGGCGCGGGTATGATCGCAGTCGGCGCTACTATGGCCGCTATCTCAGCCGCTAACGGCGGTAAAGTCGGCGCGACAAGTGGCGCAGGCGGCGGCGCTACGGGCTCAGACGTAGGTACGAGCTATAGTAATAACCCTACGACCCCTATCGCTGAGACTAAGCCCGAAAACCCTAATACACAGATTAACGTCAACGTCGGGCAGGTCTTTGACCGTAAAGAGACGGGCCTTTGGATTACCGATATTCTTACAGAGAATTTCGAGCAAAACGGTATCATAGTAAGGAGTAATGTTTAATGGCACTAGGTACACATAGCGCTTTTTACTACGGGTACGAAGTGACTTCAGATAATCAATATATTAATTTTAAAGAAGGCGCGGGCGCTGAGAAGACGGCGGTCGTACCTGTAGGTACATACTCATTAACTAAACTCTTACAGGTTATCTCGGCGGCGTTAAACGCTGCGAGTGCTATTGACTGGGCCGTGACTACTAACCGTAGTACGCGCATAGTTACAATCGTATCGGACTCGACCGCGTCGCTTCTTTTCGCTACAGGCACTAACGCCGCTCAGTGTATCGCGCCTCTTATCGGCCACGCTACGCTAGACGTACTAAATGTGATTAGCTTCGTAGGTACGCTACCAAGTGGTACGGCGCATTACCCACAGTTTAAACTACAGGATTACAAAGACAACACAATGACCCGAAAACTTATTAACCCTACGGTTAACAAGTCGTCGAGTAAGCAGAAGGTCTCGGTCCAGTATTTCGGCGTCGAAGAGTTTTTTAAATTTAACATAAAGTACATAACTAATAGAAATATAAGCGGCTCAGACTTGCACTATAAAAATAACTCAAGCGCGGTCGAAGAGGTTAAAGCCTTCTTAAATTATATTATCTTAAAGAATATCGTAGAGTTTATGCCTGACGAAAGTAAACCTGACGTTTTCTTTCGTATGTACCTAGACTCTTCAGCACAAGATAATGACGGTACGGGCTTCGACCTTATCGAGTACGTAGACCGCGACGCCCCCAACTTTTTTGAAACGGGCTTATTAACTTTTACAGTAGTTACTCAGGAGTAAAAACATGGTCTTAAACGGCATGATAGCTAATCAGACGACTTTTAATACGGCCTTCGTATCTCGAACGGCTGCGACCACTTCGACGGCGGCTATTGTATCTTTAATTAATACCGCCATAGCTTCGGGCGCGAGCGTTAACAACGTACAGGCGCTACTTAATAAACTTATCGAAGGTATCGGCACAACGGGCGAGACTGACGCCGATATAAATAACTATGCCTCTAATAATTATGTGATAGACGGCCAAAGCCGTAAAGAAGCTATCGAGGCTTTAGATACTCAACTAGGTCTTACTCAGGCCGACCTCGATATCGCAGAAAACGCTATCGCAGTCGCCGAAATAGATATCTTAGCGTTAATGGACGAAGTGGACTTAATTAATAACGCTGACTCTACCTTCGGCGGTAATAAAACTTTTAGTAATGATGTAGTCGTTAACGGTAACATGACGGTTAACGGTACGACGACGACGATTAACTCGTCGACGGTAGACTCAGTCGACCCTAATGTTACTATTAATAAAACGGGTAACGACGTGACTTCAGAAGGTGCGGGCTTCACTGTAGACCGTACAGGTACTAAGGGCTCTTTCATTTACGGTACGGCTCTTACTTCTAAATGGGCTCTAGGTGCTTTAGGTGCCGAGGCCGAAGTCGTTACCGTTTCACACGCTCAAACTATAACTAATAAACTTATAAACGGCGCTAACAATACAATAACTAACATAAACTTAACTAGCGCCGTAACAGGGGCGCTGCCTATCGCTAACGGCGGTACGGGGCAGACTTCAGCCGCAGCAGCTTACGCGGCTTTAGCGCCGCTAACTACTAAGGGCGACCTTATCGTACGTACGGCTACAGCGCCGACTCGATTACCTGTAGGGGCTGACGGCTTCGCTTTAGTCGCCGACGCGGCTTCTGCTGAAGGAGTTAAATGGGCCGCAGTCAGCGGGGGGTCTACCCCTGCGGTACACGTCTCGGCGGTTAATAACTCGGCTCAAGTAATACCTGCGACTACATTAACCGTACTTACAGGCTGGACAGAGTCCACAGATACCGACGGCATATTCAATGCGACGACGGGGGTATGTACGATACCTAGCGGGGGCGGGGCTTTCATGTTTCTTTTAGACGTAACCCAGACGTCGCCGACCTCGGGCGACTGCCTTATAGGTATATATAAAAACGGCACTAAAGCCCGAGAAGCTATATCTCCTTTTAACACGGCGGGGTCGGGGCAGACTACTAGACATGTGGCGTACCTTGATAGTTTTACCGCAGGCGATACCGTAGACTTTAGGGCTTTCGGGGCGACATCGACTACAATACTTAACGCTAATCGTACGAGCTTGATAGTCATAAAAATTAAGTAACTAGGGGGTAATGTGTTTAAAATAGAAGTCAAACTTAACGGGGTCCTAAAAAACTATAGCGAAGGCGCTACACAGGAAGAGGTCCAAGCGTGGTACGAAGAGCACTTAGAGTTTTTCGCCGACGGGCATACTGTGACTATCACAAGTTTAGCTGAAGAGCTTTTAGATAAGCAGCGGGACCAAGAGAGCGACGAAGCGGTCGAGCTAGGCACTAAAATTATAAAGCGCATTAGAAAGATTAACCGCCGCAAGTTAAAGCTTGGCTTGTGGACTAATACGCAGTTCAATGCCTTATTAGCAAGTAGTACGGCGGCGCAGATTGAGCGGGCACTTTGGAACGGCTCTCTAGGGACGGCTGCGTACTTACTTACTAATATGTCAGACTTTTACTCTGACCTAGAGATCGGACCTATCGTAGACACATTAAACGCGCATGAGACTAAGTGGTCTAATTTAATCTAAGGAGTTAATACTATGAGTACTTTTTCAACTAATCTTAAAGTTAGTACGGCGGTAGCAGGGGCGCAGACAGTACCCGCTAACTGCTACGCTATTGTGGAGTACTACCGCTCGGGGTACAATCAAAACAACGCGGGGGCTAATGTAGAGTATACTCCTAATATTTCTACAAGGCACTTCGGCCCCCTACAGTCTATACCCGCTACTTTTAATTTACAGTGCGACCCTGATATTAACAACGCGGGCGCGAACGTAGAGGTAGTGTACACCCTTTTAGGCGGCGTAATCTTCGCTAACACACAATAGAGGTCGATATGCAGGACGTAGTTTTGAACATCATGCTCGCAGTAGCGGGCTTTTTAGCGACGACTTCAGTAGGGGTACTATGCTGGTTTTTAGCCGACATTAAAGTAACGCTGAAAGAAATTAGTCACGAAATGACTTCTCTGAATTTAAAGATTGTAGAGGTTGTGGGCCGTCAAGAGTGGGCCTTTAACTCTATTCAAGATATTCAAGAGCGCTTAAACAGATTAGAAAATAAAACATAACCCTACGTACTTACGCGTAGGATATTAAAAGGAGTAACACAATGGACGTAGTAGCAGAATTAAAAACCGCAATCGTAGACGCTTTTAAACCCGTATTAAAGCCTCTAGTAATTAAGATCGTAAAGACTATCGTTTTTCCTATCTTAGAAGAGAAGGCGAAAGCGACGACGACGCCTATCGACGACTTAGTTTTAGCTTCGGTTAAAGCTTCAGCTTTAGACGCTATCGAAAAGTTAGAGTTTTAATTTTATGAAAACACTTCTAGCCGCGTGGCAAAGCATACTTGCAAGTATTAAAAAAAGTCTTACATCGGACTATTTAAAAAAGCTCGTCGTAGGCTACGCGGTTAGAGCTGCGGGTATTACCTCGGGCTTTGGCTCTTGGCTCGCCACAATTATAGTTAAGAAGCTCTACGACCTTGGGGTCGGGGCAGCTAAAAAAGAGATCATTAAAGAAGAGACTAAACTCGAAAATAAAAAGGATAACGAAGCCTATGAACAAATCATTAATGACCCTAATGCTACGGCTGACGATATTAAAAACGCTGCGCCTGACTTTCTGGGCGGCACTATTAAGCCTAAGCCTTAGCGCGTGCAGTAACTACACGCCGCCGCTTCTAACTTTAACTCAACTTGATATTACACATAACCAAGCGAACGACTTAAAAATTACGAAATATAATAAAAAGACGTGTCAGCTCGAACTAGAAAGCGGCCCTTCGTACCCGATCATGGGCGCGTCTTCGCCTCTGCAAGGCGCTATCTGTTTAACTAGGGCCGAGTATATTAAACTACGTGACTCGGTCGAAGCCGAGTGTAAAAACGAAAACGAAAAACAGAAGGCTAAAGATGTCAACGCCGCTTACGACCGCCGCCTTTAATAAGGCCGCAGCACAGAATATACAGCCGCAGCTAGTATGTGAGATACAAGGTTACCCTAATCTTATATCACTCGGCCCCGTCACTAAGTACATACGCATAGGCGACGAAGGTTTACTTATCGGCGACGACTGGGTTATCGGCGGTCTTAATCAGTTACTTAATAACCTAGATATCATTAACTTAAAAAGCTCTTCTAAAACTATCTCGCAGCAGATTGTACCCGATAAAGGCGGTAGCCCTTCTATACCGTCGTTTGCTTTAAACCTTATCGACGTTAATGAGGCCATGACTCAGCTTATAAGTCCGAGCGTAGTCTTAGCCGATATCTTAGGCGTACGTGCTGACCTCTATATCGGCTTTCAAGGGACGGCATACCCGCAGGATTACGTACGTATTATAGCAGGTATTATCGACCGCACCGAAAGCGGCTCAGGCATTACCCTTAATATCGCGCACCCTGAGCAGAAAAAGAAGTCTGACCTATTTATAAAGGCCACGACTGAGCTAACTTCAGCGGCTCGCTACCGCTCTAAAGATATTCAAGGTCTTACTTATATTACTCGTCGGGACGTTGTCACTAACGTAACCGTCACTTACACAAGTGGCGGCACGGCGGGCGCCGAAGTTGTAACCGTACTCGGTACTAATATTACCGTACAGCTCGCTATAGGCGTAAGTACTGCTAACAACATACGAGACGCTATCGAAAAGAAGACCGAAGCTTTAGCCCTCGTCGAAGTTAATGTTATTACAGACCTCGGGGCTACGACTCAGATAGCCCAAGCGGCTACGACCTTAGATACTGATAGCGTTATTAATGTGTTAGACACGACGGGCTTTTTAACGCCTGTACCTTCTGAGGGCTTTTTAACTTACGTACGTATCGACGACGAGGTTATCCAATATACAGGGCTCACTCCTACGAGCTTTACAGGTTGTACGCGTGCGGCTCTAGTTAACGAAGACCCGAGAGCTGAAGGCGTACACCACGACGCCGAGACTTCAGTCGATAGCTTCTACCGCTTACAAGGCGACGCTTTTACTATGGCTTTACGTTTACTTATGAGTAACAACGGCGAGCCACTATCTACGGGCGTAGATATTAAACACATAGGTAACGTCGAAGAGACGACGACGCCTAACACATTGTACTTTGACGGTATCGACGTTATCTCTAAGTACGGGCTTACTATCGGCGACTTTGTTACTATCGTAGATGACCTTACGCCTAGTAATAATGTGGTTAACGCCGTCGTATCTGACGCGCTCACGACTCAGTACGGTAGCTACATAGTTCTCGGCGACGAGACTTTAATAGAGAGCTTAAATACAGCGGCTACCTGTAGTTTTAAATCAAAGTATAACGTATACTCTGAGGGCTTGGGGCTCTCAGGCGAAGAGGTCGACGTGCCGCAGTTCGAGCTTATTAAAGAGCGCTACGCTTCGAGTATCTTAACGTACGATTGGTATTTAAAAGATACTGTGTCTGCTGACGAGTTTATTAATACTAAAATACTTTGGGCTACAGGGGCCTACTCGATACCTCGCCTCGGTAAGATATCGGTAGCTAAGAACGTGCCGCCTCTCGGGACTTCAGACCTCGTACGTCTTACGCCCGATAACACTCAAAGCCCGCAGAATAATAAAATCACTCGAAGCATTAATAAGTTTTTTTACAATACCGTGGTCTTTAAATTTAACGAGGCCGTCGTCGACGAGCGCTTTTTATCAGGCGAAGTCGACATAGATACGACAAGCCGTAACAGGATTAAAGTCGGCGTCAAAGCTTTGACTATTGAATGTGGGGGCATACGGCCTACAGTCGATAACCTCGAAGTCATTAAAGTACTTAAAGACCAATTTCGTAATAAGTACCGCTTCGGTGCCGAAGTGATCGAGGTCACTACTTTCTACGGTAGCACCTTTAACGCCGACGTGGCTGACGTTGTTATTTTCGGCGAGGGCTTAAACCTTGTCGATACGAAAACAGGCACTCGTCAGTTTATACCGAGACTGTGGGACGTACTAAATAAGTCTATGACGCCCGAGACGGGCGACGTAAAGATGACTCTAATGGACTCGGCCTATTCACTTACTGACGCCCGCTTCGGAGTTATTAGCCCTTCGAGTCTCGTAGGCTCAGGGTCTACGACGACTGAGATTAAAATAAAAAACTCGTACGACATTGTGGCCCCGCGTACTGAAGACCAGAAATGGCGCTCACTGACGGGTATTAAGCTTATCGTACATGACGAAGACTTCACTATCTCAGGCGAGACTTACTTCAAAGGTATCTCTACAGGTAATAAATATATTATGAACGTAGAGCCCGCTTTATCTTTCGTACCTACTGAAGACATGATAGTCGATATCGCGCCTTACCCCGATAATGATAACCCAGAAGACGACTCTATCGCTAAGGGTATTTATGTGTTTACTAACCCGACCGTAGCGGTTACCTCGGGCGTAAGTACAACAAGCTTTAACGTAGATATCGGCGAAGTACCTTTATTTAAAACAGGTAAGCCGCTTATTATTCATAATGACGACTACACAATACTTAGTCCCGAAGTTAAAGTCTTATCGGTCGCAGGTACTTTAATTACCGTAACCGCCCCCCTTGGCTTCATACCCGCCGCAGGTCAAGAGGTAGAGCTTATCGGCTACAAAGACGACGGCGCACCTTACAGATACTTTTAAAGGAGTACACACATGGCATTTTTAGCAGACGTTAAGAAATTTATTACAGCCGAAGAGGTTAACCGTAACGCGGGCGTTAATCAAAGTACGTGGCGCAAGATCGGAGGCATGATTAACTTTATCGGTAATCGAGTGCATGAGGTAAAACGCTTTACCGTTAACGGCTCATACGGGCAGTTAGGCGGCGGGGCGTACCCTTTTACTTTCGTCGACGGCGCTCACGTCTTTGAGTTCGACGCAGAAATTTTTAATATATGGGTCTATCAGAAGACTCAAGGCACGTCGGGGCAGACTGAGCTAGACTTAAAAGTCGCGCCCTATGGGTCTAACACATGGTCTTCTATCTTTACGACGACGCCTAAAATACTACCCGCAGCCGCAGACGGCGTACGCTTTAAGATCGGCGACGTACAGACGGGCGTAGTAGCCCCTGTAATGACGGGCGCTACTGTGAACGTCAACGCAGGCGACGCTATACGTATGGACTTAATTTCTGCTATGGCTAACCCTAATCAAGCGGGCCTTATAATTCACTTTAGACCGAGATAGAGATACTTAACAAGGGCGGCCACAGTATAACTGTACGCCTCTTGGTCGCAGTTAAAAGTAAAGCCCCTCATGTGTAAGGCATACGCCGCAGCGTGGACGGCCTCATGGGTAAAAGTCGATATGTCTCGGGGGTCTTTCACATATATAAATATACCGTGGGCGCCGTTATCGCTACGCACGTCCCAAGTCTTGCCGTGATACGTAGGTAGGTCCTCGCTTTCGGGCGTAATGCCGAAGTTCTTAAAGATGCTTTGACGTATCTCTTCTGAAGTGAAGGCGGGCATATAGTAATAATTCTGACCTATAACGTAATCAAAAAAGTGCAGAGGTTTACGTAGTTTCTTTTTAGCCATAGACTCCTCTAGGTAATAAAAAAGCCCCGTATAGGGGCTTGGCCGTTATTTAAGATAGTGGCTTAGGCTATTAAATTAATTATAACGCTTTTTATACTCAGCTTTCAAGTACTCTCTAAACTCAGGCATAGACATACTTAACGCGCCCGAAGGGTCGTTCTTACGTGTGGGCGCTACTTCGTCATGGCCTAAGACATAGTCGAAGTTAAACACAGTAGGGTTATTAGCTTTAAGCCATATTAAAAGCTCGACTAATGACTTCTCTTGTGCCTCGGTGTACTTATGATAAGAGCCCGCTTGTATGTTATCGCGAGACTTTACGGTACGTACTAAGTCCTCGGGTATCTCAGTATTAAACCATGACATATACTTACCGTCTTTAACACTCAGTCGACCTGCGCAGCATATCTCGATACCGACTAACTTACTCGATACGCTTGAGCCTAACTCAGGCCATACGCTCGCGCCTGCATGGTAGCCCCAGTCGCTCAAAGGGCACGACTGTACGACCTGACCGTCAGCGGCCATACTCATATAGTTATAACCCTGCTTTAAGCCCCACGACATAGTATCTAAAGCACTCTGTAAGCCCTTCTCAAAGCGTCCCGCTGTAAAGTGGACGATAGCGCCTACAGGATAATTATCTTTGTACTTACCCTTAGAAGCCATAGCCATGTTCTTAGGTATGTGCGCTAAAGGATACCACAGAGACTTAGACGCAGGCGCCGAAGCTGACGGCCTCTCAGGCTCAGGCTCTACCGTAGGATTAGGCTTAACCTCTTCGGGTGCCGCAGGCTCTACAGGTTTAACCGCAGGGGTACACCCGCAGAAGCTCGCTTTAATTTTATCTAAAAGACCCATGTATCTACTCCTTTTTTATTGTGTGTACGGCTGTATAAAATATACCGCCGCTAGTATGGCGTAGATTGTCGCGCAATAGATAAGGACGTGTCTAGTTTTTATCTCTTCTAACATACTGCCTACTTTCTGTAGCGGTCACTTTGCCAAGCGCCGACTTTTAAAGGTATATCTAAGCCCCAAGCGGGCGGCGTAGCCATTATGCGCTTGAAAGTCTCTAGGTCTTTCGTCGTCTCGGTAATAACTTCGTCGTGTACGGTTAATGTGATATCATACCCCGCACTTTCTAAAGCTATCATAGAGCTAGTCATACAGTCCCGAGAGATCGCCTGTACGATATTCTCTACGAGCTTACCCCCGTAGTTTGAGCTATAGGTCCACTGTTTAGTTTTCGAGTTAGTCGCCCAGTGATATAGCTTATGCTGCTGAGCGCCCCAAGGCGTCTTCTCAGATACGACCTCGGGCTTATAATACCATAGTCTACGGCCTGACGGTAGTATGCACGTTAGAAAGTCTCGTTTCACTACGTACTTACAGCGGCCCGCCGTAAAGACTTTACCCTCATTTAATACCGCTTTAATGGCCGCGTTTTCAGCGCGACGCCATAACTCAGGTACGAGCGGGTACTTATCTCTAAAGGCTTTATGTGCTGCGACTATAAGGCTATCGGGCAGAAATATGCCGTCGTCGTGTAAAGTAGACGTGAATTTCTTTAGACCCATCTGATAACCACAAGCCAGTACTACCCGTTTTCCAATTTGTCGCTCGTCTGAGTTACCCGTAGCTATGTAGTCTTCGTATATCTCTTTATAAGTTTTCTTATAGACGGTCGCGGCCATACTACAATACGCGTCCATACCCGTAGCGTACTCGGCGAGACCTTCAGTATCGCCCGCGCACCACAAGAGGACCCGAGCCTCGATACTACTAAAGTCACCCACACATAAACTCTTACCCGCTTCGGCCACTATGCAGCCGCGTAGCATACTCGATAATGTGGGCGTCAGATTAGGGTAGAAGACCCTCGCGTAGTCTGCGTGGTCCATAGGGGTATCGTTAATAACTTGAGTAACCTCGTCGCCGTTTTCGTCGGTCCCTAAAACCGTCTCACGTATGTACTTATTAGGGTCTACATACGTCTCGTTAACGGTCGCTATATGTTTAAAGTCCGAAAAGAAATTCTCTTTTACCTTAACCGTACCCCTCGGAAAATTCTGTGGCTGTACCCCTGTACCCGCCCAGCGGCCCGTCTGTGCCCCGTGGTAGATTAAATTATCTCGTACTCTATAGTCTACGCGGTCGGCCCTTTGGTAAAAGGCTTCGTACTTACTCGTAGAGCTTAGACCTAACTGCTCACGTATACTAAGTACGTCTATCAGTTCTTTATCGCCCTCTCGGGCCTGCTCTCGTAGCTCATGTAATAACTTAGCTACGGTCGTCTTCTGTACGTTAGGGACTTCGTGCCCTTGTAAGGCTATGAATTTCTTTAGAGACGCGGTCGACTTCGCAGTCTTTACCATATATAAAGTCTTCTCTAATAACTGCTTATTAAGCACCTTCTCATTACTCATTAGTAAGTCGCGGGCGGCTACGATAAAGTCGAAGTCGACTTTAAAGCCCCTTTGATTAATGACTTGGTCAAGTACCCACGTATAGCGCTCTCGCGCAGTCCACGGCTCGTACGATTGTGTGAAACTAAAGAGGGCCTCTTCGACGTCTAAGTCGACTTTACAGTACTGATAAAGGCGCTGTAGGTTTTCGTCGCCTAAGACCCATTCGACCCATTCAGATATATCAGTACGCCGAGTAATATTCTTTCGAGGCTTACACATTTTAAGCATGAGCCTACGACCTTCGGTATCTTTATGAAACGGCAGGGCGATAGCTTTCGCGACCTTCTCTAATGACCGAGGTAGGCCCATGACCGCAGCCGAGGCCGCCGTACATATAAACTTCTGCGGCGGTAAGTACGTAAGCTTTTCGCCCATAGGGGTATTTTTTAACATTGTGTGGTTATAGATAGCCTGCTCAAAGGGCGCGTTATGTGCGACCACATAGTCGGCGTGCTTTAGCGCGTAGTAAAACTCTTTAGTTTCGCTCGCGTCGTCTGTATAGATAGCAGGGTAAGAAAGTAATTTATTATCGGTCGAGCCGATAATCTTATAGCCTGCGCAAAGTATCTCAGTACTTGCGTCTTTAGCGTACGGGTGCTGACCTGCTGCTGCGAGGTCGATACGGCTACGGGTCTCATAATCTAAGAGTAGGTATGTTTTAGTATTCATAATAAAAAAGCCCCGTTCGCGCACGCAGTACGGGGCCACACTGTTAAGTTACTTCAGTCTAGATAACCAAGGGTGTGCTAAGTATAAGATAAAACCTTGTTTAAAAATTTAAGTCGCTATCGTCGTAGTCTGCCTCTTCAAAGTCTTCAGTCGGTACTACGTCTGCCTCGGGCATTATGTCTTCGGTAACTGTAGTATCGTCGGCGAAGTTTACTACTATAGACCCTTTAGCGCCTGTACGGTTAGCGAAGTCTTGAGCCTTAGCTCTAGCTGCGGCTAATACCTTAGCTTTACGTTTAGGGCTCGATAAAGAGTCTACCTTCTTTTTAGAAGCCGCCTTTTTAGCAGGCGCCGACTTCTTAACTACTTTAGACTTTTTTTTTGAAGCGGTCTTAGTATCTTTTTTTACTGTTTTCTTTACAGCTTTTTTGATTGCTTTTTTAGCCATGACATTACTCCTTTCTATAATCCGAATTCAGATAAGTCTAAAGCGTCTGAGCCTGACTCGTCTGTGTAGTTTGAGGCGTCGTCTGAGCCTTCGTTAGCGAAGTCTTCAGCAGCGTTAGTACGTGTACTAAACGGCTCGCCGTCTCTTGTTTTCATAAAGCCACGGAGTAATAACTTAACGTACTTACTCATAACCTTTTTAGTTTTAGGGTCGGTATACTCTTCAGCTTTAACCGCGATAGATACTTTACCGTAGCAGCCTGCGTACACGTCCTCTTCTGTGAGGTCGTTACGGTCCTTATCAATGACTGCGACATTGTACTGACTCTTAGCGTGGGCGTAGTAGTGACCTTCGTACTGCTCAGCCGCGTCGCCGCCTTTGTTATCACCGTCTAAGATCGGCATTTTAACGCCTTTCGTAGTACCGAACTTTTTCATAGCTTCAGACTCGATCAAAGATCGCAAAGCTTTTAAGTCGGTCTTCTTACTAAATAGCATTGTAATTTCGTACTTCTCAGTCTTACCCTCTTCAAAGGCACGCTTTTTAAACAGCGAAGGAAAGCTCAAGCGGCACTCGGGCGTAATAATCTGCGGGTACTTAGGTGCTTTTTTGTTCTCGGACATGTGTTGACTCCTTTAGTCTTTTTTAGTTTTAGGCTTCGACGTCATTGTCGAAGTCCGAAGCGGTCTCAGTCTGGTTACTGAGTTTATAGCCGCTTGATAATTTTATAGTGTTTTGACTTAAGAACTTTTCTAACTGCGTGTCACTAAATTTTTTACTTAAGTTCTTTCGCGCCGTAGCAGGGCTTACCAGCTCTGCCTTGATTAAAAGTTCGATAAGTCCTTTTTTAGCGGCCATTTTATAGATAGCGTTTTCGTCTTTCCACTTGGTCGTAGGCCGAGTAGGCTGTAAGCTATAGCCCTCTATCTTTTTACCCTTCGTCAGCTCTTCAGTGGCAAAGGCTTCGACTTCAGCTAACCACAATTTTAAGTACCATGCTTTATCTAATAGAGCTTTTATGTTGTCTCTAGATAAAGTCAGTGGCTCAGGTTGAGTATCGTTATCGAAGTCTAGCTTTGCTTCAGCTATCGCCTTACGAGTTATCTCGGGGCAGATAAGCTTTGCGGGGCAGAAATGACAATGATTACCTTTAACGAGCGGCGCCTTACTACTTTCAGCTAAGTCTATACCTCTTTTAAGTTCGCTCTCAAACTCTTTTAATTCTTTTTTAGAAGTATGATACGTACGCATAGCCGTACCTTTGTAGCGTGGCTGGTATACGCTCGTCTGATAGTCGGCAAAGTCGAAGTTATAGAGGTGTGCGATACCTAATAAATACGTCATTAGCTGCGGGTTACGCTTCTCAGATACAAAGCCTCGCCCGTACTTATAGTCGATAACGTGTAGGTAGTCGTAAAGGTTTACGATAGACACGTCAGCCGTACCGTATAGCTCAGGGTGTACGTGCGATAAGTCTACCTTCGTCTCTACTAAAAGCTCGCTCGTAGGTACTCGGTACTTATTAAGATCACTTACGAAGTTATCGGCGTCTAAGCGCATAAAGTCGGGGTACTTACTCGCGTCAAACTTCTTTTTAAGAAGCTTTAACTCTACTAGCTCATGCGCTAGAGTACCCTCTTCGGCTGCGGCGCTCGTACGTGACGGTATGCCTTCGGATAACTTCACACTACCCGCGCACGCGAGCACGCGGTAGATACTGCTAGGACTGTATTTAGCGTGCTTTTTAGGTGCGGCGGCAGACATGTGATTACTTCTTTTTAGCTTTTAAAGTAGACTCGATAGTCGCAAGTACTTGCTCGTAGTCTTTTTCTTTGATCTCTTGAATAGACTTCGCTTTAAACTTTTTAAGTAAAGCAGCTACGTACGGCTTACCCATTTTAACCGCTAAGCCTTGAATAGCTTTGATAACGTCCTGCTCAGATACGCCGTTACTCTCGTCAGCTTCAGGGTCTAACGCGTCTTCTGTAGTCTCTTCGACGTCAAGGTCTAAACTCTCTTCAGCCTCTTCGACTTCTACTTTAGGCGCAGCTTTAGCAGGGGCTTTTTTAGCTGAAGACTTATTAGCAGGCGCCGCCGCTATGTCGGCTTCTTTCGTCGCAGCAGGGGCAGACGTCGGCGTAACATTAGCGATAAGCTCTTGTAACGTGGCTACTTCAGCTTGTGCGCTCGATAGCTTGTATAGTAAGTATTTTTTTAGGTCCATTTTAGTACTCCTTTGTTAGTGCGGCGTTAATCGCCGCTTTGTTTTTAGTTTTCTTTTTTAGTACGCCTAGCATTAAATGTGCAAGGCTATTTTTAAATATAAAGTAATACGGCTCAACTACCCTTGTCTGACCTTTACGGCGTAGCCTACGTACACACTGGTCGTTATTACCTTCGACCCAGTCAAACTCGACGAAGTAAGCTTTACACGACCGAGTCAGAGTATAGCCGAGGCCGCCTGCCACAATATTAATAATAATGACGTCGCTCTCGCCGCGCTGAAAGGCGTCTACGATAAGCTGACGGTCTTTCATTACAGTAGAGCCATTAATCACTAAAGGGTTAAGGTCCGCTAAGCCCGTACGTAGCTTATCTATTACAGACTTATGCCACGCAAAGACGACGACGGGCTCGCCTCCCGTACGTACCGTATCTTTAAGTATAGGTATCGCCTCGTCTGCGGCCTGCTCGCCTGAGAGTTTTCTAAGCTCAGCTATGAAGTCTTTAGGGCTTACGTCTTTTAAAGACGACTTAACTTTAACTCTCATATCGAGCGCCTCGGACTGACCGCGAGCGATACGCAGTATCTCTTCTAATGTGAAAGACTTTAAGAGCGTCTCTTCGGCCTCTTTCGTTTTCTTACCGAGCTTCGTCGGGTTAAGGTATACTATAGAGTCGTCAGCCTGCGGCGGTACGTCGCCCTCTCTAAGCTCTTGATGTATCATATAGCCCGACGTTTTAAGTTTAGATATAAGCTCGTCTTCGTTTTCACTGCCGCCGTAAGAGATACCATACTCGTCCTGTACGCTCTCACAGTATTTAAAGCCGTACTCGGGCTTACTCATAAAGCCTATAGCCTGCGGGGCGAAGGCGTTAACTATGGGCCATAACTCTACGGGCTTATAGTTAGGCATGGGCGTACCGCTCATTAAACATACTCTAGCCGCGTTACGACCTATAAAGGTATGGTCTAACCCTCGGCGAGTCGTTAAGCACTTAGTACGTGCTGACGTATCGTTTTTAAACCTATGCGCTTCGTCGACTATAACGAGACCTATGTTGTACGTTGCGATAGTACTCATAAAGCCCGCTATCAGACTATCAGGTATTATAATGACGTCAGCAGGCCGCAAGCGATCTTTAGCTGAGTTTACGGTAAGTACGTCTAAAAACGCGTGGCTCTTGTCGTCTATCTCTTCGCGCCATGTGTACTTAAGAGACGACGGGCAGATAACGACCGTAGTCTTACGCTCTTGTACGACGACGTACTCAAGGGCCATGCTCGCGGTAAAGGTTTTACCTGTACCCGCTTCGTACCATAGATAGGCGTACTTATTAGTAAGTATGTGTAAAGCCCCGCGTATCTGATAGTCTACGGGTACGTACCTCGGCGAGTGCTGAAGCTTAAAGCTTACGTCGTCGCCTTCGTCTTTATAACGTAGCCATGATTTAAAACGGTCTTTTAGTTTATGAGTTAAGTTAGGCTCGCAGTACGTTAGTAACCTAAAGGCCACTTCGGGTCTATTCGTATGCCATACAGGACGCTCGTCGCTCGCAGTTTTAGAAAACTGAAAGCCCGCCTTCTCAGGTATGTGTCTATCGTCGAAGCGAGTAACGCATATATAGCGCCCCGATACTTCGTATACGTATGGCATAACTTAACCGCCCCCTGTTAAATAAAATAGCTTGATACGGGTAAAGAAGTATTTTAGCTTTAGCCCCTAGTCAACACAATTTTATTAAGATTAATTATATAGGGGGTATGATATGAAAGGCGTTACTTTAAAGCAATATATAGACACTAGAGGCGTAGGCGCGGTCGCAGCACTTTGCCGAGTTACTAACGCGACGGTTTACGGTTGGGCTAAGTCTAAGTACGCGCCTAACCCTTTACACGCTCACTTAATGATAGACGACTCTATGGGTATGCTATCTTATAACTCAATCTATACGACGTACATACTTGAAAACTTCGAGCTAGTAACTACTCATAGGGCTAAGAACTTTACGACCGACGTCGAAGGTTAGTCTATGGATAAGCTTAAATACTTGCGTAGGTTTTACGACCTAGGCTTTGCCGTGATATGGCTCTACCCACAGAGTAAGCGCCCTATCGGTCTCGACTGGCAGACGGGCGACCGTAAACACTTCGATACTTTAGAGAAGACTTATAAAGAAGCCTATAACGTGGGCGTGCGCCTTGGGTCTGCGTCTCAGTTAGACGACGGTACGTACTTGTGTGTACTAGATTGTGACGTAAAGTCGAGCGAGCCGCACTACTTAAAAGAAATGGAATTAGCTCTTAAAGGCTTTGCGCCTTCTGTAGAGTATGCACCTCGGGTCCTCTCAGGCCGTGGCGGCGGGTCATGTCACGTCTACTTTAGGACGAAGACGCCGCAGCAGAGTTTTAAAGCCTTGCGCTCTAACCATAAAACTAAAGTCCTCATGCCTTCGACGCCGCCGACTGACGCCGATAAGATATCAGGGCTCACAGAGGGCGAACTAAACGACGGCTATCGTATGCGCTTAGCTTGGGAAATAGACGTTTACGGCGAAGGTAAGCAGGTCGTTATGCCCCCTTCGATACACCCAGATACGTACCGAGCGTACGAGTGGGACTCTGAGCCTAAAGAAATAGAGCAGATACCACTTGTTGCTAACTTCGGACTCGAAGGCCGAAAGCTTTTAAAAGCGACCGAGGCCACAGTCGAAGTCGATTACGACTACACATTAGCAGATTGTTATACCCTCTCTAAAGAAAACTACCACTTAATCGTTTACGGCGAAAAGTTCGACGAAAGATATAAGTCGCGCTCTGAGGCCGTCATGGGTTGTCTAAGTCTATTAGCCTACGCAGGGCTTAAAGACTCTGAGATATACGCGGTCATGACTGATAGTGATAACTTTATCTCTGAGAAGCCCCTAGAGGCGGGTAAAGGCGACCGCGATAAGGCGGCTCAGTGGCTCTCTAAGCAGCTCGCCAAGGTACGCGCCGACATGAGTAACGCGAAAGACTTTAACGGTCTCGAAGCTGACGACGTCGACGTCCTGTTATCCGAAGCTGAAGCCCTAGAGCAAGAAGAGGACTTGGTCCCGTGGGTCTCAAAGCTTAAAGGTAAAGAGGGCGCCTATAAGAGTACGTCGTATAACTTAGCGTTAATACTTCGTCACGGCTTCAGAGAAGCGCGTCTTTTCGGCTACAACGCCTTTACTCAAAGTATGATCTATCTTGCGCAGCCGCCTTGGGGCGAGCCTTCAGACATAGGCCGAGAGCTTGTCGACTCTGACGATACACAAGCTAAGATATGGCTCTCACGTTACTACGGGGTAGAGACAAGTACGCACGCAGTTAATGAGATTATCACAGTATTAGCTAATGAGAATACCTTTCACCCTGTTAAGACTTACTTAGACGCCCTTGAATGGGACGGCATCGAGCGCCTAGATACTTGGCTTAGTACGTACTTAGAAGCTGAAGGCGACCCCGAGTACTTAGCTGACGTAGGCCGAAAGACTTTAGCCGCTGCGGTTAATAGAGTCTACCGCGCAGGGTGTGAGTTCCATCACATGCTTATTTTAGAGGGTACTCAGGGCTGCGGCAAGAGTTCGACTGTAAAGATATTAGCGAGCCCCGCGTGGTTTTCGGACTCTTTAGGTGACGTCACTAATAAGGATATTATCGAAGTCATGCGCGGTAAGTGGCTTATAGAAGTCGGCGAGTTAGCTGCTATGAATAGGTCTAGCGCTAACGATATGAAAGACTTTATTACTAAAAACGCAGACACACATAGAAAAGCCTTCGCTCGGCGTGCGGTCACTGTACCACGTCAGAGTATCTTAATCGGTACGACTAACGACCAAGAGTACTTAAAAGACCCTACAGGCGGGCGCCGTTTCTGGCCCGTACGCGTAGGTCAAGTCGACTTTAAAGCTCTAATTAGAGACCGCGATCAATTATGGGCCGAGGCTAAAATGTGTTATCAGTTAGGCGAGCTTCTGTACTTAGATAACCCTAAAGTTAAAGCCATAGCCGAGAGCGAACAATACGACCGCGCCATAGTGGACGAGTTAGAGACTAAGGTACTTATTATATTAAACTCGCTGCATATGCTAAACGAAATAGACTTCGAGACTTTCTTTACAGAGTTATGCTTTAAATATAACCTAAAAGAGACTGACTACTACTTACAGGTACGCTGTAAAAAGATATTCACTAAGCTACAGTATAAAAAGATACGGCTACGTAAAGAGGGCGTCAGGCACTACACTTGGGTTAAAAAAGAGACGGGGCATAAATCATATAACGGGGTAAGATTATGACGAAGAGTTTAGCAGATAAATTTAAAGAGATATGTACCGAGTTTAAGAAGGTCCATAAATATAATATGCTCATGCGCTATAGTTTTAGCGCTAAGGGTATTCTGAGACCCGAAGATCAAGCGGCCTTAGAAGAGCTTAAAGAGTACTACGGTTACGCACATACGGCGCAGGTCTCGGTACAGTTCGCAGATAAGCTACTCTTAGAGTATGAGGCCCTCGTCGAAGAGAATGAGAAGCTTAAAGATATGTTAAGTAAGCCTAAGCGCTTTCTAGGGGTCTTCTAATGATTACTTTACAATATGTCGCGACCGTTAGCTTCGGTACGACTTTTCTATTTTATGTGGTCGCCTACGAAGAGGTCGTACCTAGTTTAATATGTGCGGCTATCATAAGCGCGGTATGTACTGCGGTAGCCTCTTTCGTTATCTAATAAAAAAGGCCCCTCTCGGGGCCTTAATGGCTTACTTATTAACAGGTCGCCGCTCTGTTATTATACATAACCTCTAAAGGTTATTACTTCTTAGCTTTTTTATACGGCCCGCGTTTAGTCTTCTTAGCGGGCTTTTTAGCTTTCGCTTTCTTAACTACTAAAGGCAAAGCCTTGAGCTTCGGGCGCTCGGCTTTTTTAGGCGCTGCTGCGAGAGCTACGCCTGTATACTTAGATAGCTTCATATTAATAATAGTCTGATAGCCTAGTCCCGTAGCTTTCGCCTCGGCTTTAATAGCGTTTAGGACTTTGGTATCGACTCTCATAGTAACTGGGCTCGTAGTAATCATGTATGTACTCCTTTTAGGTTTAAGTTATAGATAGGTACTTACTTCGGGGTCAAGGTCTTTTTAAGCTTACGAAGCCCTGAGGGGCCTAAGGTCATTATCTCGCGCTTTCTACAGCCACAAGATTTAGTACGCCCGAGGCGCAGCAGAGTACCTGAGTAGAGGCATTGATTACCACAATCGCACTGACATAGAAAGACGGCCTCTCTAGTGCCCGCCCCGTTACGTCGGTATCTGACGCCCGAGAAGCTTAACACATATAGCTTACCGTACCGATTACCCGTCTCGTTAATGTAGGTCGGCGCACGTACGCGTATGTTTAAAGCGGGGTCGGCTTTCTTTAGAGCGTTATAGACGCCTTGCCTATTCATAGAGAGCTGAGTAGCGATAGAGGTAGGGCTTAGACCTTTAAGGTAAAGACTATAGACGTGAGCTATTAAGGTCGGGGTAAGCCTGACTCGGACTGTATTAGTGGGCGGTTTGAATTGTGCGTACATACGTGAGAGAATATATCAAGGCTGCTTAAAAGTAAAGCTAAAAGCCCTTGCGGCTCGAAATGAGTAGGTTTTAGGCGCTGCCTAGGTGCGGCCTAGGTGCTGCCTAGGTGAAACGCGTACGGGCGTGGCAGCGATTAGTTAAAGATATCACATACTTATTATATATGTCCTATCTGTCCTATGTAATATATTAAATAGATAATATATAATACTTATAACTAATATATAGCTTTATAGATAGTACCCCTATATAGCCATACGTATATATATGTATACGTATAACATAGCGTTTTCACCTAGGCCAGTGGGACAGGCCCCTAATTATGTGTAATCATTAGAGAATATTAAAAAGTTAAAAAGCCGTGGCCTAGGACACGCTTGGGCCACGAAAAGGCCCCTAAAAAATCTTAAATTGTCTTAAATTAGCCCTTTTTACGGTACGTACGCGGTACTTTTCGTCCCTCTTGACCTCTACGTACATACCGAAGTTAGGCCCCGAAGCCCGTTTAGGGTCGCCGCCGCGTCGTTTTATGCTTGATTAGATATAAGTATGTGGGGTACTGATTAGGTAGAGGGGTAATTATGGCTAAAAAGAGAATTAATGTAAGGCAGAAGGGCCACGCGTTCGAGCGCTATATAGCAGCCGCTATGCGTATGATCGGGTACAGTAAAGCTCATAGACAATTAGAGTTTCAAATTAATAACGCTTTAGGTATCGACCTCGCCGAGACGGGGCCTTACAAGATACAATGTAAGAAGACTAAGAAGTACGTACCAATGAATACGATTAACGAGGTCAAGGCTAAAGAGGGCGAGATACCTGTACTTATAGCCGCAGGCGACGGCGAGCCGCCACTGGTTACTATGCACTTAGAGCACTGGTTATACTTAGTAAGTAATGACATATCTAACCATGATACTATTATCAGAAGTCTCGGCTATATTGAGACGGGCCTTTATGACATTAAAAACGGGGGCAAGTGTGGCAAAGAAGAGAGTTAAGGCCCGCGTACTTACGTTTACTGAGACGACGGTTAAGACCTACGAGTATTCGACTGACGCCGAGACCGAAGACGTAGCCCTTGACGAGTATGTGAATAGCTCGGGCGTATGGCCTAAGCGGTTATCTGTAGAAGTTAGCCGCGAGATAGTCAGCTTTGAGACACGTAAAAAGGTATGTTGGGACGTCGTCGAACAAGAGTCAGTACGGGGTATAGTTAGAGACGGTCGCGTATTAGACCCTAGAGAGGTAAAGAATGATTAAAATTTATTACAGCTTCTTTTATCAAGACTATATCTTTGTTATCGGCGGGCAGCCTTACCTATATAGCCAAAGCCCTAGGCTTGACGGGTCTATATGTTTAGTAGAAGTATGGCCTCAACACTTAAAAGATAAAAGCGCAGTTACTTATATCTGCGCAGTAAAGGATTAATATGGCTGAAGCTAAAATGCTCGCCGAAATTATGCTACAGTTAAGCATATACTTCGAGAGCGATACCGACGATATAGCCGAGTGGCTTTATACTACACATATAGACTTGTCTACTATTAAGCCTATAAAGTTAATTACAGAGTACGGCTGCCTTAAGGCGGTACATACGTACGTAATGAAGGTCTTACAGTGAGACCCCACGGTATCAAGATTACACCTAAGCGCGTGCCCGTAGGCGCCACAGTTGACGAAGTGATAGTTAAGCGGTTAGAAATGTTAGGTATAGACGTTAGAGAATTAATCAAGGCTACGTTAAAAGAGGCTGCGGGGTATTACGTCTGCCCGACTTGTCAGTCTCTACTTAGACCTAAAAGAAAGGTATAGATATGTACGACGATACGCCTCAGTGGCGAGTAATCTATAAGGGTTACGGCTCTAACTTTTTACACCTCGGCATATCATGGGTACGAGAGGTCGACGAGCATAGCGTACTTTTCGGCTTCGGCATCTTTTATGTCATGTTTAAAAGAGAGCGCCCTACAAGTATTTTTATGAGATAGGCGGGTAAGTATGTTACAATCTACACAGCCCGCCGAGTCGTCCACGTATTTAAGTAACGCGCCTGCGTACCGCGTGGCGTGCCCTAAATGTAAAGCCGCTTTCTATTCTGCGCAGGTGAACGAGCCCATTAAGAAAACGTGTGTGTGCGGCAAGGTTTTTATATACCTGATAACAAAGCCACGCCCGTACGTGACGGTAGAGGTAGTATGAAGTACGTAGCTGTAATATCTATGACGACGTTACGCTTTAGTGTGTGGGCTATGGATAGGGCCGACGAAGCTTTCCTTAAAGGTCTAAACGTAGTACGCCTAGCCTCTCCTCAGATAGAGATAGACGGTACTCGCTACGTATGTGTAACGAACGCCCGAAGTCTCAGGGGCCGACGTTGGGACGACATTATATTTTTAGAGGACTGGGACGCCTGTTTAAGTATACCCGACGCCCGTTACATACTAGATACCGCCGCCGCGCACTCAAGGACTAAAAACTAGACTACCCCAAAGGCCCGAAAGGGCCTTATTATTTATATGTGCAGACCGTAACTAAACTTAAAAAACGTAGTCAGGTTAAAACTAATAAAGAGCTTTCAGCTCTCAACGCCCTTCGCGAAAACCAAGACATAGCCGACGCTATCGCCTTTTATCTCAGTCAGCCGCACCTCTCCGCGCTTCAAATACACAGACTTCGGGCGGTACTTGCCGTGCTGAGTCATGCCCCTCTTAATAAAAAATTACTTGCCTCATTGTAATTATTACAAAACGATAACCTTTAAACAATTTAAAGGAGTCAGACTATGGCTAATGAAAACGTACAAAGACGCCCACAAGGCGCTCAAGCTCTTAACGCTAAAGCCCCTAAAAACAACACTAAAAACAACACTAAAAGACGAAATTTTACAGGCACTAAAGAGATAATGACCGATCTTTTTAAGCTCTTACCTGCTGACGTTATTAAACATGACTCAGGCGCTACAGAAAACGCACACCCTGTACGTCATGCTAATGAGTTTACTAAGTGGCCACACTCTCACCCATTTCGTACGTACGATAAGAGCGGTAAAAAGCTCACTTATAGCGTACCTATCGGCGGTCACTTTCACGTTATCGAGTGGTCTGCGCCCGAAGAGGACGGCGATACACCCGAAATTATCTCAGTCAGTGGCCCTATGGTTATGGGCATGCGCGAAGACCCTGAGACGGGACTAAAAGAGGCAGGCCCCGTACCTGCTAACCGATACGATAAGCATACTCATGACATCGAGTACTTACGCTCTTCTAAAATCATCACTTCTACGTCTAACACTGAAGCTGCGGCGGTCGTAGCTATGGTCGAGAGTAAGATTGCGCCTATCGGCGGCGTAGTAGAGCGCTAATATGTTAAACGAAGACACTATTAGGACCCTGACGCCCGCCCAAGTGGCGTCTATTATGCCTTGGGGTAACATTCAAGGCGTAGTTATATTGTGTTTAGGTAAGCGCGGCGAGCCTAATAACCTCGTAATGAGTACCGTAACTATCGAAGAGCTAAGCCTACTTACGGCTCAGCTTAACGCTCACTTAAATAGCCTACTTATGGGCTCACTCGTAGAGGACGTGCCTAATGGACCTAACACTAAAGACTAGAGTACGTACGTGGTTTGACGAGGCAGTAAGGCTCAATGTAGACTGCCCTGCTGACCTTAGAGACCGATTACTCAACGTAAACCGCGAAAAGCACGCAAGACTAGACCTTTTCTTAGAGCGGCTTTGCCTTGAGTTCGTAGAGGCAGATAAGCTATGTATGCAGCGGGGGCTACGTCTTAAAGAAAAAACTATGCAGACCACAGTCTACGACATGACCGACTTTTTTATTAAGCTATTAGTAAAAGAGGCTAAGGGTATGTACGATAGTGACCTCGCGAAAGCAGCCGAAAGAGCTAAGGCCGACGCTATAGCTCAGGCCGAGGACTTTTTAAACGGCGGCAAAGATAATGTGTACGCCGAAGAGGGGCTTGTCAGTGAAGGCGAAGTTAAAATTAAAGAACTCTAAAAAACCTAAAAAGAAGGTCAAGCCCTTAAAGCCTGACCTCGCACCTAACAAAGAAGCGCAAAGCGGCGAGCTACTAGACCCTGAGCAGCCGCTTTTCTACTATGGGCCGCCGCCTGCTCTTAAAGCTTTGTATAAAACTAATACGGGCTACGACGCTACTTTTCACCCACAAGACTTATTATTACAACTACAAAGCGGCCACAGTCCCGACGAGATCGCGGCCTCTTGGGGCATTAGCTCGAACACATTAACTCAGTGGTGCGATATGTACGCAGAGTTAGGCGAGGCGAAAGCCTGCGGCGCTACGGCGTTTTCGGGGTATTGGAAGCGTGCGCTTCGTATGTCAGCCTTCGGTCAACTAAAAACCGTCAAAGAAAACTCTCTATTTAAAATATTAGATAACCAAGTAGGCTTCGGTAGCGACGGCGGCGGGCACGAGTTCGCCGATATTCAAGGCGCTGACCTGACTTTTGTTGACGTTAACGGCGACGAGATATAATTATGTGTTATACGTTCACGGTAGCCCTTTTAGTATGTGTAAAATTAAAAATAACCCTGCTAAGGCGCTACCGTGCAACACTTTAAACTTAAGTACGTACCTAATAAGCATCAAGCCGACTTTCATTCTGACAACGTAAGCCGTTTTCTGCACCTCTCTACGGGCTTCGGGGGCGGTAAGACGTACTCTTTAGCTATGAAAATGCTAAAGCTCTCTATACTTAATAAGAACATGGCAGGGGGCTTAGTCGTAGTCGATTACCCCGAGTTTAAAAAAGATATTCTGCCCGAGTTCGAGAACATTTTAGAGGCTAATCGTATACCCTTTCGCTTTCATCAGACCGAAAAGTGGTTTAAATTCCCTTGGTCTACAGGTAAGCTCTACGTCGTAAGTGCTGAGAAGCCTATACGTGGACCTAACTGGGCATACTGTGGCTTTAACGAGGTCACTTTAATACCTTTACTACGTTATAAAGAAGGCATAGGCCGCGTACGTATCAAGGGCGCAAAGTGCCCGCAGATTATCTCAAGCGGTACGCCCGAGGGCCATATCTCAGAGTACTACGAGTACATGATAGAGAACCCGCCGAAGGGCTTTCGTATTATCTACGGCTCTACAGACGATAACTTACACAATCTAGGTGACTTCTATATAGATAACTTAGAGGCGTCGTACGACGTTAAGATGCTAGAAGCGTACAGACGTGGCCTATGGGTTAACATGAGCGAAAGCCTTTTTTATTACTCATACGACCCGCTTAAAAACCACGACGACACGTTAAAACTAAACGACTTTACACAGTTTCATATCTCTATGGACTTTAACGTGGACCCCTTCTGCGCGACGGTATGGGGCTACGACGGTTACGGGCTCTACGGGTTATCCGAGATAGAGCTAAAGGGTAAGCAGGGCTACTCGACTAATAATATGGTCGAGGCCATGCAGGCCCGAGGCTTTTACCCACATAATACGATTATCTACCCCGACCCTGCGGGTAAAGCTCGCTCGACTAAAGGCTTACCCGATATCACAGTCTTACGTAATGCAGGGTATGAGACGCGCTTTAGACCTGCGGCGCCTGACTTTAGAAAGCGTCAGTTAAATGTGAACAACCTGCTCGATAAAGGCATAATTAAGATTAATTCTTTGACGTGTAAGGGCATAAGAAAAGACTTTGTAGGGGTAGAGCAAGATAAAATAACCCTAGAAAAGCTCAAAGATAACCCCAACTTGACGCACTACTCGGACGGGTTAGACTATATGTGCGATATCCTGTTCCCTTTCAGCGGCAACGCTAAGGGTACTTTACAAACTACTATCCGATAAGGGGCTAATATGAAGCTTACACGCGAGTCAGACATTTTAGATATTAATAAGCGGGCTAAAATCATTCAAGAAATTGAAGGGCAAGAAAACCGAGCACGTAAGTACGAAGCGTATAAGCGCTATCAGTGCTATAAGGATATGACTAATCACTACGTACTGAGCTACTTACTTCGTCAGTTTGAGTCTAATACTGTAAACGAAATGAGATACGCTTTATCTAACATTAGCTTCGTACGTAAGGTCGTCGATAAGCTCGCACGCGTTTACTCTAACGGCGTCGAGCGTATTATCTCAGGCGACGAAGAGGCCACTAAAAAACTTAAAGAGATAGAAAAGCTTTTTAAACTCACTGAGACAATGAAGACGACTAACCGCTTTCTGAAGCTTCAGAAAAACGTAGACGTGTTCGTAAAGCCTTACCCATGCTATGAGGGTACAAGTACAGTACCTAAATATAAAGTTAACCTAGAGACGCTTCAGCCGTACTTATATGACGCTTTAGAGTCTGAGTACGACCGCTCGAAGCCTATCGCTATTGTGTTATCTGATTACACACACCCAAGTACTGACCTCGCAGACCTTGATAGCCGTAACTCTAAAGTACCTGTAGTTACGCCCCTAGGCTCGGTACGTGCTGACGGCACCGACCAAAGTATCGCTAATAGCCCCGAAGACAAGGGCGCTAATCAGTCTAATAAGCGTTATGTTTTCTGGTCTAAGTCGTATCACTTCACGACTGACTCAGGCGGTAACATCTTACCTAACGACAAGGGCGAAAAGCGTAACGATAACGCTCTAAAGTCTTTTAATCATATTAATTTCGCTATCGACCAAGACGGGTCTTTCTGGGCTAAAGGCGGTAACGACTTAATCGACGGCGCGATCTTACTTAACGCCGTAATCACACACACGACCCACGTCGGGGTAACTCAAGGTTACGGTCAGTTTTACATGACGGGCGAAAACTTGCCACGCATGATTAAAGTCGGCGTTACGAAGTCTATACTTGTGGAGTACAAAGGGTCTGAGCAGCAGGCAAAGCCTGAGCTTGGCTTCTTATCTGCTAACCCACAGTTAGACGCTTTAAGATCACTTATCGAGATGTATATCGCTCTATATCTTACGACTAATAACTTAAGTACGTCGGGCGTAAGTACGCAGCTTAACGGCTCTCAGAGTATCGCGTCAGGTATCGCGTTACTTTTAGATATGGCCGAGTCATTAGAGGACGTTCACGACCAAAGACAAGTCTTTATAGATAACGAGGTACATATCGTAAAGGCCATTAACGAGACGTTAAAAGCGTACGGTAATAACCTATCAGAAGAGTACAAAGACTTGATTTTACCCGACGGCTTTGAAAAGAATTATATCGTCAAGTTTAACGACGCTACCCCTATTATGACCGAGAAAGAAAAGCTCGAAGTATTAAAAATGCGTAAAGACATGGGCCTAGATACTCGTATCGGCATGATTATGCGCGACGACCCAAGCCTTAACGAAGAGCAGGCCGAAGAGAAGCTCTTAAAGCTTATCGAACAAGAGATAGAAGAGACTATGTTATCTATGCAGGCGCGTACTGACGCAGGTATGGACGTTAATGTGGACGCTGAAGGTAATCCTATCGACCCAAAGGCTGAGCCCGAGTTAGACGAAAACGGCGAGCCTGTAGACCCTACAGAAGAGCCCGAAGACGAGCCTAATACGCCGCCTGTAAAAGACCCTAAAGCAGTACCTAAAGCTAAAAAAGTACCTAAAAAAGTACCTAAAAAGCCCATTAAGGAGTAAGTACGTACGTGAAAGTATTTAGTAAGACCACAGATAAGAGCGAGACTTCGGTAGACATAGACCTTTTCGACGGTCAGAAGCTACCGAAGCGAGTTAAAAAGCTCGTTAACGAAGCCGTAGGCGAGTATCTTGTCGAGCAGACTTTAATATCTATCGAACAAGAGCGAAGCCCTGTAGCAGGTCAAGGTAGCTTTGCGCCCCTCTCGGGTACGTATAAGAAGCTGAAAAAGCGCGAAGTCGGTAACTCTCGACCTAACTTAGAGGCGAACGGCGATATGAAAGATCAATTAGACTTTACTGCTACCGACGTACTTACTATAGGCGTCTTCGGCGACCGAGCAGGCGCCGCCGACGGCCATAATCACCTATCTAATAAGACGCCGAGAATACCAAAGCGTCAGTTTTTACCCGACGAAGGGCAGCTCTATAAGAGCGGCATAATGACCGAAGTAAAACGCATAAAAGCCGACATAATAGCCGAAGAGACTAACTTTAAGCCTGCACAATTTAAAAATGTGTATACGCCTACAGACTTGTACGCGACTTTAAGAAATATTTTAGGGCTTCAGACAAGAGCCGAAATTAATTTAGCGGTCATACGTAACCCCGACCTAGAAAACTTCTTAACCGAGCAAGGTCTTTATGACCTATTGAAGTTTTAATATGTTTAAATTAAAAGTAAAACTACCTCTTACAGTGGACGTCATGCGAAAACTCAAAGACAATTTAGTCGACGACGAGTTAGTTAACCGCGTACGTACTGAAGTAATCGAGCAGACGATACTGCCCCTTATCGCTTCGGGTACGAGCCCCGTCGATACGAATACGGGCTCTAGGCGTTTCACTAAATATAAAGACGCTAAAGTCTACCCCGCCGACCGAAAGTCAAAGACGCCTGTTAACTTAAACCTCACGGGCGTTATGCTATCTTGGTACAGGGCTTATGCTATCGGTAAGAACATCTTACGGCTCGGTATACCCTCGTACGCACCTCAAGCCGTCAAAGACCGAGCCGAGGGTAATAATGTGGGCACTGAGGGCGGCGTACCTGCTCGGCGTTTTATACCTTTGAAAGGCGAAAGTTATAAAATTAGCGTCATGCGTCGATTGAAAAACATTTACGCGGCTAAAATAGCCCGCATACTATCTACTAAAAAACGATAACCCATAACTAAGGAGTCAGACTATGGCTAACGAACCTATCACACCTAACGAACCTAATACACCGCCCGTACCGCCGACGCCGCCGACTGAGCCTATCGTCGACGAAGTCGCCGAGGCCCGAAAACAGGCGTCTCTTGAGAGACAGAAGCGCGAAAAACTAGAGCGCGACTTAGCCGACGCTAAAGCTCAAGGTCTGAAGTCTAAAGAGGACTGGAAAACTTTAGCCGAGACTAACGAACAAGAGGCTGCCACACTTCGAGCCGAAAACGCTCAGATTAAGAAGGCTATTTTAGACGAAGCTAAATACAAAGCCCTAACGGCTGAAGCCGTCAAGCTAGGCATTAGTCCCGTTTCAATACCTGATTTAGAGCTACTTGACTTCTCAGAAGTAGTGACCGAGACTTTAAGTAACGGTAAGGTAGTAGTCAGCGGCGCAGCCGCAGCTATAGCAAGACTTAAACAGTCTCGCCCTAACTGGTTTACAGGCGACGTGCCTAGCGTAAACTCTATGACCCCTCAGGGAGGTAGTAACCCCCCTAACGCTAATGTAACCCTAGAAATGGTTATCTCAGCACAAGCGAAGTGGTCGAAAACTAAGTCTGACTCGGACAAAGCTGCATACGAAGCAATTACACGACAATATAAAGGTCAGGGCTAATCCTGACCTACAAACTTTTTAAAGGAGTTTTACTATGGCTGACGCACCTATGAGAGCATCTTCAGAGACATCTGTTATCGTACCTGAGGTATGGTCAAAAAATTATTATGACGTACTTTTAGCTGAATTACCTTTCGAGTCTTTAATTTCTAAAGATTACGAGGGCGAAATTTCTGCTTTAGGCGATACTGTTAATATCTCTTCTATCCCTGAGTTCGCAGAAGCAGGCGAGTTACCGACTGAAGAGTCAGCTAATGACGCTGAAGCGGTTACTATTACAGGTCAGCAGCTTGTAATTAATAAGCAGCTAGTAAAAGACTTTATCGTAACTGATAAAGCTAAATTACAGTCTTTACCTTTCGTAGAGAAGTTAAAGTCTTTAGCGATCTACTCTATTCAGAAAAAAATTCAGTCATTGATTATATCTTTGACTATCCCTTCGGCTGCGGCGCCTGACCACACGTTACTAGCGGTAACTGCGGGTACATACGCGTTAGCCGATATCTTGGCGTCGAAAGAGCTTTTAGATACTGCTAAAGTACCTATGAGCGACCGTCATAAAATTTTAGGCGCGGGACCGTTAAACGATATCTTTAATATCACAGGCTTTACGTCTTCGGACTTCGTAGCGTCTGGGTCGCCTTTAGTGACTGGAGAATTACCTTCACAGTTAGCAGGTTTTATGCCTCACTTTACGACTGTGGTAGGCTCTACAGTTTATGACTTTCATAAGTCATACTTTACTATGGCTTCTCAGAAGGGTATCGAAGTTAAAGAGTTCGACCTTGGAGTTATCGGAAAACGTGGCATGCGCGTAAACTGCACTACTTTGTTAGGTATGAAGCAGTTAGATAACAAGCGCGTAGTTACGACTACAGTTTAATAATAAATTAACCCTGCTACTATAGCGACGGGTATCAGGGTCTACTCTAAAAAGGTAGACCCTTCATTTTTTAAGGGGTTAGAGAGTGCTACCACAGACGACACGACTTAGATATGTGAAAGCTAAAGACGCCGACGTACTTACGTTTTTCTGTGATACTCTCGCTAATCGTATCGAAATTAAATCTATAAACAACGTAGGCCCTTACTGGTTTTTATGGTTTGTACCTGACGACACTAAGTCAGATATAAAAAGCGGCGAAATAGCCATAGGTAAAAACTCTAAAGGTCAGAAAGCAGTAGGATATGTCAGAAGTAAAAACTAAAAAAGAAATGACGCCTTTCGAGCGTTACGAAGCTATGAAACTCGAAATGTCTTTTAACGAAATTAAACATGCTTCTCAGCGTATGCTCAAGGCTCAAGTAGCCTCGAAGCTCACGTCTCAGGAATATAAAGACGCTTGTATCGTCGAGCTTAAAGGCCGCGAAGCTCTTAGAGAAGCCATGCTAAAAATGAAAGAGGCTAACGCTCAAGTAGTCGCGCCTGTAGAGGTAGTACCCGAAGTACCCGCAGAGGTAGTACCCGAAGTACCCGCAGAGAGCGAAGGTAACTAATGCAGTACCACGCGAGCCCTTCTCAAACTGTAGAAAGCTTAAACTCAGGTATAGCAAGTGCTGACGGCGGGGCCGCAGCGGTAGCTACTGGGTCTTTGACTAACATTTAAGTACGTACTTACTTCTTTTATTTTATGGCCTAACGGCTTAAGGAGTTCATAAATGCCTAACGTAGACGACCACGGCTTAGAGGTCTTAAAAAAAGCCGCACGCGACTTGCTCACGGGCGGTAAAGCTAAGAACGACTATGCTCTACAAGTATGGCTTATGAACTCTACCACGGGGGGCGGCGGCGCCCTCACACTACAAAAAATTTCTTTTTCTATTTCGGCTTTACAGGTAGGTACTTGGGTGCAAGTGCCTATCGTAGGGTTTACTAATGTGGCAGACGTACAAGTCTTCGACGCCGCAGACCTTACACAGCTTTTCGTCGATTGGCGCCTCTCTGCGGGTAACGTAGTAGAGCTGCGCTCTAACGCCGTAAACACATATACCGTACATATTTTAGGTTATTAACAAACAAAACTTTAAAGGAGTTACCACATGGCTAAATTGTTTCACGTAGATATAGACTTAGACCTTAACCAGTTAAAAAACGCGCTTTTAGATAAGTTAGCGTCAGACCCCGTATCGCCTACAGAAGGTCAGATATGGTACAATGACACGTCTAACGAAATTAAATACTACGACGGCGTATCTGTAAAAACAGTAGCGACTAAAGAGTATGTAATCTCAGAAATTAATAAATTAGAGCGCATACAAGGGTCTTTCGACGCTTCGGGCGGCTTATTACCTGTAGCGGGCGATAAGATCGCGGGCGACCTTACTCAGATTGTAGCGGGCGACTATTGGATTATCTCAGTCGGCGGCACTATCGCAGGTATCGGCGGCGACGACGTTTTAGCAGTCGGCGATAAGTTACAATACGTAGGCGGCGGCGCAGGTACGGCGGCTAACTGGGTCGGCATTCAGACTAACCTTAACGACGCTAATATCGGTAATGTGAAAGGCGAAAAGCAGACTGTAGCTTTAGTAGCTAACACTCCACTAAATGTTAACGCGGCTTCTATCGCTTCTATTCACTCGGTACAAGTTTATAACTCTGCGGGTAAAGAAATTGTAGTCGATATCGAAAAACTAGGCGCGGCTAACCAACGTACTTTAACGTCTAAGAAGTCGTTAACGGGCGTAGTGGTCGAGCTTTTAGGTACAGGCGTTTAATAAATGAAAGAGATAGTAGTCGACTTAAGTTTAGAGGGCGTAGCGCGAGTTAAAAACGCGCTCGACCCTATAGACCCGCAAGACTACGTCACTCTCGCGTATATGATCGCGAACGGCGTAGGCGGCTCAGGCGGTTATCAGAAGTATTATGTAGCCCCTACAGATACGTACTTGATGCCCCTAGGCGTCTCGTCAGTTATAACAGGCCCTCTTGATATAGAGGGCGTACTTACCTTAGAAGGTAGATTAGAGGTACTTTAATGAGTAGTTATGCCGCCCTTACAGCAGTAACCGCAGCGAGCGTACCTAATGCAGCAGCGGGTAAGCTTCATATATTTGTAGATAGTGCAGACGGCGCCGCAAAGTCTAAAGACTCTGCGGGTACGGTCACTACCTTGTCGAGCGCTTCGGCTTTAGCCGCTTTAGCCTCACACATAGCAGACCCCGACGCGCACTTAAATTATGTCACTTTAACAGAGGCTAACGCCCTCGTAGCCGCGCACGCTAACTTAACTAATAACCCTCATGCCGTAACGAAAGCCCAAGTAAGCTTAGGTAATGTCGATAACACTTCAGACCTTAATAAGCCTATAAGTACGGCCACACAGACGGCTTTAAATTTAAAAGAAAACGCTATCACAGCAGGTACGGCGGCTCAATACTTCAGAGGCGACAAGACTTTTCAGACCTTAGATAAAGCGGCGGTAGGTCTCGGTAATGTGGATAACACTTCAGACGCTAATAAGCCCGTAAGTACGGCGCAGGCTACCGCTATCTCTACAGCGCAGTCTACGGCGATATCTACGGCTAACGTATATACCGATAACAAGGTCGCGGCTCTCGTAGCTTCGAGCCCTGCGGCTTTAGACACATTAGCAGAGTTAGCAGCAGCTTTAGGCGGCGACGCGAGTTTTGCTACGACGACGGCGACCGCTTTAGGTAATCGTCTAAGAGTAGATACGGCGGCGCAGGGGCTCTCTGCGGGTCAAAAAACTAACGCGAAAACTAACATAGACTTACAAAATGTCGATAATACTTCAGACGCTAATAAGCCCGTAAGTACGGCCACACAGACGGCACTTAACTTAAAGTACGACGCTTCTAACCCTAACGGGTACGAGACGCCCGCGCAGCTTACAGTACGAGACACTAATAACCGCGACCGAGCTAACCATACAGGTACTCAACTAGCGGCCACTATATCAGACTTCTTTGCTAACGTACTCGGTACAGTTCTTACAGGCTTTTCTACTGCGGTAGGCACTGCGGTAACGGCTTCAGATACCGTACTTAGCGCTATCGGTAAGTTACAAGCTCAATTTAATGTGTGGAACGAGTACGTGACGGCCTCGGTACTTACTAATAACTCTAACGTCACTTTAGTAAGTATTACCGACCTCGCGGTTAACGTCGTCGCAGGTAAAAAGTATCGCATAGAAGCTATGCTTCTTTATAGGTCGACGGCTACTTCGGCGGGCTTAGTACTTACGTCCACTTTAGGCGGCGGCGCTACAGGTACTTTATCCTTAATCGCTTCGATACCTACAGGTATCGACGGTATAGACCACGTACATCAAGGGTCTATCACTACTTCGGGCGATATCGTACAGGCGCCTAATACGCCTACGGCTAATACTGACTTTATGGCCTCTATTGAGGGTATTTTCGTCTGTACTACGAGCGGTACTCTGACGCCACAGTTTAGGTCTGACCAAAATGGGCAGACGGTAACGGTACAGATAGGCTCTAATTTAATCGTAAGGGAGTTCTAAGAATGAAAGCATTTAAGACCTTTT
>ERZ724506.69-NODE-69-length-40102-cov-4.208730_pt1 | contig 40102 bp, 66 predicted proteins | sample MGYA00376039_ERZ724506 | MGnify/ENA primary metagenome ERZ724506 (study PRJEB28724, sample SAMN07190887) | wastewater metagenome | isolation source: effluent of sewage treatment plant in Hong Hong | place: USA: Christiansburg, Virginia | collected 2016-03-01 ... | reverse complement strand
TTTTATCAATATCTAAAATATCAGGTAATGTATAAATTTGGCTTAACACATTACCATTTTCTTCCATCCATTTATAGTAGTGTTCAACGAAATTAATAATACCAGGATGTTCTTCCCTAATATAGCTAGGGAATTGACTAGATACTGAACTAGAAATGCGTTTATACTTATTATCAATATAATCTTTTGTTTGAATAGCTTTCATATTAATCCTCTATATTAGTCAATAGTATAGATATGTTACTAAACTCTGCGATATTTGTTTTATTAATTATTACATCATTATTAATAGGAACTGCATATATTGAAAAATATAGTTCATTTGTTTGTGTATTAATATTATTGATACCGTCTAAACTATCAATAGTAATCGCAGGTATATTAATATCACCAGTTATATAATCAATAGTACCAAAATTACTAGCAATTACCTTTTTAATATTATCTTTATATTGATAAATTGCTAATATTCCGTTTAAAGAATCGTCTATAAAACAATTCGGGCTTTTATTATAAGTAAATGGTGATGTTATTAACGAACCTTTTAATAACGGATTATTAAATGAAGTATCAATAAAGGTACGAGTACCTAATACTGGTGTTAATTTTTTCTCTAATAGTACCTCTGTATTATTAGATACTACTGATTTATCACTAAAGTCTATTAATCTTAAAAATGTTGAGTACCTAAAGTCACGGTCAAAACCACTTAAAAATGTATCTTGATATGTTGATACAGAATTTCTAACCTTTGTTCTTAATGCTTCTATAGTATCAGTTAATTGAGATGCTTTATATAAAACATTAATAGTTAAGTTAAGAAATACATAATCTGGTTCCATAATTATAGGTGTTACTGTAGTAACATTATATTTTTTTATATCAGATGCAATATTCAATTTATCATAAGTTGTTAAGTAAAGACCACTCTTCAGTTTAACAACAACTATAACTTTACCATATTTTGGTGGATTGAGAGTTTCGCCACCATATGCTATTACATCTTCAATATTTGGATATTTTGTTTTTAAAATAGTTACATAATCTTTATCGGTAACTGCTCTATTTTGAGAAGTAAATGATAATGGTGCTAACTTTTTAATAGACTCATTAGTTTCTGCATCACCACCGCCCGACGATGGAAAAACGGTACCAACAAGAAACTGACCGCCTGTTTGAACTACATCAATAATATTAAAACCATCAATATTATTTGCTGATTCACCAGAACATACTAAGTAGGTAATAGTCATAATACTACCAATAGGCGGCATATATCCTAAATTATTATCACCAAATTCAATTACTAATTTACCGTCTGCATTTTCATGGTAGAAAAATCCTTTAGTCGATTCACTTATATCAATAATATTGGTAAATATTGAATAATTAGTTGATACATTATTTTCTTTTACTGATATACTAACATGTGAAATATCAACATTCGCATTAGGTATAATAAATCCATTACTTTGTAATTCTTCAGTAATTGTGACGTTACTTGTTAAACGTTTTCCTTCATATACTGTGAATTCTTTTGAAATAAATCTATTATTAATTTCCCTAATTGTGATTGTATCAGTAGTAGAGAAAATATAATATGAATTCAAGTAATTAGCAGTTAAGGTAACACCTTGTAATGTTATGTCAGTAAATGGTGTATTTTTATCTTCTTTTATAAATTCTAATTGTACCCTACATGATGCTGCGGAAGATGTTTTAGGTATGTATCCTAATCCCTTTGCTCTACTTACAATAGAACTACGTTTAATAGCGGTGTCTAAAAAGCTTTCATTTCCAACTTGATTAAGATAAAATGCGAGATAATGTGTATTAAGTGCATGAACATCTAGTAATGTAGATAACCCAGATCCGGCAAAATTATAGTCGGTATATTCAGGCTGTGCTGAAAGATATTCAATAAACCCCGCTTTTAAAAAATTAAATTCTGGTATAACTAACGGTAATGTTGATGTTGTCATTATGTTCTCGAAATTGTGGTCTTAAATTCTTCTATACGCTCAAAGGTTCTTATTTTATAGAATATTTGAACACTGATTAAATGTCTTTCTGGTATCTCTTTTAATAGAATATCATATAATAATATTCTAGGCTCATTATTAACTAGCGCATTGAAAAGCTCTGACTTTAATACAGTAAGCATCATTCCACCAGATAACTCAAATAGTAAAGAGCTAATCCGTGATGCAATATCGTAACTCTCAAACGGTCGTTCATATCTTTTAGTTTTAATAATATTTAACATACTCTGTTGTATTGCATTATAATCATATAATACAGAAATATCACCAGTTATTGGATGTGCTAAAAAGTCTAATGATAAATCAGAAAATGTAAAATCTTTGTGTACTGTGCGATTGGGGGTAGTTCTTTTATTAAAGGTAGCAGTTATTGTTATATTTTCTATAGATATTAATGGTTGTGATACCGTATTGCCATTAACTATACTATCTGTTTCATATGAAATATTTTTACCAACACTTGTTATACCACCAACAATATTAGTATTAATAATTGGTGATATTAATTTTAGGAAGTTAATACCTACAGTATGATCAGTTATAGTATCAACACTATCATTAATTGAATCAGCGGTAATATGTATAGCTAAACTATCAATATCAATCGGCACCAATATAGATATATTATCTATAGAGTTTGCGCTAAACCCAAAACTGATAGAATGTGTGGTTTCAAACTGATTTACATTAATAATACTATCAATAAACACATTTGTAGCAATACTATTATCAGCTTCAAGAGTGTTACTATTACTAATATTATTTGGCGTTAAAATAAAAGATAATTTACTATCGGTTGATAATGTATTACTATTATCAACCGATGTAATTAATATGCCTAAATCAATAATACCATCTGTAGAAATATCTACAGAATTGTCAATAGGAGTTATTGGTGCAATTGTTATATCAGCCATTATATTCTCCTATTTTGTTAATTAAAGTGCGAAGATTTTGCTTGCACCAGAACTAAATGTTAACGTAACATTACCGTTATTAGTTGCAAATGGTAAACCAGTTCCTGTATCAACCCAACCAATTAAAGTACCAGTTGTTGAGTGGTAAATTAAAAACCCTAATACTGTAGAACCAGATGCTACTGAGGTAAAGGTAGCGTCATCTGCATCAAATACACCTGTACCAGATACACTCTTATTACCTAATGCTACTGGCGTACCTACAACATGTGTAGCCATATGAGTAGTATAGTTTGCACTTGCTAATGCTTGGTTTGGTGTGTATGTATTTTTTATTAATGCTACATTGATAACATCGTTTACCATATCAATGTTGCCTTTTAACATCTCACTTTTTCCATATGAGTATAAAAAATTTGCCATGTTTATTTCCTTAAAAAGTTGTTTATGATTTAGTATTATCTCAGCATAATACCGATTACTATCGTTATTTATGCCATTAAAAAACCCACATATAGTGGGTCTTTTTTACAATCTACATATTTCTGAAATACAGTATTCTATTGTTTTTAGAAATTCGTCTTTATCATCTATCTGTGAAATACCATAACGTCTACATACAATATCTACATTGCCCTTGCGCCAGAATCCCTCAGGACAGCATACTAATATTTTATCTGGTCTAGCAGTTAAAATTCCCAATTCTAATAGCGATATAGGCGATTTGGTAGATGGGTCGAAATACATAAACACTAGATCACATTTGTCAATGTGATCTAATTCCCAGGTTACTTGTTCCATAAAATTGGCGTTAGTGATAGTTTAGATTTAATCTCACGGCGACGGATACCCTCTGTACTGGTTATACCCACATATAGCCGTTCTTCTAAAGGTTTGACTTTTTCGTTATAGAAAATTTCTCTACTAACAAATATACAATTACCGTCCATATCCACACTACTTATTTTACTAAATGTTGCCTTGCCTTCCGCCACTAGCCTTTTATTATTTTCTGATATTTTTTGTTTAGTATCGGCAGTAAGGCATTTTCCAGTATTTGCTATAGACAATTTTTTACGTTCATCAATACTTTTAATTCTTCCTTTATGTGCCATCCCTATTTTGGCCTTTGATTCATCGGTATGGTGTTTACCTGTAAAAAAACCTATTTCTCTAAAAGTATTACCTTTGGAAATTTTCTCCTTACATTCGGTTGAATGTTTAAATCCTATTTTGGAATCGGATATTCTTTTTCTTGTTTCCTCGCTTCGAATTTTGCCAGTATTACTATTAACCATTTTTAGTATTTTAGCGTTTCCTCTTTCTATACCATATAATTGTTCATATGTTTTATTTTTATATAGTTTTGATAGTTTTTGTTTAGTTTCTTCTGAACATGCAATGCTATAATAATTTTCATGTTGTATACATCTATTAATAAACAATGGATTTTTATGTACCTTAAAAACACTTTGTATGTAGGTTTCATACCGTTTTGCTGATTTAATGTCGTTGCCAAATTCTTTTAATATTTTTACTTTAAATAAATTTGGGTTGTGTTTTAATTCAAATAACCATAAATTTTTATACGCTTTTGATGTAGGAGTTCCATAATAGTTACGTTGTATGATATTATATGAATATCCTATATAAAACATTGGTAATTTACTGCCAAAATATGTAGTTAGGTATACTACAAAATTTTTATCAGGTTTACTTCCATCCATTATATCTTCCTTAATATTTGATTTCTAAAATAGATAATCTATGTACTAATTTAGATCGACGTGGTTCACCATGAATATCTTTCCATACATCAGAACCGCCATAGCAAATAATATACTTATTATCTTTAGTTGCACCAATTTTAGTCAATCTACTTTTTATAGCAGTTATTAGAATTTCAATACGTTCATCTATAGTAAACAAATTAATCTCTTCTGCTTCTTCATCTGACAAAAATTCAGCATCATGTTTTAAATATAATGCTACTCCTTCATTATCATTTTTAAATAAATGTAAAAAGGGTGTAACTTGTCTGTCAGTAGTGAATATAAAATTAATATTTAAAAATTCATTTTGTAATCTTTCTAAAATCTCACAATCGGCTGTTATAGCTTCTGTAGCTATAAATTTACTAATACCCACCTTTGTATAATCAAAATCAACAAGTTTAATATCTATACAATTTAACATCGCCTCTTTAAAACTATCAGGTACTACGGAGTTTAAAAACTCCAAACTTTTTTCAACATTATCCATAATATTATTCCTTAGTAATATAATTTCAATAATCTGGCATTGTAGAACCGTAATTACGCTTTTTAATACGGTTTAATAATTCACGACCTTCGCCTTTTAATGTAGGTCTTTTTTCATATATGCCCATTGGTATATATTTCTCTTCGGCTGTATCAAAACCACAATGTAAGCATTTTGTTGGCAGTTTACTACTATAGCTAACTTTATATAAATTATCAGTATTACAATTTTTGCAAAATTTACTATAATCTAAAATTATAGGAGTACATGTATAACATTGTTCTCTTTCAATATCAGTTAATACTGGACTATTGTATTCAGTTAAATCAGCATCTAATATCTTTCTATGGCTAGAACCGCATATATTGCAGTCTAGCCATTCTCCTCTTTGTTTGTATGGATTATACATATTAAACCTTCTTTGGAGGTAATACTGCGGAGAATGCTTGTCTTAAAAAGTCTTCATTAATGCCAGGGTAGACGGTTTCATCAATCTTTTTAAAGATAATCATTAAGTACAAATCAGCTTCTAATTTATGCAATGTTTCTAATTGTTGAATTAAAGTATTTTCACGTTTAATAGAATTTTGAATTTTATCTGGACCATCTGATAATAGTTTTAACTTACGAACTGCTTTGTATAGCGTATTTGCAGTCATACCTAAGTCGTTTGCATCACTATACATAAATGGTGGTTTAGTATCAGGAAATGCAAATTTAACGCCTGGATGGTATAATGCTAACATAAATGTTCTCATTAATTCAGCGTTTTTAGGTTCACGCTGCCACCACATTCTAATCATTTTAATCTTATCGTCATGAATAGGTTGTGCGGATACTGCTTTTAAAATTTCAGGTAAAAAGATAGTACCTAGTGGATTTTTTAATCTGATCCACATGTCAATTTCTGGGGAACCGTACCCCTTCTTACGAGTGCTTGGACGAATGTTGATAACTTCGCCGTTTTCGTCTAATAATGGTGTTGTATTTGTCATTAAAATGCTCCATGCCTTTTTAATATTGGTTAGAAATGAATAATATTTCAGTAACCATTTGTTTATAAACATATATAGTTACCAATAAAATGTTAGAAATATTGGATATTGTCATAAATATTTTTTAATTTATTGGATATTAAATATCCTAATAATTTTGATTTTGGATTAGGCTCATGCTTTTTATATTCAGCAATAATTAATTCTTGTAAGTCCTGTGGTATCATTGACAAATCAATAAGACGTTTATTTCTATCATAGCCTGCTTTATGTTTAGCTGGTACTCCGTTAGCGATAACATCTTCAACAAAAGTGGTTCTAATTTGATTTTGACGTTTTTTAATAACAAACGAGTCGTCATCAGATAACATATTAGGAACACCGTCGCCAGCATCACCACGTATAATATGCTCAATTAAAAATTCTTTAGCATTAGGTTCACGTAGCCATTTTTTATCTACAGGACTCCATTGAACAATATGTCTTGATGTTTGTAGTTGTTTGAAATCTTTATCTCTAGATAAAATTAAAACGTCTTGTGTGTCAAAATCTATACCTTGTTCAATAGGTTCATGGTCAACAATATAACGGCTTAATACTGCAATGATATCGTCGGCTTCGCATCTAGGCAATGCTATGACGTTGAATGGCATGTAGTCTCTTAGCTCTTGTTGAATAGTAGCTAAAGAACTAAAAATTAAAGGCCAATTTAGAGGAGATTCTTCACGAGTTTTTTTACGTGAATGTTTATAGTATGGGAAGATTTCACGGCGCCATGCATTACCTGTATCACAACAGATAATCAAATCACCATATTTTTGTCCAAATTGTTTGCGATACGATAGTATCATGTTTAAAACTAAGTTACGAATTATGCTTTCGTTTAAATCCTCACCAAACTCATTGTGTCCAGCATTTACGGCTGCAATGACAGTTGGGTTGAAATCTAATAATATTGCCATCTTTAAATCCTTTTTATAAATTCAAACTTAGAATCCATTTTCCTAAAAGGGAGAAGGCGATGAACACCTTCTCTAAGTTTGTCTTCGTATATAATAGCTTATAAAATTACTTTAATCAAGCAAATAAACGAGTTTCTCCTTTACCAAACATATTAGATACACATCGTTCGCAAATGTGTTCTTCGTGATTAATAACAGTAGGATGATAATGCCAACATCTTTCACATTTAAGATTTGTAGAAGGTTTGACCTCAATAGATGGATATTTACTATCATCGCCTAAATAAAACGAATTGCAAATAAACAAATATTTCAGTTCGTGGAAATACTTTTTTACATTTAAAAAATTATGTTTACTTCCAGTAATATCAAAATTAAATGTAATATCCGCTTGTAAAGATGAACCAATTTCTCCACGGTTTCTTGCTAATTCAATATTTGCATTAATTAAATTTCTTAATGAAATAAAGTATGTCCAGTTAATATCAGTATTTGTGTAAGGTTCTAAATGCTGGAAAGATGTACCAAATACATCATTAGTTGCATTTAGCATTTTTGATGCTTCATCTGCCGTAAATGGCATGATAGGAGCAATCCAAGTTAATAATGCCCTTAAAATATAACAACAAGTAGTTTGAGCTGACATACGACCAATACTATCTTTTTGCATTGTATATTGACGGTCTTTAGTTACATCAAGATACAAACTACCTAAGGTATAAGTACAAAATTTGTGGATTTTATCAACTACGGTTGTAAAATCAAAATCGTTGTATGCATTGATAATTTCAGCCTGACAATGTGCAGCTTCACCAATGATATACTTATCAAACTCTAATAGATCATCATATTGTACACCAGTGTTATCTGTAATATCTGAACAATTGGATAACAAATACTTAATAGTATTTCTAATCTTGCGATATTCCTGACTAATATTTTCTAAAATTTTATCATCAACTATAATTTCATTATGATAGTTAATTGATGCGATCCATAACCGAACAATATCCACACCATGTTTTTCAGTTAACTCTTCTGGACTAATGACATTACCTTCAGATTTAGACATCTTTTTACCAAATTTATCAACAGCAAATCCATGAGTAACAACATTTTTAAATGGCGCTTTACCATTAATAGCCATAGATGTTAATAGCGAAGTTTGGAACCAACCGCGATGTTGGTCAGAGCCCTCAAGATAAGTATCTGCTTGTTTACCAATTACTGTATCATGTGTAACGCCAGAGTCAAACCAAACGTCTAAAACGTCTGTACATTTTACATAACCATCTAATTCTTGAGGATAATCATCCCATACATCAACACCTTGTGTATCCATCTCAGATGCTACTTTAGATAGTATCTCAGACGTGTCAGGATGCAATTCCTTAGTGATTGGATGGTAATATAGTGCAATGGGCACACCCCACGTTCTCTGCCTACTGATGCACCAGTCTGGTCGGTTTGTAAGCATAGAGATAAGACGATTTTTACCTGCTTCTGGAAAGAATCTAACATTGTCCAATTCTTTAATAGCGGCAGGTGCTAATACATTCATTTTAATAAACCACTGAGGAGTAGATTTAAAAATGGTTGGTGTTTTATGTCTCCAGCAATGAGGATATTTATGCATAATCGCATTAGCTGATGCAATATGTTCACTAAAATTAGCTTTAATATAATCGTTTGCAGTTGTAATGTGTTTACCAACTAATGGGCCATCAATATACACACCTTTACTATCAACAATATCAATAATTGGCAGGTTATTATCTTTACCAACTTTCATATCATCAACACCGTATGCTGGCGCAATATGTACAAAGCCAGTACCCATTTTATCAGTAACATGGTCACTATGAACCACTGGCACTTCTTTTCCAGTTAACGGATTAATCAACATTCGTGAAGTAACGTCTTCAGAGCTTAAATCTTGACGGAAGGTTTCTGTCCAATTATATTTTAATAGACATTCGTCAATTAAGGTTTTTGCTACAATGAAAGAGTATTCTTTACCGTTTACGTCATTAGCTAATAACCCATAGTAGTCAAGATCTCTATTGAATGCTACTGCTTCATTTGAAAATAATGTCCAAGGAGTAGTTGTATGGATGATAATAAATGTATTTGTATCTTTTAATTTAAACAAAACATCCATAGAATTAGATTTAATTTCTTTATGTTCTACTTCTGCTTCAGCTAATACAGATTCACAATCCATGCACCAATGAATAGGTTTTAACGAATGTGATAGATAACCATTATTGATAATTTTACCTAATGCTCGAAGCGTATTACCTTCTGTTTTGTAATTCATAGTCAAATACGGATTATCCCAATCAGCTAAAATACTTAATTTAGAGAATCCTGCCTTTTGAGCTTTAATATGTTTATATGCGTATTTGCGACATGCTTTACGGAAGTCTTTTTTAGACAATGTATCAGAAGGTTTGCCTACTTCCTTCTCTACTGCTAATTCAATAGGTAATCCATGACAGTCCCACCCTGGAATAAATGGTACTGACATGTGTTGTAAGCGTTGAGACTTAGCAATGATATCTTTCAATACTTTATTAATAGCATGACCAACGTGGATATCACCATTTGCATAAGGTGGGCCGTCATGTAAAATATATTCTAGATTATTTGTATGATTCATTTGACCATACAATTTAGTATGTGTTTTTTGCCAGACTGGTTCTCTACCAGTTAAATTTGCCTTCATAGAAAATTTAGTTGAAGGTAGATTTAACGATTTGCTGATTTGTTCTTTAAAGTTGCTCATGTACAAAATCCCACGCAGTTAGTAAATCAAGGGTAATAACATAATCATTACAAAATTCTATAGCTTCTTCTTTAGACTCAAATGCATACGAATAAATGTCGCCAGCATTTGTGAATATATTAAGATTAAATGGTCGTTCGTAACAAGGAATAGAATTTTTAATAGACTCAAACTCTTTCATCTTCTCTTGGCAATTTTTAGTGTATATTTCATTGCCGTCATTTAAGTGAAGAGCTGATTTAAATGTCCTATACGACAAAATATTACTTAATGTTGAACCTACACCAAATCGTTCAAAATAGGTCTGTAGTTCAACAGGAAACGATTTAATATTATGTTCAATATTATGCTTTACTATATCAGCAATAATACTAATAGGTGGCAACCCTTTATACTCATTTATGGTATAGTTTGCTGCATTGTTTCTTTCAGTTTTAAACTCTGGAATGTCAGTATCAACAAACCCATCATATACTTCATTTGTTTCAAATATGTAATAATCAAACATTAGTTTATGCCTTGTAATTTATAATTTCTACTTCTTCTTTAGGTTTATAGTCGACGATTTCTATACTAGGTACTGAGAAAATACTATCGCTATGTTCTGCTAATATGTTGTTGAACTCGTCATTAGTAAGATTCTGTAATCTAATGGCTACCTTAGCTAATGCATCTTTTTGTAAGGGTGTCATAATATTATGCCTTATATTTCATTACTTTCTTTTCTACTTTATGAGTAGGCTTAGTGCTTTTCAAATGTTCTCTTGTTTTAAGGATACTTAAAACATCAGTCTTTAGGTTATCTTGTTTATCATTAAACCATTTTTCATCAGGTCTTAATACATCATCTCCGCAATGATGACCTTTACCACAAGAACATATATAACGCCCACGTGACGAATCTAATATGTTTAATAGATGACGAGTAGACAATTTACTTAAATCGGCTAAACTATATGTATGGTATTGTGTAATATCTTTAACTGACATAGTTGTATCCTCTGTTGGTTACATTATACATTAGAACAAAAAAGCCGCAATAAGCGGCTTGTAATGTTTTGTTAATTATTTGGTATCTTCAACTTCAACTTCAACATATTCAAAGTCACCAAAGATGAAATTAAATATAACATCAAGTGAAAATGCGAAGCATAAAACCATAATCATATTAAAAAATAATCTGCTTAAATTATCAGTAGATAATGCATAGACGGTCCATGTATAGTCAAAACATGAAGCAATTAATGTTATACCAAAAAATATACCATATATAAACCCAATTAATTTTAAATTATTCGGCACACTTTCTACCGCATCATCTACACTTGCACTTATACGTTCAATCATTTTCTACACCTTAAAAATTATACTACGATAAATAAATTCGACAGCAAATAAACACGAATTTGCTACGACACCAACCATAAAGGTTCTTGTTAAATTTTCAATATGTCCTAAATGTACCAATACCCATGGTGATACAATAGACAGTAATAATACTATAACAGAATATAAACCAAATATCAAACAGAAGGTAATTAAATTTGATAAAAAGTTATTACCTGCAATTGACATTCCATAATTAGTTCGTTCATAAAAATTAAACATTCGCCTTTATTTCCTCAATTAATGATTTCATATCATTAAAAATTAAATTGTCATCAGTTAATGTGAATTGGATATCTGAAAATTCACATTGCTTTAAAAGCCTTTTCATCGCATACAGATAATCTTTGTCTGTACTGATGCCATTGTATGGGTTTTTAGTAGCTAAGTAAAGTAGCTTTATTGTAACCAATTCTAATGTAGCTTTTGGTACTATAGTGTTCATTTCTTCAGCAAAAAGTTTAGTGGCTGTACTATCGCTAGAGGGCTTCCTGACTTTGCGTATCCAGTTGTTAAAGAACATATAGTATCCTCTTGTGATTTTTTTAATTGTATAACTGTTTCCATTCCATTCCTTTAAATTAATATGTAATAAGAGTCGCACAATGCTTCTCCTGGACCCATAACTTCCATTTTACGAGTTATGTGATCATCATCACGCAAATTAGTTAATACGCCTTCTTTCATATAATAGACATTTTCCATAGCGTATTCATCACGTAAGAAGTTTAATAATAATATGCTAAAGGTATGTAATACAAATTCGTCATAGGTACCTTGTTCAATTAAGATACCTAATTCTTCATGGCTATATGTTTGTAATTTATCATATAACCATGCGTCAGTTACTAAGTTTGTTTCTTCAATTTCTGCCATTCTGCCAAAATAAATTTTCATAAATTTCTCAATTGTGGTTTTGAATTTCCTTAGTAATTTTAGAAAATCCATTTTGTTTGTCAATTCTAATTGTAGCTCGTAACTTATCTTCTAATCCACCTTTATGGCTGATAACAAATATGTTAACGCCGTGGCGATGAATGTCGTCTAAAATAGCTAATAAATCGTCTGTACCGTCACCGTCAATACTAGCATCAAAAGTTTCGTCAAGTATCAATAAATTAGTGTTAACACTATTTTTAATACCAGCAAGTCTACGCCAAGCAAAACTCATACTTAAATCAATACGTTGACGTTCACCCATGGATAATGAATGATATGTAAATTCACCAGGATATCTCGAGTCTAAACGAACTTCTAAGTTCTTGTCAATATTAAATCTAATAGGTGAGTTTAAACTTTGTAAGTAATAGTTAACTGACTGGTTTAAAATTGGAATATATTGGTTAACAATATTTGCCTTTATACCATCGTCTTTTAGTAAGATTGTGGCTAAATTAAAAATTCCTTTACGTTTGGTAAAGTCTTTATCTTTCTCTTTTAAGTCAGCAATTAATTTTTTGGTATTGATGTAATCTTCTTCATGTATATTAATACCGTTAGCTTCTGCTTCTATTTGTTTACGATACTCCTTTATCTTTTTAGAAGTAACTTCTCTAATATGATCATAAGTTAATGTTAGAGTGCTAATCTCAGCCAATAGATTATTTTTATTGGTTAAGAATGCATTATACGAATCAATAATTTTATCTAGACCTTCAACTTTATTATGTAATTCATCTAATAATTTATTGTTTACTTCTATTAGTTTTTTATTTTTTTCTACATGAGACTCTTTATGGTCATCAGATATTAATTGACCACACTCACCACACTCACCGCTCATAGTGAGAAACTTTTCAATCTCATCAGTTTTATTTTGATTATCGTAATCTAAATTGTTTATCTTTTTATCTATTTCAGAAATTTGTTGCTTAACCTTATCAATATCTTCGTTAAATGTCATATTAATTAAAATTTGATTTTTATCGTTTATAGTTTTTTCGGTGTTAGCTATTCTATCTCTAAGTATTTTAAGCTCTTGCTTTTCCTTTTCACTGTTGTTTAATTTAGTATCTCTTAATTGTTCATATAGTTCACGTTTAGCTTCTAATACGCCTTCTGCAATTTTTAATTCGTTTTGGTGTTCGATGTAATCTTCTTTAAACGAAACAATTTTTGATTTTAGTGATTTATTCATTTCAGTAAAGACGTTAATTTCTAATATAGTTTCTATCAAATCACGTTTTTCTTTAGCATTCATAGCCATAAAGGGTTTAAAGTCGCAACCTAGAATAGACGTTTTAATAATACCTGTTACTGATGTTTGTAATACTTGTGTTTCTAAATATAATTGCATATCACGGATAGATGCAGACTCTTCAATACGCTTTCCGTCTTTTATGATAAAGAATATATTAGGTTTCATACCTCTTGTTATAACATACGATGAATTGTTTTTAGTAAAATGTAACTCAACTATACAATCTTTCTGATTTATAGTGTTAATGAGTTCCTGTTTATTTGAGCCACGGTATGTATTTCCTTTAATTGCAAATACAAACGCCTCAATAATACTAGAATTATGAGTAGGTATAAAATTGTTAGTTAAAAATAAATGATTAGGATGGTCTACAGTTATACATTGACATTCTTTATCACCGATATATTCTATTGTTTTAATTATACGATTATAATTTTGTTGAGATGTCACTCTTTCTTTCTTTCTAGGTAGACTAATTATTTTTACAGAATTTTTCAATTTAATGTTTAAAGTATATACCAATTTACCGCTTTTCTTTATTCCATTATGAGTATATGTAGGTATACTGGTTTTTATAGTACAATATCCGCCTAAACTTTCTATAATAAAGTTTATATCGTTACATAGTTTTTCAGAAACTGTAGTGTATTGAATTTCTCCTGTCTTGGATACATAACCATCAGTATCCATTAATCCTTTCATTAATTCGTATCGCTCTTGAACCGATGAATATTTATATATTTCTGGTATAAATTTAGTTTCAGAATGGCTGCCAAATAGTCCTAAATCTTCTATTATATTTTTTATTTTATTTGGATATCCTCTATGTCTCCTAATATTAATAGGCTTTACAATGCGATAGCTATGATTAGAGCCAGTAACTAAATTGTGTGATAAAGATTCAATAATATCTCTACATTTGCTAATAATATGCTCGTCTGTATTTGTTATTGATATGCTATTATCAGATAAACATCCGTCACCTAACAATACCCCTAATAGATATGGTGGGAGTGGCAATTTGGTTTTGATTTCATAAAAGTCAATAGGTTCTATTGCTGGTAAAACAAAACCACTATAGTGATTATGGGTATCAGTTTTACATGCCTGCATAGTTAATAATATATCTTTAGCTGTATATGTCCCATTGGTATTTTTATGACCAGTATAATACCCTGTCCATAAATGGTCACCTGAACAATCTACAGTCTTACCATCTTTTAATGTTATACGATATATATCTTTAATACCTTGCGGCCATATACCTATAACATTTGAAAATGATCCGTCAATACTTGCAACTTTATCATTTAATTTTATATCTTTCATTGTTATAAACCCTTTTGGTGTACATAACAATGAATCTAATGTCAATGCTTTACCTGCTCCATTCTTACCAGAAATTAAAGTAGTTGGGCTTTTATCAAAATAGAATATTGTGCCTTCATTACCATAACTCATGAAATTTTTAAGAATAATCTTTTCCCATTTAATAAACATACGGTTTCCTTACCTAATTATTTGTCAATTATACATGAACTTTATTGATGTTGTCTAGATTTTTTAGTGTGTCTATGTCAGACAAAGATATGCATTTATGTTGCGGCACCCATCTATGTTGTGGGTAGTCGAAGGAGTTATTAAGCACATAATACTCTACTCCAGTTTTTGTGACTCTTATATCTAATACTACGGTCTTATATATCATAGCATTACTTACTGTAACGAATATATGGTCACCTTGATTGAAAAATAACATAATAACTCCAGTGTAGTTACCTATTTATAATAAGTAAATATGCTATAAAGGAGATATTATGAACAAATTTCAACAGCTAGTAGAAAGCCAATTTGAGGAAAATACAGCTCTCAATGAAGGTATCGCTTCTACAATTAAAAATAAAGTACAAAATAGTGTATCTGCAATAAAAGATGTGGCAGGTGACCTTGCATATCAAAGTAAACGTAAACGCTATCTAACTGGATTAACACCAACCTCATCTAAAGAACAATTAGATGCAGCTCATCTACATATGACTTCATCATATGTTAGTAGTAAAGATGCAGGTGTAGCCGCTAAAACTATAATTAAACACCCTAAAGCTACTGATTCCCAATTAGCTGATTCAGTTTTACGGTCTGCCATATATAATAAGCCTACTAATAAACCAAATGAACATTATGTATTAATAAATGGTACTGAGAGGAATGCAGCCGCTAAATTAGCTATACAACATCCTAATGCATCTACCAACACATTAAAAGCCGCAGTAACTCATAGTGTAGGTGATACTTCCGAAGCAAGAACAAGTGAAGGTAATATATTAAGGGGGGCTGAGCAACACCCTGAGCATTCGGCATTATTGCAGTCAATTGCTAATCACCCAAAAGTAAATTCGGAAATTATCAATAATATTGCATATAAAGCAAGCGCATCTAACGATACTAAAACTTTACATGCATTAGCAAAAAACGTAAAATCTAACTCAAATACTCTTAGTGTAATTGCTAATCATAATTCAGCAACTGCCGCTACATTACATGCTATTGCCGCTCACCCTGCATTGAATAAAGATGTTGCTATAGACATTGCACATAATCCTAATACTGATAAACATACTTTAAATTTGCTATCAGATAAACCTAATAGTGTTAGTGCTTCTACTTTAGTTGGTCATAAAAATGCATCAGCTGATATGATAGATAAAATCGTAAAAAGTGGTCAGGGTATAAGTGCTGCTGCATTGAATCCTAATACATCGTCAGCTACATTGGACCATATTGCAAAATTACCAGTTTCTAGTTCTGCTTATGCTAGAACACATTTAACTGACTCATTATTATCTCACCCTAATACCTCTTCAAGTACGTTAAGACATTTATATAACAATCACCCACATTTAAGAGATGCTATATCAGCACATCCTAATGGTGGAAATTTACAAAAATTCGGATTACCAAGGAATTAATATGAAAACATTTAAAGAACTATTAAACGAATCGTTAATATCAGAGCATTCTTACGAATATATTGCTGAGGTAGCAGTTGGTGCTATGGCATCTGCTATGGGAGCTCGTTTAGCTTCTATGGCAAGGTCAGGAGCTAGTGCTATTGACCGGAGTATAACGACATTAAACAAACCTGCTGATCCTAGTAATCCTGCAGGTGGTACAGTTTTAGACCAAGCGATACAACGTATGAGTCAACAAAAACAATTACGCCAGCAAAAACAACAAGACCGTCAACAAAAACAACAAGCATATTCACAAAGATTAGAGCAACAACAATCTGAATTGCAAGGACAGCTACAAAGTCAACAAGTACCACAACCACAACGATAAAAAAGGGAGCCTAGGCTCCCTTTTTAACTTACCAAGTACCAGTACGTTGGCGAATTTCTTGAAATGTTGTTTTATTAAACAATGGTTCTGTATGACCGTATTTTGCATTAAAATAGTAAACTACTTGTAATTGATCAATACGTCCATCTTTACCATCATCTTTAATGGTGATATATTCACCGTCTTCTAACACTAATTTTAACTTACCGCCTTTAGATGCTTTAGTCATATCAGTTTTAGGAATTTTACGAACTTCGCTACCAACACCATCAATTTCAATGTAAGAACACTTTTGAGCAAATCTGAACGTGTCTCTATCATGTTTAGCTAAAAGTCCGCCACCCATACCAAACGCAACATTATCAATACTATAACCTGCACCTGTAATAAACTGTACAAGGTCTGGTAATGATTCCATAGTAATACCGTCACCTTGGATAACACGGACACAACTAGGTAAAACTTTGTAACCTTTGCTGTTAACTGTGTAACCAAATGCATCAGATAACCATTTCAAACACTTTAAAACTGATTCTTTTGGAACGCCGCTATCTGGACGTACAACTACAGTAGAACCACAGTTAATGATTAAATCTTTAAGCTCTACACCAATAATTTGTTTTACTGCATATTCTAAATCGTATGAGTCAGCAACCATAGCTAAGAATGGTGTTTTACCGCCATATGTTTTAATCATGTTTTCAAATGCAGATTTTTCACCGTTTTGACCCCAAGAAGTTGTAGAGCTATGTTCAGTTGCAGGAATTGAATAAGCTAACATATCATTAGTATCATAAGTGTCTTGTGCATATAAAATAGATGCAACAGTATCAGAGCCCATGAAGTTAACTAAGTGACCCATACCACCAATACCAGCAGCTTCTTGGCTATATGCACCACGTGAACCAAAGTCATGTAATTTAAACAGTACAGCATCTTTAGCACTTTCGTCAGAAGACAATTCATATGCCTTCAATAAAATTAATTTCATGTTATATGAAATAGTTGCGACATTAATCATTGACCAATTACGGACAATAATTGTTTCAATATATTGTGGCAACCAAGGAACATTAGGATCAGTACTTTCAATGGTAATTAAAACATTACCACGTTTTAAGACAGTACCTTCTGGTACGGCTTTAATTTGTAAAGGTAAGTAACCGTTATGTGTGTTAACAATATAACGCCAGCCTTCTTCATTAAACACACCCATATGGGCATTGAAAAATTGTTTAGCAAAGTCTACATCAGCGTGTGTGATTTTTTGTAAGAGTGTATTTTTAATAATATATTGGAGACCAAAGAATACAATCTTTTCAAAACCTTCGCCTAAGCGTGATTCAAAATAAGAATAGATTTTGGTAGTACCGAATGGGTATTGAGCAAATTGTGATACTTTATAAGAGTCAGTGTCGAATAAGGGATTAAGTCTTTTCATTTATAGTTCCTCACTATGGTTAAAATTTAAAATATGTTATGTGGAGCCTCTCCACCATGTATCTATTTAAGCACAAAAATCCGCTAGTGTCAATATATTACGTCTAGATAATTCTTCAAATAATAGTGATTTTCCACTACGTTGTTCGGGTGCTCGACCGATAAATTTATGTGTTTTATTACCTGCAGGGCTAGATAAATAAAACATAGTAACACCGTTTGACATAATTACTTGTACAAAGAATTTAACAGATTCTGTCATTAAAGTTTCGTCGGTGTATAACTGCAAAGCAGTTTTATTAATTTGCGACTGATGTAAATCATGTACTTGACAATATCCAAAAATCTCTTCAGATGCATGAATAGTTTTTTCCCAATCAACACCAGTTACACTATTTGGAACCTTAGTAATACATAAAACAGGAATGCTCATAAAAACCTCAAAAATTAATGTCGCCAATCGCAAGTAATGCTATTAGCATATACTGTAACACACTTGGTACCATCTTTCAATACAATTTCATGTATTCCCACATCTTGTTCGCCTTTATGAATAGTATACGAATCTTCAGGGTTTTCTCTTTTATAAGAAACATTGTCAACAACCTCTTTTCGCTGACACCCACCTAATACACATACCATTGATAACAGCAATGCTAATTTCTTCATATTATTTGCTCTCATCGGCTAATTTAATAATTTTAATTAAGTGATATACGTGGACAAACCCTAATACAAAATGATCGTACTCTACACGTATTGATGGTTTGTTGTTCGGTCTATAACAATGACTAACCGCCATACATGACCACATGTCACTAACTATGCCACTAATACCATAAGATAAATTATCTAAAGTTGCAGTCAGTTCATCAATTAGATTGAAACCAGTTGCCTTTACAACTTCATCGATATCTTTAAATTGCTGATCCCACTCTGTATTGACGATATTAACAAATTCTGCAAAATACAATTTTTCTTCTTCACTGTCTTTAGTGAAACATGCCTTTGAGGAATATAATGGATTACCATTATATTCTGATATCTCATAATCAAATGTAAACATTTAAGCTATCCTAGTTTTGATTGTAATGACAATATAATATGGTAGTGTTTATTCAACAAACATATAAACACCTTCATGTATTCTTTTTTTAATATTATACATTGTAATTTTAGTTTGTTCAACAGCATCTTTAAGACAATCATAAACTATTCCTTCTATTAAAACCCTTTTAGCATGTTTTAATCGACTATTAACACTACGGCATTTATTACTACAACAAAAATTATCATTCATTGTATGGTGTGAGTATTCAGTTCGAGACACTTCTGTATTGCAAATTTTACAAATATATAATCTAATTTCTTTAGGCATTGCATTTAGTTTACCTACTTTGGCCATATGATTTCGACTATGATCCAATTGTGATTCAGTCCTAATCATTTTACCAACTTTAGACATATTATCTTTCATTTTTTGCGTAGCTGGACGGATTTTACCATATTGTCTTATTTTTTCTTTAGTTTCTATAGAATGTGTTTTACCACTAAAGCCACCAGTTGGAGTTGCACCTGGAATGATATTATAATAATTAGGTGATATATGGGCATTATGTTCACGTATGATTAATTCTTCTATAATATTCATATCTTGTTTACTAAAACAATAACATAAAATTTCTCTTGAAAAATTTTCATCACCATATTTTGCTATCGCCGCCTTTATAGCCTTTCCAGACCCTAAATAAATTGTATTATCGTGTCGGTGTAATGAACATTGTCCAATATATTTTTTACCGTTTATCGTATTAGTTGTGATATATATAAATCCATGTGGTTTCATTTCAATAATCCTTTACAGTATTTACTGAAATGAAACCTCTATCACATTATCCAAGCATTACGCTTAATTTCATAATAATGTAGAAATGATCCTCGAAGAATTTATCCTCTAAACGACTGATCATATCTAACGGCATCCAAATAGCACCCATAGCATCATCAGATGCTTTGACTTTTGGAATTTTTGTTTCTTCAAGAACAATTAATCCAGCATTAGTAATAGTACGCCCACGCATAGAACGACTCGGTGCGTCAAACAGTACAATTTCTTTTAACGAATTTGCTAACTTTGCTGGTGGTACATCAATTTTAGTTTCTTCTGCTAATTCACGTAAAATACAAGCCTTTACAGTTTCGTTTTGGTTAATAAATCCACCTGGTAATGCATAACACCCTTTACCTGGACTAAATTTACGTTTAATGAGTAAAACACAACCATTACAGAACACTACGGCATCGCCAGTGACAAAGGTAGGGGCATAGGGAGCTTTACTCCAAGCGTCTTTGTACGACTTATAGTGCCAATATTCGTCACTAATCCACAACACTCGTTCTAAATTATCTGACAATAATTCAGTAATAAATTGAGTAGCCATAGGTTTACCCATTGTTAATTCTAACCCACTAACAGGTAAGTTACCATAAGGTATGTTAATATCAAGAGACTTTGAATTTTTGTAAATCAATTCTCGAATATCTGATGCATGAAGCAATTCTCCACCACCATTTACAAACGGTAATGCCTCGATAGTATGGTAAAACGGAAACCATTTTAAATATTGAGATGTTTGATCTTTTGAAAAGCCGTATAATGAGATAATTTTATTTTCATCATAAATTTTACTGCAAATATAATTAATCTGTTTTCTTACATCAATTACCCATTCGTTATCGCTATACAAATTGTCTCGAACAGATGCGAATTCAATACGTGATGGATCTGATACACCCGCTAAAATAATATTTTGAACCTGTTCGGTACTTAATAATTTTCTTGGGCTAAATGTAGTTTTATGAGAGCCAATTACAATAATAAGTTTATCGTTATTTGATAACGCTTCTTCAATTACTGATAAGTGACCTAAGTGTGGGGGATTAAATCTGCCGATGAAAACACCGATTTTTGTAGTCATAGTCTGCCTCAGACGGTTTATTGGTTAAATTAATTTGAAAGCGGTGGAACTCCCACCGCTTTAATATATACTGTATGTGTATATCTAAAGTAAAACACTTTTTTAAAAAGGAATCAAGTACAATAACGTAACTATTTGTAATTAATTTATGATTCTAAATGTTAAGTTAATACGCTCTCCTTTACATAACTTCTCTTTAGGCACGGAATGCTGATATTTTATTTGGCTATTATTACCCATTAATAGTAAATCGCCATGGTTTAATTCAACCTTATATTCTAAATTTTCGGTATTATGTCTTAAAAGAAAGCTTCTTGATTGGCCCAAACTTAACGAAGCAATATACGGGTTTGGACCTAAACCGTACTCGTTGTCAGAATGCCATCCAATAGAATCTTCGCCAGACCTATATCTATTAAGTAATACAGAGTTAAACTCAATATTGCATTTATCTTTTACTAAGTCAAATAACGGTAATAAATGTTCCGGTATAGGTTTAGGTGTATTAACTATACCTGAATATGAATAAGATTTACCATACCAAGCAGTAAGTCTTCTTAACTGTGTAGTATAATTATTAGTTTTAATTGTCCGATGTTCCCAATCAGTTTTATCTCTCACTAATAAGAAGTCTGCTAAAGTTAAATCAGTAGTTTCTATACTGAAATCAGCATCTTTAAAATTTAAGTTTCTCATACGTTAGTTTCTTTAATAGCAACCTTTTTAAATTCACTATGAAGTTTATTATAAATTGGTTTAAATTTTTGGTTTAGTAATTCCCAATTTGGCCCTATTTCATAAATTTCTTTAAGGTAGTGATTAGCTGAACCGAAGTTTTCAATTTTACCAGTAGATGCTAATTGAATTCCAAAATCCATAATACGAAGACTATGGAATAAAGATTTCATACCAATACGCTCTTCGCCTTCTTCAACAGTTAATTTCTTTTTACATTTAACCCAAGAGTTAGAAGATTTTTGACTAAATGCGTTACGCAATTTACCTAAGTTTACTATAAATGTAAAATTATCTTGAACACTACCACGTAAAATATGCTCTTGGCTTAAGAAATAACACTCAATAGCTGATATGTCGTGTTCATCCAATAAGACTTGGAAATCTTTATTGTTTATCACTTTAAAGTCAATATTGTTAAGTTTAACTGGGTCGGTAAGTGTTTGGATATGATTTACGATACAAATGATATCAGTATCAGAATGTTCGTCATTAGTACCGTAAACAATGCTACCGTAATTAACTTCGGCAACAATATTAGGAGTTTTGAATGGAGATTTAGACATAGTAGTATACCATTAAATGTTGTTAGCATTCTACTATGATTGAATAAATATTGCAAGCAGGTGGTACAAGTTCTATCTAAGCGAAACACCGTAAGGCATTTCTAAAATGTGTTTCCACATCTGGCGACCATATGTAATCGTTAAACGACGATAGAGTTGCTTGCTGCCACCTCACCTACCTTTTATTTACTAATTATGATAGAGCAGGTTTGGGTTCTTAAATACTTCTTCAAAATAGTGTAATGAGTTGAGGTATTTCATAGCAAGTTTAAAGGTTTTGAATCTTAATCCCACATGACCATCATCACATCCGTGAAAGAATAGTACATGCGGATTAGCTATAGCATTTTTTATAATGGGATGGTCGTTATCGTGTGTTAATTTATTATCAACATACATTTTTGAATATTCGCTATCAAATATGAAAGGTAAGCTGCTATCCGAAAACCATTTACCAGGACATACATAAAATACGGGTGATGTTATTTTATTTGTGGTATCTACTATTTCAACTGCATAATATGATCTAGACATAGGATGATTTGCGTCGAGTGCAGGTAGACAGCCTAGTAATATAGCTTTAGAAAAAGTTTTATAATAGTCATCTATTTTAGGCATATATAAATGAGTTTCTTTGTATATATCCTTAAACTGAATACCGCCGTTATTATAATGTTCTATCAAATCATTACAAAATTTAATAGCTTCCTTTGGTGAATCGATAAAAGGTATTTTCATCACATATCGTTTTATTTTTACATCTGATAGAAGATAAACAAATTTATCTTCTAATTCCCACCATAAGTTAGGTCTTTTCATTAGTATCTATACCTAATAAGAAATCTAAAATCTCTTCAGATGTAAGTCCTTGGGGTATTGATATTGATGGCGACTCTACTGCTTTTTTCATTTTTTCTAAATCAAATGTAATGTAATACTTATCCGGACCTTCATGTAAGATATGGGTGTTTTTAATGTTATCTGACATATATGCTCTCTCAAATAGCTCTTAGCCGCTCTACAAGGGCGTCTAATACAGTTGATTTATAATTTGAATACCAACGTACTGCTTATGTTTTACCTATGCTTAAAGGCTCTTATTGAAAGTCTGAGGACTTTCAATCTATAGTTTAGTTAGCTAAACCACATTTGTTAAGTGCATTGATAAAGTTTCTAGTAGTAGGTGTAATACCTTCTGAGAAAGGATCATATTGAATTCCTCTCATACTAGCCGCTAATTCATAAATTTCAATTGGTAAAATAATACCAACGGCGGTTAATGCACCACCTAATGATTCTTGGTCTTCATAAAATCTAGCAGTCGGTAAACTATGTTCATATCCAAATAACTCTAGACTTACATAAATTTCTTCTAAACTTTTCTGATTGCCACCATTTAAAACAATAATGGTTTTATCAATATCTGCCCAATCATCAAATACCTTTTTAACAATTGGGTCTGGTCCATTGTCACACCAAAGTGCAGACATATCACTTACAATATGTGCGGTTTGGATACCTTTCTGAATGCTACTCAAATACATATTTGTGAATGAATAAAGTCTATAATCTTTAATGCTCATACTATCTCCAAATTAAAATGTAATAGGTGTCAATACAGAAAACTTACTTAAATTTTCAGCTCTTTCTACAATATCACCTACATCGTCTAAAATGTAAATTGACTGTTCGCCTTTACGATAGGTCAATATTGCTACATCTTCTACAAGCTTGTCAGCGTAATAGACAACTTTTTTATTGTCAAGTAAATTTGTTAATTCTCGGTAACACTTTTGAATGTTAGTCATTGGTTTGCTCCATGAATGCGCCCATTGCGATTCGGTAAGTTGTAAAATATCATGTTCGTTTGTTGTTATTGATACATATGGTTTTTCTTTAACAAATGTAATTTTACTAACCGCTTCCTTTACAACTTGGTTATTAATAGCACTAGATTTTATAATAGTCATAGGATTCATATTGTATGAATAAATTGTAAGATTTGGATTAGTTAAAGTTGACACTGAAAAACCAACTACTCTAATTTCCAAATATGATTTAGACTTATTAACCTTTTTTGTTAACTCTAATGAGAACAAAATAATTAAATTATCTTTAGACATTAATAAACGGCTTTTGACTTCCGCAATCTTTTTACTGTCATACTTACCAATATAAGGATTCTTAGGAGCCTTATACATGTGTTGTAAAGACCAAACCAATTTACGATTAAATTTAATAACGATAGGATCGTTTAAATTTTTTATCTTATCTAAACTATAACCAACAGTTTTAGTAAATCCACCTTTAATATCAAATTCTTCAATCATTGATTTCAGTAATGGCTTATCAAAATGGTGGGATATATGATCTGCACCTTTATATAAATTTAAACCTAACCATCTGGTACTAAGACCAAATGTTTTATCAGAATTTTCTTTAATTTCTAATTTATCCGCAAATCTAACTGTATATGTTGTCATGTTACACCTTAAACTTTTTATCAAATTCGTTACATCTTTTAATGTACGCTATAATTGGTTCTATCGTACTTTCCATCATTATGGTATTAGACCACCAAGAATATCCACAAAATGAGTTCATTTTGTGTAATGTAAATGCTGGTTCATATCCACGCGATTGTCGTATAACAATCAAAAACTCATCACTGGCGTAATGTACCATTTCTGTTTCTAACATTGAAAAAATGTCAAAATATCTAAACAGTTGCACTTTACCAGTAAAGTCATAAACGTTCATTATAATTCCTTATAATTAGGTTCAATCATAACCATAGTCAATACGACTTCATCTAAATTTTCAAAATATCCACACCAAGGAAGATACGATAATGATATAGTACCTCCTTCTTCGGCGTCAACATATTCAAAACCTTTATCAGCTTTTTCTAAAAACTGTACAAACTTAAATGCTGATTTAGGATTTTTAAATAACCAAATGTCGTCGTTATCGCCACCACGTGAGTTACCAAATGAATCGCCACTACTCCAAATCGCAGTAACAAGGTAAGCAAGGTCGCCAGGAGCAAAGTCGTGAAACGAATTAACATCTGGGTGTAAAGATTTACATGCTCTTGGGTAAATCTCAGTAGTATGCTCTGAATGCCAATCGCCGTATTGTTCACCTGAGTGATACGAATCTATACATCTTACATTTTTAAATGTATTATAACCAAATATTTCCATCATACACCTTTTTTGTTAACATTATACCATTTATACCAAGTTTCATTTCCTTGGGCCTTTCCCCAAGTTACTGTACTATCTTCTGCCAATCTTTCAAAATAACATCTATCACAAGAACATGGACACCCTGTACAGTCGCCATAATGCATCTCAGACAATACGCCAGGTAACATTGATAATACAGCCGTGCGATTGAAATGACTTAGTGTTTCTTCTAAAGAGTCGTCATCTAAATCAGCTAATAAATCATGAATACCATCAATCATTGAATTGCTATCTTCAGCTTTAGTAATATTATAAAGACGTTCAATTAAACTTTCTCTCATCATATTAACTTTAATTTTTAATAATGTTAATTCATTAAATTCGATTGATGGTGGGTTAATAAGCATATTAGTTACCTAAAATAAGTCCTGACGTTTTTTCTTTGTATACTTTACTGAATTCTAAACTTGCCTCTACAGGTGCAGTCGCCATACCACTATAGAAGTATGGTATTACTGTATGCTCAGATACAGAAAACATAATTTGCACGAATGCAATTGCATTTTGTCCAGTTTGTACCACGGTTAATGGTTTTCTAAGAGTAACACTAACCGCATCTTCTGCTTCTAACTCACCAATAATTTCATCACCATTAACTAGCTTAAATGCTATAATTGTTCCCATATCCTTTTTCCTTTGTTAAATTTTAAATCCAAATGCATCGCAATACACCATATTTTCATAGGGAGATTCATACACTTTAATATTATTATCATGATTACATGCAATGTACATCATGGCGGCATAAATGCGCTTTCTGCCCCAATAGTTTGAGGAGTGTGCTTGAAGACCGATAAGCGACTCAAATCTCATTTCTCTCATCATAAATTTTTCTTCAATATATGATGCAATTTCATATCCTGATAATTCATTACCGTCTTTGTCGACCGACAATTCCCCGAGGTCGTTATCAAAACTGAGGTGTGTCAGTTGTTCGCTATACAAGTTAATAATATCAATAGCTTCTTGATAATTAGTAGCTATATGGGTATAACCAACAGGTGCTTCTCGGATGTCATCAATCCAAAGTTTCATAATCGTCTCTAAAATTGGAGGGCTAATATGCAATTAAGCACATTAGCCCTGGGGGTTACTTACTTGCTTTAGGTGCAACTTTACCTGTATGAGGTTTGCCTTTACCTGCATGTGGTTTAGCAGGCTGTGATGGCTTGTTAGCAACTTTAGCTTCGTTACGAGCCGCTTGGTTTTTTACTTCCTGAGCAACTGCCGCTACAATCTTTTGGTACGCACGATTGAATGCCAATTCGTTAACGACCTTACGAGCATTACGACGAATCTGTGCTAAGTCACGAGCTTCACCCAAAGTCAACTTTTGGAAAGCCTCATCCTTACGGTTAATCCAACCACCAGTGGTTTTTGGAGTGTAACGACGATATTCAATCGTCTTCAATGCTGCCTTAGCAACCGCATCTTCTGGATACGCCTTCAAATGACGTTCCAAACGGCGTTTACGGTTTTTCTCGTAACGTCCAGTTGCTTTATACACTTGGTAGCAACCTTTACCTTTCAAACTGATTTTCTTAGCCATGTTCTTTATACCTTTAATATGTTATTTGTTAATTTGTGCCTTCGGTATTATGAGGTATAGCAGGGAGTTCACATATATTTTCCTATTTGGTTAGTTAGTTACTGTTTAAGGTCTACAGTTTACAGTCTACCTTCACATTAATCAAGCATTTTTTTAAATTTATTCATCGTACCATTTAACGCTATATGGGTTGACATTTGTGTCAGCATACATTCCAAATACGAACTTCTTTTCAATCTCTAAAGGGATATCTTTTAACTTGCGATATGCTAACATATCCACTAATTGAAAAATGTTAGATTTCTTACGATTGGTGAATTTAATTTCAATGTTAATTTCATCACTAAAGATTGAAATATTTGAAAATAAATTTCTTAAAATACAATTGGCAGTTAAATCTGTACAATTACTATAATTGTTGAACTTATTAACAATGTCCAAAAGGTCAGTATAGATTATGATAGAAGTTACTGGCAAATTATTTTTGTGGATTTTGACTAATAGGGCTTGGAGAGCTAAGTCTACGGCAACGCATTCTGCTGATTTAGATGAGTCGCATTTAAACTTATTAGATACATAAAACTCATTAGTATAAGTTTCATAGAAGGAAATAACACCAACATCTTGGACAATTGACCAGGATGCATCTGCATATAATTCTACTAACATAATAATTGCTCTTTAGGGTATAGAGCTATACTATGATATTCAAATTAAAAAATCAACGATTATTTCTTAGGGTTATAGTAACCGTCAATTTTTTGTATAACTGACTGTTGATACACAATGTAATCTTTTAGCTTATTAAGTAATTCTAAAGACTTTGTATAGTCATCATAACTATAACACATATTGTTGTCAACAACTGTTATGGACATATCTTTATATGCAGATAAGTCTAACGGAGTAGTGCTAATTTGCAATGGTATTATATTAGGTACCTTAGTGGTAGCACATCCACTAAGACACAACACCATAGCTAAAAATAGTATTTTCATAAGTTAACTCGTAAAAATTCTTCAAATTCAGGATTTACTGAAACTTTAGTTTTACCTAATACGAAAAAAACTGATTTCCATAATTCCAATTCTTCAGGTTCAAGTATATGCTCAAATATTTCATTTGTTAAACTTATACTAAAGAAATTAAATAAAATGTAAACGTGATTAGCTAAAACTTTAACATTCTTTTCGTTATTGAATAAGCTTGATTTAAGTAACTGTTTTTTAAATATACGCTTAACTGAAAAGAATCTACCTATATCTTCACTAAATGACACAATAGAGCCAGTGTAATTTTCTTTTATTAATGCGTCAATATCTTTATCTATTTTCATAATAACCCTTATAAACTTGTAAGTTAACTTTATTTATAAGGGCCTTTCAAGCAAAAATACCTATTATATTCAGTAAGATCTAGGTTAATTTACTGATATTTCAGTTTTTGGAGTTACACCAGTTAACTTAGTGTACATTTTCACTAATTCAGGAGTTGTCATATTAGCTAATTGTTGTTTGATATTGCTTTTTATTTCACCTAAATTCTCTTCAGGTGTATTACTAGGCAAAGAAGACAACTGGCGGTTTAGTAATTTGTTTCTCATCATCGCAAAAACATCATTACCCTCTGCTAGTTGATCCATAGAGGTAACTAATAAATGTTCGTTGAAATTACTTAGCATATGATATCCAACTTTGGTGGGTCAATAGTTCTATTTGGATACATATTACCAGTATTTTTACGCCTTTCCAATTCTTTAATGATGTCTTCCATTGGAAGTGTACGTTGACCTAGTTTAGGTGTTAACTTTAAAAACACAAGATCCAAATGTTGAATAATCATATTCCATTTATCTTCTGAAGGGAGGGAACCATCTAGTTCTACATATCCTTTTAACCAATAGCAAAATTTTTCTGCGTCCATTATAACATCCTATTTTTATTTTTTTTCTTCTTCTGAGTATCATAAACTTTAGTGATATCAGCATGTGTTGGGTTGACAATTACCGTAGTTTTATTGCCTAATTTGAATTCAGTTCTACCGACAACTTGTTTTCTATATGCTTCGACTAGACATTCAAAAAATGTCATAGTACCTTCGGCAATTATTTCTTCTGATATGATGTTCATATTAAACTCCTTTTTAGTATTTAATATGAACACTAATATAACTACATTCTATCGGTCACAACCATCTCACCGCCCCAAATTCAATAATTAAATCTGTCATACGAATTCAACCATATCTAATTCAACATATAAACCATGTTCATTATTCAGGTAGTATTGAATTTCAGCAGTAGTTTTCATCGGAAATGGTTCACTAAAAACATTAAAAGCAGTATTTGAAAATAAAACTTCAACATAAGTACCAGAACTTGCTAATTCGACATTTACCTTTGTAACACCGTTCATCTTAATCTCCAAAAAATGTCTGTATGGCATCATTATACTATAATACCATACCTATACAACTAATCACATGTTACAAATTGTTATTTTATTTCTATAGTGTCTATAGAGAAATAACTATCAAAATAACTATTGCCGCCGGTGGTTAAATTGTTGATCTCACAGAATTTCTTAAGGTGTGCTGCCATAAGTCTATAATATTCTGTATCATTAGTTTCAATAGTAGCTTTATTTGATTTATTAAGATCAATTATCTCTGCTAATAGCTCATAGTCGCTTGGTGTTGAAGGATTAATTAAAGGAATCTCTTCATAGTCAACAAGAAGATGTTCATGTTCAGTTTCCCATCTACATTGTTCGTCTTCTATTAACTGTGCGTCTTTATTGGCCTTTTCACGCAATGCAACTAATTCTTTAATAGTGTCTTCTGCTTCTGATAGGGTATATCTTGCACAAATGTTTATAGTCCAACTATCAGACCATTCACCACCCATTTCACGTATAACATAAATCTGTGTCATCATTCCGCCTTATAATCGTCAATAATTTTAATAATGTTAACATATAAATCCACAATTGTAAATAGTAAGACAAAACCTTACTGGAGAATTTTATGATTATAAATGAAGGCATTGAAACCGCACACGGTATTAATGCGGTAAAAGACTTGCAATCTCAACTAATATCACATGGATATAGTTCGCCGACAAGAAGTGGTAGTGTAGAAAGCTATTCACATCCATCTAAACCTACTGTTAGTATAGACCATAATGCAAAAGCAGTTGTAGTTGCTGGTGATAACACTAAAGCTATACATTCTATTCACAGTCCTAATATGGGCAATTTAGTAAACGACTCTATACAATCTGAACAACATGCAAAAGATATTAAAAATGTATCAACTGAAACTGATCCTAAAAAGTTACATGATATGGCTATTAATAGTGATCATAACATAAGAACTGCAAATGAGTTAATACATGGTTTAAGAAAAAGCGAATCAGCACAACGTACTGATGAAGGACAAGAAAACCTTAAAAGATTTACTGAAATACGTGATCACCATAAAGGAATTTTAGACTTAACTACTGATAATAAACATACACCTGCGGCTGCCCTTGATATAGCAGCTAAACACGGATTTATGATAACACATCGTAGACAAGCAAGTCCTGATGCAATTCACAAACAAGTTGCCGCTAATTTAGATCATAATGAATATAGTTTACATGCAGCCGCAGCATTAACTAATAGTAATACATCTGCAAAAACACTTGACTTGATTGGATCGCACCCGTCATTCATGCACAAAGTACAATCACACCCAAATTATAGAAGATAATTTGTTACAATCCGGATCTAATCAAGGTCCGGATCTACCTTTAATAATTCTTTATACTTCTTTAATAAGTCTCTTGATATGGTGTGTTGATATTCGCAATTGTGTTCTTCACACTCGCTGATTAAATCTCTAATAGCCGATTTTAAATCTCTAACATAGCTTTGTTCATTTACAGTTATATGGTAATACTCTTAATGTAGTTAAGCTCTTTTGGAATAGTAAAGTTATCACATTGTTCTGCAAAACTATTCCACTTATGAAATTGTAACACACCTCTAAGAGAAGGTTCAATACTTATTTTATTTTGAAAGCATGAAATGGATGGATCTTCTTGAGTATATTCTGAATAAAAATATCCTTCATTAAAAGAACAATTTTCGCATATAACGCATAACTTTATCATAATTGTATACTCTTTAAATGGCACGCCAGATAGGACTCGAACCTATATTTGCATCCTTTACCTTACTTAGAGGTCGTAACTCTAGGGGTTACTGGCGTATAATGTTAGCCGATGCCTAACTAAACGATATTTGTCTCTTAATAACTGACCTCGTTCGACGGTGCTTGCTCGGACCCTTTTACCTTAACGTGGACAGGATATTCAGCCAACGATCTTTTTACGGATTCTTTATTTTGGTTCATTCGGCTCGAGTTGAACGAGCGATCTCTAAGTTATCAGCTTATTGCATTAACCACTATGCTACGAATGAGGTGCTAGTAAGTGGGTTCGAACCACTGACACTTGGGGTTTCAATCCAATGCTCTACCAACTGAGCTATACTAGCGAATGCCGCATTTTCATGCGGACTTAGTTTATACTCTAACTGGTTTATCCGGATACTTAGCATCAAGCATATCAATGTATGCATGAGGACTAATACCTGGTTCTAAATTGTAAATATTAGAAAAACCATTTTCTTCTGTAATTAAAGACTCTTCAGGTTCAATAGACCCCTTATTTTTACCCCACCCTTTCTTAACAGCAAGATGACTATCATCACCTGGAATTATGCTTCCCCAAGAAATATGCGGATCGCCAATTGCTTCAACATAATAACGTTTACCAGTACGACATGATGAAACAATAAATCTACCGGTATCATCTCTATCACTAAGGAATCGAGAGGAGAAATCTTTAGTCATTTTAGTGGTGACTTTGCCACGAGGGTCTTCGTCCATTTTTAGTTTACCTTTTTTAAAAACTGGTACCACCTGAGGTGCTTGAACCCTCTTCCTGGGCTTTTCAGACCCGTACTTTACCATATAAGTTAAAGTGGTATAAAATTGGTACAACCGGATGGAATCGAACCATCGACAACTAAATTATCAGTTTAGTATTCTACCGCTGAATTACGGTTGTATAATATCAAGGGTCTCTCTATACTGAATCGAACAGTATCTTCTTCGTCCCAAACGAAGAGTGCAACCAAAACACTTTAGAGAGAAATTATGTCAATAAAAAAGCCTACATTAAGTAGGCTTTTTGTCATTCTTTAGGAATTACCATTCCTTAGGATAACTAAAAGCCTTACTCATAAAAATAAACGGGCGAATAAAAATAGCTCTGAAGCCAAACGCTACTCGTGCAAAACCAATAGAGCGAATCATTTCAGTGCTTCTAATAATTTCTGTGGGGTTAAGTAAAGTTTTCATCGTTTATTCCTTGGGTTATTTTTCAATCCGCATTTAAGGTAGTGGGACACCTAACTTCTTTGTTGTACTATTATATAGTGGAGTAAATTATTAGTCAACCACTATTTTATGTTTATTTTGATAATTTTGCAAAGAAATAAACAATTTTTTAACATCTGCTAGATATAAGCCAGAAGCATTTAAACAGTTGTATTCTACTATTTTAAAACCTTCGTCAGTCTCTGCAATATCCATTACAAATACATCATGAGGTTTATATAATAGTGCATATTCATCAGCTATACTCCAAATTATATCATCCGTTTGAATGACTTTAGGTATAGTTACATCATTAATGCGATAATGTGATCCAGTAACAACATTGTTGTCAACTACAAAAAATCTACATTCACGTTTAATATTAGCTATATCAAATGATACTACACAAGTTTCAGTTTCATATCCAATCTGATACATAGAAGATTTAATAGATTCTTCTAGGGTTTGACCGACATCTACAAATTGAGCGTTGAATGACTTACGGTCATTACTTGGCTTAATAAATGCAGGTTTGTCAAATTTAGTATGCAATATATCAGAGACATTATGAATAGTTGCATTAGAATTTAATAGAGGAAGATTTAAACTGGTATAATATGCTTGATCAAATTTCTCAGCATCATAAAATATACCATTGCGAAAGTTATCACGTTGGATATCGTTCGCACCTTCTATATCAAAACTATCAGCAATGATTAAATCTAAAACCTTAGTGCCACCACGTATGATAACAGAATCGTTTAAAATGTCAACGTCTATACCGGTAACTATATTAGTAAATGGTATCATACCAAAGCCAACAAACTTATAAGATAGTCCTTCTAAAGCATTAGCTTCCTTTTCTACTTCATCGTATTTGCGATGAGCATCTTGTATTAACCAAATCATAATACTATCCGATTATAAAGTTGTTGATCTGGTATGTACACACAACTAATGGCGTATCCGTTATTATAAACGATACCATCCCATTCATTATGCTTTTGTTTATATGCTGCATCGATGATAGTATAGTTTTCATAATCTGGTATTTCTTTGCAACTAAAACCAAATACATCATCACTATACACTAAAATAGATTTATCTTTTTGTACTCGTAACTCTACATTATACTCAAGAAGATATGACCTAATTTTATCTGATATTTGATATTGCCTTTTATTTCTTTCAATAATAAAGTCTCTAACATATAATTGTAAGGTATCCCAATCAAATTTCGAGTAACCACTCATATGACCTGATTTCATATAAAATTCTAACATTTTATTTGAACATTGACTTACTGCATTATAGTTAATAAAACTAATATCATAATTAACTTCAACTAACTCAATAATTTGTTTAATCATTATACCATCCAATTATAGTTCACTGAATACTACTTTTCTTAAAGGTATTTCTTCCCGTGTAGGTACTTCAGGTGGATTTTCAAGAGCAAGAAGATATTGTTTCATTCTTCTTTCCTCTTTTTCTTTTAACCTATCCTCAAAAAAGGTTTCGCTATCAGGATCTAAATTACTTAGCATTATGCTACTCTAATAAATCTAGGTTTATATAGAAATACTTTATTCATAGGTATATGTCTAAGTTTAAATCTCATATTGATAGTTCTATTTCTAGCACCTGTCATAAACCCGTGGTCTATATAATTACGCATTCCAAAACAATTACGATTAACTGTTAATCTAACATTTGGGTGAGTATGTTCCCGTACTAAAGCAAAACCGTTACGGTTTATACGATAATAATCAAATCTCTTAAACAAATTTTTTCTTTGAGGGTGATCAAACCCTCTTCCAAAAAATTTATATCGGTTTTTAGTTACTCGCATTTCGCCATACCGCCTGTTTAATCAGTTCTTCGTAAGTAATAGATTCACTAACTAATGCATCATTTAATAAAATATTAAACACTGACATTACAAAACTACTGGCTAAAGACGATCTTGCACAATAGTCTAATACTTCTAAAATTTGTAATGCAGATGGATTAGTACCCCATTTTTCAATATATGGAATCATTGATGGGTCAAGTTGACTATTAGGAGACTTTAATAAAAGGTTTGTCAATTGGCTATCTATCATAATAATCTCAATGTAAAGTGGTAGGTGAGGACATTTGTGCTAATAGAAGTTGTTTGAATTCAGCTATTTCAGCCAAAGTAATTTTTGCTTCTATTAAAAGCTCATTAGCTGACATTTCTTCCAAATCTTCATTATCCATGAGTTGTTCTACACCGTAGTAAGTAGCACATGGCTGCAATCCAGCCTAAAGTATCATGTGTATTGTGTGTCAATATAGCAATAATAATATTTAAAATAATGCAAACTAAAGCAACTGTGTCACACAGTTTTAATAAATCTTCTCTGTCTTTCATTGTAATTGTCCGCTAAGTGAATAATAACCAATACACCAAAGTAATGCTAGAGACCATCCAATTGCTGAATGTGCATTCCTATAAAAAAATACAGCCCCCATCAAATTTAAAATCATCATTCCAATATTGAAAATCACTATAAAGCTCATATTTATTACTCTGTTGTTTAATGGTGGGCCCGGTCAGATTCGAACTGACAATGGGATTACTCCGTTCCAGACAACCGTTCTGGGTAGAGCCCATTTACCTATTTGCTATAGGATACTTTAAGTGTTTTCTTAATATCTTGCAACACTTTTACATCTCTTCGGTAATACTTAATACATTCAGCGGCAAATAAATTGCCTTCATGCTCTTTAACCATTTCGTCCATAATCCTCATTTGTAGGTCACCAATAGTATCAGCTATTCCTATAAGGAGTCCATTAAGATAACAAAGATCAATCGCTTTGTCTATCGAAATGTTATTGTCTGTAAGAGCAGATTCATCAAATGTCATTGTTACTGTAATTTGTGCCATATTTTTTCCATTGTAATAACACCGTCAACAATACTATATTTGATGGTGTATTCCGTGTAAGTGACAGTTATGATATATTCTTTAATTTGTATAGTCAAGTGCTTAGTCCTGTTTAAATGGTATGAGCTTACGACTACCGTTCTTCAAGCTATATGGTGAAGGGTCTATGTTCAAAAACTTTATAGTGGGTATAATTTCTATCCATTGATGTGTGCGGCGTATAGTAAACCTAACAGTTAATTTTGCATCAGCTTTTATAGTTGGTATATTGTCGTGCAACTTTAGTTTATCTGAATATACATCATTCAACGTATAAAAGTTATCGCCAATTTGCATATAATTGGCGCCTTTATTAATATAATAATTGCTTACTATATCTATTAAATGTTTAGACTCTTCGTCGCAATCACCATACCACAATACTGTTTGATGACCTAATACTGACTTTAAAGTATTAACCACAGAATTAAATTCTATCATATAAGGTATATTATGATCTGTTAACACGTTTGTATTTTCATATTGTTTGTATGCAGTATAATGAGTTCTCTTATATCCTATCCAAGTTTTATTAGACGTATCTTTAAGTAGATTTTCTATAGTATAAACTAATGGGTTAGAATTTAATATATCAGAAATACTATTAGTGATATCGTTATCTTCTACACCACACCATTTATTATTTTCGTATTTTAGTCTTGGTGTTCCGAATTGAGCACCTGTCATTTTTACTTCTATATGCGTACTAACATCACCGTCTGAGATAAAAATGTCAGGGTAATTAACATTACCGCCAACATGATTTACCGTCAGATGTGGTGCATGTTTTTCGACTATAGAAGTAATACTCTTTTCAAAGTCATCACTTCTTTTTGTCATTTACACAATCCTTGTGTATTACTTTAGGGTTTAATGTATTCAGACTCTAGCTTAAATTGATATGCATGTTCATCATATACATATATTCTTTCAATTAAATTATCAACAGGCATACTACCAGTACCTGAAACAATTTTGCCATAATTAATAGAATTGACAATAACCTTTCGGCCAATAAACTCTACACTTAATATCTTATCTTCCATGATATTACCACCTTTATAATTGTATTTCACTAAACATTTTTGCTACTATTAATTTACTATTTGCATATTCTAATTTAGAAAATAATATGTTGTTTCCTATTCCCGCTGCAACTCCAGCCTGAATATCTGATTCTTTATCACCAACCAAAAATGACCTTTCCAAATCAACATTAAACTCTTTCGCGGCTTGTAAAATCATACCAGGATTGGGTTTACGATAGAATGAATCTTGTTTGTACTTCCCGACGCCATGCTCTGGATGAAATGGACAAAAATAGACTTTATCTATCAAAACCCCATGACTCTTAAATACCTCACACATCCAATATGTTAAGTCTAAAAAGTCTTGCTCACTATAATACCCACGGCCAATTCCTGCTTGGTTAGTAATCACAAAAATTTGATACCCTAATTTTATAGCACGTTTACATAGTTCAAATATGCCATCAATAAACTCAAAATTTTCCTTTTTATAAACATAAGCGTGGTCAATATTAATTACACCATCACGATCAAGAAATAAAGCTGGACGACATGTCAATTAAATACTCCCGACAACTCAGTTTGTGCCCTAGCATAGTCTTCTGGTATACCAATATCTATAAAGTGACTTTCGGTCACAAACACATCGAAACACTGTGTTTTTATAGCATGTACTAAAAAATCAGTCTCTAATGAAAATGGCTGACCTAACTCGAAAGAACTAAGTATATGTGTTGGCAACACATAACACCCCGCATTTATTAGACCGTCACCAATAATACCTTTCTCTGAAAACCCAATAACCTTGCCGTTATCCGTTTCTAATCTACCATATCTTGCAGTATCAATCATATTACGAGCAACAATAATTGGCATGTGATTCATTTGCCAATGAGCCTCTACATGAGCGACTTCGAGATCAAGATAAGTATCACCATTAAACACAAAAACATGATCCGTTAAACATTGTGTCAATGCCAAACGAATAGCCCCACCAGTACCCAAAGGTGTTGACTCTATTTCATAAACTAGCTCCATACCCTCAAAGCGACTGCCGAAATGAGCTATCACCTTTTCGGACATATAACCAAGAGACAACACGACCCGCATAAAACCTTTTTGAGCTAATGTCTTGAGTAATATTTCTAAAAATGGCTTACCTGCAACAGGAGCCAATGGCTTAGGGAGGTCAAATACTACAGATTTAAGGCGAGTGCCAAAACCACCCGCCAAAACTATTGCTTCCATTAAGCCACCTTAAATATAGCATTTTCAATTAAACCACATAGAATATGCCCTAATACCAAATGACCTTCTTGTATTTTTGGCGTATCTATAGAAGGAACTTCTAACAAATAGTCACAAATATCTTTCATCGGTCCACCATGAGAACCAGTAAAACCAACACATACTAATCCTCGACTCTTTGCCTCTTCAAAAGCTCGAATGATATTAGGTGACTTACCAGAAGTGGAATAGCCGATAAAAATATCGCCCTTTCTTCCTAATGCTTGTATTTGGCGAGTAAAAAGGTTTTCATATCCGTAATCATTACCAATAGCAGTAAGAATAGAGGTATCAGTTGTAAGTGCAATTGCTGGCAATCCAGGGCGATCAAATGCAAACTTACTAACAAACTCTCCGGCAATATGTTGTGCATCAGCCGCACTACCGCCGTTGCCAGCTAACAAAATCTTACCGTCATTATGCAAACAGTCAATACACACACGAGCGGTATCCTCTATAGTAGTCAATAATGTTGTATCTGCCAGCATAGCTGCCATTACTCTTTTTGCTTCTAAAATTTGTGCTAAAATATAATCGTTCATTAAATTCTCCATGCTTGTGTACCGTGATGTGTAAAATGGCAATTGGTAACTTTACCATCGTAATAATTTAATGCTCTGATGACCGCCATTCGTTTCTCAGGAGGAACAAAAAACATCATAAATCCACCACCACCAGCCCCAGATACTTTTCCGGCTAATGCACCAGCAGATATTGCAGCATTATATATTTCATCAATATTAGCATTTGAAACATTATTTGCCAAGTTCTTTTTATTTTCCCAACCTAACAACATCGAATCCACAATCCCTTGAAAATCTCCTTTAAGTAAGCACTCTTTCATGACCAATGCTTCTTGCTTTAGACCATGCATTGCATTAATAGTAGTTACAGACCCCAATCTTACATTATCACTCTGCGTTTCAATAATTTTAGCAGACTCTCGAGATGCACCAGTGTAGAATAATATTAATGATGATTCTAACTCACATGTGATCCAATTTTTAATCCGCAAGGTATTAATAACTGCTCTTTCATTTGCATAGAATTCCATAAAGTTAAATCCACCAAAAGTTGCAGAATACTGATCTTGTCGTCCACCAAGTAATCCGCAATCTACTCTCTCAATTTTAAAAGCTAAACTCGCAATTGTATAATCATCTAACGGTAAATTTAATAACTCAGCAAATGCTTTGACCATTGCAACCACTATTGTTGATGATGTACCTAAACCTGAACCTACAGGAACATCACAAAATGTAGTTAATTCTAATTGAATTGGAATATCACCATTATATTGGTGTACCATTTCATTATATACCGCCTTATGTAAGTTTAATACTCCATTTAATTGTATATTATTATTAATATCGTGTGTTGATTCTTGTTGTAAATCAGCAGCAATAAATTTCACTACCGGTTCATCTATAATTTTAATAATGGCATGTGCATATTGATCTATAGTTGCATTTAAAACATATCCACCATTAGTATCACAGTATGGTGATACGTCAGTTCCTCCACCAGCTAAACCAATGCGTAGTGGGGCTCTTGCTCTAATTGTTTGTGATTTAATATAATTTTTCATGATATTACTCAAAATTTTAATTTATTTTTAATTACTGGTTTTCCACTAAACATAGTCTCTGGCTCATTTTCTTCAGCCTTTCTAATAGGTTTAGCATATATGTTAGCAGGCGTGGTTAATGTTAATGGTAAGTCAACATCAAATAATGTCATTTTTGCTCTATGTGCGCCAATCAAGAAGCTATTAGGTGCAAACAAATTACCAAATCTATTTTTTAATTGCTTAACCCGTAAATGTCCTAATTGTTCTAACTCTGGTGTCGATATTAAGCCAAACATTAAATCTGCGGTCATAGAAATACCGAGTGAATTTTTTGTGACTATATCGTTGATATAAAACAGATTATCCCCAGAAACTGTAATATCCATAAGTTCCATTTCATCACATTCTTCAATGCTTACA
>ERZ724506.61-NODE-61-length-42189-cov-153.165353_pt1 | contig 42189 bp, 36 predicted proteins | sample MGYA00376039_ERZ724506 | MGnify/ENA primary metagenome ERZ724506 (study PRJEB28724, sample SAMN07190887) | wastewater metagenome | isolation source: effluent of sewage treatment plant in Hong Hong | place: USA: Christiansburg, Virginia | collected 2016-03-01 ... | reverse complement strand
CTTACCTGAAGTAAGTATTTTTTGCATAGCCTCAATTATAAAACAAGTTAGGTGGAAAATCACAACTTTCAGTTACGAAGAGTATATAAATTAACCAGAATAAAAGACGCAAAGATAAGATTACATTGTTTAACCATTGGATGAATATACTTATTTATTTTTGCATCTAAGTTTGCAATACTTATATCAAATCCAATAAATATCCACCTTATGAATGCAGTTACACCAATAACGAGGATTGCAATTGATAATATTCCAACAGGAAGAGATACTGCATACCATTTATAATTATCATCAGTGGGTAAAATTTTTGTATCGTTATACATCATAAACATAGCAATCATGCTAATAATTGAAATAAAAACAATTCCATTATTTTCATTAGTATCCAACTTATTTATCATGATTTACAACCCTTTTAAAATACTTCATATTTATCAATAACCTCAAATAGCTTCTCACTTTTACATTATTTCTTAATTCAATATTACTATTTAACATCTTGTTCAAGCATCAACAAATAACTCTCAATACTCTCAGCAACCGCTTCAATAACTACTTGATAAAACCCATACAATTCATCGCCATTTTGTGCAGATTCTAAAGCTAGAATATAATTCGCGCGGTTAGCTATGCGAATAATTGCTGGAGGGTAACCATGTTGTAATAAGATTAAATTCATAAGCAGCCTTGCGGTTCGTCCATTTCCATCAATAAATGGATGAATCGTGACAAAATCATAATGAGCTTGCGCTGCTTTAATTAGTGGATGCTCTTGAGCATTGTTTAAATTTAGAATAAATTTATTCATTGCCTCATCAAGCAATAATGGATCCGTAAAATTCCTAATCTGACCATTGCTTAAGCGAACACCAACTAAAGTATCGCGAAATTTTCCAGCGTATTTATCATCAATTCCACGTAAGACTAATCCATGAATATCTTTAATATCCCTCAAAGTAATAACTTGATTTTTACTTAATTCTTCAATAAAATCTATCGCATATTTATGGTTTATAATTTCCAGATGTTCATTTAATTTTTTACCACCGATGGTTAGACCTTCATTTATAACTAACTTGGTCTCATTAAAGGTCATAGTAGAACCTTCAATTGCGTTAGAGTTGTAAGTTAAATCAACATCAAAAATTCTTTTGATTCTGGATAATTGTTGATTGTTAAATGGGCGCTTATTATCTAACGCCACTTTTTTGGCATCAATTTGCTTAATTAACTCTATTGTTTGTGTTTGCATTTTTATATTATCCGATGGTTCAATTTTACAAAATTATTTTGGGGATTAATAATCACGACGAAAAATTTCGGCTGTTATAATTAAACTAACCTTGATTATGTGCTTTTTTATAATTATGAACAAAAGCCAATAATACCTCATTAATTTTTGTTTGATATTTATTGCTATGCTCTTTAAAAAAATCAATAATTTCCTCATTCAACCTAATATTTACTAATAATTTTTTAGGTTCTTGTTTGGTCATTAATTTAAACATTTCTTCCGTAGCTTCTGGAATATCGGAGTAATCAATCTCATCATTAATCAACATATTAACTTTCTCCAAATCTGTTTTAGGTGTTTTTACAGTATTTTTCATATAATGCCTCCTCTCGGCTATTCGCTCGGCGAAATGATATTAATCTACAAATATTAGGGTGACGGTTGGTATAGGCGACTGCCATTAATCTATCCCGAACAAAACCATAACCAATCATTCTTTTTTCGCCATAATCTTGTCTCGTATCTTCATAAGCCCAAAATTCATTAACAAATAATTCTTTGGCATCGTCAAAATTAAATCCATGTTTCTGCCAATTGATCTGATTTTTATTTTCATCCCACTCAAATTTCATTCTTGGTCTTTCTCTTGAGTAATTGTAACACGATACATCACACAATTGTAAATATAATTATGTACACACCATACTATTTACCACTACACCCAACACCGCTAATCCGACTCACCCCACCGCTCAATGGTTCAACCTGTATCTGCAAATTAATCCGCTCTTTGAGTGCGCCGACATGCGAAATAATCCCGATCAATTTACCATCACGCTGTAGCGAATCCAGCGCATTAAGTGCAGTTTGCAGCGCATCTTCATCGAGTGTACCAAAACCCTCATCAAGAAACAACGAATCAACTTGCACCTTATTACTCGAAAGTTTGGACAAACCCAGCGCCAAAGCAAGGCTAATCACAAAGCTTTCACCGCCCGAGAGATTTTTGGTTGAGCGGATCTCGCCACCTTGATAGTTATCGACCACATTTAATTCCAAGGGCGCTTCTTTATCGCGCATCAACAAATAACGATCTGACATATTGAGCAATTGTTGATTAGCATGTTTAACCACCATTTCAAAGGTCAATCCCTGCGCAAAATTTCTAAATTTCTTGCCATCCGCCGAACCGATCAATTTGTGTAAATTGCCCCAACGTTGATTAATAATTTTCTGCTGACTATGTCGCGCAATAATTTCGGCTTGTTGCTGCTCGGCTTGTTCATTGAGTTTTAATTGCAAACCGTATGCACCAATTTGTTGCGTGTAATTGTCAATAGTTTGTGCCAGCAGCGTAATTTGTGCGGCTAACTCTGCCAAACTGAGTGTGGTGAGCGCTTTATTTTCTTCGCTACTAATTCGCGCCTTGATTAATTGCTGTTGCGTATTTAATTCAATCGCGGTTTGTTGCAGTCGATTCGCGTGCTGTTGAATCTGCGCAATTATTTCACGGCTGAGCAATTTAGCTTTAAAGTCCAGCTCGTCGCTAAAACCCTGTGCCATTAAACTTTGCTGAAAATTAGCTTCCGTTTGTTGACGTTGTGCGTGCAAAGGTTGAAATTGTTCGGCTTGATTGGCTAGTAAACTCTGCAAAGTGACCAATTCTTGCCGAGCTTGAGTATAATTATTTTGCGTAGTTTGATAATTGCTTTCCAGTAACTCCAAGTGTGTTTGCCAATTAGCTTGTTCTTGATTGGCTTCTTTATCCGCAAAAAGTTCGTGGCGTTGACTAACTAAAGCGCTTAATTCGTGTTGCAAATGCTCAAGTTCAAGCCGCGTCTGCTGTAGCGTTTGAGTAATATTTTCTTGCAGCACCACATTTTGTTGCACTTCATTAGCAAATTGATTAATCACCAACTGCAACTGTTCGGCTTGCTGCTGCTGAGCTTGCCAATTAGTTACACGTTGTTGAAGTTGCTGCTTAATTACGCCGATTTGCGCTAGGCTAATTGGCTCAATTGAATAAGCGCATAATTCCGTGCTCAATTGTTGCGACGCTTGCATCAGCAATTTATCGGTCTGAGCAAGCCCCTGTTGAATTTGCACCAACTGCGCGCTACTTGCCGTCTGATTGGCACTGCTTTGACTTAAGGCAATTTTAAGCACCTGTAATTGTTCAACCAACTGTTGTTGCTCAATTTTAAGCTGATTAAGCTGCTGTTCATAAGCGTGTAATTGTTCGATCAGACGCTCATGCGCTGGAATTTGTTGCTCAAGCGCATGTAATTTCTCAACGAGTTGCGTTGACAGATCATTATTCAGCACTAAAGCATGTTTGGCACAAAGTAGCTCAACTTCCTGATTTAATTCGCTCAAATTTAACCGTACTTGCGCTTGTTGCTTCAGCACTTGCTCAATTAAAGTGCTACTTTTCGTCTGTTGGTGATTAAGCTGTTGCTGCCGCGCTAGGCTCTGAGTTTGGCGCAATTTCGCCGCCGTAATCTGCTGTTCTAGCTCATCATTATGCGGTAAGTTACTCGCATAAGGATGCTCAAGTGCACCACACAACGGACACGGTTGATTGAGTTTTAGATTCTCGCGCTCACGGGTTAAATCCGCCACTTTGCTCAATAATAATTGCTGCGCATTCAAACTATTCAACAACTCTTCCAGCTCGGCTAAATATTGCGCGATTTGCATTATTTGCGGCTCAATCTCCACCAGCAATTTATTTTCATGGATGAGCGTATTATCTAGATCCAGCGCTTGCTGCGCCAAATTAGTTGTCTCGTTGAGTAATTTTGCCAAATTCTGTAATTCAGTATGTTGCGCTTGAAGCCGAGCACGTTCCTGCGTTAAACCAAGTATGGTTTGCCCATTGGCTAATTGTGTCTGCGCTTGGCTTAACTCGCTGAATTGGTTTTGCTGCGTGGCGATAGTTTGTTCTAAGCTGTGCTGTTGTTGATTCAAGCCCGCTAATTCTTGCTCAATTTGTTCGGCGTGAAGCTGCGCTTGCTGCTGACGCAAGTGATCATTCTGGCGTTTTGCGGCTAAATTTTGTAAACTATCCAAGCGCTCCGTAATACCACTTAAATCCACCAGCAAACGCGCATCATGGCTATGTTGGAGAAGATAATTGTTGACCTCAGCTAGTTGCCGCTGATGATGATTGGACTGAGTTGCAAGCTGCGTCGCTTTACCCTCTAAACTCTCCAGATTGTGCTGAGCTTCCGAGACAGTTTTAACTACTTTCGCAACTTGTGCATGGCTAGTTTCAATCTGAGTATCCAGCCGACGCACTTGCTGTAAAATTTGCAAATTGGCAGCAAACGTAACTTTATACTGATTAAATTCTTGGCTATCATTAAGTAACTCGGTATTGAAATCTGCCAGCCGCTGTTCAACTTGTGGCAATTGCTGTTGATTATTCGCTATATTGGCAGTCAGTTGCTCAAGCTGAATTCTCAGCTGAGCTAAGCCAATATATACCTCGCTATTAATTGCGCTGGCTTTGTGTGCCCAAGCTAAAGCCGCTTCCTGCGCAGCAAATTGGTGCTGCTGAGTGTGTAGTTCGCTCTGCTGCTCGATTAATTGGGCTAATTCTTGGCGCAAAGTTTGCAAATTATTCAGCCAAAGTTGCTGCTGTTCACTTGCGGTTTTCTGCTGTACCGTTAGCGCTAACTGGCGTTCCAGCTCGGCTAATTGTGCGCTTAATTGAGCAATTTCATTCGCATCGAAGAGCTTAATTCCCTGCAATTGCTGCTCAAGTAAGCCTAATTTATTTTCTTCGGTCGTTTTATGCTCATGGACTTTTTTTGAAATCGCACTATAAATTTCAGTACCCGTAATTTTTTCTAAAATTGGCGAACGTTCATCGGCGGAAGATTGCAAAAATTTGGCAAAACCGCCTTGTGCCAACAACATGGCGCGCGTAAAATGCTCAAAATCCATGCCGGTCACTTCACTAACTTTAGTCGGCACTTTGCTTAATTTATCTTCCAGCGTCAGTTTATTCTCTGGATCACTCAGATCTTCAATAACATGTTGTGCCGTTTGCAAATTACCCGCGGCCTTTTTCCGCGCACGGGTTTGTGACCACAACGTTCGATAGTGTCCAGCATTGGTTTTAAATTCTAAGCTCGCAAAACACTCACCACTTTGCCGCGACATAATTTCATTCTGGCTAGTAATCTTCCCTAAGCGCGGAGTTTGTCCATATAACGCTAGGCAAATTGCATCCAAAATCGTCGATTTACCCGCCCCAGTTGGTCCAGTTATCGCAAAAATACCTTGTTCGGCAAATTCAGGCAGACTAAAATCTATCGTCCACTCACCGAGCAAAGAATTAAGATTTTTAAAGTGTAATTTTAAAATTCGCATTTACTCAGCCCTTAAATCAGTCAAATTTAATTCTGCCACCACTTGCTGAAAACACAGGTTTAAATCTAACTGCTGCTCATCAGGCACTTGATTGATCGTCAAACATTTACTAAATACATCCTCGGGTGTCAAACTACTTAATTCAATTTCACCACCAAAATGTTCGGTGGACAACAACTGTGCTACTAATTGACTATTGTGGACTGTCACCAACTCAACTTGACTCTCGCGCACCAGCTCATCCAAACTATGTTGTAAACCACTAATAATCTCATCACCAGTATAATCGACTTCGACCCAAATTGATTGTGATTGTGCGATTAAACCGTTCAGTTGCGCGCTAATCTGTGCTAAATTTCCCGTCACACGCTCTAAACGCTGAAAAGTCGGCACGGAAATTTCTGTAACCTGTGCTAATTTCCCCGTAAAATCAACTTGCAAAATAATTTTAGTTTGTTTCGCTTCACCAAAGCCCATCGCAATTGGCGAGCCAGAATAACGTTGCTGAGTTTTATTGGCAATGGTTTGCGCAATATGCAAATGTCCGAGCGCTAAATAATCAATTTCGGCGGGAAAATCATTGCTACCAAATTGTGCCAGTGAACCAACATATAATTCGCGCACGCCATCATCTTTAAGCGTCTTACCACCCGTAACAAATAAATGCCCTGTGGCAATAATTGGAATATCCAATCCGAGTTCCTGCCGCCGTGCTAGTGCAACTTGACAGACTTCGGCATAATGTTGTTTAATCGCCTGCATTAATTTTAGATCTTTATCACTGGCTGATTCATTGTCTGCCAAATTACGCAACTCTTTATCACGTAAATACGGCACGGCACACACCAAAGCCATTGGTTGACCTTGACGATCCAGCAATTCCAAAACCTCATCCTGCGGATTAGCTGAAATATTCCCCAGCACATGAATTTTAAGTTGTTTAAGTAGTTCTTTGGGAGCGTTTAATAAAGTCGGTGAGTCGTGATTGCCGCCAATAATCACAATGTGTTGACATTTGGTGAGGGTTGCAACTTTGCATAAAAATTGATAATAGATTTCTTGCGCCTTGTTGCTTGGCGCGGTAGTATCAAAAATATCACCCGCGACAATTAATACGTCAGGTGCAAGGAGTTGGATTTGTTGAATCAGCCAATCCAAAAAGCTTTGAAATTCGCTATAACGTTTCTTTAGATAGAGGGTACGCCCTAAATGCCAATCGGAAGTATGTAGTAATTTCAAATAGCAACTCCAAAATAAAATAGATTTTAATTGCCTATTGTAACATACCCCCACATTAACCATACTGGAATCAATGCTGCAAGTGCTTGAGTTATAATGATCTTAAGCTTATTCATCTGCTTAACTGGATAAATTAATGGCTCTACTTTCCAATGCAAAATTTTGAAAAAATCTCGCCAAGTAAATCATCCGCGCTAAACTCACCAGTAATTGAACTTAGCGCCGTATGCGCATAACGCAGTTCCTCGGCCAAAATTTCCAACTCCTTCCAACTGGCAAAAGCATTATCAATATGTTTTACGGTCAAGCGCATTGCATCCAAATGACGAGTGCGCGCCAAAAACACATCACCAGCAGAATTATCCCAACCAATCAGCGCCAATAATTTAGCACGCAATAAATCAATCCCCAGCCCTTCACGTGCCGATAGATAAATTTGCGTAAGCTCATTTTGCTGACTAATCCGCGGCATTTCACCACTTAAATCAATTTTATTATGAATAAATAATTTAGGCAACGCTTCGGGTAACTGAACTAAAATCTGTTGATCTGCAGCGCTCATCCCAACATTATCATCAATCAACACCATGCATAAATCCGCACTGGCTACCGCATGTAAGGCGCGCTCAATCCCAATTTTTTCAACCACATCATCCGTTTCGCGAATCCCCGCGGTATCAATAATATTAAACGGTACCCCATCAATAATAATTTTCTGGCGCACCACATCACGGGTAGTTCCAGCAATCGCAGTTACAATGGCAATATCTTCATTGGCGAGTGCATTTAATAAACTCGATTTACCGACATTCGGGCGACCAACAATCACGATATTCGCACCATTATTTAAAATCACCCCTTGCTTAGTTGAACCCAGCAATTGATAAATCTCTTGCTGCAGGGCTTCAAGTTTAGCTTTAATTTTCGCATTGGCAATAAATTCAATGTCTTCCTCGGGAAAATCTAACGTGGCTTCTACAAACATGCGTAAATGAATTAGCTGTTGATTTATCTGTTGAATTTGCCCAGAAAATTCGCCTTTCAAAGATTTTAGCGCACCTTTGGCACTGGCTTCACTCTCGGCATGAATTAAATCCGCGATACTCTCAGCTTGTACCAAATCTAGCTTGCCATTCAAATAAGCACGCTTGGTAAATTCACCCGCTTCGGCCATTCGACAGCCAAGTTCTAAACAGCGTTTCAAAAGCATATTTAAAACCACAGGACTGCCGTGTCCCTGAATTTCAAGCACATCTTCACCGGTAAAGGATTTTGGTCCACGAAAAAATAGCACCAAACCCGAATCAATGATTTCATTTGCCGCGGCGTAAAAATCAACATAGTACGCCAAACGCGGTTTTAATTCGTCTTTATGTGTCAAACCCGCAATCACGGCTGAGAGATTAGCGCCAGAAACGCGAATTACACCAACGCCAGCATAACCCGCACCACTGGCAATGGCAACGATATTATCGGCTAAATATTCGGTCGTAGTTTTCATTAAAAGGTGTATCCTGTTTTGAGTTCGGCACCACTAATTTGGCATAAATAATACCATAGCGCAGGCATATTGCTATAACGGCGAATAATCGCGCGCATTTTGGCGATAGTGAATGGAATAAATGACTGTTGAGTTGCACTTTGCACTAGTAAACAGCATAACGTATAATATTCAACTTCGCGATAAAATTCATCAATTGGTTTCTCTTTGCTAAAAATAACCCCACGCTGTTGTGACCAAATTGGTACCAATTGCTCTAAAACCTCATCTTCACGCGCAGAATTTACAATTAATTGCGCACTCGAGCCAAGTAATTGCCAATAGGCTTGATTATCTTGCAAACCACTCTCAAATTTACTCACTTGCAGAGCTAATTGCTTAATTTCGGTACTAATTTTACCGATTTCCAGTGACGATAAACTCAAACTCGCAATGAAATCTAAAACCAGCACAATTTGTGGACTAGTCTCACTACAACTAAGACTCGATATTATAAAAGGATCAATTTGCGACGAATTATTTTCGGATAACATCTTAAGCGGCTCTTTTCACAGATTTAAATAGATTAAATAAAACTTGATTTTAACACATTCTAAGCACTAAAACGGCGTGATTGAATTTAAACTGTACTCTAACTTCATGGTATAATCGATTCCTTTATGTATCTTAGTACCATTGGATTTGACAATCAATGACACCCAAAAAGAAAATTTGTTTAGTGGTTTTGGCCGCATTAGACTTAATCAGCCTGAGTTATGCTGATTCGTCTTTGTCATATCTAAGCAATGCGCAAACTGAGGTTACGCCACAAGTTTGTGGTTATGCGGACCCACAATGGTACCAAAAGTCTGGAGCTGATTCAGTTAGCCTTGCTAAAGTTGAATCGCAAACACTGTTCTTACAAGCTGATAATATAAATGGACAAATAAAAGGCACGCACATCGCAGATGGTAATGTATTAGCCTATAAAGAAAACCAAACTATGGTATCCGATTGGGCGATTTATGATCAAACTAAAGATCGCGTAACCCTTGGTGATAACTTAGTTTTAACCCGCCAATATGATGCAATTCAGGGCAAATGGGCTGATTATTACCTAGATTTAAATAAGGGAACCTTTACCCAGGCTACCATGTACTATAATAAAGACAACATTACCGCCACGGGTTCACAAATTGACCTACTCGATAAAACGCACTTAAATGTACAAAACAGCACGTTTACCAGCTGTAATCCAATTGATCCAGCATGGTATATTAAATCCGATCAAATGAAGTTTGATTATCAAAACTCGCAAGGTAGCGCACGTAATCCGGTGATGTATTTTGAATCGGTGCCAATTTTTGCCGCACCATATATGAGCTTCCCATTAGGGCAACGCAAGTCAGGATTTCTTACGCCTAATTTTGGTGGCAGCAGCACCGCAGGAACCATGTTTTCCGAACCATACTACTGGAACATGGCGCCAAATTATGATATGACAATAACTCCAGAATTCTGGACCCAACAAGGCTTAATGGTTACCGATAAATTTCGTTACATGAGCGAATCAAACGTGGGTAGCATTTATACTGAGCAGCTCGCCATTAATACAGGTGCTCCAGAAATTGACACCCCAAACTATCGTTGGTATTGGAGCCTGAATGACCTCTATTCACCAATGAAATATTTAACCATGGGCTATAATTACAATCAAGTCTCGGACGGTAATTACTTCAATGACTTTGGTAATTTTTATTCGGTTACCGATAATGTTAACTTAGACCAATCGATTTTTGTTAACTATAAACCAACATGGGGTTTAGCTAGTGTCAAATTACAAAACTACCAAACCTTATTTCCTTATGGTACAGCTCAAACGGTTTCTATTTATAGTCAATACCCACAAATAAATTTCAATGTAAACCCACAGGATATTGGTGGCGGATTTAAAGGCGCTTTAACCAGCCAATACACCGACTTCTATAGCCCAAGCATGCAAAGCGGCCAACGCGAGGTGTTTTATCCAAGTATCACTTATCCAATGCAATCGGCATGGGGCTACGTGAAACCCAAAGTTGGCTATAATGTAACTGAATATCAGCTTGGACTTAACCCTGGTTATCCAGCTAGTAATGGCTCACAGCAAATAGCGTTACCAATTACCTCGGTAGATAGTGGTTTATACTTTGATCGCCCATTGAGCTCAAGTATGGGTAGCGCATATACTCAAACTTTTGAACCGCGGTTGTATTATTTATATATACCACAGCAAGATCAATCGCAAATACCATTATTTGATACTGCTACTGCAACCTATAATTATGCACAACTATTTAATGAAAATCGTTTTTCGGGGTTCGATCGAATTAATTCGGCCAACGATATTACCATTGGTGGAACTACGCGCTTTATCAACGACACCACGGGTGCTGAATTAATGAATTTAAGCATAGGCTATCGCTATTTTATTACACCAGAAAATGACTTCCTATATGGGAATCAGACTCAAGACGCACAATTATTTTTGCCATCACCGAATTTAATTACCGAATTAAATAATAACTGGAGTAAGACCATTTCGACAACGGCAAGCTTTCAATATGACACAACTTACTCAGTTATTGATGCTTATACCGCAAATATAAAATGGAATCCAGATGATGGCAAAGTAATTAATCTCGGTTTTAACTACCAATACGATTTACCACTCTTATTTTATGCATATACACCAGGACAAGCCTTTACCCCGACCAGCTATGAAAATCAATATGCAATCACCGTGTCGGAACAATGGCCAATTTACGAAAATAAAATTTATGCAATTAGCAGTGCCAATTATGATTTCACCCGCCAAATGCTGCTAAATGTGGTTGGTGGTGCTCAATATAACGGTGGATGCTATACTATCAGTGCCGTATATCAACAGTATATTTTCAACTACAACCAAACTCAAAGCACTTGGATGCTCAACTTCAACTTTAAAGGTATTGGTGACATAGGTTCAGGCGACCCAACCACGGCGTTAGGTATGAACGTTCCTGGCTATATGCCAATGAATCAAATTCAGTCCAATCAAACACAATGAAAGTAAAAACCATGTACAAAATATTATTAAGTCTAATTCTCAATGGATTAATTTTTGCAGCAATCGCGGATAATCCAAGCGGTTTAAATGAGTCCGCAGCCAGCACACCACCACAAGTTCAAGCGCTAGAAAACTCACCGACACCACGCTTAAATCCAAATTCGGCAACAACTAAAACAGTTAACAAAATTGTCGCTTATGTAAACAAACGAATTATCACCCAAAATGAAGTAAGCAAACAAATCGTTCAAGCGCGGAATAATTTACAACAACGTGGGATTGCCAATGCAGATACAACCGATTTGCGGGCAAAGGTTCTCGATCAACTTATCATGCAACAAATTCAACTTGACTTAGCCGCACGAGGAGGAATTAAAACTAGTGATGCAGAGGTCACAGATGCAATAACCAGCATTGAAAAAGGTCAAAGCCTTAGTGATAGCCAATTTAGAGCTAAGCTTACCAGCCAAGGCGTTACATTTGATGACTTTCGTCAACAAATTAGCGATCAAATAACCATCGAAAAACTTAAACAACGTGAGGTGGATGGACGTGTGGTCGTTAATGATGATGAGGTTACGCGAATTTTAAATAGTGCCAGTTATAAAAATCGGATTGATTATCGCTTAGCCGATATTGTAGTAAATATCCCAGAACAGGCTACCCTTGAAGTAACCTCACAAAAACAAGCTTTAGCCGACCAAATTTATACTCAGCTTAAACAAGGTGCGTCTTTTGACCAACTAGTTTTGAAATACTCCAATGGGCCAAACGTATTAAATGGCGGAGATTTAGGCTGGAAGAGTAACACCTCATTACCGCCAATAATTTTGAATCAAATTAGTAATTTGCCAGTTGGCGGAATTGCTCCGGTAGTAAAATTCCCAGGTGGTTTCTTTATTTTCAAAGTCAATGCCATCAAACAACACGGTACGCCACAAATCGTGCGTCAATATCATGTACGCCATATTTTAATCAAGGTTAATGAATTAACCAGTGATGATGAAGCCCATCAAAAAATTCAAAATATTTACAATCAATTAGCCAAAGATTCGTCTAATCCAGCGCTGGAAAGTAAAGAATTTACCGACTTAGCCAAACAATACTCGGATGACACCAGTAGTCTTAAAGGTGGCGATATTGGATGGGTTAATAAAGGTGATACGGTGCCGCAATTTGAGCAACAAATGATGAGTAATCCAGTTGGCAAAATTAGTCAACCATTTAAATCACCATTTGGTTGGCATATTTTAGAGGTGTTAGAAACTCGCGATAGCAATCTAGCTAATGATAGAGAAAAAGCCGAAATTCGCCAAGAACTACGTGAAACCAAAGCCCAAATCTTATATACCGAATGGATGCGCAATTTACGCGATATGGCATATGTAAAAATTAATGATGATTAATAAATGTTCATTTTATCAAGAAGTGAGTAAAATTTTCCTCACTTTAATCTTTAGTTAAATGGATAATTAATTTGCGCATTGATAATAAGCAACATTTTTTGTTGTTAGCTTTAATTGGGCTAACCAACGGTATGATTCCACTCTTGATTGGTTCAACGCTATTTATCTGGTTAAAAGAAAATGGCGTTAACTTACAGAATATCGGTCTATATAGTCTGGCTAATTTACCCTTTGCATTTTCTTTTGCCATTTCAGCCAGTCTAGAATATCTTTCTTACAAAAAATACTTTAGCTATAAAGTTGTACTTATTTTAAGCTTAATTTGCAGTGCACTGGCTATCTATGGCATCCCTGCAGTGATTAGTCAGCCACAAAAGCTATTTATACTGTGCTGTGCTTTAAGTATTTCTGCAACAATCGTCAGAGTGATTTTGCTAGCTTTACAAAAAATTCTGTTTAGTGAGCAAAAGCTTTTAGTCGTAATTAATATTTCAACGATTAGCTTTAAAGTTGGGCTTTTAGTTGGTGGCAGTTGTGCTTTATTCTTATCACAGTATTTTCCTTGGGGACAACTCTACCATTATTTTGCAATGCTGATCGTTGGCTTTAGCCTAATTATTTTGTGCTTTCCAAGCCAAAGTTTCAATCTTGGCAATAACATAGATATGCCACAATTATCATTTAAGCAGCGCTTAATTGCTCCATTTACAAATCTCTGGCAGATGCCCCAAATTGGCTTAATTTTATTGCTAATGTTTTTTTACCGTGCGCCAGATAATCTAATTACCCACTATTTTGATTTATTTTATTTACATTTTGGACTAAGTAAAACCAATGTGGCTTTTAGTTATAAGCTCTATGGCATGATCACCGCATCGCTGGGTGGAATTCTTTGCATAAAACTAATTAAACACCGTGACTATATTAGCAATCTCAATCTAGCACTCGGGCTGCACCTGCTTTCTTATGGCTTAGTCTATTGGTTTAGCCAAGTGCAAGCACCGCTATGGGCATTTTATTTATGCGTAACCAGCGAAGAATTTAGTCGCGGCATGACGATGATTATGTTTTGGTCATTTCAAACCCAAATTTGCAAACGCCAACATGTCCTAATTCAATTAGCCGTCTTAACCGCCATTGATAGTCTGAGCTATAGTTTACTCAGCACCTTAGGTGGTGGATTAATTCAACATTTAGGTTATGCTAACTTTATTTTAATTGTAATTAGTAGCTTTATTCCAGCCTTTATTCTACTTAAATATTTAAAAACCACGCCCTTAATTGATAAATTAGCCAGATAGAGCAGAGTTAAACTGTTAACTGTGTTATAATGTACGCTATTTTAAGCTGCATAAATTATGTGCAGAATTTTTTAGAGAAACTCAATGGCAAAAAACTTACGCAATATAGCAATCATCGCTCACGTTGATCATGGTAAAACAACCCTAGTTGACAAATTATTACATCAAGCAGGAACTTTTTCTGCACATCAACACATCGCCGAACGCGTGATGGACAGTAATGACATCGAAAAAGAACGCGGAATTACAATTTTCGCTAAAAATGCATCTTTAATCTATAAAGGCACTAAAATTAACATCGTTGATACACCAGGACATGCAGATTTCGGTGGTGAAGTTGAACGAGTTTTAGGTATGGTTGATGGGGTTTTATTACTAGTTGATGCGGTTGAAGGTCCAATGCCACAAACTCGCTTTGTAACTCGTAAGGCTTTAGCTTTAGGTTTAAAACCAATCGTCGTAATTAACAAAATTGACCGTGATGGAGCACGCCCTGAATGGGTAGTTGATCAAACTTTTGATTTATTCGATAAATTAGGTGCAACTGAAGAACAACTAGATTTCCCAGTTGTGTATGCATCGGCATTAAATGGTTTTGCTAGCTTAGATGCTAACGAACGCCCTGAAACAATGGAAGCGATGTTTGAAACTATTTTATCTCATGTAAGTGCTCCTGACGACGATGTCGATGGTTCATTACAATTACAAATCTCAGCCTTAGATTACAGTACTTTCGTCGGTCGAATTGGGATTGGACGAATTCGTCAAGGTAAAATTAAAGCTGGACAACAAGTAATTGTTGCAACAGGTGTTGATGGTGAACGTAAAACCGCTAAAATCAATCAAATCCAAATCTTTAGTGGACTAGATAAAGCCTTAGTTGATGAAGCCTCGGCAGGTGATATTGTCTTAATTAACGGAATTAGCGAATTAAGCATTGGGGTTACCATTTGTGATGTAATTAACCCGACTCCATTACCAATGTTAATCATTGATGAACCAACTTTAAGCATGAATTTACAAGTAAATACCTCGCCTTTAGCTGGAACCGAAGGTAAATTTGTAACTAGTCGCCAAATTCGTGATCGCTTAAATAAAGAGTTACTAACTAACGTCGCACTTAAAGTTGAAGACACCGATGAAGCCGATGTATTTTTATTATCTGGCCGTGGTGAGTTACATTTAACTATTTTAGTTGAAAACATGCGCCGTGAAGGCTTTGAATTAGCCGTGGCTAAACCTCACGTGGTAATGAAAATGATCGATGGAATTAAATGCGAGCCTTACGAAGCTTTAACCATTGATTTAGAAGATGAACATCAAGGCGCGGTAATGGAAGAACTTGGTCGCCGTAAAGGTGAACTTAGTGATATGGTCTCAGATGGTAAAGGACGCACACGTCTTGAATACCGTATTCCAGCACGTGGTTTAATTGGTTTCCAAGGTGAATTCTTAACCTTAACCCGTGGTTCTGGTTTAATGGCACATTTATTTGATGATTACGGTCCAGTTAAAGCTGATCTACCAGGTCGTCGTAACGGAGTATTAATTTCTCAAGAAGCTGGTGCAGCCGTTGCTTATGCCTTATGGAAACTGGAAGACCGTGGACGGATGTTTGTTAGCCCAGGTGAAAAACTTTATGCTGGAATGATTATTGGTGTGCATAGTCGTGATAATGACTTAAATGTTAATCCAATCAAAGGTAAACAATTAACTAACGTGCGTTCATCAGGAACAGATGAAGCGGTACGTTTGACGCCACCAATTGCCCTAACTCTTGAAAGTGCAATTGAGTTTATTGATGATGACGAATTGGTTGAAGTTACACCGAAAAGTGTACGGATGCGTAAACGTTATTTAGATGAAACTGAGCGTAAACGTGCAAGTAAAGCCTCAGGTAATTAATATTTAATCTTTGATGGAGAAAATCTATGATTTTACATTTAACCCAAGATAAATTAGACTGGCAAGAAATTAATCATCATGAAGAATTTACTCGCTTAGAAAGCGTTATGGCAGTCCATCAAGCCGAGGTTTTCTATTATAAAAATGATGAAATCACGGTGCGTTCAACAATTAAAATTATTGAGCACAGCGATCGCAGTAATAATTTTGAAGTTTTAACTAACAGTTATGCTCATGTGCATCCAGAATTAGTGCGCATGGAATTTGCTGATGGTAAAAAACTTGGTGAATTTGGAACTTTGGAAGAAGCTAAGTTTGCAGCGCAAACTCATTTCAACCACCATCATCATATTAAATATAGTCACCCACATTAATAAAAAAGAGCCGTAAGGCTCTTTTTTATTTTAACACTACTCTACTTTATCCAATTCAACTTACGTTGTGAGTAAAACAAGCCATAACATAAAATATACGCATAACCAAATACTGGTACCCAATACGAGTCAACAATATTCCCAATATCGGCAATATAGCCTTGGACTAACGGTAATAAAGCACCGCCTAAGATCATCATCACCAATAAAGATGAACCCTGTTCTTTATATTTGCCCAAATTCGCAATTCCCAAATCAAAGATGTTTGGCCACATTACTGAATTAAAGATACCAATCGACAAAATAGCCCACGCTGCAAACATCGTATTTGCCATCATCATCGCGACAATTAAATTCGCAATATTAACTAATGAGAATAAAACTAAATTCATCCGTGCACTTGATTTACAAGCTAACAGCAAAATAATTGCTAATGCTTGGAACGCCACATAATAAACTAATTTTAATTCAACATTACCAATTGAGTACACTAAGAACGCAGTTAAGGCAATACTAATTAACACCATTAAGACTAACTTTTTAACAGCTTTCGAATCACTTAAAGCCACAGAACCTAAGAAGCGCCCAATCATTGCACCACCCCAATAGAAGGCCAATAATTTACCTGCCACAGATTCCTGTAAATTAACCGTCAAAGGATCGCTTAAAAAAGACACCAAATTAGTTCCAATAGTAACTTCAGAACCAACGTAGAAGAAAATTGCCAACATCCCGAAAATTAGATTTAAGTGATTTAGCGCAAAGAGTTTACCACCCGAATCATGTACCGTAATATCGTCTTCTTTGATTTTTAAAAACTTCCAAATCATAAAAGCGAGTAAAACGAAGAATAAAGTTAGAAAAATATATGGATATTTTAAATTAGCTGGATTTTCTTTAACTTGCAATAGTTCATAAAACACCAGAACCCCAATTAATGGCGCAACGGCGGTAGCTAGAGAATTAAACCCACCTGCTAAATTTAAACGACTCGCACCAGTTTCAGGATTACCCGTGATTAAGACTAATGGATTAGCCGCAATTTGTAAAAAGGTAAACCCAAAACCAATCGTAAATAAGCCAGTTAGAAAAATCCCATAGCTTTTAAACGTTGCAGCAGGAATAAAAATTAAACATCCCAAAGCAGATAAACCCAACCCTAACAAAATCAGGCCTTTAAAACCTAAATTTTCAAAAAACTTAATTCCAAATTTAGCCGCAAAAACATAAACCAAAGAACCAATAAAGTACGCTGTAAAAAAAGCAAATGCAACTAAGTTAGCTTGAAAATGTGAAATTGAGAACAATCCTTTTAAAATCGGTGTCAATAGATCATTTAAACAAGTAACAAAGCCCCAACCAAAGAATAAGCAATATAGCACGATAAAGTTAATATTGCTGCTGTGTTTTTTCATAAAAAATCCCCTACTAAAAAGTAGAGGTATTTTATCATAGCGCAACGCTAAATGTAATACTGTTAGAGGTTTATTTATTTATTCCCCCGTAAACAATCCCTTTAGCGTATCAAAAAACGATTTACTTTTAGGGTTGTGTGAATCACTTCCTCCACTATCATCTGCAAACTGACGCAGTACATTCTTTTGAGACTCGGTAAGTTTAACTGGAGTTTCTACGAATATATGGCAATACAAGTCACCGTTAGTTATACCACGGAGCGCCTTAATGCCTTTTTCACGAACACGAAGAATCTGATTAGTTTGTGTGCCCTCTGGTACCTTTAAGCTAACCTTTTTACCATCAATCGTCGGTACCGAAACTTCACCACCTAATGCTGCAGTTATAAAATTAATTGGCACTTCACAATGTAAGTCTTTACCTTTACGGGTAAAAACTTTATGTTGCTTAACCGCAACATGAACAAATAAATCACCATTTGGACCATTATTTAATCCAGCTTCACCCTCACCAGTTAAACGCAAGGTGCTGCCATTATCAATTCCAGCTGGAATAGTAACTTTAACTTTGCGATTTTCACGTACCAAGCCATTACCACGACAAACGTTACAAGGATTTTTAACAGTTTTACCACGACCATGACAATCTGGACAAGGTTGCTGAACCGAGAAGAATCCTTGTGCATAGCGCACTTGTCCAGCACCATTACAGGTGGTACAAGTTGTGACATCTTGCGGATTTTTAGCGCCTTTACCATTACAACTTGAACATTTTTCAGTACGTGGAAATTTAACTTCTTTTTCACAACCAAAGGCTGATTCTTCCAAACTAATTTCTACCGTACACTCCAAATCTCCGCCGCGCATTGGCGCATCATGACGTTGTTGTCCACCACGACGCCCACCGCCACCAAAAATATCACCAAAGGCATCAAAAATATCTTCAAATCCACCGCCACCGCTAAAGCCACCACCTTGTCCACCACTAGCAGAATTACCACCAACTCCAGCATGACCAAATTGATCATACATTTGTTTTTTTTGTGGATCGGAGAGTACCGCATAAGCTTCTTGTAATTCTTTAAATTTTTCTTCAGATTTCTTTTTTTCGGCATCAGGCAAAGTTGAAACTCGATCTGGGTGAAACTTCATTGCTAACTTACGGTAAGCTTTTTTAATTTCATCATCGGCAGCACCTTTAGCTACACCTAATATTTCATAAAAATCACGTTTTGACATAGTTTGTAAACCTTAACATTAATATTAAATAAATAAAACCTATTGAATTGAATCAATTAAAACACGAGCCGATTAGATCAATGTCAAATCATTAATCTCCACTCGCACGATTTAAATACCAACTTGGAATTTTTAGACGTATTATAAACCAGATGTGGGGTCAAATAGATAAACTTCAAGAGCTTAAAGCCGAATTCCTTCATGAGCCAACAACCATTTTTTAATTCCAAGATTAAAAAATATATGCCCAGAATTAAATCCACCCAGCTGATGATTTGCCGCAATAATTCGATGACATGGAATTATGATTGGAAATGGATTTTTACCACAGGCGCCACCAACCGCCCGTGGTGCCGATGAGATTTGCTCCGCAACTTCGCCATAGGTTAAGGTCTCACCTGAAGGAATTTGGCACATAATCTGCCAAACTTTTTGTTGATGCTCACTGCCTTTAATCAATAATGGCAAATCAAATTTAAAGCGTGGATTAGCTCGATAGGCATCCAACTGAGCAATAATCTCACGACTTAGCTGATTATTCACATCATCCGCTTGGCTTACTCTAATCTCCTGATCTAAAACACAAAATTCAGCAGCAAGTAATTGCTCATGATTGTATTTAACGTTTAGAGCAAATGTATCAAAGCGATAAGTCAATAAATTAATTTTATCCATCGACTACTTCCTAATTAGTTAGTGCAAAAACTTTTCAACAGTTTATAATCAGCATTTTTAACGGGATGAGTCAAGTTTTTAAACATCACACAATACTTGCGCCCATTGCCACAAGAATTATCATCCAGCATAATTCCATCGACATAACAACCATCAGCGCTAGCAACTTGTAAAATTTTACTGGCACTTAAATTCGCATATTTTTGCTTCAATTGTTGCTTTGTTAATTTAGCTTGCTCATAAATTTGCCCGTTTGAATATTTATAATTAACCAACACGTCAGCACCTAAATAGGGATTATTTTGTGGCATACTCAGAATAATTTCATTGCCACTTTCCACAACACTAGTTAATTGCAAGCAACTACCAAATACTTTACTGGTGCTACTGGTGCTTTCAGTGATACTCAACATTTGATACTGAATTCCACATTGATTGCCACCTTGATTAAAGCCAAATAACACAATTTGTTGATTGCCCAATTCAAAAGCTTTAACCAATTCAATTTCTGAGACTGCCTGAACCTGTAACGGTTGACCATTTAGCATCAAACGGCGGCCAGCAATATTTCCAAGATTAATTGATTCGCTCTGTAAAATTCCTTGATCGGTGTAAATTCCAGCCCGCAACATTGCAGTTAAACTAATATCTGGTGCTGACTCAGGTTTTAATGCAGTTGGAGCTGACGCAGACTGCTTAACCACATCACCATATTCACTTACCAGGTTAACTGTGCTGGATTTATTTTTGCTTGAATAAATCAGCCAAGCAGCCAAGCCAATTAGCAGCAAAATAAAACCGACTAAACCTATTTTTTTACTCATCTAAATTCCAATAATACTCTATTTGTAAAAAAACCCTCACTGATCGACAGTGAGGTTAAACTTTACTTAGCTGTCGTAGGCTGAGCAGAATTTTGTTGCTGCATTCTTTTCATCATCTTTTCCATCTTTGGAAAACAAGTTGGATGGCTTTCAAATGCTTGACGATTTTGAATCATCAGTTTGCCCATCGTGCAAGCGTCATTTTTATGATACGCCACATCGATAGCTTGATGATTGAGCTTCATTTGCTGACGAATCTGTTGACATTGCATAGCGCTTTCACTCGCCATTTGTGGTGCAGCCAACGCGCTCAAACTAATAGAAAACCCTAATACTAATAAACTAACTTTTTTCATAATTGTTACCTAATAAAATTAACTTGTAAAACATTCATGATGGTGTAACTCAAGATCTTTTTGCTTAATTACTAGCGCGCCAAGGCTATTTTGATTACGAGCAAGATATGCGTGGTTAATGGCTTGACTTAAATTTTTATCTAAACTTTGCAACTGTTGACAATTTGGGCTCTGCGTCATAACAGGGTCATACGGAACAACCGCACCAGCTAACATGCTCCAACTAAGCCCTAAAACAATCAGGATGAATTTTTTCATAATTTTCCTTTTCTAGCTGTATAGCGTTAATTTTAACTGTGCTATTTTAGCATACCCATTGACAATTAACAAATAAAAGGTAACTCACATTTAAATTCAAGAATTTCTAATCTTTGGCGATCTTTAATTTCTCCAATGGCAACCAACCACGTTGCTCACCATCACAGCACCACGCCCAACCGTTTAATTCACGCTCAATGCTTACTTGTTGCTCGGGCAGAACATTTAACTCAACTGCAGAATAATCTTCAAGAATAATTCCACGTTCAACTGTAAGCACTGAGATTATTTGCTGTGGTACCCAACCAGATACATTAGACTGAATATTAGTACAAAAAACCCAGCCAATCCATTCGCTATCCTCTCGTCCAGTGATGACTACATCGCCAGCATTCACAATTATCGGATTTGGGTACTGACTAATATGCTGTTCTACAACAACTGCAGATCTAAATAAAAATGCTGTTATCAAATTAACATATTGTTCTGGAGTTTCCCACATTGGGACGTGTGCTCCAGCCATAATCTTCAACTTAACATTATCTAATTTATTTACTATTTCCTGAGAATCTTGGCGTGGTGCTAATTTATCAAACTCACCAGCAATGACCAATGTTTCAGCCTTAATTTTTGCAATATAATCTATTGAATTAAATTCGCTAATTGCATAAATCTGTTGCTTATAACTATCTAGCGATTGCTTGCTCTTAGTTGTAGCTATTGCATTAATCAAGGCTTGTACATTAGCGCCATTTCCAATAAAATCATCGCTATAAATAAATGGTAAAATAGCTGTAGCACGAATTTCAGGACTCGCATTTAATTCGGCTAATAGATACTCGTGTTGACAAAACATTATGCTCGATGCTCTAAACTTGATAAACGAATGACTAATAATTAACTTCTCAACGCGTTCAGGATAATAGCACGCCAAATATTGCGCTATAGCACCACCCATTGAGTGCCCTAAAATGGATACTTTATCAAGGTTGAGCTTATCAAACAGCGCAACTATATCTGCGGACATATCAGCAATCGTATAATTACACTCAGGCGTGTCAGATTTGCCCACACCACGATTGTCTGGCAGAATAAGCTGAAAGGATTTACTTAATTCAGATTTTATTAATGACCAATGATGATTATCACACGTAATCCCAGCAATTAGCACTAATGGTTTACCAATACCAAGCACATCATAATGTAATTTCAAATTTTTATTATAAAAATAACTCATTTTTTAATCCATCTAAAAATTTAAGTTAATTTTTCGGCACCTTCAACCTATTTCCCGCGCATGAACATGCCATCTAAATCACGCATCGTTAACTTAAACCAAGTTGGACGCCCGTGATTACAATAATTTGAACGTTCAGTTTGTTCCATTTCACGCAATAATGCATTCATTTCTGCCAACGATAATTGATGATTGGCACGCACAGCACAATGGCAGGCCATCGTTGATAAAATCTCTTCTTGATGCTCTAAAATTACACTTGAACCGCCAAAGTTAACTAAATCCTGTAACACCTCACGCACCAATTGTTCGGTTTTGCCATCGTCCAATAGCAAAGGAATAGCCCGAATCGCCAATTGTTCTTCGCCAATAATATCAATTTCAAAACCTAGCAACGATAATTCAGCATGGTGCTGGCTCAAACTTTCCAACATCCGCGGTGTTACCTGCAATGCTAACGGCATCAATAATTGTTGCGCCGCAATTGCATTTGTACCGAGTTGTAACTTCAAGCGCTCCAAAATTATGCGTTCGTGTGCCGCATGCATATCAACCACGATCATTCCATCTTTATTTTGCGCTAAGATGTAAACCCCCTGCAATTGTGCTAAGGCATACCCTAACGGCGGCAAAGTAAGGTTATTCTCAGCTAAGTTAGTTTCTTCATCGGTAAATAAATCATTATTCGTAATTTGGCGATTAATTGGAAACGAGCTGCCTAACCACTCACGCACTAGGTTCGGATTTTGGCTAAATTCCGCATTATTAGTATAAGTTCCTTGGGTGGCAAAACCAGTGCTACGAGTCATATTTTCAGCGCTGGAATTTGCACCAGCATAATTTTGATATTTGGGAAAATCTTCTGCCGCCAACGTTGAATAATTTGAAATATCACGCATTGAGGATTCAAGCGAGCTAGCGTCAAGACTTGATTGATTCAGACTTACCGCCAAAGTTTTTTTTAATGAGCGGCTAATGAAACTATGAATGGAACCCGAATCTTTAAAGCGCACTTCACTTTTACTAGGATGTACATTAACATCAACATCGGCTGCGGCAAGCGTCAAGAATAAAGCATAATTCGGCGCATGTTCATGATGTAACACACCGCTAAAACCTTGTTTAATTGCATTTTGCACAACTTTATCACGTACGAAACGCCCATTCACATAGAATAATTGCACATTTTTATTTTGTTCCAGATATGCTGGATGATAAACATAACCAGATAAAGTTAATTCTTCACCACCAACTTCTGCCACACAAAAAGCACGCGTTGCATAACTATTACCGAAGAGATCTGCAACCCGCTGCATTAAATCGCTAGCTGGTAGATTATAAATTTCTTTAGTATTATGGCTAAGACGAAAACCTATTTCAGGATGTGACACGGCAAGACGCTCAAAGGCTGTTTTACAATGTGAATATTCGGTAGTTTCACTTTTGAGGAATTTTTTACGTGCTGGAATATTATGATAAAGATCTTTAGCTTCAACCACACTACCAAAATTTAAGCTGGCGGGTTTAACTTCTTGCACCTCACCAAAAATATTACTAATTTGATAGCCAACCGAATTATCCGCCAAACGACTAGCCAAATTAAACCAAGAGACCGAAGCAATTGATGCCAAACCTTCGCCACGAAACCCAAGCGTATGAATAGCATACAGGTCATCTTCACTAATTAATTTACTGGTTGCATGACGTTCAATTGCAAGTGGTAAATCTTCCGCCGCAATTCCACTACCATTATCCGTCACCCGAATTAATTTGATGCCACCTTCCAATAACTCAACATTAATTTGGCTCGCCTCAGCGTCAATGCTATTTTCTAAAACTTCTTTAAGTGCTGAAGCTGGTCTTTCAACGACCTCTCCGGCACAAATTCGATTAACTAAATTATCATTAAGTTTATGTATTCTTGCATGCATAATTACTTACTCGATTTAAATTTCGTATCCCAAATCATTTTTAAGGCTGGCAACACTGACACCACCATTACGGCTAAGATAATCAATGACATATGTTCTTTAATTACAGGGATATTACCAAATAAATAACCACCGACCAAGAAAATAACCACCCACAAAAATGAAGCCACTAAACTATAACTGACGAATTTGCGGTAAGTCATTTGCCCAACTCCGGCTACAAATGGAGCGAAAGTCCGTACTAATGGAATAAAGCGCGCAATAATAATCGCTTTACTGCCATGGCGTTCATAAAACTCATGTGTTTTATCTAAAATATCTTTGCGGAAAATCTTTGATTTCGGATTTGAAAATAATTTTTGCCCAATAAATTTACCTAAGAAGAAATTCGCATTATCGCCCATAAATGCCGCAACCACTAAAATCACCGCCAATACACCAATGTCTAGTTGTCCAGTTCCTGCAAATGCGCCGGCTACAAACAATAACGAGTCACCTGGTAAAAATGGCGTGATGACTAAGCCAGTTTCGCAAAAAATAACTAAAAAGAATAAAATATAGAAATATTCATGATAATTAGTCAGCACTACGCCAATATATTTATCTAAATGTAAAATAATATTAATTAAGTCCATCATTCTAACTCTCTCCTTATAGATTAAAATAAAGGGCGTTAAAAACGCCCTTAAAACTAAGTTTAGCTAATTACCAAGCTTAAACTACGGCTTCATCCTTACGTTTAGCTGGTTTTAATAAATTCTCACGCGACACGCCTAACCACATTACAATTGGTGAGGCAACTAACACCGAAGAATAAATCCCAAATAAGATCCCGATGGTCAACGCTAAAGCAAAATAATGCAAACTTGGACCACCAAAAAACAACATTGACAACACCATCATTTCGGTACAACCATGCGTAATTATGGTACGACTCATGGTTGCAGTAATCGCATTATTAATAATTTGCGGAACTGTGCCACCACGAATCGTACGGAAATTTTCTCGAATCCGATCAAATACTACCACCGATTCATTAACGGAGTAACCAAGTACCGCCAAAATAGCAGCTAAAACCGTTAGTGAAAACTCCCATTGGAAAGCAGCAAAACAGCCTAAAATGATCACCACATCATGCATATTAGCAACAATTGCCGAGACCGCAAAGCGCCATTCAAAGCGCAAAGCTAGGTAGAGCATAATTCCTATACACACAAAAGCAATTGCCATTAAACCATTGTTGATCAAATCACGCCCAACTTGAGGCCCAATATATTCAACGCTTTTCAATTGCACATCTGGTGCATCTATTTTTAAATGTTCAAATACGTTGTTGGACACAGTTGAACTATTGGTTCCAGTTTTATTCGGCAAGCGCAGCATAATGTTTTTGCTACTACCATAAACTTGCACCGTTGCTTGATCCATGCCCATTTTATCAAGATCGCTACGAATTTGATCAATATTAGCCGCTGAACTATACTGGACTTCCATCAAAGTTCCACCAGTAAATTCAACCGATAAATTCAATCCACGACTAAACAAGAAAAATATTGCTAACAGAAACGTAATTAGCGAAATACTCGTAGTTAATCTCCCATAACTCATAAATGGGATGTCTTTTTTTATCTTAAAAAATTCCATGCTATTATCCTCTTTGTCTGCTTAAATATGCAGTTTTTTCACGCGTTTATTCGCATATAAAAGCCCAGCAATACCACGCGATACAACGACCGCACTGAACATTGAAGTCAAAATACCTAAACAATGCACTACCGCAAAGCCTTTGACAGGACCAGAACCAAATGCCAACAAGGCTAAACCAGCAATCAAAGTAGTAATGTTTGAATCCAAAATCGTTGCCCAAGCGTGTGCATAACCCGATTCAATTGCGGCATGTGGTTTTTGACCATTACGTAATTCTTCACGAATCCGCTCATTAATCAACACATTCGAATCAATCGCCATCCCCAGTGCCAGCGCAATCGCGGCAATCCCAGGTAAAGTTAAAGTAGCTTGTAACATTGATAACAATGCCACCAAAAGCAACAAGTTAACTCCTAATGACACCACGGATACCACACCAAAAGCTAAATAATAAACACACATGAACACAGCAATGGCAAGGAAACCCCATAACACCGAATGGAATCCTTTGGTAATATTTTCTTGACCCAATGATGGACCAACCGTGCGTTCTTCAATAATATTCATTGGCGCAGCTAATGAACCTGAGCGCAATAATAACGACACATCATTGGCATCTTGAACACTCATGGCGCCAGAAATTTGAACTTGACCACCACCAATTGCTCCACGGATAACTGGTGCTGTTACAACTTGACTCTTACCATGATCAACTAAAATCATTGCCATACGTTTACCGACATTATCGGTAGTTACTTGTTTAAAGATCGCTGAACCAGTACTATCCAAACTAATATTTACCGCTGGCGAACCATTTTCATCAAACCCAGCTTGCGCATCGTTAATATTATCACCAGTTAGTTCAACATCATTCTTAATCAAAATCTTACTTGTAGAACCATCACTATGTACTTCATCCAGTAATTGATCCCCTGTTGGAATATTACCATTCAAGGCTTGGTTTTGTGCATCCCGATCTTCATCAACCATTCGCACTTCCAAAGTTGCCGTACGACCCAAAATATCTTTGGCGCGGGCAGTATCTTGCACACCAGGCAGCTCAACCACAATGCGATCGGCACCCTGTTGTTGAATAATTGGCTCAGCAACACCAAGCTCATTAACTCGATTATGTAAAGTCATGATATTTTGCTTAACTGCAGCTTCTTTAATCGTTTGCATTTCGGTCGCAGATACCACGATTCTAACATTCGAATCACCATCACGAACCGCTTGTAATTTAGGAAAATCCTTAGTTAGCTGATCAATTACTAAATTAGCCGTAGCTGGATCACGTAATTGAATCAAAACTGAACCATTATCAACGCTAACTGCGCCATAACGAATCTGGTTATTGCGTAAATCGCGGCGCACATCGCCAACATATTTATTCAGCGTTTTTTTGACTGCTGCATCCATGTCAACTTCAAGCAAGAAATGTACACCACCTCGCAAATCTAAGCCAAGAAACATTGGATTGGCATTAATTGAACTCATCCAATCAGGAGAAGCTGAAATTAAATTCAACGCGACAATGTAATTATCACCTAAAGTTTGTTGAATTGCATCACGCGCTTTTAATTGAGTATCCGTATTGGCAAATTTAAACTTCAAGGTTTTGCCATCAAATACTTCACCAGTTGGCTCAATACCATCGGCTTTTAAACCTGAACTAACTTGGCTAATCGTATCTGGACCAACCACAATCGACGAACGACCACCAGAAATCTGTACAGCAGGAACTTCACCATAAAAATTTGGAAGGGTGTATAAAAAACCAACTATCACCGCACAAATCACAATGAAATATTTCCACATTGGAAATTTAATCATTTACTTACCACCTAAAAAATAATGAAATCAATTTATTCATTAACCAAAAATCGGCTTAATTAATAAATCAATCTCAGTAAAAAATAATTGGTCAGGAATAATCCTAACCAATTCACATCGAACTTAACTATGCTTTCTTAGCTACAGCTGTCGTATCAACTTTTCCAGAAATCGCACTACGTTGGAATTTCATAACCACGCCTGATGCAACTTCTAAATCAATAAAACCATCTTCAAGCTTAACAATCGTGCCAACCAAACCGCCTGTAGTTAAAACTTTGGTGCCTTTTTCTAGAGCAGCTAACATTTGATTATGTAGTTTCATTTTCTTTTGTTGTGGACGAATTAATAATAACCAGAACAAAACAAAGATAACAACCATTGGTAAAAAAGACATAATGCTGCTACTTGAAACGCCAGCTACGCTTGTGCCATCGGCAAATGCACTAGGAATTAATGACATAGATAACCTCAAAAAATTAAAATTAATGATAATAAACATGTATTATAATATAAATTAACGCCTAAGCTCTGACTTTATTCATGCCAAACTTAAGTAAAACTCAGCTCTTTATACAACAAGCGAGGTCTAATTCACCTCGCTTGCCGAATAAATTTAGAGATTAATATGCCTAATCATGATTATGTTTCTTCTCCCATTTATCGACAAAAATTGCCGACATGGTATTGGCAAAGGCATTAGTTGCACTACGTCCCATATCCATGAAGCTGTCAATTGGTAACAAAATCAAAACACCACTCTCAGGGTAACCAAAGGCAGTTAACGTGGCAGCAACCACAACTAAAGATACACGAGGAATTCCCGCAATACCCTTTGAAGTTAGCATTAACATGAATAGCATTGTAATTTCCGTTGCCAAGCTAATATGATAACCATAGAGCTGAATAATAAAAATCGTTGCAAAAGTACAATTTAACATTGAAGCTTCAAGATTAAAAGAGTATCCCATTGGAATCACAAATCCGCTGACTTTTTTTGAAACACCAAAGCGATCTAAATTACTTAGAATTCCAGGTAGTGCAACTTCTGATGAAGAAGCCGCAAAAGCCGTGCCATACAATGGAACCAACGGGCGTAAAATTGCAAATAAGCGCTTGCCGATAACTAACAAACCAATCCCGATTAAAACCATCCAAATAATAGCTAAACCTAAATAAAATTCTAACGCATAGACAAGATATAATGATAATACACTAACCCCACTCCCCATTACCAACTTAGTAATTGCAGCAAAAACGGCAAATGGAGCTAGGTACATGATGTAGCCGATAATCTTAAACATTAATTTTGACATCATATCAAAAAATTCAAAGACAGGTGCAACCGCCTCACCAATTGAGACTCCTGCGACACCAATAAACAAAGCCAACACAATCACTTGTAAAATATGATTTTCAACAAAACCCTGCATTGCTGAAGCTGGAATTACTGACTCCATGAATGATTTCAAAGTTACACCACAGGTAGTGCACACACTATTCGCAGATTGAGCAATGTCAGCAGTTGAAGAATTAAGCAACACTTCATGTAATGCTTTACCTGGCTGAAACCACTCAACTAATAACATTCCTAAAGATAATGAAGCAAAACCACCAATCACAAAAATAGTCATCGATTTAAGAAACATCCGCCCCAACGCCTTAGCGTCCCCCATTTTGGCAATCCCTGTTACCAAGGTCGTAAACACTAGTGGTGCAATAATCATCTTAATTAAACGTAAAAAAGCGACTGAGACTAAATCAAGATTAGCGGCAATTGATTTTATTCTATTTGGATCGGTAATACCAACATGAGCAAAATGACCAACAATAACAGCTAGAACCAAAGAAATAAAAATATACGTCCCAAGCCGTGATTTTTGTACTTTTTCAACCATTGCAACCCTTTCAAAATGTGTTTTTAAATTATCTGATATAATGAGTCTATTATTGTAAACGGTTTAATCATTCTAAAAGAGGTTTTCATGGCTGCAACGCACAATCAAGAGCCAACTCAGCTATTCTGGTTCAGGCGAGACTTACGCCTTAATGACAATCATGGATTATTTTCCGCTCTTAACAATGGCAAGGTAATTGCTTGTTTTGTTTGGGATCGTGACTTACTAAATACACTTCAATTAGATAATCCACGCGTTAATTTTATTCATCAATCAATTTGTGAAATAAAACAACAATTACAATTAATTGGTTCAGATTTAATCGTCCTATATGGCAATACTCAAGAACAACTTTTGAAATTACTCACTACTTACAAAATTAAAACCCTGCATTGGAATGAAGATTATGAGCCTTGGGCAATTATCCGCGATCAGCAAATTCAAAAAGACTTCATGGATTATGAAATACATTGTAAAATGTATAAAGATCAAACTATTTTTGCCAAACGCGAAATTCTAACCCAACAATCTAAACCCTATAGCGTTTATAGCGCATATAAAAATACTTGGCTAAAGAAATTAGCTCATGAAGGTTGCCAAAGCTATTTAAGCGAGAATTTATTAACTAATTTTCATCAATTACAGCCACAAAAGGACGATTTTACTCCATTGCAACATGGATTTGAACAATTACCAGCATTAACTGGCGGAGCAACTCAAGCCCAACAACGTTTACTTAATTTCACCTCAAAATTAGCTACTTATAATTTAAATCGCGACTATCCATTTCAAGATTTAACCTCATATATTGGTGTAGATTTACGCTTTGGCACACTTTCAATTCGCCAAGCCGTACAATTAGCTACTTCACAAAATAATGATGGCAGTCTAACCTGGCTAAGCGAATTAATTTGGCGTGATTTTTTTAGTCAAGTTCTGTTTAATTTCCCTTATGTTGTGACCCAAGCATTTCGCATAGAATATAATAATTTGGCTTATACCAATAATCCAGTTTGGTTTACGGCATGGTGCAATGGTCAAACAGGCTTCCCTATCGTTGACGCTGGCATGCGCCAACTCAATCAAACAGGCTTTATGCATAATCGAGTGCGAATGATTTGCGCTTCATTTTTATGTAAAGACTTACTAATTGATTGGCGTTGGGGCGAGACATATTTTGCAAAAAAACTCCTCGATTATGACTTAGCATCAAATAATGGCAATTGGCAATGGTGTGCTTCAACAGGCTGTGATGCTCAACCCTATTTTCGAATTTTCAATCCATATTTACAATCCCAAAAATTTGATCCAGATGGTGAGTATATTCGTAAATTCATTCCAGAACTTAGTCATCTAGACAATAAAACTATCCATTGCCCAAGCAATGCAGATTTATTTTCTACTACAAATTACCCAACTCCAATAGTAAATCACCCAACACAAGTAAAATTAGCTAAAATAATGTTCGCAACCATCAAAAAGGATTAATCAATGAGTTTAAGCAGTGCGCAATTAATTACAATTGCCGAAACCTATGGCAGCCCAGTCTATATTTATGACGCGGCTACTATTGAACAACAATACCGTAAACTAACCAGTGCGTTTGAAAATTGTAATGCAAAATTTTTCTATGCCTGTAAAGCACTTAGTAATATTAATATTCTACAATTGATCCATAGTTTAGGCAGTAATTTAGATTGCGTCAGCATTAACGAGGTTCAATTAGGACTAAAAGCAGGCTTTACGCCACAGCAAATTATTTTCACCCCAAACTGCGTGGACTTTAGCGAAATTGAAGCCGCAAAAGAACTTGGTGTACATATCAACATTGATAATATGTCGATTTTAGAGCAATTTGGCAATAAATTTGGTGCGAGTTATCCTGTGTGTATCCGAATTAACCCGCACATCATGGCTGGTGGTAATATGAAAATATCCACAGGACATATTGACAGCAAATTTGGGATTAGTATTCATCAACTACGTCATATTCAACGAGTTGTAAAAAGCACAGGCTTAATTGTGCATGGACTACATATGCATACTGGCAGTGAAATTAAAGACATTGAAGTGTTTATTCGCAGCTTAGATATTTTGTTAGATATCGCACACGACTTTCCAAATTTAATTTTCCTCGATTTAGGCAGCGGCTTTAAAGTTCCCTACCAAGATGGCGATTACTCAACTGATTTAATCACACTGGCTACTCGAATTAAAGAAACCTTTGCAGCTTTTGAAGCTGAATATCAACGAACTTTTGAAATTTGGTTTGAACCGGGTAAATTTTTAGTTAGCGACTCAGGTACATTGATCGTTAAAGCCAACGTAGTTAAACAAACTACTGCGACTACTTTTGTCGGTGTTAATAGTGGATTTAACCACCTAATCCGCCCGATGTTTTATGACGCTTACCATAAAATCAGCAATTTATCCGCACCCGATGGAGCTGAACGGATTTACACCGTGGTTGGTCATCTCTGTGAAACCGATACCTTTGCGTGGGATCGCAAAATCAATGAAGTTCACGAAGGTGACTATCTCGCATTCCATAACGCTGGAGCCTATGGTTTTGAAATGAGCAGCAGCTTTAATTCGCGTTGCCGCCCTGCCGAAGTGCTAGTTTACCAAGATAAAAATTACTTAATTCGCGAACGCGAAGAATTTAAAGACTTACTCCATAAGCAAGTTGAATGCAATTTATTTAACTAACTCACAAAAAATATAACAAAGGCTAATTTATTTTACAGGATAAATTAGCGCTAAAAATACTTTCATAAGGATAACTCGATGAAAAAACTTATTCTAGCCTTAAGTTTCTGCTGCAGCATAGCATTAGCTGAAAACACAGCATCAGCACCAATTAATAAAAGCACTCAAAATAGCAGCAATGATCAGCCAAAACTAATTATGGTTAAAGGCGTAACATCAAATCAAACTAATTCCGCCCCACAAAAGCAAGCAAGCAAAGCAAAAAATAGCCACGCCAAAAAAAACGGCTCGCACAAACCAACTAAAGCTCGCAAATCAACTAAGAATACAAAGCACACAAAAACCACCGCAAAAAAAACCGCTCATACCTCACATACCAAAAAACCAACTCAAGCCCCAAAATATAGCAGCAAGTAAGCGACCAAAAGCCAACTATTACCTAGTTGGCTTTTCATTAATTTACAGCAAATCAAACCTCTCTATTTTATAGCTAATGATGATTATAATTGTGCAATAAATTCCAATTGTAATGCGGCACTATCTAATTGTGCAAACTTCTCAAAAAGACTTACAGCATCACCGAAAACTAACCTATTTTCTTGCAAATACCATTTAACGTGCTTGCGTGCAAATCTAACTCCAGCGATGCCTGCATAATGTTGTTGAATCAATTCCAAATGTTGCAACATATATTGATGAATAAATTTCTTATCGTATTCCTGGTAACTCCCAGTGCCTAAATAATCACGTATTTGCTGAAATAACCATGGTTTACCAAGTGCACCACGCCCAATATATAAACCATCGCACCCTGTTATATGTAAAACCTCACAAGCTTTTTCAGGGGTTGTTATATCGCCATTGGCAAAAACTTTAATTTTAACCAACTGCTTAACTTGAGCAATCAAATCATATTCGGCATGGCCATTATAAAAATCACTCCGCGTACGCCCATGAATGGCTAAAGCCTGAATACCACAATCTTCTGCTAATTGCGCAATTCGTAAAATATTTTTTGTTTGATGATCCCAACCTAATCTAGTCTTAAGATAAACTGGTATTCCAACTGAGTTTACCGCCGCAGTTAATATCTCAGCAACTAATTTTTCATTCTGTAACAACGCTGAACCCGCCAAGACATTACATACTTTTTTTGCAGGACACCCCATATTAATTTCAATTGCATCTGCGTGTAACGCCTGACTAGCGCTTGCGGCATCACGAATTACATCAGCACTAGCTCCTGCAATTTGAATAATCTTCGGTTGTTCAATAAAATGACTTTTTAAACGCGGTTGGGTTTTTTTGGATTGCCACAAACTAATTTGACTGGTAACCATCTCTGAGATACCGTAATCTGCACCGCATTGAATTGCTATATCGCGAAATGGTGCATCCGTAACGCCAGCCATTGGCGAAATTACTAATTTAGTTTCAATTGTTGAGATAGTTTAGTCCTGACTGATTAATTAAAACTAGAAATTCACCATTAGTTTGATAAATATTCGCGCTATTCAAATACCGCAGCTCTTTGTTGGCACGCTTGTTGAAGCGCTAGATAGTACTTATCCTGTTTAGGATTTAGCATAGACTTAAACATATGACAATACTTAATTCCATAAGAACAACTACGATTTAATATAAAAGAATTGCTCATTGGGTTCATACAACCGTCTTTATGCGCAATTTGATAGATATCCATGGCACTTAATTTAGCAAACTTACTCTGATAATAACTTTCAGATTTAACATCCAATATTTTAGCAACATTACCAATACCACAATATTGGTAAACCTGATAATCATCTCTTTCAGTATATTTTCTTGCATCCGCAAAACGCAGAAGAATACAAGATTTTTTGCTATTTAATCCAACGCCAATTAATTGCTCATAATTACCTACCTCATGCATCACGCGATGACCATCTGCACTAAGGTCTAAAATAGTATAAACATAATCACGCCCAACTATCTCAGCAGCAAAAACTAAAATAACATGCTGACCACTGAGTTGAAAGGCATAGTCAACTATGGACGTATGAACTTGCATTATTGGGGTTTGATTTAGAAATAGCATAAATTGCATGGAAGAAACATCGTAAATCGCATGTAACTCACCAAGCACACTATATAATGTATCACTAAGTAAATTTATTGGCTTAACTGAAGTTGTCGTACTTTCAAATAAAGACTTATCTACCACCGCAACATCATGTGTTGCAGCATTAAGATTTAATTGCTCTTGAAGTAAATCACCACTTGAAATAGCACTAGCTCCAGATTCTAAACTATTCGTTACCTTTAAGTCATTGTTAACTAAATTATGCGGACGATTTAAATAGCGCTGACTAATCACACCAAGCACGATCAGCCAAACCACGACTAGCAACACCGTTAGCCACGGTGTCCTCTGCCAGATTTGTTTAAAAAATTTGCTCATGGAGTTGGTTCAATTTCTTTTCAAATATACATAAATTAATGCAGGAGATATTTTAGCTTAATTCCTAATTAAATTTAACATTACTCAATAGAAAAGAGCTTAAATCGATAATCTATTTTTCATTTTCACCAATTAACGTTGCTTTATACTACACCAGTTAATTAATCTATTGCCTTAACTTGAGCGTCAACACAAAATAAGTATTATTTCTTACGAAAGACAAACTCAACTGCGACTACCTTACGACTGAGCTTATATTCTTTCAATTCAATAGCAATATCAGCTTTTGCATTAATTTCATTAAGCGCAATATTTAATACTTTACGCTTGAAATTACTATAAATTTCGTATGTTCCATTCTCGATTCCAAGTAGCTCTTTAATTGCATCTAATGTAAATTTAATGCTCTGTGTATTTTTATCAAAATTAGTAATAATAATATCGTAAATTAAATTTGAGTAACTCGAGGTAAAACTTGCCGAATATTTCCAGCGCCCACCAATATACTGTTGCTTCATATATAATATAAATGGAATTAAACGATAACTTAATTCAATTGTAACTAGCTTGGTGCTTCGATTATAGGCATAGGCAGAAATAAACGTTGTCGCTTCAATATCTTCAATTTCACCAGCTTCATCCAAACGCTGCGTAATCAAAGTACGGTTACAATAATCTTCTAAAAGATCTAATAATTCACTTTTGCTCATTTTAGGAATAAATCTAGTCAGCACGGCAAGATTGCTCTGGATAACTTTATTTTGCTTATTGATAAAATTAGCATTATCTGAACCCTTGACATGCGTCATCATAAATGCCATTAGCGTAATATGTGCCGCAGAGGGCAAATATTTATAGCGTGAGGTCGTTACACCATCGGGATGGGTTACAATTCGAATTGCTGCAATCATATACCTAACCTTATTAAATCAAATTTGCTATAAAGACATACAATAACTAAATACGCTAAAATTCCTACCAACTAAAGTACTACTTATTGTATAATTTAGGCATCTGATACTTATTGAACTAGATTGGTACTACTTCACTCAAAGATTAAACCAACCCTTTAACGAGCAAGTATTATATCACAAACTCAAGAAACCAGATAACCAACACATAACACACTGAATAAAAATAATATTTAAACCACAGCCATTACCAAGTATCACATCAACTGCTGGCAGTACTTGATATAAACTCACATGGCAATAGATTGGAGAACCTAAATTATGCAACAGCAAGAACTACTTAAAATATATAGTTTTATGATTGCTTCGCGAGAATCTGACTTAATTGAGTCTGAATTAGTAAATAGCGGCGAAGCAAATTTTCTCGCCTCAAGCAAAGGTCATGAAGGCAGTGCGATTGTTGCTGCTTTTTTACAAGATAGCGATTGGCTGCACTGTCACTATCGTGATAAGGCTCTAATGCTCGCGCGTGGTATCAGTAACGAAATGTTTTTTTATAGTTCTTTAGCTAAAGCAGAATCTCACTCCAGTGGTCGCCAAATGGTGTCTCATATGAGCGCACCAGAATTAAATATACTCAGTATGGTTGGCCCTGTTGGTAATAACGCTCTCCAAGCCGCTGGTGTTGCCAAAGTTATTAAAGCGCAGAATGATAATCCAATTGTGTATTGTTCAGTTGGCGATGGAACTTCACAACAAGGCGAAGTACTTGAAGCAATCGCCGAAGCTAAACGCAGTGAACTACCAGTATTATTTTTTATTCATAATAATGATTTAGCCATCTCCACGCGCACACAAGGCAAAACTTTTTTTTCACTACCCAATGGCGCTAATCCACGTAGTTTTTATGGTACACCGATTACCTATATTGATGGTACAAATCCTCTGGCTCACTACCATGATCTTGAACTCGTCTTCACTAATCTGCGAGCTAACCGCCAACCACAAATTATCGTATTTAATGTTGAACGCCTCGATAATCATTCTAATGCCGATGATCAAAAACTCTACCGCAATGAAGAAGAGTTAACCACAAGTTTGAATTACGACCCTTTACAGCTTAGCTACGATTTTTTACTTAGCCAAGGTATAAATACAAGTACTCTTGATGAAGTAAAAAATAATACCATCACTGAAGTTCGTGCGGCTTTAGAACGGGCGCGTTCAGGCACTAACCCACTGACGTTTTCAGCAGCAGAAAGAGATCTTCCTGAGGATTTGAAAGCGAGCGCAACAGAATATCGCGGCGACTTTAATAGCGAAGAACGCTTAACTATGCTTGAAGCCATGCGTCGAGTTTTCAACCATCAATTAGCTAGCAATCCAAATGTTTGTATCTTAGGCGAAGATATCGAAGACGGAAAAGGAGATGTATTTGGTGTCACACGTGGATTATCAACACAATTTCCTGGTCGAGTGGAAAATAGCGCTTTGAGTGAATCAACTATTACTGGTTTAGCGATTGGAATGGCACTAGCTGGTAAGCAACCTGTTGCATTTATTCAATTTGCCGATTTTCTACCATGTGCATATAATCAGATTTTTTCTGAATTAGCAACCATGTATTGGCGCACTAATGGTGGTTGGCAATCACCAGTTATTGTATTTGCCGCGTGTGGCGCTTATCGCCCAGGTTTAGGTCCATTTCATTCACAAACTAATGAAGCAACTTTTGCTCACATTCCAGGTTTAGATGTTTATATGCCATCAAATGCAGCTGATGCCGTAGGGATGCTCAATGCAGCCTTTAAATCTCAGCGCCCGAGCTTATTCTTATACCCTAAAAAGCTCTTAAATAACGGAAGTATTGAAGATACGACATCATATGATGTTAGTAAACAACTAATTCCTGTTGGTAAAGCTCGGATTGCCAAATCAGGCAATGATATAACTTTAGTTGGCTGGGGTAATACTGTTGCTCTTTGCCTACAGGTAGCTGAAAGCTTAGAAAATGTTGGGGTTACCGCAGAAGTAATTGATTTACGCACCATTAAGCCCTATGACATAGCCACAATTTTAAGCTCAGTTGAAAAAACTCAAAACTTAGTAGTGGTACATGAAGATAATTTAACCTGTGGGCTTGGTGGTGATATTATGGCCAGTGTGGCTGAGCATGCCAAAGCCTTCGTAAAAATGCGGCGCATTGCTCGCGCGGATACCTATACACCATGTAATTTTGCCAACCAGCTAGAGATTTTACCATCTTATGAAAAAATTCTAACTGCTGCTGCTGAGCTGCTTGACTTAAACTTAACTTGGGAAAATGAGGTGGAACAAGACCCATCAATATATACGATTGATGTCATTGGCGCAAGTCCCTCGGATGAAACAGTTTTAATTAATGTAATCCATGTAAAAATTGGCGATGAAATAAATCCAGGTGATGTTTTGGTTGATATTGAAGCCAGTAAATCTGCTGGTGAAATACTAGCCCCTTGCAAAGGTGTTATTGAGGAAATATGCGTTGAGCTCGAAGAAAAAGCGGTTGTCGGCAAACCATTACTTAAAATTCGCTTGCCACATGGCGTTGTAAAAGTCGCACAAATAAAACCACGTAAAGCTCTATTGAGCCGCATGACTCAAACGATAAATCTGAATAGTATTCCAACAACAGCACCTACAACTAATGCTATTACCACGGTTGGAATAAATACACCACATTTTAAAACTGGGTCACGAATTGTTAGCAACAATGAAATCCTCAGCAACTTCCCTGAATTCACTAATGAGGATATCATTCAACGCACAGGAATCAAGCAACGCTGCTGGTTAGCTGAGGGTGAGAGCATCATTGATTTGGCCGTAGCAAGCGCTAATGAGGCATTGATTGCTCAAAAAATTACATTACAAGAAATTGATTTAATAATTTGCGCTACCTGTAGTCCAGAAAAATATCAATCCCCGGCTCTATCATGTTTAGTTTTAAACGATTTAAATAAAATCTATGGCACGCGAAATATCCCTGCCTATGATTTAAACGCAGCCTGCAGTGGCTATATTTTCGCCCTACAATCAGCACAAGATTTTCTATGCACACGCCCAAATGCTCGAGTCTTATTAATTACTGCTGAATCTTTATCGCGTAGAATTAAACCCGATGATTTTGAAACCGCATTTTTGTTTGCTGATGCCGCTAGCGCAACAATCTTATGTGGTCAACAACATGTTAATGAATGCGTTGCAGAATTAAAGCAAATCTATCTTGGAACAGATGCAGAAGATGGCAGTATATTAAATATACCAACGCAAGTTGAAGCTGGTATTACCATGCAAGGTAAAAAACTATTTAGCATCGCGGTAAAAACTATGTCAATGGCAATTCATAAATGTTGTCAATTAGCCGATGTTGAAGTTAGTACCATTAATTTAGCCGTGCCACATCAAGCCAATCAAAGAATATTAAGTGCCGTTGAAAGTCGCTTAAAATTACCTGCTGGAATAATGTTTAGCAACATTGCTAATTATGGCAACACTTCATCATGCACTATTCCGATTGCTTTAGCTCAAGCATTAGCTGAAAATAAGCATCAGAAAAATATTGCACTCTGTGCTTTTGGTGGTGGCTTTACTTCGGGTGCAGCACTCTTAATCCAACGTTAATTGTAATAAACAAAGCCCTAGTCAATAACGACTAGGGCTTAATAAACTAAAAACACTGAGCAATTAATATGGATTTGGTTGAGTATTTAAATCACTATGATAGCATTGACTAATTTTCTCATACATATACTTTGATAACTCTTCACGACTAGCAAAATCTGCCGCATTAACCGAATCCAAAATATCAATTTTAATTATAAGACCTTTTAAACGTAACGTGCTCCAGACTGATTCCATCCAACCTTTTTTTGCAAAAGTAACTTCAGTTGAAGGTAATCCATTTGGGTGACGATAGCGAATTACAACTGGAACAACACGACTTTTAGCAATCATCGCTGATTCAAAAATCGAAGCATGGAATCGTGCAACCGTCGTACCTATACTAGTTGTACCCTCTGGAAATAGCCCCATCGCCCAACCATCTTGCATAACTTTGGCAATCCTCTTATTTGCCAAAACCAATTCGCGTTTATTCTTACGATCAATAAACACAGTGCCGCCAGATTTAATAATATTACGCAGTAAGCGCCATCTTAACATTTCAATTTTACCAACGTAATTCGTGCAATAAACACTTGACATCACGGTTGTATCTAACCACGAAATGTGATTTTGTACAAACATTGTATTAGGCTGAATATAATCATCGCCAATTGAACCAGTTATCTCTAGTTTGGCACCAACAGCCCAAATTAAAGCTCTAGTCCAAGGCTTATGAAAATACTTACGCCACCATGCCATTGGTATAAAAGGGTAACATAGATAAGATGCCGTAACTAAATAAACCATTAATAGAATGCAAACAGCAAATCTAAACCAAGATATAATCTTACGCATTAAATTTCAACCTCTATAATATTTAACTCAACTATACGCCTCTCACTTGCGACAATTGATAAAACTTTAACTAACAAATAACTAATAAAACTTCAATATGCTACACGAATTTTGTCAAACTGGGATTTAACTTATTTTTACATGCGCATTCAATTGCATTAAGAAAATACTAGCTTAACCGACTATTTATTTACGCGTAATATTTCAATAAAACAAGCTGAACCTACCCCAAGTCTTGAAAGAATTCTAATAGCTCACATGGATGTTGAATAACTATATGCGCACCATTTGCCCTAAGTTCCTCAGCGGAGCGAAAGCCCCATGCGGCACCGACGGCATACGTTCCTGAATTAACTGCAGTTTGCATATCAATGTCGGTATCACCAAGGTACACAATCTCACTTGGTTGTAAAGCCATGATTTCAGCAATTTCAAGTACTGAATACGGATCAGGCTTCCTTGGTAAGCCATAGCGCGCGCCCAAAACCACTGCAAAATTCCATTTTGAGAAATAATTACTCACAACCTCATCCATAAACTCATCGGCTTTATTCGATAAGATGGCGAAAGAAACACCTAATTGAGTTAACCCATCAAGTAAATCCACCACCCCTGCGTATGGTGCAGTAAACTTATTCAAATGAAGAGCATACTCCTGAAAAACTTCTTCAACCAATTTAGGATATTTTACACTTTCACTAACTTCACTAGGCAGCGTTCGTTCAACTAATTTAGCAATTCCGCTACCGATAAAAAACCGATAACTATCTAAATCATGCGTTGGGAAATTATAACGCTGCAAGACAGTATTCATTGCATTCGCTATGTCTTGAATGGTATCTAGCAACGTTCCATCCAAATCAAAAATGACGCCCTTAAATCTTTGCATGCACTACAATCCTTTTAATCAACTTTAACATAATAAAACCAAACTCAACTAGATTGCTTCATTTTTTATGCGTAAATCCTTGATCTTTTAAGGTTGTAACTACATTTGGAAAATAAACATTTTGATAGATTGAAGAGGTATGTTTACTCCAATTAACTTCTTCACTACGATTAATTTGCTTTAAATAACTAACCATTTGTTTATCATAATCCTGAATATCTTCAACTAAATTAGCTCGTTGATATTTCTCATAATGAATAAACGTTGCAAATGGCAAACGAGGCTTTTGTTGCGACAAGTCCACAGGATATCCAATACATAACCCATTAACAGGAAATGTATATTTTGGAAGTCCAAGTAGATCAATTACAGCCTGAGCTTCTTTGCGAATTCCGCCAATCGGAACAATCCCTAAACCCAAAGACTCTGCGGCTATGATCATTCCACCCATTGCTATACCACAATCCAAGAATCCAACTAATTCACCCTCAGCACTTTCATGAATGACTTGTTTCACTTTATTTAAATCTGCTGCCAAACTAGTTTTATAGAAATCAGCCACAAACAAAACAAACACCGCGGCTTTAGCAACCCACGGTTGCCCGCCACAAAGGCGCGCTAAACTAAGTCGAGTCTCTTTATCACGAACGACTACTAACGAAACTTGTTGCCCGTTAATCGAAGTTGGCATCGCATGTGCTGCTTCCAAAATAGTTTGCAAGACATCCTCTGGAATATCTTTTTCTAAATAATTACGAATAGAGCGATGATTTTTTATTATTTGAATCGTAGAATTCATCCTTAAACCCTTTAAAATTTTAAGCATTATATCATAGCTCAAAACTCTAATCAAATATGTTATTATAGCGTTCTAGAGCATACTATTCTAAAAAGGAATTTTCATGACCAACTTATTTTTTCCAATTCAATTAGGTAACCTAAAACCAAAAACCGCATTATTATGGTGTCAAGCCCGAACTAAAAATGCACCACTTTTAGTCAAATTAGAAACAAATTCCC
>ERZ724506.55-NODE-55-length-43984-cov-10.518291_pt1 | contig 43984 bp, 15 predicted proteins | sample MGYA00376039_ERZ724506 | MGnify/ENA primary metagenome ERZ724506 (study PRJEB28724, sample SAMN07190887) | wastewater metagenome | isolation source: effluent of sewage treatment plant in Hong Hong | place: USA: Christiansburg, Virginia | collected 2016-03-01 ... | reverse complement strand
TATATCAGGTACATATAATATATACACATAATATATATATTTAAACATATATCAGGTACATATAATATATACACATAATATATATATTTAAACATATATCAGGTACATATAATATATACACATAATATATATATTTAAACATATATCAGATACATATATTATATATACATAATGTATATTTTATCTGCGATAAGTACATAACACATGTACATGTAGCACATGTATCTAGCAAATTTATAAACACGTAACAAGTTTATTTGTATAAAATATATATGTTATATAAATACGTACAAAAAAATTATTTATACTCGTGTGGTACGATTAAAAAAAACGTGTAAACATGTAACAGGTGCATATAGATAGCACCCACCCACATGTAGTGGGCGCATAAACACAAAATAATATACATTTGTATTTTATGAGTGGATGCGAAGTACAAAGGCATGTACATGTCTGTATATTTTTGTATTTTTTTTTTTGAAGAGTACGGATACGACATATGTACGGAGAGGGTATGTACACTTAAAGTACATTTATATACACTAATATTTTTTGTGCGTGTAAAGTTGTACGTAATACACATGTATCGATGTAATTCAATATTTATATACGAAGTGACTTAACTGGTGTTTTCATTCATCCTGTAAGCGCACACCGTACATATACATGTAAGTTGCTAGACGTAGGTACAGACGCGCGTTTCGATGTAGCTAGCTAATAATTGTTATGGTGGTTGTGGTCGCGCGTTTGTATAGAGTGTTTTTTTTTTACGTAGTTTCTGCGGCAGTTTCCCCCCTCCCGAGTTGGGGGGTTTATGGGTGGAGAATTCGTTGTTAGGTTATGTGGTTCGGATTAGTGGTAACCTTCCACCATTTTTTTTTCTTCTTTCCCCCCCCCCCCCCCTCGTTTTTTTGTTTTTTTTTTTGTTTGTTTCTTTTTTCTTTTCCATTATTTAGGTTGTTTTTTGTATGTCTGTGCTAGTTTACCTTACTGGGTTTTTAGGGGTTTTAACTTTAACTTGGTCGTAGGTAATTTGGTAGGTGTTTTTTGCACCGCAGTTGCGCGTATTTATGTTTTATTGTTACGCTATTAATTGTTGTATTTTGTTTTTGATGACCCGGTTATGTTCGAAGGCGGCAACTTCCTCTATTGAGGAAGGGGCCTTTTCGGCAAAAAAAAGTGGGCGCTCGATGATATTCTGTTATCAAACCGTACTTTAGTTTGAACTTAAACAATATCCTAAGTTATTTTAATTCTTTAAATGTAGCGCTACACGATCTAGTAGCTTTATTTGGTTTTATGGTTTTTTTAATTATCGCTAATCAGTTAATTAGTGGAACTATGCTTTCTTTCAGTTTAATAACAGAACCTATGTTAATTCCTTTAGATAGGGAAGAGGAAGATGCAGAGAACATGTATACGGACGATTTTTTTTGACTACACGAAAGAGGTGTTGATCTTCTTTTCATTTTCGTTTTTTTACACTTATTTCGTAAATTATATTTAAATATTTCTAATTTAGAAAAAGATTACTCATGGAAAAGTGGAGTTTTTGCTTTTTTAATTATACAACTTACTGTGTTTTTGGGTTTAGTTTTGTGTTGTACTCACCTTAGTGATGTTACCTTAACAATTGCTAAAAATGCTTTTAGAACCTTTTTTCTTTTTATAGGTAAGGTTGAGTGACTAGTTTTCACTGATGGTATGTTAAATAGTGATACTGTCATTAGATTGGCTTACGCTCACTATGTTGTAGCATTTTTTTTAGCTTTTTTAGGTTTGGTCCACGGTATTGACATGCATTACGATTGACAAGCTAACGCTTCTGCCGACGGATTAAAGCAAGAATTGAGTTGAAACGACGAGGTTTTGAAGAATGAATTGGCGAAAACTTTTGAAATGTTAGTGTTATTATGATGCTTATGCTTGCTTATGTATTCAAATACAGAACCTTTAAGTTTCGAATACTTTATGTGGGGAGATATTGGTATGATTACTGACGTTAGATTTTATTCCGTTGCACCGCACTGATACTTTAGGCCTTACATGGCATGACTGATTGCTTGTCCATACCACTATTTGGGTATTTTTGGTTTAGTTTTTTTCTTTGTCGTCTTTTTCTTTCAATTGGATATTATTGGTCACGGGGACGCTGGAACCACTAAAAAGTTAAAATCAGCAGGTATGATGTTCCTTTTAAATTGAGGTTCTGATAAGTACTTAATTCAGTGAGAAAGAATACAGACAGAGGTTAATTTTCAATGACAGGTAACTTTTACTTTATTTTTATTAGCAGTGGCATACGCTTGCTCTTATTTGCCTTATGGTAGATTTTATCATAGTATAGGTGGTAATCAGATGACTTTAGTGTCTTACTTGTACATTTTTTCTTACTTGGGTTTCAACTTTGTTCGTTATTCCTGGTTGTACTCTTCTACAAAACTAGATACAGTTAATTAATTTTAAAAAATGAGTCTCATTTCTATTTTTTTTCTAATGCTATCATTGTATTTCATAATCTTAACGTCGTCCACTATAATTAGAAAATTTGTAACTTACAAAGGATTGTTTTATATTTTTACATCATACTTAGGTGGGTACTTGTTGTACCTAATGTTTATATTTACGGATGTGGTATTGGGTAACGCTACAGCGGATTTTTGTTGGATATTTAACACAATTAACTGATTGTCTTTAGATTTAACCTTTTCACTGAAACTGGATGCACTTAGTTATTTTTTCGTTTTACTTGTTACAGCAATTGGTGTTGGTACTAATTTTTATATTTTAAATTATATGAAGTTCGAGGCTCAAGAAGATAACTTTGCATTATTGATAAATTGGTTTATGTTGAGTATGATTATTTTAGTGTTGGGTAACAATTTGTTTACTTTGTTTTTAGGTTGAGAGTCTATTGGACTATCCTCCTTTTTTTTAATTAATTTTTGAAGTACGCGAAGGGGTACTATAAAGTCTAGTTTCAAAGCTTTTTTTTTTAATAAAATAAGTGATGTTTTTCTCTTTATTTTTTTGATTTTAATTAATTCTTATTTTTATTTAAACAATTTGTCAAATTTAAATTTAAAATTTGCGCTTAATACTTTAGTTGTTGGTGGTGTTATTGAATTTGCGGCAGTTTGCTTATTTATTTGTACGCTTTTCAAATCAGCACAACTTATTGGTCATTTATGGTTACCAGATTCTATGGAAGCTCCGGTTCCAGCTTCAGCTTTGATTCACTCAGCAACTTTAGTTTCTGCCGGTGTTTACTTATTAATGCGCTTTACCCCTCTAATAACAATAAATAATTTACAACTATTGGCTTTAATAGTTGGTAGCGTAACGGCAGCTTATGGTGGTGTGGTTTCTGCATCTCAAACAGACATGAAAAAGTTGTTAGCTTACTCAACAATTAGTCACTGTGGTTTTCTTTTTGTTACTATAGGTACAGAGATTTATACTACTAGTGTAATTTATCTATTTTTACACGGGTTGTTCAAAGCTTTGACATTTTTTTGTGCAGGATCTTTTATAAGAGTTGCAGGTTCTCAGGATACTAGGAATATGGGTGGTTTAAGTAGAGTTATCCCTGTAGATACTGTTTTTTTAATTATATGTGCTTTTAATTTGGGTGGTATGCCTTTTTCCTTAGGTTATTTATATAAAAATTTATTAATGTCATCGTTGATATCGACAAATACTACACTTTTCGTTTTGGGTTTCTGTACAATTGGTTTGCTTGCAAGTGTAGTTTATGTTTACAGACTTGTGTACTACAGTGCTTTTGATGTATCTAAAGAATTTTTTAGTTCGCTTATATACGAAATGCAACAAAAACAAATTAATGTTGTTAAGTATTGGTCTTTAACAAGTTTAGTGCAGATAATCGCCGTTTCTATTCTTTTATTATTTACAATTTGAGTATACGTATACTTTACTGGATATTTTTTAGCTTCAGAGGTTGTGTTGGATCATCTACCTATTGTGTTGGAATCTAACACGAATTTAATTTCAAATGCTAATTTATTTTATAAAGCGTATTATGAGTTGTTTTACATGTTATACGTACTGATTATTTCTATTCTGTTAGTTGTCAGTTGACGTGTAGAGTACACTTATCTTTATAAGCTTAACTTTATTACATTTATCACAACATCTACACTCTTTACTATTATATTTTCGTCTATTTTATCTTAAAATGTGGGGTCATGTTTTGACAGAAGCGTCTACACAGCAAAACTTTAACTTTGGTTTTTCAACCTACAAATCTGAAATACTAGTACACCTTTCTCAGTGACAATACTGATGATGATTTTGATTCAGTTTATGATGAGCTTTATACTACTTTATTATTTTAAGAGTTATGACAAAAAGAACATTTAATTTTAATGTAATTATGAACACTAGTATCCGTGGTAGGGGTAAGTGGGGTGATTTTTTGGTCGCTCTTATACCTATTAGTTGATGTTGTAATATTTTAATTAACTCAAACTTTATCTTGAGAATGATTGAGTGACAAAACGAAAGTTCTCTATTTACAATTAGAATTCAAGGTAAACAATGATATTGGGTTTATAAATATGATCCAAATACTGCTCAAGCGGTTATGAGTACTCCTAAAAACATTGGGCATAATAGGTGGAGAGTTACATCTGGACAAGAGTCCTATAACGCTGATACTTACTATCAAGCTATACATTTAGCTGCACATTTAGAATTCCAGGATTCTTACAGTAAGTTTATAAAAAAAATAGATACTCATAAAAAAAACCTATCATCCCTATCATTATCAAACGACAAGGTAACAATACCAACTAGTTGATTGACTGTAGACGCTAGGGGCACAGACTATAGGAGATACAGCGAGAATTTATTACAAAACTTCGAGTCTAATTTAATAACACTTAAATTCAAATCACCTAAAGATTTATTATCGTTGGATGTTGCAGTTATAAGCGGTGACGAAGTATCCTCGGTTTACAACTCGGTTAGGCCTGATGTTAGTGTTGCCAATAAACATTTATCGCGTTTCCTTACAAATAATAACATAACTTTACATGACGTTTATTACTCTGGAAAAAATTACTTTAATGACGTTATTTTTAAAAACTTCTTTACCACTTCTAGTAAACAAAATTTTAACGCATATTATGATTTTTTACAATTAGATGAGACAAGTGATGCTGATAGTAATGCACGTCATTACTTAACAACGTCACCATTTAGGTTAATGAGGGGTGTTTTGAATCAACATGTTATTGATATTTTACAAAACTCAAAATTTTCTGAAAATAAGTTGAATAAGTTATTGTTGTTCAATACTAAGTTTTCACAAAGTGGAGAGATGTTAAAGGATAAGGAGTTGATGCCTGAGACCTTATGGGGTTTTAGACAGAAAAAGTATAAACGTACAAAAAAATTTAAATTTAAACCTGAAGTAACATACGATCCAATAACGTTTAAGGTAGTAGGGCAGAAAGCACTCCCTACAAGCCCTAAAATCGATATTGCAGGGGTTGAATTGCAAAGTTTAAGTACTGCTAATGTTCCTGGATTAGAATCGCAAGATGTTGCTTTTAAGGATAGAAGTAGAACTATTGACGATACATTTAATTACAGAATAGCCGCTAAGATAAATAGACACAGGTCGGAGTTAGTACCAGTTACTTTAGCTAGGAGATTATTGAGAACTAAAAGAACTTTAGTTTTACCAGCTCACGTAAATTTAACCCTAATAACCAACTCTTACGATGTTGTTCACTCATGATTTGTTCCTGGTTTGGGTTTAAAGATTGATTGTGTGCCTGGAAGATCGACGCACCATACATTTTACATTGATAATATTGGTTTTTATTACGGTCAATGCGCTGAAATTTGTGGAAGATATCATCATCACATGCCTATTAGACTATGTGCTCTACCTTTTGAACATTTTGTTGTTTGATGACAATCTAAAGGTGTAGCTAGAATGAATAGAACTACTGATATAAATAACAACAGATTTTTACAACATAAATTTAATAACCCAGTGACTAGAGAAAAATTAATTTATAGAATGAATTAATAGGTGAGGATTTTATTTAATGAGTGTGATCTTGGCTTGGAGTTAATGCTGGCTAAACGTCTAACACATGCAAGTTGTACGAGTATACCCAAAGGGTCTATTAGTAGCGTCGTGGTGAGTAGCGTGGTTTCGATAGTCTTTCCTATATTAAATATATATGTATAATTGTGGAATTACGTCGTACCACTTAGGATTAAGTATATTTAATAATATTTTTATTAAATGCTTTTGATCCTTAGTTGATTTGGGAGAAGAATCATCCACATAGGGTATGAAAACAACCCTACCTAATGGCAGCAGTGAAGAATATTAGGCAATGTACGAAAGTATGACCTATCGAATTAGCGGGAATGACGAAGGCTATAGTAGCCGTAAAGTTTATACGTGTACTAAAATTATGATTTGATGTACAAGGAGAAGTCATGGCAAATACAGGTGCCAGCAGCCGCGGTAATACCTGAGTGATAAGCATTATTCGCATTAACTGGGTGTAAAGGATGTGTAGGAAATTTTTAAAAATAACTGACTAAATTTCGAAAGATGATCTTTTATTGTTTAAAAATATTTGAGTGTAGATAGAGAGTTGGGGTGTGTCTAAATAGTGATAAAATACTGAAATTTAGCCATTCTCGCCGATTGTATAATTATCGATTCTTATCTATTCTGACTCTGAAACATTAAAGTAAGGGAAATAAACAGGATTAGAGACCCTGGTAATCCTTACCCTAAATTCTGATTTTTTTAAAGTTAACACAAAGAAATCCACCAGGTGAGTATAGTTGCAAAGTTCAAAGTTAACAGAATTGGCGGGGGTTAGCACGAATGGTGGAACATGTGGTTTAATGCGATAATCCACGTAGAACCTTACCATAATTTAAATACATAAGAGGAGATGTTGAACTTATGAAAACTTGTTTTTATAAGGGATAGCTCGAACTAGTATGTTAATTAGTATTGCATGGCTGTCGTCAGCACGTGTTGTGATATGTAGAATTAAGTTTTTATAACGAGCGCAACCTTTGGGTCTTATGTTTGGGTTTGAGGCAAAATGTAAAAATCAAGCTCGAACACCAAAGCTGAAGTCAAGTCCTCATGGTCTTTATATTATGGGCGACACACGTGTTACAATGGTGAAAACAAAAAACTTCGAAAAAGAAATTTTAAGGAAATTTTAAAAATCACCTAAGTACGGATACATTTCTGAAACTTGAAGTGTTGAAGTAGAAATCATTAGTAACCGTAAATAAGTATGTTACGGTGAATTAAAAAACTAACCTTGCACACACCGCCCATCACATTCGGAAAATTCGTAATTTGGTAAAAATATCTATGTAGTTTGTTTTATTAAGTAATATATTTACAAATTTAGATTTTTTTTTTTTAACACATTTAACCCTTTTAGAAATTTATTTTTCCAGGGAAAAAATGAACGTATTTCGCCAAATTACGGGTAATTTGAATTAAGTTGACACAAGGTACCGGTAGAGGAATCTGTAGGTAGAATATTTGTATTTAGTTGCTCTGAGACATAATATGTGGATGATTGCCAAATTTAACGGCTTTTTTACAAACCTTAAGTGAAATTTTTTTAACTATTATTAACTTAGACTTTAAAAGACTCATCATCAGTTTATCTTATATTTATTATTTTACAGTGTTTTTCTTAATGTTGCGTATTTTAATTTATTGTGGAGTTACACTGGTGGGCCTTATAAACACTAAACATACTACTTTTTTTAAAAAAAATAGTACAAGAACCCAATTGGCTGTTTTTTTAAAATTCAATAACACGCACTCTTTAAAACAAAATTTTTTGAAGTTAGTTACAGTTAATTGTTTATAGTTTTATACTAATGGGTGGGTTTACTTTTTTAGATCACTTGTTTAACGTTTGCCGTACTTTATCGGATGTTTTACATATTTGTGCCTACTTACTTTTAGTTTTAATTGCCATTGTAGCGGCAATTTATAAATTTGACACAAAAATGTACACGAAATATGTGTATTTACCAATTCTTAAAACTTTTTTTAAAAAAGAATACCAAACTTTACTATCTATGCCTAGGCATGGTCGAAGATCTTCTGACAGGCTAACAACCACTAAATGGACCACATCAAGTAATCGTCTACCTTATATAGTTAAATCAATTCGAAATTTTATTAATAAGTTCAACAAGTAACAGATTTTTGTAATTTAAAATTTTAAATTAATGGTTTTTGTAATGATTTTATTTTTTTCAGCTGCTATTTTCACTTTAGTTTTATCATCTATTATATCCATAGTATTTCAGTTAGTTTTTACTGGAAATATATCTGGTCAAAAAGTAAAGGGTGATGTTTTCAGTGATTTAGAGAGAGGTGTTTTTTCTAATACCATTTATGTATTATTTTTACTATTTTTACTTTCTTTTAATACCAACCTGATCTTCGCAATTACCTTAGTCTCATTTGTGTTAATTTCCTATTCTCAAAAACACTTATGGTCTCTTGTTATGGAAGAAAAATTAACCCAAACGCCTCTTTCTGTAAGAAAATACTCCTTAGGTCGTCTTTTGGATGAAGACTGCATAATCACACACTTTACTTTACACAAGTATGTTTACGACCTCATGGTTGCTGAATACCACAGCTTTAAAGAAATGATAAACGACTCAATAGAGGACATTAATGTCGCTATACTCCTGAAAGAACCGAAAACTATTATTGGTGCTTATCAAAAAGATATCTATAACATTCAAAAAAATTTTTTTAAGTTTAAAAAGGTCGAACTAAACGAACCTGTGAAAAATTATAGTAAAGAGGATTTAATTAAATTACAAGAAGCTATTAAATTTAATAGAGATCCTAGAAAAGCTTTTAACTTTGTGAGAAGACTGCCTTGAAAACTAACGTATGATTACAAGTCTAATTTATTTTTTAAATTATTTAGTCAAAATATGATAGTTTTTTATAATTTCTTTAAAACCACATTAGTTGCTGTTTTACTTATGGTCATTTATTTTATTTACACAATTTTTTTCTTTAAAATACAATTTTTAAAACAACTTTCAGTGTGATTTGTTATAGGTATGATTTACTTTTGACTTATGAGTGGTTTTAATTTTTTTTTAAAAAGGTATCAGTACGGTAAGTTTACTTCGCAAATTCAGCGTTTCTGGAAAAGAACTAATACTTATTTTTGACTAATTGAAGGTTTTTTAATTTTATTATTTTTTTATTACTTTTTAAATAGCAGCCAGGAACCTTTATATATGTACGATTATTCAGCGCTAAATCAAGAGTATTTAATTTCTCTTTATGTAGTCGGCATTAATGTTATCCTACTGTCTTTGGTTATTTACTTTATGTATTTTACCCTATTGAGAATCAATTCAAACTCATGAAATCAGTTAAATTTATATTTAATTTTAATCTCAAGTTTTATTTTTTTTTCATTTTTCATAGAAACTTATCAATTTTACTACGTTATTAGTACATTTAATGAAAGATTCTGGTCTTTTAACGAAGAGGAGAACTTATGATTTGTTGATATCGAAAACCCAATAATAAGAACTAAACAACAGTATTTAATGGTTTGTTTGATTGCAAAGTATTGACATTTTTTGTTTATTTTTTTAAGTTGAGTTTTTTTTTTAATAAAAAGTTATGAGAGAAGAAAAGTCACTTATGTTTTATTTGGAGCTAATTTACAAAATATGGTTTTATTGTATGTTTTAAACTTTGCTTGCTATTTACAGTGATTCAAGTGAATTTATAGAAGATTTTTTGATTTACCTTACACATGGTTTATGGTTAGTATTGACAATAAATTTTTATTTAGATTGTTTTTTGAATTGAAATTATTGATTTCTAACTTATTAACATATAACTTGTCTTTAACATCATTTAATGGTGTAGTTTATAAATCCTTGTTTTTATGGAATGTTGATTCTTTATGTATGTGAAAATTTATATAAACTTAAATGCCAAAAATAATTTTTTTGTTTATCCTTCTCTATTCTTTAAATTATTTTAATATTTTAATTTTTAATCACATACTTTTTACAAAATTGTTAATTATTTTAGGCGTACTAGCTTTATTTAACCAGCGTGTGCATATTAAGAAATCTTTTTTGGGTTTCCTTTTTCTTCCATTTTTATATATGGTGCTTATATATTGACAATTACCTATTCATAGTTTTATGCATTTTTTTTCAATTTATAAATATTCATTTTAAAAGATGTTAGTACATTTTTTTAACACTGTGAAGGCTTACGTAATCACGTTTAGATTAAATTTCAATTTCAGTTTCATCAATATGCTTTACATCTTCATAGGTGTATACTGTGTTTTCTTTTTAATTTTACTATTTTAAATGTCTTGAAAAAGTATAGACTATCGTACATCCGTGGTATCGTTCATTAGTACTTTTTCTGAAAATTTTTATAAGGTCGTAAATATCAATAAATATTTAGTTAAAAAATATTTATACACAATTAATCACAAAAGACTTGGTTTGAATTATTTTTATTTTTCCTTATTAACTGGTATTTCTGGAGCTCTTTTGGCAACAGCTATACGTATTGAGATGGCCTACCCCGGTAGCCCATTTTTTAGTGGAGATTCTTTACGTTATCTTCAAGTAATTACGGCGCATGCGCTTATTATGGTTTTTTTTGTTGTTGTTCCTATTTTTTTTGGTGGCTTCGCTAATTTTTTACTACCATATCATGTCGGTAGTAAGGACGTTGCATTTCCAAGATTAAACAGCCTGGGTTTTTGAATTCAGCCGTGTGGTTATCTTTTAATTGCAAAGATAGGTTTCATTAGAACAGAATATTGAACAAACAACCAAAAAATAGCGAACTATAGTAATCTGATACAAAGTGGTCATTTTTCTCAATTTTATTCTTATGATGAAGCTTTGGCAAAAGTGAATCCTGAAGTTTTTGATTACTCAACAGATTCTGTAGAAAAATCAGACCTTGAAAAAGTGTTTGATACTAAGGTTTCCTTTGGCGGCAGGGATTCTTGAAAGTTGCTTTTCTGAAAGGAACTCTACTTAATGCCTGAATCTTTTTGATTTTTAACCACAAATGCTAATTCAGTTAAAAGAAGAAAAAGACATTTGGTAAAGTGTTCCAACGCTACACAAACTGTATCCGGTTGGACCTTTATTACCCCCTTTTCATCTAAATTACAGTTTACAGGTGCTGGTATACAGGATATGTTAGTAGTTGGTGTATACTACGCTGGTATCAGTACAACCATTTCTATTACAAATCTTCTTGTAACAAGAAGGACTTTAAGTATGCCTGGTTTAAGAAATAGACGTATTTTGATTCCGTTCATCACAATTACAGTATTATTGATGTTAAGGGCTTTAGCTGTTATTACTCCAGTACTTGGATCTTCTATGTTAATGCTCGTTTTGGATAGGCATTGACACACATCGTTTTTTGATTTTGCGTATGGAGGTGATCCTATCTTTTTCCACCATCTTTTTTGATTCTTTGGTCACCCAGAAGTTTATGTTTTAGTTATTCCAGCTTTTGGAGTAATTAACTCTGTATTACCTTCTGTAAATTACAGAAGAATTGCATCTAAACACCATCTTATTTGAGCTATTTATATTATGAATTATATGGGTTTTCTTGTATGGGGTCACCATATGTATCTTATTGGTTTGGATCATAGAAGCAGAGCACTTTATAGTACAGTTACTATTATGATTTCTATGCCAGCTACAATTAAAGTAGTTAATTGAACATTTACTTTAGTCAACGGTGCTTTAAAGGTGGATATTGTATTTATGGCTGTGTTATCTTTTATATTTTTTTTCTTAGTTGCAGGAGTTACCGGTATGTGATTATCACATGTTAGTTTAAATATTTCTATGCATGACACACTTTATGTAGTAGCTCATTTCCACCTCATGTTGTCAGGAGCTGTTGTAATGGGTATTTTTGTTGGATTTTACTTTTACTTTCATGTTTTCTTTTTCGTTAAGTACCCTAAAAGTTTTTCTTATTTTCACATAATTTATTACACCGGTGGACAGTGATTAACTTTTTTACCTTTATTTTGAGTTAGCTTTTCTGGTCTACCAAGACGTTTACATGATTTCCCAGCTATGTTTATGGGTTGACAAAGTATGTCAACTGTAGGTCATTTCATTACGATGTTGGGTGTAATGGCGTTTTATACCGCTATTTTCGAAGCTCATTTAGAAAAAAAAATTACATATTATTTGTTTTCTTTAGTTCCTAGATTAAACAAGAGGGTGTGTTATTATATTTTAAAATTAATTAACCTACAGTTGCAAAACAAAGCTTTATCTATTACACCTAATAAAAAAACACGACAATTTATTGTTAATAACTTAAACAGCTAACAAATGTTTGTACTTATTTCTTATATACAAATTTTTTTAACCAACATCGTAATTTTCTTACTTTTAACTTTGATTATAGCGACAATAACTTTAATGGAACGTAAGATTCTATCATTAGTTCAACGACGTATTGGACCTAATTACATAGGTTACAGAGGTAGATTACAATTTATAGCTGACGCTTTAAAGCTTCTCGTTAAACATATTGTGATTATTAATAAGGTTAATAAATTGTTGTTTTTAATTTTACCTGCCACAGTTTTGATTATGTGTTATTTATTTTGGGTAAATTTAATATGAGGGCCTAATTTAGCTGTCTGTGAAATCGAGTATAACTTACTATTCATGGGGGTATTATCAATGTTCTTTTCCTTTTTAATGTTTTTGGTTGGATGAGTTAGTAAAAATAAATATGCAGCGCTATCTTCGGCTAGGGTGTTAATAACCACGCTTAATTTAGAGGTTTTTTTAAATTTCCTAACCATATATTTAATTTCCTTTTTTGAATCCTTCTCGTTTTACCAGATCGTATCGTTTCAACAAAGTTGAACATGGAGTTTTTTACTTTTATTACCAATTTTACCATTTTTATTAATAATTTTTTTTCTAGAAACTGGTCGTATACCCTTCGATCTTGGTGAAGCAGAGTCCGAACTTGTTGCTGGACACACAACCGAAATGGGAGGTTTTTTTTTTGCTTTGTTTTATTTAGGTGAATATTTTCATTTATTTTGCTTTTCTTTAACTTACATTTTAATTTTGTTTGGTGGTTGACATATCTAATTGCTATTAAAAAATTTATTTTTTGATATTTATCTAATAAGTACAAACTTTTCTTTTTATTTAGGTTTATTAATTTCTTTAACCTCATATTATCTATTAGTTTCTTCGCTTAGGAGGAAGTTTGCTATATTTATTTTAACTATTATCGTTTTTTCTATGTGAGGTTTTTTGCATAATTTAGATGGTATGATGTTGGTTTTATTAACAGCAGAGTTTACCATATTGTTACTACTGATAATGACATACATTCAATTATATGCTAATTATACTTTTTTAACTACAAAATTCAGTAAATATGTATATTTTATATACATAGTAATTTTCATAGTTTACGCCGGAGATAATAATTGTTTTTTTTTTTTTACTTCTTTTTATAAAGGTATTAATCATATTGTAGCGAGTGATTTTTATATATTATACTATTTTTTGTTTGAAAAACTCCCACTAATTGTGATTTTACTTACTCTGATCATTAGTTTTTTTAGTTTATTTTTCATCATACTGTACTTCAACCTTAAGTCAATAAAACTAAAAGCGAACAAGGAGTTAAAGTCCTTGTTTTTTTTAAGAAAGCAAAATTTATTTAAACAAACAAGTTTTAATCATAAGTTGTATACCTTTCAGTATTAAATTGTTTCAAAAAGAATCATTTTCCATTCCCAGCGATTCTAGCGGTATATTGTTAGTTAGAGTTATTGAAATTAGGCGTTGCAGTACTCGTCGATTAGCGAAAGTTGGTAAGTTTTTAAGGGTAGTTATCCGTAATACCAAGCCAATTTTACTAAAGCGTAGAAAAAAAAAACTAAGGGCAATAACTATAAGGAGCAGACATAATTTATTTAAAAAAGATGGCCTATCTTACAGATTTTTTGATAATGCATTGGTTCTTTTAAAAAAAAGAATGAACACTGTAGGTAAGGAGTTGTTTGGACCTATATGTAAAAATTTAAAAATAAAAAAATTTAGAGTAGCTTTTAAAAAAGTATTTAAACTTTAGTCGTCTAGCGGTTAAGATAACAGGTTTTCACCCTGTTGATCTAGGTTCGATTCCTAGCTAAAGTACTTGAGCTTTTTTTTTAACATTTTTAAAAAATTGATAAATAGACCATCTTTTAAATTTAAATTAAACCTATTTTTTTTAAAGGACTCTCTAAGTTTAAATTTTAAACATATAGTTTATATACACAATTTTGTAAACATTAGTAATAGGTTCAAAGTTAAAATATTTAAAACTGTAAACTTCTTTACAATAAGCAGCGTCTACTTGTACGTTTTGTTTGTAAATATTTATCTTATACTAAATTTTTTCATAATTTAAATGTCGCAAAAAAATATTAAAAATTATTTAATGTCCCAACTGTTCATAGGGCTTTTGTGTTGTAACAGGAAAAAGCTTATTAAATTGTCCACCACTGTCCCTTCATTAGAGAGATCTAAGAGGGGCACACAATTAAATACTGGTAGATTTTTTAAAAAAATAGCGTTTTTGTCTTTAGCGATTAACGAGTTGGAGGACAACAAGTATAGAAATTTAAAGTTGAAGTCAATAATAAATAATTTATGAAATATGATAGGTGCTTATAATGTTATATTTTAATAATTATGGGTAATTTGTTCTTTTTACGTAAAGTTAGAAGTTTTAACAAAAGTAGGTATTCCAGAAACAGACAAACTGCACGTGTAATTTTTTACTTTGCACTTTATATTAATATATTGGTAATTTATGGTAGTTTTTCAATGTTGTATGGTTTTGTCTTTAAATTTAATCATACAATTTGACTTACTTATGTATTGTTTGCGTCTTTTATTATACCATCGGTGTTACGTGTATCTAGAAGGTACTGACAAAATTAACTAGGGTGTTACATTTTATATTAAATTGGAAAAGTTATAGAACATTTAAAAACGGGTTACTATTAGACTTTACCCTCAAAAGACTTTTTTATAAAATTTCTACTTATTTTTTTTATACGTTTACTATATACTTTGGTGATAAGTACATATTGGAGCATTTTTTTACCAATTTTAGTAATTTTTTTAATTTGTTATCTACCAAAGTAAAAAACATAAGCAAGGATTCATTTATTGGTTTTTTTAGATTAACTATTTACATTATACTTTATTTGCTCGCAATATGTATTATTATTTTAATTTAATCAGCAGGGATGTTACTCGATCTATCTTTCTCAAATTTATTTATGGAAAATTTTGGAACAACCTTTGAAAATCTAGTTAACGTAACTACTGCAGTTATGTTTAACAGTACATCCCTATCATTTGAAAATATTTTTAAATTAGTTAATCTTTTAAACTTATGACCTACAGAAGCTCAAATGACTAATGCTGTAAACGTTGTTTTGTTCGCGTTTTATTCTAATGATAATTACTTCGATACCTTAAAGGAAGTTTATAGTGTTTTACCTTACTACTATGCTTTAGATTACTTACACTTGTTTTACATTAAACAAATTGTATTCAAATGTTTTTTATCTTTACATACAGAAGCTTCAGTTTCATTAGTAAAAACATTAGTAATAAATTTACCTTTGGATGTTTTTTTTTCTTTTATTACAACAAAGTGAAGTTATGCTATTGCAATTTTTGGTATAACTTACTATTTTAGTAATATTATGAAATATAGATTTCAATATGGTTTTAACTTTTATTTCAATTACTTTAAAACAATGTCTGACCTGGGTGAACAGGAGTACGGTTCTTACGACGATTTTAAATTTTTCCTATTCTTATTAGTGCAAATGTTCGTTTGATACTGTTGAGTTTTCTTCATCGGGTATACGTTTTCTCTACAGTCAGAAAGTAAACTAGTGTTATTTACTGTAACAGTGATGCTAACTATATTGACTATTCCAGTTCGATTATTGTGGGACTTTGGTTTAGCTTTTGGTATGTATGTAAGAGGTGCTGCTAGTTCTTCAAACTTAATTGTGGAGGCTTTTTTCGATATTATTGGTGTGGTAATTATTTTTACACGTTTTGTTGTTCAAAATATTCGTTTTTTATTGGTTTTTGTAGCGTTTTTTGAACTATTTGAATGGGCTGCTACAACCACAGAAACAGCTTATATTTTGCAAATCTCCTTAAGTCAGTTTAATAGTTTAGAATTTTTTAATATTTTAGAGCCTATGTCATTATACATTTATGTTGTAACGGGATTAAAGACTATGTTTATTTATTTATACCACCTATTACATTTAATTATTGTTAGCTTTATGCAAATTGGTGTTTATTTAATGGTTTCTTTTTGATTATTTTTTTTCTTATACACTTCTTTTTTTAAATTAACAACAGATAGTTATTTTTCAGTTAAAAGAAATTAAAGTGTTTGCTCAAGTCTTTAACTTTACGCCTCATGCACAAATAAAACTATCCTCCGTCGAAATTTTCTCAATTTTTTTTCAAGAATTGATTGTATATTCTTCTGTTATTTTAACCTTTTTATTTATATTATCTACCCTTTTAACAAAAATCAATTCAACAAGTTTTGTTTTTAAAAGTTTTTTCAACTTTGTTAAATATTTAAACATTACAGTACTTGGTCTTATTTTTTTCTTCATTTTTTTTAAATTTGTAATATTTTTAAGCAATTTTAAATCCTATGCGATGTTATCTAACAGCTTTTACCACTTCTCACTCAAATTTAATTTCATAGTTACATCTCAAATTCTAACATTAAACGGGTCAGTTTTGAGTGACGTAGTTATCTTACTAGCATTCAGTTCAGGTTTAGTTTGTGTTTATTTATTGGGAGAAAAGAATCTATCCAAGTATGCCTCAAATATCAATATATTTTCAATATTTTTAGTAGCTATTATCGTTATGGTTTATACTACTAACTTATTAGTTATGTTTGTTGGTTTCGAATTTTTGTTTTTACCTACCCTATATTTTGTATATAGTCACGGTTATGTTGAACGAGTAGACAAAACGTTAAAAATTTTGCTGTATTGGACATTGTTTGGAGCTTTTTTAGTCTTCAGTAGTTTAGGTTATCTTTACTTCAAGTACAAAACATTAAATTACTACCATTTGGTGAATTTAAAGTTCTCCCCCTTAGAGAATAAAGTTTTATATTTAATGATTTTTTTGGGGTTTGGAGTAAAAGTTCCAGTATTCCCATTTCATTACTGATTAACTAAGATTCATGTTGAAGCTCCTGCAGGTTTTTCTATTTTCCTAAGTGGATTTTTAGTGAAAGCTGCAATATACTGTTTCTATTTTTTTAATTTAATTTTTGAAGATACGTTTTCAGTTCAACTGGTAACTTTAGTGGCGTTGTTTGGGGTTATAGAATCTTCCATAAAAATGTGAACACAGACGGATTTTAAAAAATTAATTGCATTCGCGACGATACAAGAAATGAATTTAATTCTGTTTATGTTAATTAACTGTCAAAATAATTTAGATTACAGCTTAATCTTATTCATACTTATACACGGTTGATTGTCTACTTTAATGTTTTTTTTAGTTGACGTTGTTCAAAAAAAAACATCTTCGAGAAATATAGTGGAAGTTTCTGGGTTAGCTTATACTTTCCCAGAACTAAGAATAATTATTTGGTTTATTTTACTACTGTTCTCAGGATTCCCTCTTACAGTAAAATTTGTCATAGAATGACAAATTTTAGGAAACTTGACGTTACAGTCCACTAATTTGATTGTTTTTGTATTTGTAATAGTTGTTGTTATTGGGGTTGGAGGTTTTGCGAAACAATTTATTATTCTATTATATGGTATGCCAAGAGAATCGCATACAGTTAATAGTACATTATCTAAACGTGACAAATACTTGTTCTACTTAATATTGTCTATTTTAGTTTTTTTAAATATTCTAAATTTTATTTTAGGTTAAAAGTAGATCTTTAAGATTGAACTTATACATTAAAGCTGCTTATACAGTTTAGGTTTAATAGTGAATAGTATTGCGAAAGAAAGGTTAAAAGTTCATTATTGTATGTGAAAAAATTTTGAATTTTAATACAATTATCAAATAAAGTAATTTCTTTATTGTACCTTTGGTATAATGGGTTAGCGAGTTAGTTTTAAAAGCAAGCGTAAGCAAAAAAAAATTATAAATAGTTTTTAAAACTAAACCCGAAACTAAGCGATCTAATAATGAACAAGTAGTAGACTGAACTCATAAATGTTGCAAAATTTTGGGATGATTTGTTATTAGGGGTGAAAGGCTTATCAAGCTTAGTGATAGCTGGTTCTCCGCGAAATCTATTTAAGTAGATTGGTTGTTTTTATTATTATTAGGTAATGTTAAATATGATAGTTGCGAGACTTGACTATAATCTATCAAGTAGTGGTAATTTACAACTAAACAGACGTGTAGTGCAAAGATTATGCGTCAAGAGGGAAACAGCCCAGAACACAAGTTAAAGTGGTTAAATAAACATTAATTTGAAGGGGGTATCTTTTTAAAGTACAGAGGTAGGTTTGGAAACATCCATCCTTTAAAGAAAACGTAAAAGTTCAAGTACTTTGAATAATTCTTTGTGATATTAAAAAATTGTATCCCCATAAATTAAAGCCAAGAAATGTTTTACTGAAACTGTGTATTAGGTAGCGGAGTGTACTTTATTTTTTTGAAGATTTTTTGTAAAAAAAATTGGAAAAATAAGTATTAAATATGCTAACATGAGTAATAGACTATTTGTAAAAAATCAAATAAGCCGTATATTGACGTGGTTTTTTAGTTATGATAAACTGACTAAATTATAATCGATCCCTAAAAATTTATTTAACAATAAATTTGATGGTGTGTTAAGAAACTTATTTAATTTTTACTAAACCTCAACGGTTTCTGAAGTGTAGAAAAATAAATAATTGAAAATTATTAACAATTAATCGTACAAATACCAACACAGGTCAATTAACTGAATAAGTATAGGCTAAAAAATGAATAATATTAAAGGAACTCGGCAAAATGTCTTTGTAACTTCGGGAGAAAAAGAGCTTTTAAGTATGATAAAAAAGGGGGTAGCGACTGTTTATTAAAAACATAAGACTTTGCCAAATAGAAATATGACGTATAAAGTCTGACACCTGCCCAGTGCTGTAAGGCGAAAAATAGTTATTTAGGTGACTATATAAACCCCAGTAAACGGCGGCCGTAACCCTGACGGTCCTAAGGTAGCAAAATCCCTTGACGGGTAAGTTCCGTCCTGCACGAATGGTGTAACGACTGCCCCACTGTCTCTAATATTATTTTTATGAAATTGAATTAGACGTGAAGATGCGTTAAGATACAGCTAGACGGAGAGACCCTATGTACCTTTACTGTTATCTACTTTTTTTCTTTAGTTTATATGATATAGATATGTAGTAAAGTTTTAAAATTGAAAAACTACTTTATATATATTAAAGAAAAAGAAACTAAAAAAAAAGTTTTTACTATGTAGAAAGACAGTTTAGCTGGGGCGGCTACCTCCCAAAAAGTAACGGAGGTAAACAAATGGTTTATCATATAATCTTTTTTAGAGAAAGAGGAACGATACAAATAAACCTGATTAAAGTACAAACAAGTATTTTAAGGATGAAATTCTGTCGTATTGACCCGATTTTTTATAATGTAAAAACAATCGTTCAATGAATAAAAGGTACACTAGGGATAACAGGCTGATGATTTCTGAGAGTCCCTATTGAAGAGATCGTTTGGCACCTCGATGTCGGCTCATCATATCCTAGTGGAGCATACGCTGCTAAGGGTTCGGCTGTTCGCCGAGTAAAATGGTACGTGAGCTGGGTTTAAAACGTTGTGAGACAGTTTGGTCCCTATCTACTGTATAACTAAAGAAAAAAAATATTTTTACTTCAGTACGAGAGGACCGAGGACAGAAGGCCAATTGTTATTAATTACACACCGATGTAAGTTAAAAAGCTACGCCTTACACTATAACTATATTTATTAGGAATTGAATATTTTTTTTTCTTTAATAACATTGTGGAAGATCACCACGATTGATACTAAAGATGTATTTATTTATAAAAGGTTAGTAATAACTGGAGTATATAAATTTATATATGTTGTTAATTAAGCTAATTTAAGATGTCTTGTGGGAGCAATGGCTGAGCGGTTAAAGCGGTAGACTGTAAATCTATTGGGAAACCACCGTTGGTTCGAATCCAACTTGTTCCAAATATATACACTATTAGCTTTAAAGTTGTATTAAAAGGATACCTATAACCTAAACTTACGTAAACACTGGTGTGGTTAAAGGTTTTTCTAAAACTAACAATAGTAATCTAAAAAAACTACACCCCAATTTAATTTATTGAACAAAAATATTTTAGTAAATAAATCAGATAAATCAATTGAGAAAACTAGTAGAGATGATCGAATAGTTTGAGCAGTAACTTCGGCTTGTAATTATTTGGAAAAATAAACTAAAAAAGGTGATAGTCCTGTTACTAGCTAAATTAAAAACTGTAATTACACAGGTAAGCACAGAAACCTTTATGGCGGAATGGTAGACGCGTATGACTTAAAATCATATCCTGCGGGGTAGTCGTTCAAGTCGACTTAGAGGTATAATTAATGAGTGTCCCTAAACGATTTAAAACAAATAAACAACTGAAATCAACACCCGTTAGTAGTCGGGTTTTGGTAAAAACAAACTCAGTAATTAATGTTAGTAGACATCTTTTATTTTTAAACTTTGAAAAAAAAAAAAAAAGTAATTCATTTTGATTATATTATAAAATTAAAAATTAGCGTAGTAGTATAGTGGCAATACCGTAGCCTTCAAAGCTACTCACGTCTGTTCGATTCGGGCCTATGCTGTTTGTCTTTAAAATGTCAGAAAAAAAATTACCATTCTATTTTTCCAGCCTTCGAGGTTTCGTTTTATACATAGAAGGTGTTTGGTTATTATTTTATAATTTAAAAAAAAATTATAACTTAATTTTGTGTGTAAATGATGTGTACAGTAAGTTAAGTTTGATTAGCTTGTCTAAATTTAACAAATTCGTATTAAAGGCACTGTCAACGCATTGACTGCGAATATCTTTTCGTGGAAAGGGTTTTAGGTTAAGAAAATTTAAAAAAACAAATAAAATGACGCTAAATTTTGGACATTCTCATTGAGCCAAATTAGCTTTTGTAAATAATATCTTTTTTTTAAAAAAAATTAGAAGACAAAACTATATTTGTGTTGTTAAGGGTTACGGTGTTTACAAGACTTTTAAAAAAAATATTAAATTTTTTAAAAAACTAAATTCATACACTAAAAGGGGATTACGTTTAAAAAAACAGTACATTCAAAAAAGGTTCGGAAAGATTTCTCAGGTAGTTTCTTCACTACATTAGGCAATTAGTAATTGTAGATTAAATGGCACAAAAAAGTTTACCAATTTTAAACAAAGTTAATGTATCTATGATTTGGTATAGCACATTTTACTATAAACATTACAAGTGATTGTCGTCGCAATACTTATATTTACTGTATTTTTTTAATAAATTGTTCGTATTTCTGGACCTATTCTTTGCAACTTTAGTGTGGACAAAACCTTACACGACGTATTTGGCGGAAAATCGTGGGACACCAGCTAATGTGCAGTATCAGAAGTTTAGGTTTTTAAAGCCCGTCACAAGTTATCTTTTTGAGTTGAATACTAAAGTTTTTTTTTTAAATGTGTACTACAGTACAAGTTTGGAGAACTTCCAAGCGATGTCGAAGGAGAGAGACAACAGGTTTGTTGAGGAGTTTGAGACATTCCCAAACAAGATTGATAGGTTTTATTACAATTAATTGTAATAAAACCTATCAATCTTGTTTGGGAATGTCTCAAACTCCTCAACAAACCTGTTGTCTCTCTCCTTCGACATCGCTTGGAAGTTCTCCAAACTTGTACTGTAGTACACATTTAAAAAAAAAACTTTAGTATTCAACTCAAAAAGATAACTTGTGACGGGCTTTAAAAACCTAAACTTCTGATACTGCACATTAGCTGGTGTCCCACGATTTTCCGCCAAATACGTCGTGTAAGGTTTTGTCCACACTAAAGTTGCAAAGAATAGGTCCAGAAATACGAACAATTTATTAAAAAAATACAGTAAATATAAGTATTGCGACGACAATCACTTGTAATGTTTATAGTAAAATGTGCTATACCAAATCATAGATACATTAACTTTGTTTAAAATTGGTAAACTTTTTTGTGCCATTTAATCTACAATTACTAATTGCCTAATGTAGTGAAGAAACTACCTGAGAAATCTTTCCGAACCTTTTTTGAATGTACTGTTTTTTTAAACGTAATCCCCTTTTAGTGTATGAATTTAGTTTTTTAAAAAATTTAATATTTTTTTTAAAAGTCTTGTAAACACCGTAACCCTTAACAACACAAATATAGTTTTGTCTTCTAATTTTTTTTAAAAAAAAGATATTATTTACAAAAGCTAATTTGGCTCAATGAGAATGTCCAAAATTTAGCGTCATTTTATTTGTTTTTTTAAATTTTCTTAACCTAAAACCCTTTCCACGAAAAGATATTCGCAGTCAATGCGTTGACAGTGCCTTTAATACGAATTTGTTAAATTTAGACAAGCTAATCAAACTTAACTTACTGTACACATCATTTACACACAAAATTAAGTTATAATTTTTTTTTAAATTATAAAATAATAACCAAACACCTTCTATGTATAAAACGAAACCTCGAAGGCTGGAAAAATAGAATGGTAATTTTTTTTCTGACATTTTAAAGACAAACAGCATAGGCCCGAATCGAACAGACGTGAGTAGCTTTGAAGGCTACGGTATTGCCACTATACTACTACGCTAATTTTTAATTTTATAATATAATCAAAATGAATTACTTTTTTTTTTTTTTTCAAAGTTTAAAAATAAAAGATGTCTACTAACATTAATTACTGAGTTTGTTTTTACCAAAACCCGACTACTAACGGGTGTTGATTTCAGTTGTTTATTTGTTTTAAATCGTTTAGGGACACTCATTAATTATACCTCTAAGTCGACTTGAACGACTACCCCGCAGGATATGATTTTAAGTCATACGCGTCTACCATTCCGCCATAAAGGTTTCTGTGCTTACCTGTGTAATTACAGTTTTTAATTTAGCTAGTAACAGGACTATCACCTTTTTTAGTTTATTTTTCCAAATAATTACAAGCCGAAGTTACTGCTCAAACTATTCGATCATCTCTACTAGTTTTCTCAATTGATTTATCTGATTTATTTACTAAAATATTTTTGTTCAATAAATTAAATTGGGGTGTAGTTTTTTTAGATTACTATTGTTAGTTTTAGAAAAACCTTTAACCACACCAGTGTTTACGTAAGTTTAGGTTATAGGTATCCTTTTAATACAACTTTAAAGCTAATAGTGTATATATTTGGAACAAGTTGGATTCGAACCAACGGTGGTTTCCCAATAGATTTACAGTCTACCGCTTTAACCGCTCAGCCATTGCTCCCACAAGACATCTTAAATTAGCTTAATTAACAACATATATAAATTTATATACTCCAGTTATTACTAACCTTTTATAAATAAATACATCTTTAGTATCAATCGTGGTGATCTTCCACAATGTTATTAAAGAAAAAAAAATATTCAATTCCTAATAAATATAGTTATAGTGTAAGGCGTAGCTTTTTAACTTACATCGGTGTGTAATTAATAACAATTGGCCTTCTGTCCTCGGTCCTCTCGTACTGAAGTAAAAATATTTTTTTTCTTTAGTTATACAGTAGATAGGGACCAAACTGTCTCACAACGTTTTAAACCCAGCTCACGTACCATTTTACTCGGCGAACAGCCGAACCCTTAGCAGCGTATGCTCCACTAGGATATGATGAGCCGACATCGAGGTGCCAAACGATCTCTTCAATAGGGACTCTCAGAAATCATCAGCCTGTTATCCCTAGTGTACCTTTTATTCATTGAACGATTGTTTTTACATTATAAAAAATCGGGTCAATACGACAGAATTTCATCCTTAAAATACTTGTTTGTACTTTAATCAGGTTTATTTGTATCGTTCCTCTTTCTCTAAAAAAGATTATATGATAAACCATTTGTTTACCTCCGTTACTTTTTGGGAGGTAGCCGCCCCAGCTAAACTGTCTTTCTACATAGTAAAAACTTTTTTTTTAGTTTCTTTTTCTTTAATATATATAAAGTAGTTTTTCAATTTTAAAACTTTACTACATATCTATATCATATAAACTAAAGAAAAAAAGTAGATAACAGTAAAGGTACATAGGGTCTCTCCGTCTAGCTGTATCTTAACGCATCTTCACGTCTAATTCAATTTCATAAAAATAATATTAGAGACAGTGGGGCAGTCGTTACACCATTCGTGCAGGACGGAACTTACCCGTCAAGGGATTTTGCTACCTTAGGACCGTCAGGGTTACGGCCGCCGTTTACTGGGGTTTATATAGTCACCTAAATAACTATTTTTCGCCTTACAGCACTGGGCAGGTGTCAGACTTTATACGTCATATTTCTATTTGGCAAAGTCTTATGTTTTTAATAAACAGTCGCTACCCCCTTTTTTATCATACTTAAAAGCTCTTTTTCTCCCGAAGTTACAAAGACATTTTGCCGAGTTCCTTTAATATTATTCATTTTTTAGCCTATACTTATTCAGTTAATTGACCTGTGTTGGTATTTGTACGATTAATTGTTAATAATTTTCAATTATTTATTTTTCTACACTTCAGAAACCGTTGAGGTTTAGTAAAAATTAAATAAGTTTCTTAACACACCATCAAATTTATTGTTAAATAAATTTTTAGGGATCGATTATAATTTAGTCAGTTTATCATAACTAAAAAACCACGTCAATATACGGCTTATTTGATTTTTTACAAATAGTCTATTACTCATGTTAGCATATTTAATACTTATTTTTCCAATTTTTTTTACAAAAAATCTTCAAAAAAATAAAGTACACTCCGCTACCTAATACACAGTTTCAGTAAAACATTTCTTGGCTTTAATTTATGGGGATACAATTTTTTAATATCACAAAGAATTATTCAAAGTACTTGAACTTTTACGTTTTCTTTAAAGGATGGATGTTTCCAAACCTACCTCTGTACTTTAAAAAGATACCCCCTTCAAATTAATGTTTATTTAACCACTTTAACTTGTGTTCTGGGCTGTTTCCCTCTTGACGCATAATCTTTGCACTACACGTCTGTTTAGTTGTAAATTACCACTACTTGATAGATTATAGTCAAGTCTCGCAACTATCATATTTAACATTACCTAATAATAATAAAAACAACCAATCTACTTAAATAGATTTCGCGGAGAACCAGCTATCACTAAGCTTGATAAGCCTTTCACCCCTAATAACAAATCATCCCAAAATTTTGCAACATTTATGAGTTCAGTCTACTACTTGTTCATTATTAGATCGCTTAGTTTCGGGTTTAGTTTTAAAAACTATTTATAATTTTTTTTTGCTTACGCTTGCTTTTAAAACTAACTCGCTAACCCATTATACCAAAGGTACAATAAAGAAATTACTTTATTTGATAATTGTATTAAAATTCAAAATTTTTTCACATACAATAATGAACTTTTAACCTTTCTTTCGCAATACTATTCACTATTAAACCTAAACTGTATAAGCAGCTTTAATGTATAAGTTCAATCTTAAAGATCTACTTTTAACCTAAAATAAAATTTAGAATATTTAAAAAAACTAAAATAGACAATATTAAGTAGAACAAGTATTTGTCACGTTTAGATAATGTACTATTAACTGTATGCGATTCTCTTGGCATACCATATAATAGAATAATAAATTGTTTCGCAAAACCTCCAACCCCAATAACAACAACTATTACAAATACAAAAACAATCAAATTAGTGGACTGTAACGTCAAGTTTCCTAAAATTTGTCATTCTATGACAAATTTTACTGTAAGAGGGAATCCTGAGAACAGTAGTAAAATAAACCAAATAATTATTCTTAGTTCTGGGAAAGTATAAGCTAACCCAGAAACTTCCACTATATTTCTCGAAGATGTTTTTTTTTGAACAACGTCAACTAAAAAAAACATTAAAGTAGACAATCAACCGTGTATAAGTATGAATAAGATTAAGCTGTAATCTAAATTATTTTGACAGTTAATTAACATAAACAGAATTAAATTCATTTCTTGTATCGTCGCGAATGCAATTAATTTTTTAAAATCCGTCTGTGTTCACATTTTTATGGAAGATTCTATAACCCCAAACAACGCCACTAAAGTTACCAGTTGAACTGAAAACGTATCTTCAAAAATTAAATTAAAAAAATAGAAACAGTATATTGCAGCTTTCACTAAAAATCCACTTAGGAAAATAGAAAAACCTGCAGGAGCTTCAACATGAATCTTAGTTAATCAGTAATGAAATGGGAATACTGGAACTTTTACTCCAAACCCCAAAAAAATCATTAAATATAAAACTTTATTCTCTAAGGGGGAGAACTTTAAATTCACCAAATGGTAGTAATTTAATGTTTTGTACTTGAAGTAAAGATAACCTAAACTACTGAAGACTAAAAAAGCTCCAAACAATGTCCAATACAGCAAAATTTTTAACGTTTTGTCTACTCGTTCAACATAACCGTGACTATATACAAAATATAGGGTAGGTAAAAACAAAAATTCGAAACCAACAAACATAACTAATAAGTTAGTAGTATAAACCATAACGATAATAGCTACTAAAAATATTGAAAATATATTGATATTTGAGGCATACTTGGATAGATTCTTTTCTCCCAATAAATAAACACAAACTAAACCTGAACTGAATGCTAGTAAGATAACTACGTCACTCAAAACTGACCCGTTTAATGTTAGAATTTGAGATGTAACTATGAAATTAAATTTGAGTGAGAAGTGGTAAAAGCTGTTAGATAACATCGCATAGGATTTAAAATTGCTTAAAAATATTACAAATTTAAAAAAAATGAAGAAAAAAATAAGACCAAGTACTGTAATGTTTAAATATTTAACAAAGTTGAAAAAACTTTTAAAAACAAAACTTGTTGAATTGATTTTTGTTAAAAGGGTAGATAATATAAATAAAAAGGTTAAAATAACAGAAGAATATACAATCAATTCTTGAAAAAAAATTGAGAAAATTTCGACGGAGGATAGTTTTATTTGTGCATGAGGCGTAAAGTTAAAGACTTGAGCAAACACTTTAATTTCTTTTAACTGAAAAATAACTATCTGTTGTTAATTTAAAAAAAGAAGTGTATAAGAAAAAAAATAATCAAAAAGAAACCATTAAATAAACACCAATTTGCATAAAGCTAACAATAATTAAATGTAATAGGTGGTATAAATAAATAAACATAGTCTTTAATCCCGTTACAACATAAATGTATAATGACATAGGCTCTAAAATATTAAAAAATTCTAAACTATTAAACTGACTTAAGGAGATTTGCAAAATATAAGCTGTTTCTGTGGTTGTAGCAGCCCATTCAAATAGTTCAAAAAACGCTACAAAAACCAATAAAAAACGAATATTTTGAACAACAAAACGTGTAAAAATAATTACCACACCAATAATATCGAAAAAAGCCTCCACAATTAAGTTTGAAGAACTAGCAGCACCTCTTACATACATACCAAAAGCTAAACCAAAGTCCCACAATAATCGAACTGGAATAGTCAATATAGTTAGCATCACTGTTACAGTAAATAACACTAGTTTACTTTCTGACTGTAGAGAAAACGTATACCCGATGAAGAAAACTCAACAGTATCAAACGAACATTTGCACTAATAAGAATAGGAAAAATTTAAAATCGTCGTAAGAACCGTACTCCTGTTCACCCAGGTCAGACATTGTTTTAAAGTAATTGAAATAAAAGTTAAAACCATATTGAAATCTATATTTCATAATATTACTAAAATAGTAAGTTATACCAAAAATTGCAATAGCATAACTTCACTTTGTTGTAATAAAAGAAAAAAAAACATCCAAAGGTAAATTTATTACTAATGTTTTTACTAATGAAACTGAAGCTTCTGTATGTAAAGATAAAAAACATTTGAATACAATTTGTTTAATGTAAAACAAGTGTAAGTAATCTAAAGCATAGTAGTAAGGTAAAACACTATAAACTTCCTTTAAGGTATCGAAGTAATTATCATTAGAATAAAACGCGAACAAAACAACGTTTACAGCATTAGTCATTTGAGCTTCTGTAGGTCATAAGTTTAAAAGATTAACTAATTTAAAAATATTTTCAAATGATAGGGATGTACTGTTAAACATAACTGCAGTAGTTACGTTAACTAGATTTTCAAAGGTTGTTCCAAAATTTTCCATAAATAAATTTGAGAAAGATAGATCGAGTAACATCCCTGCTGATTAAATTAAAATAATAATACATATTGCGAGCAAATAAAGTATAATGTAAATAGTTAATCTAAAAAAACCAATAAATGAATCCTTGCTTATGTTTTTTACTTTGGTAGATAACAAATTAAAAAAATTACTAAAATTGGTAAAAAAATGCTCCAATATGTACTTATCACCAAAGTATATAGTAAACGTATAAAAAAAATAAGTAGAAATTTTATAAAAAAGTCTTTTGAGGGTAAAGTCTAATAGTAACCCGTTTTTAAATGTTCTATAACTTTTCCAATTTAATATAAAATGTAACACCCTAGTTAATTTTGTCAGTACCTTCTAGATACACGTAACACCGATGGTATAATAAAAGACGCAAACAATACATAAGTAAGTCAAATTGTATGATTAAATTTAAAGACAAAACCATACAACATTGAAAAACTACCATAAATTACCAATATATTAATATAAAGTGCAAAGTAAAAAATTACACGTGCAGTTTGTCTGTTTCTGGAATACCTACTTTTGTTAAAACTTCTAACTTTACGTAAAAAGAACAAATTACCCATAATTATTAAAATATAACATTATAAGCACCTATCATATTTCATAAATTATTTATTATTGACTTCAACTTTAAATTTCTATACTTGTTGTCCTCCAACTCGTTAATCGCTAAAGACAAAAACGCTATTTTTTTAAAAAATCTACCAGTATTTAATTGTGTGCCCCTCTTAGATCTCTCTAATGAAGGGACAGTGGTGGACAATTTAATAAGCTTTTTCCTGTTACAACACAAAAGCCCTATGAACAGTTGGGACATTAAATAATTTTTAATATTTTTTTGCGACATTTAAATTATGAAAAAATTTAGTATAAGATAAATATTTACAAACAAAACGTACAAGTAGACGCTGCTTATTGTAAAGAAGTTTACAGTTTTAAATATTTTAACTTTGAACCTATTACTAATGTTTACAAAATTGTGTATATAAACTATATGTTTAAAATTTAAACTTAGAGAGTCCTTTAAAAAAAATAGGTTTAATTTAAATTTAAAAGATGGTCTATTTATCAATTTTTTAAAAATGTTAAAAAAAAAGCTCAAGTACTTTAGCTAGGAATCGAACCTAGATCAACAGGGTGAAAACCTGTTATCTTAACCGCTAGACGACTAAAGTTTAAATACTTTTTTAAAAGCTACTCTAAATTTTTTTATTTTTAAATTTTTACATATAGGTCCAAACAACTCCTTACCTACAGTGTTCATTCTTTTTTTTAAAAGAACCAATGCATTATCAAAAAATCTGTAAGATAGGCCATCTTTTTTAAATAAATTATGTCTGCTCCTTATAGTTATTGCCCTTAGTTTTTTTTTTCTACGCTTTAGTAAAATTGGCTTGGTATTACGGATAACTACCCTTAAAAACTTACCAACTTTCGCTAATCGACGAGTACTGCAACGCCTAATTTCAATAACTCTAACTAACAATATACCGCTAGAATCGCTGGGAATGGAAAATGATTCTTTTTGAAACAATTTAATACTGAAAGGTATACAACTTATGATTAAAACTTGTTTGTTTAAATAAATTTTGCTTTCTTAAAAAAAACAAGGACTTTAACTCCTTGTTCGCTTTTAGTTTTATTGACTTAAGGTTGAAGTACAGTATGATGAAAAATAAACTAAAAAAACTAATGATCAGAGTAAGTAAAATCACAATTAGTGGGAGTTTTTCAAACAAAAAATAGTATAATATATAAAAATCACTCGCTACAATATGATTAATACCTTTATAAAAAGAAGTAAAAAAAAAAAAACAATTATTATCTCCGGCGTAAACTATGAAAATTACTATGTATATAAAATATACATATTTACTGAATTTTGTAGTTAAAAAAGTATAATTAGCATATAATTGAATGTATGTCATTATCAGTAGTAACAATATGGTAAACTCTGCTGTTAATAAAACCAACATCATACCATCTAAATTATGCAAAAAACCTCACATAGAAAAAACGATAATAGTTAAAATAAATATAGCAAACTTCCTCCTAAGCGAAGAAACTAATAGATAATATGAGGTTAAAGAAATTAATAAACCTAAATAAAAAGAAAAGTTTGTACTTATTAGATAAATATCAAAAAATAAATTTTTTAATAGCAATTAGATATGTCAACCACCAAACAAAATTAAAATGTAAGTTAAAGAAAAGCAAAATAAATGAAAATATTCACCTAAATAAAACAAAGCAAAAAAAAAACCTCCCATTTCGGTTGTGTGTCCAGCAACAAGTTCGGACTCTGCTTCACCAAGATCGAAGGGTATACGACCAGTTTCTAGAAAAAAAATTATTAATAAAAATGGTAAAATTGGTAATAAAAGTAAAAAACTCCATGTTCAACTTTGTTGAAACGATACGATCTGGTAAAACGAGAAGGATTCAAAAAAGGAAATTAAATATATGGTTAGGAAATTTAAAAAAACCTCTAAATTAAGCGTGGTTATTAACACCCTAGCCGAAGATAGCGCTGCATATTTATTTTTACTAACTCATCCAACCAAAAACATTAAAAAGGAAAAGAACATTGATAATACCCCCATGAATAGTAAGTTATACTCGATTTCACAGACAGCTAAATTAGGCCCTCATATTAAATTTACCCAAAATAAATAACACATAATCAAAACTGTGGCAGGTAAAATTAAAAACAACAATTTATTAACCTTATTAATAATCACAATATGTTTAACGAGAAGCTTTAAAGCGTCAGCTATAAATTGTAATCTACCTCTGTAACCTATGTAATTAGGTCCAATACGTCGTTGAACTAATGATAGAATCTTACGTTCCATTAAAGTTATTGTCGCTATAATCAAAGTTAAAAGTAAGAAAATTACGATGTTGGTTAAAAAAATTTGTATATAAGAAATAAGTACAAACATTTGTTAGCTGTTTAAGTTATTAACAATAAATTGTCGTGTTTTTTTATTAGGTGTAATAGATAAAGCTTTGTTTTGCAACTGTAGGTTAATTAATTTTAAAATATAATAACACACCCTCTTGTTTAATCTAGGAACTAAAGAAAACAAATAATATGTAATTTTTTTTTCTAAATGAGCTTCGAAAATAGCGGTATAAAACGCCATTACACCCAACATCGTAATGAAATGACCTACAGTTGACATACTTTGTCAACCCATAAACATAGCTGGGAAATCATGTAAACGTCTTGGTAGACCAGAAAAGCTAACTCAAAATAAAGGTAAAAAAGTTAATCACTGTCCACCGGTGTAATAAATTATGTGAAAATAAGAAAAACTTTTAGGGTACTTAACGAAAAAGAAAACATGAAAGTAAAAGTAAAATCCAACAAAAATACCCATTACAACAGCTCCTGACAACATGAGGTGGAAATGAGCTACTACATAAAGTGTGTCATGCATAGAAATATTTAAACTAACATGTGATAATCACATACCGGTAACTCCTGCAACTAAGAAAAAAAATATAAAAGATAACACAGCCATAAATACAATATCCACCTTTAAAGCACCGTTGACTAAAGTAAATGTTCAATTAACTACTTTAATTGTAGCTGGCATAGAAATCATAATAGTAACTGTACTATAAAGTGCTCTGCTTCTATGATCCAAACCAATAAGATACATATGGTGACCCCATACAAGAAAACCCATATAATTCATAATATAAATAGCTCAAATAAGATGGTGTTTAGATGCAATTCTTCTGTAATTTACAGAAGGTAATACAGAGTTAATTACTCCAAAAGCTGGAATAACTAAAACATAAACTTCTGGGTGACCAAAGAATCAAAAAAGATGGTGGAAAAAGATAGGATCACCTCCATACGCAAAATCAAAAAACGATGTGTGTCAATGCCTATCCAAAACGAGCATTAACATAGAAGATCCAAGTACTGGAGTAATAACAGCTAAAGCCCTTAACATCAATAATACTGTAATTGTGATGAACGGAATCAAAATACGTCTATTTCTTAAACCAGGCATACTTAAAGTCCTTCTTGTTACAAGAAGATTTGTAATAGAAATGGTTGTACTGATACCAGCGTAGTATACACCAACTACTAACATATCCTGTATACCAGCACCTGTAAACTGTAATTTAGATGAAAAGGGGGTAATAAAGGTCCAACCGGATACAGTTTGTGTAGCGTTGGAACACTTTACCAAATGTCTTTTTCTTCTTTTAACTGAATTAGCATTTGTGGTTAAAAATCAAAAAGATTCAGGCATTAAGTAGAGTTCCTTTCAGAAAAGCAACTTTCAAGAATCCCTGCCGCCAAAGGAAACCTTAGTATCAAACACTTTTTCAAGGTCTGATTTTTCTACAGAATCTGTTGAGTAATCAAAAACTTCAGGATTCACTTTTGCCAAAGCTTCATCATAAGAATAAAATTGAGAAAAATGACCACTTTGTATCAGATTACTATAGTTCGCTATTTTTTGGTTGTTTGTTCAATATTCTGTTCTAATGAAACCTATCTTTGCAATTAAAAGATAACCACACGGCTGAATTCAAAAACCCAGGCTGTTTAATCTTGGAAATGCAACGTCCTTACTACCGACATGATATGGTAGTAAAAAATTAGCGAAGCCACCAAAAAAAATAGGAACAACAACAAAAAAAACCATAATAAGCGCATGCGCCGTAATTACTTGAAGATAACGTAAAGAATCTCCACTAAAAAATGGGCTACCGGGGTAGGCCATCTCAATACGTATAGCTGTTGCCAAAAGAGCTCCAGAAATACCAGTTAATAAGGAAAAATAAAAATAATTCAAACCAAGTCTTTTGTGATTAATTGTGTATAAATATTTTTTAACTAAATATTTATTGATATTTACGACCTTATAAAAATTTTCAGAAAAAGTACTAATGAACGATACCACGGATGTACGATAGTCTATACTTTTTCAAGACATTTAAAATAGTAAAATTAAAAAGAAAACACAGTATACACCTATGAAGATGTAAAGCATATTGATGAAACTGAAATTGAAATTTAATCTAAACGTGATTACGTAAGCCTTCACAGTGTTAAAAAAATGTACTAACATCTTTTAAAATGAATATTTATAAATTGAAAAAAAATGCATAAAACTATGAATAGGTAATTGTCAATATATAAGCACCATATATAAAAATGGAAGAAAAAGGAAACCCAAAAAAGATTTCTTAATATGCACACGCTGGTTAAATAAAGCTAGTACGCCTAAAATAATTAACAATTTTGTAAAAAGTATGTGATTAAAAATTAAAATATTAAAATAATTTAAAGAATAGAGAAGGATAAACAAAAAAATTATTTTTGGCATTTAAGTTTATATAAATTTTCACATACATAAAGAATCAACATTCCATAAAAACAAGGATTTATAAACTACACCATTAAATGATGTTAAAGACAAGTTATATGTTAATAAGTTAGAAATCAATAATTTCAATTCAAAAAACAATCTAAATAAAAATTTATTGTCAATACTAACCATAAACCATGTGTAAGGTAAATCAAAAAATCTTCTATAAATTCACTTGAATCACTGTAAATAGCAAGCAAAGTTTAAAACATACAATAAAACCATATTTTGTAAATTAGCTCCAAATAAAACATAAGTGACTTTTCTTCTCTCATAACTTTTTATTAAAAAAAAAACTCAACTTAAAAAAATAAACAAAAAATGTCAATACTTTGCAATCAAACAAACCATTAAATACTGTTGTTTAGTTCTTATTATTGGGTTTTCGATATCAACAAATCATAAGTTCTCCTCTTCGTTAAAAGACCAGAATCTTTCATTAAATGTACTAATAACGTAGTAAAATTGATAAGTTTCTATGAAAAATGAAAAAAAAATAAAACTTGAGATTAAAATTAAATATAAATTTAACTGATTTCATGAGTTTGAATTGATTCTCAATAGGGTAAAATACATAAAGTAAATAACCAAAGACAGTAGGATAACATTAATGCCGACTACATAAAGAGAAATTAAATACTCTTGATTTAGCGCTGAATAATCGTACATATATAAAGGTTCCTGGCTGCTATTTAAAAAGTAATAAAAAAATAATAAAATTAAAAAACCTTCAATTAGTCAAAAATAAGTATTAGTTCTTTTCCAGAAACGCTGAATTTGCGAAGTAAACTTACCGTACTGATACCTTTTTAAAAAAAAATTAAAACCACTCATAAGTCAAAAGTAAATCATACCTATAACAAATCACACTGAAAGTTGTTTTAAAAATTGTATTTTAAAGAAAAAAATTGTGTAAATAAAATAAATGACCATAAGTAAAACAGCAACTAATGTGGTTTTAAAGAAATTATAAAAAACTATCATATTTTGACTAAATAATTTAAAAAATAAATTAGACTTGTAATCATACGTTAGTTTTCAAGGCAGTCTTCTCACAAAGTTAAAAGCTTTTCTAGGATCTCTATTAAATTTAATAGCTTCTTGTAATTTAATTAAATCCTCTTTACTATAATTTTTCACAGGTTCGTTTAGTTCGACCTTTTTAAACTTAAAAAAATTTTTTTGAATGTTATAGATATCTTTTTGATAAGCACCAATAATAGTTTTCGGTTCTTTCAGGAGTATAGCGACATTAATGTCCTCTATTGAGTCGTTTATCATTTCTTTAAAGCTGTGGTATTCAGCAACCATGAGGTCGTAAACATACTTGTGTAAAGTAAAGTGTGTGATTATGCAGTCTTCATCCAAAAGACGACCTAAGGAGTATTTTCTTACAGAAAGAGGCGTTTGGGTTAATTTTTCTTCCATAACAAGAGACCATAAGTGTTTTTGAGAATAGGAAATTAACACAAATGAGACTAAGGTAATTGCGAAGATCAGGTTGGTATTAAAAGAAAGTAAAAATAGTAAAAATAATACATAAATGGTATTAGAAAAAACACCTCTCTCTAAATCACTGAAAACATCACCCTTTACTTTTTGACCAGATATATTTCCAGTAAAAACTAACTGAAATACTATGGATATAATAGATGATAAAACTAAAGTGAAAATAGCAGCTGAAAAAAATAAAATCATTACAAAAACCATTAATTTAAAATTTTAAATTACAAAAATCTGTTACTTGTTGAACTTATTAATAAAATTTCGAATTGATTTAACTATATAAGGTAGACGATTACTTGATGTGGTCCATTTAGTGGTTGTTAGCCTGTCAGAAGATCTTCGACCATGCCTAGGCATAGATAGTAAAGTTTGGTATTCTTTTTTAAAAAAAGTTTTAAGAATTGGTAAATACACATATTTCGTGTACATTTTTGTGTCAAATTTATAAATTGCCGCTACAATGGCAATTAAAACTAAAAGTAAGTAGGCACAAATATGTAAAACATCCGATAAAGTACGGCAAACGTTAAACAAGTGATCTAAAAAAGTAAACCCACCCATTAGTATAAAACTATAAACAATTAACTGTAACTAACTTCAAAAAATTTTGTTTTAAAGAGTGCGTGTTATTGAATTTTAAAAAAACAGCCAATTGGGTTCTTGTACTATTTTTTTTAAAAAAAGTAGTATGTTTAGTGTTTATAAGGCCCACCAGTGTAACTCCACAATAAATTAAAATACGCAACATTAAGAAAAACACTGTAAAATAATAAATATAAGATAAACTGATGATGAGTCTTTTAAAGTCTAAGTTAATAATAGTTAAAAAAATTTCACTTAAGGTTTGTAAAAAAGCCGTTAAATTTGGCAATCATCCACATATTATGTCTCAGAGCAACTAAATACAAATATTCTACCTACAGATTCCTCTACCGGTACCTTGTGTCAACTTAATTCAAATTACCCGTAATTTGGCGAAATACGTTCATTTTTTCCCTGGAAAAATAAATTTCTAAAAGGGTTAAATGTGTTAAAAAAAAAAAATCTAAATTTGTAAATATATTACTTAATAAAACAAACTACATAGATATTTTTACCAAATTACGAATTTTCCGAATGTGATGGGCGGTGTGTGCAAGGTTAGTTTTTTAATTCACCGTAACATACTTATTTACGGTTACTAATGATTTCTACTTCAACACTTCAAGTTTCAGAAATGTATCCGTACTTAGGTGATTTTTAAAATTTCCTTAAAATTTCTTTTTCGAAGTTTTTTGTTTTCACCATTGTAACACGTGTGTCGCCCATAATATAAAGACCATGAGGACTTGACTTCAGCTTTGGTGTTCGAGCTTGATTTTTACATTTTGCCTCAAACCCAAACATAAGACCCAAAGGTTGCGCTCGTTATAAAAACTTAATTCTACATATCACAACACGTGCTGACGACAGCCATGCAATACTAATTAACATACTAGTTCGAGCTATCCCTTATAAAAACAAGTTTTCATAAGTTCAACATCTCCTCTTATGTATTTAAATTATGGTAAGGTTCTACGTGGATTATCGCATTAAACCACATGTTCCACCATTCGTGCTAACCCCCGCCAATTCTGTTAACTTTGAACTTTGCAACTATACTCACCTGGTGGATTTCTTTGTGTTAACTTTAAAAAAATCAGAATTTAGGGTAAGGATTACCAGGGTCTCTAATCCTGTTTATTTCCCTTACTTTAATGTTTCAGAGTCAGAATAGATAAGAATCGATAATTATACAATCGGCGAGAATGGCTAAATTTCAGTATTTTATCACTATTTAGACACACCCCAACTCTCTATCTACACTCAAATATTTTTAAACAATAAAAGATCATCTTTCGAAATTTAGTCAGTTATTTTTAAAAATTTCCTACACATCCTTTACACCCAGTTAATGCGAATAATGCTTATCACTCAGGTATTACCGCGGCTGCTGGCACCTGTATTTGCCATGACTTCTCCTTGTACATCAAATCATAATTTTAGTACACGTATAAACTTTACGGCTACTATAGCCTTCGTCATTCCCGCTAATTCGATAGGTCATACTTTCGTACATTGCCTAATATTCTTCACTGCTGCCATTAGGTAGGGTTGTTTTCATACCCTATGTGGATGATTCTTCTCCCAAATCAACTAAGGATCAAAAGCATTTAATAAAAATATTATTAAATATACTTAATCCTAAGTGGTACGACGTAATTCCACAATTATACATATATATTTAATATAGGAAAGACTATCGAAACCACGCTACTCACCACGACGCTACTAATAGACCCTTTGGGTATACTCGTACAACTTGCATGTGTTAGACGTTTAGCCAGCATTAACTCCAAGCCAAGATCACACTCATTAAATAAAATCCTCACCTATTAATTCATTCTATAAATTAATTTTTCTCTAGTCACTGGGTTATTAAATTTATGTTGTAAAAATCTGTTGTTATTTATATCAGTAGTTCTATTCATTCTAGCTACACCTTTAGATTGTCATCAAACAACAAAATGTTCAAAAGGTAGAGCACATAGTCTAATAGGCATGTGATGATGATATCTTCCACAAATTTCAGCGCATTGACCGTAATAAAAACCAATATTATCAATGTAAAATGTATGGTGCGTCGATCTTCCAGGCACACAATCAATCTTTAAACCCAAACCAGGAACAAATCATGAGTGAACAACATCGTAAGAGTTGGTTATTAGGGTTAAATTTACGTGAGCTGGTAAAACTAAAGTTCTTTTAGTTCTCAATAATCTCCTAGCTAAAGTAACTGGTACTAACTCCGACCTGTGTCTATTTATCTTAGCGGCTATTCTGTAATTAAATGTATCGTCAATAGTTCTACTTCTATCCTTAAAAGCAACATCTTGCGATTCTAATCCAGGAACATTAGCAGTACTTAAACTTTGCAATTCAACCCCTGCAATATCGATTTTAGGGCTTGTAGGGAGTGCTTTCTGCCCTACTACCTTAAACGTTATTGGATCGTATGTTACTTCAGGTTTAAATTTAAATTTTTTTGTACGTTTATACTTTTTCTGTCTAAAACCCCATAAGGTCTCAGGCATCAACTCCTTATCCTTTAACATCTCTCCACTTTGTGAAAACTTAGTATTGAACAACAATAACTTATTCAACTTATTTTCAGAAAATTTTGAGTTTTGTAAAATATCAATAACATGTTGATTCAAAACACCCCTCATTAACCTAAATGGTGACGTTGTTAAGTAATGACGTGCATTACTATCAGCATCACTTGTCTCATCTAATTGTAAAAAATCATAATATGCGTTAAAATTTTGTTTACTAGAAGTGGTAAAGAAGTTTTTAAAAATAACGTCATTAAAGTAATTTTTTCCAGAGTAATAAACGTCATGTAAAGTTATGTTATTATTTGTAAGGAAACGCGATAAATGTTTATTGGCAACACTAACATCAGGCCTAACCGAGTTGTAAACCGAGGATACTTCGTCACCGCTTATAACTGCAACATCCAACGATAATAAATCTTTAGGTGATTTGAATTTAAGTGTTATTAAATTAGACTCGAAGTTTTGTAATAAATTCTCGCTGTATCTCCTATAGTCTGTGCCCCTAGCGTCTACAGTCAATCAACTAGTTGGTATTGTTACCTTGTCGTTTGATAATGATAGGGATGATAGGTTTTTTTTATGAGTATCTATTTTTTTTATAAACTTACTGTAAGAATCCTGGAATTCTAAATGTGCAGCTAAATGTATAGCTTGATAGTAAGTATCAGCGTTATAGGACTCTTGTCCAGATGTAACTCTCCACCTATTATGCCCAATGTTTTTAGGAGTACTCATAACCGCTTGAGCAGTATTTGGATCATATTTATAAACCCAATATCATTGTTTACCTTGAATTCTAATTGTAAATAGAGAACTTTCGTTTTGTCACTCAATCATTCTCAAGATAAAGTTTGAGTTAATTAAAATATTACAACATCAACTAATAGGTATAAGAGCGACCAAAAAATCACCCCACTTACCCCTACCACGGATACTAGTGTTCATAATTACATTAAAATTAAATGTTCTTTTTGTCATAACTCTTAAAATAATAAAGTAGTATAAAGCTCATCATAAACTGAATCAAAATCATCATCAGTATTGTCACTGAGAAAGGTGTACTAGTATTTCAGATTTGTAGGTTGAAAAACCAAAGTTAAAGTTTTGCTGTGTAGACGCTTCTGTCAAAACATGACCCCACATTTTAAGATAAAATAGACGAAAATATAATAGTAAAGAGTGTAGATGTTGTGATAAATGTAATAAAGTTAAGCTTATAAAGATAAGTGTACTCTACACGTCAACTGACAACTAACAGAATAGAAATAATCAGTACGTATAACATGTAAAACAACTCATAATACGCTTTATAAAATAAATTAGCATTTGAAATTAAATTCGTGTTAGATTCCAACACAATAGGTAGATGATCCAACACAACCTCTGAAGCTAAAAAATATCCAGTAAAGTATACGTATACTCAAATTGTAAATAATAAAAGAATAGAAACGGCGATTATCTGCACTAAACTTGTTAAAGACCAATACTTAACAACATTAATTTGTTTTTGTTGCATTTCGTATATAAGCGAACTAAAAAATTCTTTAGATACATCAAAAGCACTGTAGTACACAAGTCTGTAAACATAAACTACACTTGCAAGCAAACCAATTGTACAGAAACCCAAAACGAAAAGTGTAGTATTTGTCGATATCAACGATGACATTAATAAATTTTTATATAAATAACCTAAGGAAAAAGGCATACCACCCAAATTAAAAGCACATATAATTAAAAAAACAGTATCTACAGGGATAACTCTACTTAAACCACCCATATTCCTAGTATCCTGAGAACCTGCAACTCTTATAAAAGATCCTGCACAAAAAAATGTCAAAGCTTTGAACAACCCGTGTAAAAATAGATAAATTACACTAGTAGTATAAATCTCTGTACCTATAGTAACAAAAAGAAAACCACAGTGACTAATTGTTGAGTAAGCTAACAACTTTTTCATGTCTGTTTGAGATGCAGAAACCACACCACCATAAGCTGCCGTTACGCTACCAACTATTAAAGCCAATAGTTGTAAATTATTTATTGTTATTAGAGGGGTAAAGCGCATTAATAAGTAAACACCGGCAGAAACTAAAGTTGCTGAGTGAATCAAAGCTGAAGCTGGAACCGGAGCTTCCATAGAATCTGGTAACCATAAATGACCAATAAGTTGTGCTGATTTGAAAAGCGTACAAATAAATAAGCAAACTGCCGCAAATTCAATAACACCACCAACAACTAAAGTATTAAGCGCAAATTTTAAATTTAAATTTGACAAATTGTTTAAATAAAAATAAGAATTAATTAAAATCAAAAAAATAAAGAGAAAAACATCACTTATTTTATTAAAAAAAAAAGCTTTGAAACTAGACTTTATAGTACCCCTTCGCGTACTTCAAAAATTAATTAAAAAAAAGGAGGATAGTCCAATAGACTCTCAACCTAAAAACAAAGTAAACAAATTGTTACCCAACACTAAAATAATCATACTCAACATAAACCAATTTATCAATAATGCAAAGTTATCTTCTTGAGCCTCGAACTTCATATAATTTAAAATATAAAAATTAGTACCAACACCAATTGCTGTAACAAGTAAAACGAAAAAATAACTAAGTGCATCCAGTTTCAGTGAAAAGGTTAAATCTAAAGACAATCAGTTAATTGTGTTAAATATCCAACAAAAATCCGCTGTAGCGTTACCCAATACCACATCCGTAAATATAAACATTAGGTACAACAAGTACCCACCTAAGTATGATGTAAAAATATAAAACAATCCTTTGTAAGTTACAAATTTTCTAATTATAGTGGACGACGTTAAGATTATGAAATACAATGATAGCATTAGAAAAAAAATAGAAATGAGACTCATTTTTTAAAATTAATTAACTGTATCTAGTTTTGTAGAAGAGTACAACCAGGAATAACGAACAAAGTTGAAACCCAAGTAAGAAAAAATGTACAAGTAAGACACTAAAGTCATCTGATTACCACCTATACTATGATAAAATCTACCATAAGGCAAATAAGAGCAAGCGTATGCCACTGCTAATAAAAATAAAGTAAAAGTTACCTGTCATTGAAAATTAACCTCTGTCTGTATTCTTTCTCACTGAATTAAGTACTTATCAGAACCTCAATTTAAAAGGAACATCATACCTGCTGATTTTAACTTTTTAGTGGTTCCAGCGTCCCCGTGACCAATAATATCCAATTGAAAGAAAAAGACGACAAAGAAAAAAACTAAACCAAAAATACCCAAATAGTGGTATGGACAAGCAATCAGTCATGCCATGTAAGGCCTAAAGTATCAGTGCGGTGCAACGGAATAAAATCTAACGTCAGTAATCATACCAATATCTCCCCACATAAAGTATTCGAAACTTAAAGGTTCTGTATTTGAATACATAAGCAAGCATAAGCATCATAATAACACTAACATTTCAAAAGTTTTCGCCAATTCATTCTTCAAAACCTCGTCGTTTCAACTCAATTCTTGCTTTAATCCGTCGGCAGAAGCGTTAGCTTGTCAATCGTAATGCATGTCAATACCGTGGACCAAACCTAAAAAAGCTAAAAAAAATGCTACAACATAGTGAGCGTAAGCCAATCTAATGACAGTATCACTATTTAACATACCATCAGTGAAAACTAGTCACTCAACCTTACCTATAAAAAGAAAAAAGGTTCTAAAAGCATTTTTAGCAATTGTTAAGGTAACATCACTAAGGTGAGTACAACACAAAACTAAACCCAAAAACACAGTAAGTTGTATAATTAAAAAAGCAAAAACTCCACTTTTCCATGAGTAATCTTTTTCTAAATTAGAAATATTTAAATATAATTTACGAAATAAGTGTAAAAAAACGAAAATGAAAAGAAGATCAACACCTCTTTCGTGTAGTCAAAAAAAATCGTCCGTATACATGTTCTCTGCATCTTCCTCTTCCCTATCTAAAGGAATTAACATAGGTTCTGTTATTAAACTGAAAGAAAGCATAGTTCCACTAATTAACTGATTAGCGATAATTAAAAAAACCATAAAACCAAATAAAGCTACTAGATCGTGTAGCGCTACATTTAAAGAATTAAAATAACTTAGGATATTGTTTAAGTTCAAACTAAAGTACGGTTTGATAACAGAATATCATCGAGCGCCCACTTTTTTTTGCCGAAAAGGCCCCTTCCTCAATAGAGGAAGTTGCCGCCTTCGAACATAACCGGGTCATCAAAAACAAAATACAACAATTAATAGCGTAACAATAAAACATAAATACGCGCAACTGCGGTGCAAAAAACACCTACCAAATTACCTACGACCAAGTTAAAGTTAAAACCCCTAAAAACCCAGTAAGGTAAACTAGCACAGACATACAAAAAACAACCTAAATAATGGAAAAGAAAAAAGAAACAAACAAAAAAAAAAACAAAAAAACGAGGGGGGGGGGGGGGGAAAGAAGAAAAAAAAATGGTGGAAGGTTACCACTAATCCGAACCACATAACCTAACAACGAATTCTCCACCCATAAACCCCCCAACTCGGGAGGGGGGAAACTGCCGCAGAAACTACGTAAAAAAAAAACACTCTATACAAACGCGCGACCACAACCACCATAACAATTATTAGCTAGCTACATCGAAACGCGCGTCTGTACCTACGTCTAGCAACTTACATGTATATGTACGGTGTGCGCTTACAGGATGAATGAAAACACCAGTTAAGTCACTTCGTATATAAATATTGAATTACATCGATACATGTGTATTACGTACAACTTTACACGCACAAAAAATATTAGTGTATATAAATGTACTTTAAGTGTACATACCCTCTCCGTACATATGTCGTATCCGTACTCTTCAAAAAAAAAAATACAAAAATATACAGACATGTACATGCCTTTGTACTTCGCATCCACTCATAAAATACAAATGTATATTATTTTGTGTTTATGCGCCCACTACATGTGGGTGGGTGCTATCTATATGCACCTGTTACATGTTTACACGTTTTTTTTAATCGTACCACACGAGTATAAATAATTTTTTTGTACGTATTTATATAACATATATATTTTATACAAATAAACTTGTTACGTGTTTATAAATTTGCTAGATACATGTGCTACATGTACATGTGTTATGTACTTATCGCAGATAAAATATACATTATGTATATATAATATATGTATCTGATATATGTTTAAATATATATATTATGTGTATATATTATATGTACCTGATATATGTTTAAATATATATATTATGTGTATATATTATATGTACCTGATATATGTTTAAATATATATATTATGTGTATATATTATATGTACCTGATATA
>ERZ724506.54-NODE-54-length-44113-cov-6.136184_pt1 | contig 44113 bp, 71 predicted proteins | sample MGYA00376039_ERZ724506 | MGnify/ENA primary metagenome ERZ724506 (study PRJEB28724, sample SAMN07190887) | wastewater metagenome | isolation source: effluent of sewage treatment plant in Hong Hong | place: USA: Christiansburg, Virginia | collected 2016-03-01 ... | reverse complement strand
GGCTTCTGCTACTGGCTACAAGGGTGCGGCTTCTGCTACTGGCGACTACGGCGTGGCTTCTGCTACTGGCTACAAGGGTGCGGCTTCTGCTACTGGCGACTACGGCGTGGCTTCTGCTACTGGCGAAGCGTCTGTTGCTATATCGACTGGTTACGGCGGCAAGACTATGGCGCGGAATACTGGCGCCATAGTTTTAGTCAGCCGCGACGCGAGCGGAAACATCAAGCACATCCGAGCTAGCAAAGTTGGCGATAACGGTATCAAGCCAGACACATGGTACGAGCTTGATGATGAAGGTCAATTTGTGGAGTGCATGGCATGAGTACTTTCAAAACCACAGCCCAGCGTCAGCGATGGAGAACCTTCGCGGTCGTTCTATACGATTTGTTTGCAGGTGATGAGTATGAGCGGCGCTATATCTACACCGAGCAGCAAGTGCGCGATTTGCTGGCGACAGCGCCAAAAGTAGCCACCCAACCTTGGATAGACCCAAACGATAAGACACAAACGCAATCCCTGCCTCACATCGGTGAGCAAGTTCTATTCAAGATCGGAGGGCGAGTTTACACGGGCAAACATACGGGCGGTAGCTTTAAGGCTGACTACCCGCTAGGCAGGCTATTTAACACATGGCAATGTCTCTGGATGTATCCAAGTGCTCTAGACGGCCTGAGCAAGGCAGCGATCCAGCCCCGCAAAATGGTGGCTGCGCAAGAGCCATTCGGCTACTTCAAGGCCGAGCCTTTCGGCTGGCGAGACTGCGCAGAGACCGACGAAGGAGCGATAGCTCTTTACGAAGCGCCCCAGCCGCAGGCAGACGCGCTGGACACTGAGCGGCTTGATTGGCTCATCGAACAAGGGTGCTCTCACGGCGTTGTTTATGAGGGGTTGGATAAAAGTTTTTGGGTGGTTTGGCTAGATGGGCATGATGCGCACAAAGACAAGCACCAAATAGGCCGCTACCACACTGCGCGTGAGGCAATCGACGCAGCATCGCCAAAGCAACAGGGGTGGAATCGAGCGTAGCCCTTCCCGTGCAGGCTGTGGAAAAAAGCGCCACGCACGGAATGGACCTCCATCAGCGCATCCTGCATGTCGGTGGCAGGGAGAACGCTCAGACCTATATCGAGTTTGGAAGCGTTGCCGCCGTGAGAGCTCTGGTGGATCAAGTGTTGCGTGACCTGCCAGATAGCGCACATGGATTCGTCATGCCAGCACCCCCAGCCGCAGGCAGATGCACTGTGGCGGTTTATTAAACACAAAAGTAGGATTATTGATATGAATGTTCCTGAAATTCATAGAGAGATAGCACACGCCTGGGTAGATGGCGCGGAAGTAGAACAGTGGTGCGAGCACACTCAGAGCTGGTTGAGTGGTTCTTTGTTGCCGAGCTTTTCTGCTTCGAAATATCGCCTTAAACCAATCCCACACAGCATCGACTGGAGTCATGTGAACGAGCGATATATCGTACTGGTCGCCCATAAGACTGGGGAGGTTAGACTGTATACAAAAGCTCCGACTAGAGGTCCGGGCGAGAATTGGTACCTCGTCCCTCGGGTTGGGGAAAGCATTGACGCAGAAAATTTCACCTCTTTCAAGCGCGGCACAGTATCATGGGACGAGAGTCTGGTATTCCGGCCTTCTAAGGAGATGTGTGCGGAGCCTGTTAAGGTAGATCGGATTGGCCTGACTGCTGAGCAATGGGCGCAGGCGCGAGCGAGTACAATTGGATAGCCAAAGACCAAGATGGCGATTGGTTTGCATATTGTAGCGAGCCGAGCATCGGCGAGTATTCGTGGATCCCGATATCTCGTGAGACGGGAAGAGGCCTAAGATCCCTCTTCGCTGGAAGTGGCCTCGGAGACTTCCCCGAGGTTTCTTGGAGAGACAGTCTCACCGAGCGTCCTACTAATTAAGAAGTTCACCGCAGCGCGGCCGAAAGCTTGAGCTTTTATTCCCCACTTGTGGTATAATAACTCTATTGAAACGAAAACTTAAAAAGGTATAAAATGGACACTTTTATCTTCGCCATCGTAAGTATCGCTGCTATGCTCACTATGCGTGCTTACTTCAAGGGTTGGAAATGGGAAGAAGTTTGATCTATCTGCAAGAAACCTTGGTAGAGACGGTATAATAGGTTTACTGACTAAGAAAGGATGAAATATGACTACTGTAGCACAAATGATTGAGTGGCTGAAGACTCTCCCCCAAGACGCTGAAGTTGAGTGTGGTGTAGAATCGACCTGTGTTTATGAGACCTACATGAGCATGTGCCCAGTAGACATCGAATCCTGCCAGGTCTTTGACTGCACTGGTACGAAGTATGAGAAACGCCCAGACATCCGAGGCAAGACGATCGTTCATATTTGTGGAGAGTGACCCTACAGAGTGGTAGGGACTCTTTTGGAATGGCGTAGCCCTAAACAAAGGGCATCACTCTACATGGAGAAAGTAATGGCGCACAGGTTTGAAATTGATTGGGATACAGCAGATCGTATTGCTCTGGCGGTCTTGGTGGAGCAGCTTAAGCTGCTTCGCGAGGAGATTCGTGCTAAGGATGAGGATGGGTCGTATATGCATCCAGTGGATTACACTAAGGCTAAGGAAGAATTGATTCCTGCGATGAAGGTGCTAATTTCTTACTATGGTGGAGATATTGATGGCTAGGATTCTTCGTGCTGGCACTTGTGTGCATAAACCGTATAAGTTCGTTTCGTTTACGGTTGATGGTATTCCAGTGAAGCTGCCAGAGCCTGTGGCTGCGCTACCAGCTTGTTACGAATCCGCAATTAAAACTCCTCGGAAAGACGAGGGCCATCATTGAAGCGGCGGCGTTGAAGGAAACGCTGCAGCCTGAAAACAAGACTGGATATGTCGTGCAGACCGATCCCCTACCAGTCAGCATTTTTAAGGCCAAGACCCCTGAGTCTGAGATGGGGAGCTGGAATCAAGCCCAGCCCGCTTCAATGATGGTGAATGCCAGGGCTGATTGGCAAAGGGAATTGACATCGCTTAATTGAACAGGGGGCAATACTAGGTTTGCCACCTGCGGAACCTTCCGCAAGCAGGAGATCAGCACCTGCCGCCATCTTCAAATTAGCGTCATTAGCTCAGTGGCTAGAGCGTTGGGCACACAGACCAAAGGTCGCGAATTACTAGAGAGGGGCAGAGATTGGCGCTCAGGAAATTCTTCTTTAATGTGCAAGACTTTGCTCAACCTAACATCTTGATGCGTTTCTCTTTCAAAGAGGCTGAGCTTTTATTCCCTACTTGTGGTATAATAAACTAACAACAGCAAATCACAGGAGCTAAATATCATGGAAATCTGCGTCGTGTCAATAGACCAAGAACGGCTCCGAGACGAGTTTGCAAAAACTGTGCTACTAGCTTGTTACGAGTCCGCAATTAAAACACTAGAAAACGAAGGCTTTCCAGATGAAAACTGGCGCGTTGGTGTGGCATTGGATGCTTATCAAATGGCTGACGCCATGTTGGTTGCTAGAAATATAGAAAGGTGATTTTACTGTGATCAAAGAAGAATAGATTGAGATAGGATAAATATATCTTTAACAAATTTGGAGAATGAAAAATGGCAGCAAGTACAGACCAAATTTTGGTAATGGTCAAAAACATTATCAATGGATTCAAAGCTAGTGGTAATCTCGGTAGACCCGGGTCGAAGTTGGCCAAAGAGTTCATAGATACTAAGTATGTTCGATTGTGGGATAAAAATGCTGCTGATGTCGAGCTTGACGATGATGAAAGTCCAACTGTCGAAGATCTTATAGATGGCACAAATGTCGGACATGTTGTTGGGTTCTTGGAGACCTATGCCATAGACTCTATCGAAGAAGATTGGATTGGAGTTCCAAGTGCGGAACATTTGTTAGAATCGCTTTTAGATACAATTGAAAGGATGTATCTGTGATTGAAAAAGGAAACGATGCTATGGCAGCCACTCGCCGCGCCATCGTGCGAGCGGCAGCAGAGATTGGCGCAGCAGCGTAGAAGGATACGCAAAAAGCTAGCAGCACCAATACCAGGGAACTGGGTACAGCGTGGCGGACACGACTAATGCACTGATCAAGCTCGCTAACTCTTCCGATAGCTGGAATCAAGCCCAGCCCGCTTCAATGATGGTGAATGCCAGGGCTGACTGGTGTGTTGGTGTGGCGTATATGGGACCGATGGCGAATTTGCGAGTACCGACTTTTGGAGACAGTGATGGACGACAAAAAACTGATTGGCTACAAAGATGGGATGGGTGTTTATGTTTCCGACACACTACTGGCGCAGAAAGGCGAACGCGAAGTGCGCAGGCAACTTGGATTGATCCGGCACTACCCGGTGAAAACCGATCTGAGTGGCAATGTCGTGATGGTCGAAGGCGATAGCCACGAGGATGCAGTGCAGCGGTATTTATCGCGCACAACCAAGGCACCTAACGAGGCTGAGCTTTTATTCCCTACTTGTGGTATAATAAACTAACAACAGCAAATCACAGGAGCTAAATATCATGACTCGCATATCAAAGCCAAAGAAAATCCGAGCAAAGGCTTTGCGCCGCGCGCGATATGACCTGACGCTCTTGCGTGGTGGTCCATTCTCTCACAAACGGGCACACCTTGCCCATAACCTTGATTCACTGACCCTGCGCTTCCGCGTGGGTGAATTCCTCGGCTATTACAATTCTGTAGGCCTATGGGTTGAAATTTCCGAAAGTGATCTATGATCTTAATTGACTTCAGTAATGTGGCGCTGGCCAATGTTTTTGCACTCAGCCGAGAGTTCTCTCTAGCAGAGGACCAGAAGCAGTTCACAAAGATTTTCCGCCACGCACTTCTTCAGACTATTCTTTCTTACAAAAATAAGTTTAGCAAAGTCTATGGCACCGATATTGTAATTGCTGCAGATGGCAAGGGCAATTGGCGCAAACAAGAGTTCCCAGAGTACAAGGCTAGCCGCGCCAAGGCGCGCGATCAATCCGGCTTGAATTGGGACTATGTGTTTGCTGCTATGGATACATTGAAGGAGGAGATTCGTACTCTATATCCATGGCCTATTATCGAGCTTCCGGAACTCGAGGGCGACGATGTCATTGCCATCTTGGTAAAACGCCCCGCAGTTGCCTCGGACGCAGTCACTGACTTCTTCGCGCCTGCTGGTGATTCCGGTCCTGCTCAAAGAACGCTTATCATTTCTGCTGATGGCGATATGAAGCAACTCCACAGCAAGCGGGTTCAGCAATGGAGTCCGATGACTCGAGATTTTGTCTCTATCAAGGACGGCTGGACCATCTATGAGAAAATCGCCAAGGGTGATAGTGGCGACGGCGTCCCTAATATCTACTCCGATGACGATTGGTTTACCAAGCCACAACCGTCACGCGCCAAGGCTGTTAGCAAGAAGCTCATCTCAGAGGTGCATCAGGCCATCACCAGTGGGACCGTAGATAAGGTATTTCCCGCAGATGTAGCCCGCCGCATTCACCGGAACATCAACATGGTAGATATGAATCACATCCCGAAGCGGTTTCATGTCCCAGTGCTCGAGTCCTTGGATAAATATGAACTCAAAGGCTCAAAACACCTGATGATGGAACACTTCATGCAGCTTGGTGCCAGCCAGCTCTTAGCCCGTCTTGATGAATTTTGAAGGAAATTATGCTTACCGTTATTGATTTTTTCTCTGAGTTGGATGAGAATTGCACCACCGAGACTCTTCGCGTGGCAGCAAGCAACACCTCATTTTTGAAGTATGTTCGTCATGCCTATTTGCCTGAGTTCAAATTACAGCTGAGTGCAGGCGTCCCTGAATACGAGCCAAAACGAGTCGAGCATAGCATGCAGACAATGTCTGTGATGTGGAACGCTGCCAATACTTTCGCGACTCTCTGCAATTTGAACTATCCTCTACGCAGCCGAGACAAGGCCTTTGTCGCCACGCTGAATATGGTCTCCGAGCAAGATGCTATCTTCCTACTGGGCGTAAAGGACCAGACCCTGGAATACATGTATCCGAATATTACACTGGAGAAGATTCTCAAGTCTGGCATTTTGGGAACTACCGATGCGGTATGATAAACAGTGTCAGGCGTGCCAGCACACCTTCGAGGTATCTTGCAAAATGGCAGACAAGGACACAGCCATCTTCTCCTGTCCAGAGTGCGAGAGTTGCGATAGCGTTTATCTGTTAAGCGTTCCAGTATTCTTAGCGCCCGGGTCTATTACGGTCAAGCACCCAGCCGAGAAGACTGGATTTGATCGCGTGCTGAAAGCCATGGACAAGACTATGGGCACCAATTGTTATAAGGGCTAATCATAATGGCACTAGTTGAGCTGGTCGAGGTTCCGGCGATCATTCAGCGGAACACACCAGCAGGCAGACTTTATCAGGTCAATGGCCCCGCTGGGATAGATTTTTACCCGTCAGTATCTACCGTTCTCGGTTCAGCTCCGAATCCTCATATTGAGGCATGGAAGAAAAAGGTAGGTCCAGAAGCTGCTGCGAAGATAAGTAAAACTGCCACGGACTCTGGTACCAAGGTGCATGATTCCATAGAGCGTATCATACGCGGCTTGCCTCTGACGCTGACCCCGTTTGATATTAGAGAACGAGAAGTCGTGGACGGCGCTAGACCTTTCCTAGCCGAGATGGGCAAGGTATTTTGCCTAGAGACCCAGCTGTGGTCAGACAAGTTTCGCATCGCCGGAACTGTCGATTGCGCGGCCTATATCGATGGCAAGCCTACTGTAATCGACTGGAAGACCTCTAAATTTCCAAAGAGCGCCTCTGAGATTCAGAGCTACTTCATGCAGGCTGCAGCCTACGCATTTATGATCTATGAACGCACTGGCGTCGCAATAGCAGACATTGTCATCTTCATGGTGGTATATGATATGCCGGATGCGCCGTTGGTATTTCGGGAGAAGGTGAAGAATTATCTTCCAGCATTCTCCAAATTGCGAGAGGAATTTTCCTCCACAGTTATAGCTAAGGAGCTAGAAGAACAATGCCAAATCTTAAAAACTATGTACTCATGATACTACTCATGATATTCATCTCGGTCTTTATGACAACCGCCAGAGCCACAGGCCTTGCCTTACCAGAACAGCCCCAAGCCACTCAGATTGAAGACTCGATTAAAACGTTTCTAACGAATCCGAGCTTCGAGGCAGTGGCTACACCACCAAGTCAGAGTTTTGCGGCTGAGATCGATTCTAAGCGACCTACCAGTGTATTAGACCAATTCTCACATAAGGATAAAATGTGCATGGCAAGTGCGATTTACTACGAGGCCCGTGGCGAATCAGAACTCGGTAAGTTGGCTGTTGGACATGTAGTCAAGAATAGGGTAAAATCAAGTAAGTTCCCTAGCAGCATTTGCTCGGTGGTGACACAGAAGTTCAAAGGCACTTGTCAGTTCTCGTGGTTCTGCAACATCGGCATGAAGCCAATCAAGAAGCCAGATGCTTATGTAGCGCTGGCAGAGAAGATTTTAGCTGGGCAGACAAAAGACCCTACCAGCGGGGCGATGTTCTTTCACACTGCTGTGATGGGGAATGTTTGGGGTAAGAAGCAGCGCGCACGCATTGGCGCTCATGTGTTTTATTGATTCAATCTTAATCAGGAGTTTATAATTATGTCAATTTTGTCAAATGCCAACTTGGTACGCCGCGAGCACTTCGACGCATCAAACGCCGAGCATGTAGCCTCATTCCGACACTTCGTTACTACCGGTAGCTGGGGTGAGATTCAATTTCACGCCGAAATGCCCTACATAACAGTGCCAGCCACTGTGACACAGAAGTACTTGCTGGCGCAATTTGCTACATGCTCGGAAGTGAGTCAATGATGAATCTGCGCCACAATTGGGTTACTGCCTATGAAACGGTTCTCTCTGTGGTCGCTCCGCGACTGCTGGGATACCTAAATGATCGCGCCGCAAGACGCGCGATGGCCACCGACGGGGAGATTGAATTCATCTTGCGCAAAGCCGCGCGCTGTGGATATGCTCCGCCTATATGTCAGATCTGGGATGCTCATGAGTGCATGTATAGTATGATTTTTCTTGAGAAACTTGCCCCAGGTGCAGCTGAGAGTGAAATGGGGCATCGAGTCGTGACTTGGAAGGCTGCTAAACCCCGAGTCTGGGGAGCTCAAAGATTCAGCACTACTGTCAGTGCAGTGGGTGCTGGCGTCTATAGTGACACTATCATCATCGATGCAGATTATCTATACAATCCAAAGAACTTCGTTACCGCTGAAGATGTGGCTGATGCTTTTGTTGATCAGGAATCTCGAGTTGATTAAATACGTAGACAACATATAAGGATTAGAACAATGTCAGAATATTTAGGAGAGTCCTTTTTGGACACCATTCACAATTTGGGTATAGTCGGTTCAGCACTTGTCGGAAAGACAAAGCCTAATCCAGAGATTCTAGGTGGTGGCAGTAAAGTCTGGGACCTCGGCAACGGGCGTACAAAAACTATTGACCCAGATGGTACTACTACATGGCAATTGAACGGTACATTGCACAATGACCAGGGACCCGCAGTTATCAGCCCAGATGGCAGCATTGAATATTGGTACGATGGCGATGAGGCGCGACGATGGCCCCGCTGTAACTTTTAGCAACGGTGGACCTGCAGAGTATTGGATACATGGTAAGCAGATGTCAAAAGAAGAATTTGAGATGGCGTCCAAATCAGTAAAGAAATCTCCTCAGCTGGAAGAGGACACAGTATTATCGGACTTCGCACGCAGACTCAAACTGGCTTATACTAGCCTGGATGATACATCTGATGTGATCATCGCCGCTCTTCAATCTGCTACTGAGCTAGAGCTTGGATATACTGCTGAAGAATTGCAGCTATGCATAGACGCCGCTGATGATATTCGTACTGTGCTCTATAACATGTCTGAAAAGTATGGTAAGAAGTAATTTTCAGGACAGTTAGAAAATCGGAGGCTCTAGGGCCTCCTTTTAGTTTGAGCTTTTATTCCTCAAGTGTGATATAATTTTCTAATAGGAGATTAAACAATGACACTTACCAGAGCAGAGAAACTAGAGGCCTTAAACACCTGGCAGACCGCAGTGCGGGATAGGCTGAACCCGCTTGTGGATTCTACTGATGGGATTCTCGAAGTAGATTTTTGGTCCCCAGTATTCGAGATGTCGACTCTCTACACCTCTGCGGTGTCCAAGTTGGTGGGGGATTTTGGTGGCTGGCTTGAATGGTATCATCACACGGCAGACTTCGGCCGCAGCGACATCAACAATGTGTATGTTCATGGGGTTGCAACTTCCGTCAATACTGTTGATGTTCTATTGGACATGATCGAAAAGATTTGAGCTTTTATTCCACGCTTGTGGTATAATAAACTAACAACAGCGGAAATGAACATGACTACACAGCCTTATCGAAGTCAGAATTGTATGCTACTATATCGGGAGTGTACTCCGAGATTCTTGATGGAGCCTCTGACGATAGAGTTAGAGCATTTATCATCGAGTACTTCGGTAGCGAAGACCGTGTCGTCATAAAATTACACTGAAATTTTCACTAAGGAATTATATGAAAAAGAATCGACTGAACGACGAGCAGATTAAAATCATCCGCTCTCTAGCTGTGACGACTCATATCGCGGCTTGGAATACTGACAAGGGTGACGCTGGCGAGTTATATGAGCACCTAGCCCGTTGCGGAATCTCCTATGTCGGCCGAATCTGGTCCGACTGGGAATGTGTGGCGCCGTCCAGCGCCCCCATAGACTTCATGACCATTGGTCTGAAGATTTCGACCATGGCTTGTGAGTTGGAAGCTATGTATTTCGAAGTTAAAGGTGCAAAGTAATGGAGCCCATTGAGATACATATCAACGAAAAGCAGCTTTGCCTCGACCGCCAGCGCCGCAGGCAAGCACTGATTGACCTATGCCAAGCGGTTGCAGAAGACTTTCAACTTTGGGAGTGGCTAGTAACCCTAGACTGGCTTACTATGAAAATGCTCATTGACGCTATGCGCAATTATGTGCCACAACTTGGCCAACTTCCTGATAGAGATATTACTATAGTTGCCCGCGCGTTCTTGTGTTTGATGGGGGATGGTTTAAACCATGAAGGTCTTCTTAAATCTCAATCTACGATAATGCCACCGCTCGAGCTTCTTGCAGAAGTGCGAGGAGTTCTTGGTGATCTTAGTCACCGCAGATTAACTCCGTTGGCTTTTATCAATGCAGTTAAGAACTTTAATGCCCAATCATGGGCAGACTCTCCAGCCGCAGCCTGTTGGGCTGCGGCCCACTCCCAACCGACCAGCCCCTATATGAATGTCCCTCCACACTGCCGAGAAATTGCTAAACAGTTGATCGATGGCGCGTGCGTTGTTCAGCAGGTCAATTATCGGTATCCTTGGCACGAAGCTTCGTACGAAGACCACCCATGGCAGCCGTTCGACGGCAAATGGAAAAATCATATGGTGTACAAGGTTGTGCCTCGGGTGACTACTGTAGATTGGCGCCAAGTGTCTGACAAGTTCAACCATATTGCAACTTCCGAGGATGGCTCGGTGGGACTATTCATGAGTATGCCATGGCAAGATGAAGACGAAAATGATGATGGCAATTTGGTGAGATTTTGGAAAGATCCTCACCCAGATGCCTTTGGTAAATCGCCACCAGACGCTACTGTTATTGCTTCTCTAGTTCCTGGGGATATGCCATGGGCCGAGAGTGCAATTCATCGTCCTAAGGATCCTCCAATCAAATATCACGAATATGATTCTGAATAAGACGTCCCGTAACTCAAAGAAAGAAAATTATGACTACTGATACCACTACTGAAGATGTCCTGAGCCCAGCAATGGAGACATTTATTGCTGCCATTCAAGATGCAATGGATTCTCTGACCCTAAGCGAGGTGCTATCTCTAACTGTTCCGTTGATAATTCTCTGCGCGGAGAAGACGGCGGTGCTGGGCGGGTATGACCACACTGCTGACATTAAGATTAGTGCAAACGGCGTCGGCCGCAGCCTGACTGTACATGCACTATGATGGAGTCTGCCAACACTGGTCTGTTCTTCGTGCTCCACACTCATAGTGCTGCAAAGGGCCTTGCTTTGGAGATTGATAGGCATATTATTCTCACCAGCGCCGAATACAATGCACTGCTGGCCAAGACAATCTCTTGAGCTTTTATTCCTCTGTTGTGGTATAATAAACTAACAACAGAGGATTTTGGAATGAATACTATGAATACTACAGACACTCAATTGGCGATGCCAACAACGACAGAAGACCTAGTTCTAGACTATGGCTTCTTTATCGGTCGCTATGAGCGTATCCTCAATAACCTCGAGATCAGTGCTTCTCAACGCGCAGCTCAATTGAGCAATTACAATAAGAGCCTGTCTGCTCTAGAGTCACGGTACGTGGAGATTACAGGCAGTCGTGACTCGGTCCAGTTTCGAGCACTATCAGCTCACACACTGGCGTACGCATCAGCAGTCCGGAAGCGTGAGCGATACTCAAGCGATTTGTTTGACCTCTCAGTCGCCAATACTTGCACTCGGGAAGAGTCTGAGGCGAATCTGATGCAATTACAGAGCCTGCAGTTCGATGCGACGCAAGCTCTTCGCGAGCTAATGGGACTCATAGCCCAAGGCGGAGAGGTGGCGCAATGAAAATAACTGTATCTGGTGAGTCATTGAGGGTTGGTGATTGGGTGTGCTTCAGGAGCGGACCAATTGATCGATGCGGCGAAATTGTTGAAGCTTCTAATGTGATTGGAGATGTCCTTCTGACTATAATGTATGTTGACGAGTATGATGAAGAAGAAATCTATGTCAACAAATTTGAAGACGAATGTTGGTTAGAAGGAAAGATGACATGAACAAATCTCCAAATGAATTTCACAAGAAGAACGATGGTGACATATTGTTGGCAATGTCATCCAAGCGTGCTTGTGACCGAAACTTAACGACCTTATCATCATGAACTTCTCTACCATCTTCACACCAGTCAAATCCTTCGTGAAATCAGTTTTTCTGCTCGTATATCTATTCTTGATCCCTTCGGTAGAAAAACTCTTTCTTGCATGCGACTGCAAGGCTTGGTTGACATACCTCCTGGCAGCTCTCATGTACTTACAATCGGTATTCATTGTACAGTGCATTGTTGCTATATTTGACCCCGCGGTCAGTGCCCAGGACACGAAGATGACAATCATCACGGTCAGTGCAGTAATTGCCAGCCAGGTGCTTATGCACCACATCAGCTCGATCAAGGTCGCTAACTTAAACTCACTCAACTAATCATGACAAATACACATTTACAACTACAAGCTCCTCTACCATATGACACAGTAGGGAATATTCTCCACCTCGGCGATTTAGTAGCCTTCGCATTTGGTATGAGCGGTGAGTTGCTCATCGGTAGAGTGCAAGGTCTTGATGGCGCTGATGGAGTATTCGAGGCGATCGTACTCTGCGCTCACACTACATACACTCGAGAAACACGCAAGCTTGTAGCTATTCGTGCATAATTGGAGTTTATCACTATGACACCCCTTGAAATTTACTGGATCGTTCGCCACAATCTTACTGAATACTTTAATGAGTTGACCTCTCCGTTCTGTACTGAAGAGTCTGTGAAAGTTAAATTCGACAAACTCATGAAAGCCTTTGACCTCTTGTTGCCAATGTCACGGCCACTCGGTTCAGATCTGCTCGACTTGGTCTTCGGAATCGACTCGGCCGTGAATGACAAGGACGAGGCAGCTATTCACGAGTCTTGGGTAGCTATCAATGAGTTGATAGCGGACAGCCTTGGCCTCAATACCGGCCACGAAACCGAAACTGTACATTGAAACTGTAAGGATATATTATGCTAGTAGCAATTTGTTCGGATTTGCATCTTGAGTTTGGAGATGTCAATCTAGAGAATACCGAGGGTGCAGATGTACTGGTTCTGTCTGGTGATATCTTGGTGGCGCGGGATTTGTCTCAGCACACATCTGGACCACTCAAAACCTTTTTTGACAATGTGACTGCTCGGTTTCCGCATGTAGTCTATGTGATGGGGAATCATGAGCACTATCATGGAGACTTTACACAGACCCATGACACGCTGCAAAAGCACTTAGGTCACCATGCCAATCTCCATATCCTCGACCGAGGGACATTTACCCTTGGCAATACAGTCTTTGCGGGAAGCACACTGTGGACGAGTATGAATAAGCGCAACCCGCTTACGATGAGTCATCTACGATATGGGATGCATGACTTCCAGGTGATCAAAAACTCTGCCGCAATGACACGCAAGCGCATGGCTGTCATCGACCCAGACGGTGGGGAAAGTACAATGGTGCCGTTTGATGTTCCTGGTAAATTCACGCCAGAACACGCAGCCGACGCCCATGACCTGTGCTTGGAGTTCTTGAGCCAGACCTACGCCGGCCTGTTAGAGGACCAGCAGATGGTTGTTGTCGGACATCACACGCCATCGTTCAAGAGTTCACATCCTCGGTTTGCTATGCAGTTCCATATGAACGGGGGCTATCACTCAGACCTGTATAACTTTATCGCAGATAGGCCGAAGATTGTTCTTTGGACACACGGTCACACCCACGACCGGTATGACTACCGAATCCGTGCAACGCGCGTGGTGTGTAATGCCAGAGGCTACGACGGTCACGAGGACGTATCAATGTTCAAGCTGAAGTTCGTGGAAGTATAGAAAGCGCCTTCGGGCGCTTTTTTGTTGAGCTTTTATTCCCTAGTTATGGTATAATAGACCTAACAGGAAGTGTTGCTAGTCACATTCCCCAAATAGATCAATGACCAACATGGAGAAACCAAATGGAAAAATATGACATAGAAGTAGACTACAACGACACAGTTCGATACTACAAACCAGGCACACAAATTCTTCACCGTCTTAATGGTCCTGCGATCGAGTACGAAGATGGAACAAAATGTTGGTATGTTGATGGAAAACTCCATCGTACTGATGGTCCTGCTGTTGAATGGCCTGACGGAATGAAGTACTGGTACATTGATGATGTTAAACTAACAGAGAAGCGATTCAAAAAGAAAACTGCAGTTGAAGAACTCACATTAGCTCAGATTGAAAAGCTGCTTGGACATCGAGTCAAAGTAGTAGGATAGAATCTCAGCGTACCGAGCCTACTGCTGCGGAGCTAAATCTCACATGTTCAGCTGGAAGAATAGGGAAATTCCAACCTGGGCTGTCTGAGCTTTTATTCCTCTGCTGTGGTATAATAGACCTAACAGGAAGTGTTGCTAGTCACATTCCCCAAATAGATCAATGACCAACATGGAGAAATCAAATGGAAAAATATGATGTTACAGTAGATATGGAAAGTACCGTTCGTTTTTATAAAAAAGGAACGGAAGAACTGCATCGATTGGATGGCCCCGCTGTTGAACGCGTAGATGGAGGCAAAGTTTGGTATCAAAACGACAAATGTCACCGCTTAGATGGCCCCGCTGTTGAACGCGTAGATGGAGGCAAAGTTTGGTACCAAAACAACGAACTGCACCGCTTGGATGGCCCAGCCATTGAATATGCAAATGGGGTCAATGAGTGGTTCATTGAAGGTAAGAAATATACCGAAGCACAATTCAACAAGAAAATTGCCTCATTGAATACCAAAGAGATGACTATTGGTGAAATTGAAGCGAAATTAGGTCACAAGATTAAAGTCGTTAAATGAAACAGACTACACCAAAATACCCAGACGAGTTGTACGCCAATCTCTATGGCGTGACCAATGACATTAAAGACCTGAACACTTGTCTGATCGCCCGCGAGGAATTGCGCGAGCTTCTGGGGCGCGTTGAGGTGCTAGAAATGGACCTGGCTGAGATGCGTTACCACAGCAATGCCGAGATGGCAGCCGCAATCTACGACTTTGCTAGATTCCTTACCTCACTACCCAGTGAATTGTCATTCTCGGTCGGTGCTCATCATGAAGCAGGCCCTATGTTAGATGCAATTGATGTTTGGGCAAAAAATGCTGGAATAGATGTTGATGATCCGATGGTAACCGAGCTTTTGATAAAGCGGATCCGCGAGCGCGATCGTTCCGACGATCGGGATTGCCATGACTGAACTGAGTGCTCCATTTGCGCCGGATTGGGTGTTGGTCCCCGGCGAGTCCGTTCTTGACCTGGCTGAAGAGCGCGGCTGGACGCAAGTTGAACTTGCCCTGCGGCTGGCCGTCTGAGCTTTTATTCCTCGGCTGTGATATAATAGGGCTATCAACTAAGGAAATACAAAATGTACATCGTCCTGTTCCCATCTGGAAAGACTCTTACCTTCTCCATAAAGGCACTCGCCGAGACCTATGTAGATGCCTACGGCGCCAAGCTGGTAAGTACTCCAGAACCTGCTGCGGAGACCTCAGGTCGAGAGGCATCTTCTGTAAAATAGTCTGAGCTTTTATTCCCTGGCTATGGTATAATAGACCTAACAACAAAGGAAATGATCATGACCAAAGTCTACACAATCAAGCATACTCGCATGTCAACAGGTACTGAGCGGACTCAGACAGGCACACTTGCCGAGCTGATTGACGCTTATGGCTACACTCTAAAATGTGGCAAGGCCTATGAGCGTGAGCGCGGCAATGCAAAAATCAACATGTCACCTAGAACAGTAGGGTCTTTGGTCACCAATCTGAACCGCGCTATCAACAACTCCAGCAGCCTTGGTTCAGCTAATGGCTTCTACGAATTGGTGGCGTAAGTTTTCTAACCCAGACAAAGGGGAGATTCAAGATGAAATCAGTTAAGTTCACGCGCCAGCAACTCCTGGACGCCGAGTGTACTCACCAACAGTACTACGAGCAGTTCCTATCGCTATTATCCGTACAGACCGTTATCGAGTTCATTGGCGCAGACCGAATTCTCGAGTCCACGCATCCGCACTTCTCAGACACCGGCATCGATTTGAGTGAATGGGAGCAGATAGGCTCTTGGTTGCCAGCAAACTTCCAGGCGGCAGGTGATGCTCGGACAATCTCCAGCGATGTATGTCTGGCAAAGGCTGCCGCCAATCTATATCGCCGCCAATTCAACAGCCCCCTGTAAAATTCTTGAGCTTTTATTCCACACTTGTGGTATAATAAACTAACAACAGCAAACTAGGAACTAAATATCATGAGCTCAGCAGTATTTCTTCAGAATGTACCTACTAACAAAACTCCAGAACAAAAGAAAATCTCCCGCATAGCCAAGCGCACACCATCATATCGCGCGGCGATGACCAAGCCTAGCCCAGTTAAAGTTTACACACCTGTAGCCTACGGCCAGCTGGCTTAATCTATAAACGCCGCAGAGGCATAAATAGAATACAACCAACCACTATAGGAGAATCAACAATGTACGAAAAAATCGAGCTCGATGAGCTTATTGATGACTTTATTGAACAGAACACCAACGGAATCCTTGGGGGCACTCGTGGGGTCAAGAACTTAGAATCCCTGCTTAGCCAGTTGGCCTATGCTGGGGTTGGTGACTTTTTGGCAGACAACCCTGAAGCCATCGAGGAAGTGTTGTCATGGATAGGTAATCAGGATCAGATAACAGAGTGGCACGATGCACTGTTAGATAGCATCAAACATGCTGATGATGGTGGTGGGCCAATCGCCGAAGTGGCAAGAAAATTAGACTAACCCAGAAAGGCTACCAGCATGACTAGAATGATTGACAAGATTGAGCGCTTTGTAGAGAATGAGACCGATGTGTGACATCGAGGCAGTGGAACGGATAGCTTCAGATTCCTGATGCTGATCGACAATCTCGGCTATGAAAATCTGACAGAGTTCTTTACAGACAATCCCGGGGCGATGGACACCGTTTTACAATGGATTGCTAAAAGTTCAAGTACGAGGCCAACTTTCATTTAAAAGGCACTGAAGGTGCTAAGCGCCTAGGCGCCTTGGTCGGTGCTTTGGGCTACGCTGATGTGGTAGATTTTTTAGAGGATAATCAAGGGGTTGTCGAGGCCATTATAAATTTGATCTCAAAAGCTGGTATTGATGAATGGGAAGAAGCCTTGGAGGTCTACTACGACGAAGAATAAGACTACTCAGAGTAGTCCGAGTTGGAGAAATTATAATGAGTAAACTAGCGCGTTCCATCAACCCAGTCATGACATCAAGGATAGACTGGAAGCCCGAAATCCCTAATTTGGCGTATTCTGAATCTTGGAGTACTCCAGACATCGGTGCCACATACGGTACATATACTATCGGAGCGAAGCTGTCAGTGACTATCGGTGCAACCTCGTGCAACAATGTCGATCAAATTACAAAGCGGGCAAGACTCGGATTGGTGGAGGAAGTGTTCGGGGAATTCCGCGAGCCACTCTTCAAGTTGCAAAACGCTATCTTGAACCGAGACCAAGATGGTGCACTTGACATTCTGGATAAGCTGCATTCTTCTATGTTCCACGATGGAATCTAATTTCGATAATTATAAAACATCAACACCACCTAAAGGAAAATCAAATGGCACGACAAACTAGCATCCAAGACTTCGAATTCAACTTCGAGCAAGTCACTTCAGACGAACTTATCGAATTCGTCTCGACATGGCGGACCACCGCTCTCAAGTTGTCAGGTAAACCTGACCCAGCATTAGAAGACGCGTCGACGTTTGTTGGATTCAATAGGGCCGGAGATGCGGTCTTCGTAATTGTTACCAACGCTGGTACTAAAGCTGATCCGAAATATGTAGCAGATAAAGTAACTGTTAGTATGGCAGAGGGATCATTCCTGCCTAGTATCCGACCAATCAAGCGCGAGCCTTTCCTCACTGCAGATGATGCATCGGAGTGGCTAGATGAACTCACTAGATAAAGTGAAGAAACCAAGAAATCCGATTGCTAAAGACCTTCGCACTCCAAAGTATCGGATGCGGGTCTGCCGCAATAAGACTCTATATCAACGCAAGCCAAAGCACCCTACAGCTTGCGAGTAAATTATGGAGAACTTCGAGGCCAGATGATCACGACTTAGATGATCACGACTGAGCTTGCAAGCATCGCGCTTCTATCAGGGTCCCGAGAGGGACCCTTTTAGTATGCGAGAGCTTTTATTGCACACTTGCGGTAAGGGCAATGCAGACAGCTATTGTAGTTGCAGCCATGGCGCTGGTCGGGCAATGTCCCGCGCGGCGGCCCGCAATCGTTTTTCTATCAGTGACCTGATAGCCCAGACCGAAGGTGTTGAATGCCGCAAGGACGACGCTGTGCTGGATGAAATTCCAGGTTCTTGACAAGAACCTGGATGAGGTTATGTCTAACCAAGCTGATTTGATTGATGTGGTACACACTGAAGCAAGTTCTCTGTGTGAAAGGTGCTTGATTGTATGAAAGTTTTTGGTAAATATCGCCACAAATTGCGCAACTCTGGCAGCGCTGCTGCAATCATTGCAGTGCTCTCTATCCAAGTTCTGGCTGTGGTTGGCTATGTGATGAACATTGTCGCTCTGGTTGGCACTCCTTTGGCTGAGTTTGGTATGATGGAGATTGTCGGCATCTTCGTGGCCAGTCGGTTGTGTGATTGGCTTCTTCTAAGATGGAGCAACGGCGCAAGTGACTTGAGCTTTTATTCCTCACTTGTGTTATAATAGACCTATCAACAGCAACATAGAGGCTGTGGTCTAAAAAACCTTCAATCTCTTGAGCTTTTATTCCTCACTTGTGGTATAATTAAACTCTGAAGGGAATAAAACTAGGGAGAACAAGAAAGCCTCCTGAACTTTTATTCCTCACCTATGATATAATTTAACTAACTAAAGAGGATGATATGTAAAAACTTTTTATTTGATAAATAGAAATCCTTCAACCTTTCTGGAATCGCCATCGAGTGAATCCTGCCAGCTCCTTAACAAGTCATTTAATCTAGTGTCAATGTCAGTAGCATTGAGTCTGGACCCTTTGCGCAAACTCTCCCGTGAGTCTGATGAGACATCTTTTCAGGTGCGGGAGGGTCAGCTTTAAGGCCCAGACTCAATGTTACTGAATAAAATTGACTGTTTTGTTGGGGTGTGGTGTAATGATAGCACAGCAGGCTTTGAACTTGCTAGGTTTGATTCCACCCACCCCTGCCAAACAAAAGTGCATTCTACAGAGTGTACTTCTTTTTGGTCAAACTATTTCAAGGAGCAACATGAAGCGTGCTAAACGATAGTGTCTCCCATTGCTCCGACCATATGAAAACATATTACAGGTTGGGTTAGATTCATGGTCTAACTATTTGGGGAGAAGGACGGTAGAGATATCTACTGAACACTTCTAAGATACGTAGTATGTTTCCATATGGTTTCTATGGTGACTGTGGTGTAATGGTCAGCACCCTAGATTGTGAATCTGGCGGTCTGAGTTCAATTCTCAGTGGTCACCCCAAAGGAAATTGTGCTACTTTAGCTGATGTGGTCATAGCTCTGGAGTGAAGCCCCAGTGAAGTTGGTTCAATTCCAACAGGTAGCACCAAATAAATATCTCTATAGTTTAATGGTTAGAACGCTGCCCTTTCAAGGCGGAGATTGGAGTTCGATTCTCCATAGGGATGCCAATGATGGCTCGTTCATATAATGGTTATTATCCTGGATTGTCTATCCAGAGATGGGAGTTCGATTCTCCCACGAGTCGCCAATCAAATGAGTTTTAATGGATGTCTTGTAGCTATGGCGTGTGCTGCCCCAGACTGTAAATCTGGTCCCTCTGGGTAAACATTCTTGGTTCGAATCCAAGGGCATCCACCAGTATTTCGCGGGATTCGTATAATGGCAATACCTCAGTTTTCCAAACTGATGCCAGGAGTTCGATTCTCCTATCCCGCTCCAGTTTAGTTTTATCGCGGGGAGGGTGGTCACCACACCGGTCTCATAAGCCAGGTGCATCGGCAGTTCAAATCTGTCCCCCGCAACCCTTGAGTCACTGTCAAGACTCGAACTATTTTATAAATAGGTACATGGAGGAATTTATGTACTACACAATTTATAAAATAACAAACGAAGTGAGCGGCAAGATCTATATCGGATCACATAAGACCAAACACCTCGATGACAATTACATGGGAAGCGGAAAGTATCTCAAGCGAGCAATCGAGAAGCTGGGTATAGAAAACTTCAGCAAAGAAATACTGTTTGTCTTCGATAACCCAGCAGAAATGTACGCTAAGGAAGCCGAGTTGGTGAATGAGGAATTCATAGCAGAGCGGAATACCTATAACCTCAAAGTCGGTGGCTTTGGTGGGTGGGACTATATAAACTCCACTAAGAAAGATGATCCAACCCGCACCAGAGAGCATATGAAGATGATGAATGCTGCGGTGCATCCAGAAGTCAAGAAGCGGGTGGCGGCGCAAGCCACTGCGAAATATGTTGAACTGATTGCTGCAAATGGTGGCAAGGCTTGGTGGGATCACCCGAAGGGGTTTCTCGGAAAGTCTCACACAGAAGAAACCAAGGAAAAAATGAGAGCGGCTGCGGTGGATCGCGGTCAAGGTGAGGCAAATTCCCAATTTGGGACGATGTGGATCACGAATGGCATAGAGAATAAAAAGATAAAGAAATCTTCCGACATCCCAGAAGGCTGGGCGCGAGGAAGAAAGATGATTAAGAAGTAAAAGTTTTGGAGAGTGAAGCAGCTGCAGCGGCGCGGCGACTAGTCTTGAAAACTAGGTTCTCATGAAAGTGGGATGGGGTTCGACTCCTCCGCTCTCCTCAGTTGATATGTATTGAAGGCTGCTGGCGGACCAGCGGGCATTTTGATGGAACAACTCCACAACTTGCCTAGTTTAATAGTAGAACAGCAATACATTCATTTTATATGCGGTGGTGGTCCAGTTGGTTAAGACACGACATTGCCAATGTCGAGATCGAGAGTTCGAATCTCTCCTACCGCTCCAAATATGTATCGATAGCTCAATTGGCAGAGCTCTAGACTCCAAATCTAGCGGTTGTAGGTTCAATTCCTACTCGGTACGCCAACAATGATGGTGACATCAAAATTTAATCTGAGCGTAGCGCAGCTGGTAGCGCGTTTGCTTTGGAAGCATAAGGTCGTAGGTTCGATCCCTGCCGCTCAGACCAATTAAGCCCTGGTGATGGAACTGGTATACATGCTGGTCTTAGAAACCAGATTTTGGGAGTTCGACTCTCCCCTAGGGTACCAATAAAGACTAGATTAAATAGACTGAGCTTTTATTCCTCGGTTGTGGTATAATAAACCTAACAACAAAGGAATAGTATGACAATCCCTACAGTAAAGGAACTCTACATAACCTGCGACAATATGCGGGTCCAAGTGGATGAGCTGGAAGAAGTAATGGGTCGCGGGGCACTAGCCGCGACATATTATGCAGACCCCCTAGCGTTTGAGGTGATGGAAATTATTGATCGTCTACGCACGGGTCAATTGGTTCATGATTCTACAAAGGTAGATATTGTATCTGTAGAGGCTCACGAATTCTGGCTCACAATGGTTCTGGATGCAGAGATTGATCCATACACAGAATCCAAGCTCGAGCATAAATTCACTGTAGCATCCGACGGTGAAAAACAACTTATCAGTGTCTTTATAAAGTTAGACTAAGATGAAAAAACTATCAGAAGGCTGGGACGGCTAGTCTAAATGTGTGTAGATGGCAGAGAGGTCGAATGCGATGGACTGCAACTCCATATCCGAAAGGACACACTGGTTCAAATCCAGTTCTACACTCCAAATCCACACCTCAGTAGCTCAGCGGTTAGAGCAGAGGACTCATAATCCTTTGGTCGTTGGTTCGACTCCAACCTGAGGTACCAACAAATGCGTCTGTAGCTCAACTGGATAGAGTACTCGGCTTCTACCCGAGATGTTGGGGGTTCGAGTCCCTCCAGGCGCACCAATTAAATAAATCACACATGAAATCATCACACCGATACCCAGTCTATATCATATCTAAATCTAGATGGCGTTCGCGCATGACGGTAAAGACCTTTAACAAGGTCGGGCTCACTGACTATCTTGTAGCAGTTGAGCCTCAGGAGTTTGACCTCTACGCAGACTTTATCCCTCCTGCCAATCTCTTAAAGACCGATTTTATGAATCTTGGTCTAGCCTCAATCCCAGTCCGTAATTTCTGCTGGCAACATGCCATCGACTCAGGAGCAAAACGGCACTGGTGTTTTGATGACAATATCTACGGCTTGCGTCGCCTCCATAAAAATACTCGCTTTGAAGTCCGTTCACCAATCGGACTGACAGTCATCGAGGACTTTGTCGATAAATTTGAAGACATCGACATCGCCGGAATGGAATATACATCATTCGCACCCAGCCACATGGCCCGCAAACATATCCGCTACAACGCGCGCGTGTACTCTAATCTGCTAATCTCGAATGACTCCACCGAACGCTGGCGCGTCCTCACTTACGAGGGCACACCTGCAGCGTACAACGAGGATACCGACCTGAGCCTCCGCACAATGAAGGCTGGGAAATTTACGGCACTGTTCCACCAATTTCTAATCGACAAGGCAGATACCCACTCAGTAAAGGGCGGCAACACATCGGAGGTGTATAACGCTGCTGGTGGCAAGAGTTCAGACAACCGTCTACGCTTTGCTGCTTGCTTGGCTCAGGCTCATCAAGACATTACGGCAATCATCGATCGCGCAGGGCGCAAGCACCACCTTGTCGATTACTCCGAATTTCAACAAGACTGGAATCTCCCAAAACTTAAAGAAGAGTTCCAAACCTACATCGAGCCAAACAACTATGGGATCGAATTCTTGAGCGAGGCTGGTCCCGTTCAACTAGAAACCATCCCAGGCCTATTGCGACTAGAAGGACGTTCATAAGATGGCAAAGAAAAACAAACTCAGCGGCGTGGCATTTCACAGCTCGCATCTGAAATCTCAGATTAGAACCTTAGAGAGTGGTGGCAAGCTTACGGCCACGGATTTTGAGAAGCTAGGCCTGCCGCCGTTCGAACAGAACGATCGCCCAACGCCTTACACAATCGAGCTTCAGCTTGAGACTCCTCGAGATGTGTATTGCTTCCTAGAGCGTTTGCCAGAAGAGCATCGTGAGGATATGTCAACCATCATCACCAAGTCGCTCGAGGTAGAGAAGTCAGTAGTCTCTAAATGGTATCCTCCACTAGGTGATACATTTTCTAGCAGCAATTCAAACTATTGGTGGGGTATTCGATGAGCAAGACAAAAGAAGATTTTTTCGGTGCTACAACTCAGGAATTTGAGAACAAAGCACTTCGCATGCGCCGCGCCGAGGCAGGAATCATCGTACTGATGCAGTTCCCGACAAAGGCTGACCTGATCAAATTCTCGAATGACATCGACACGCCAACAGCTCGACAAATTGGCTGGGGCAAGACCGCCAAGGTAAAATTTGATTCTCTAAAGAGCAAGCGTAATCCATTCGGGTTCTGACCCTGGAACACATACTAAACTGGCTTAGATTCGTTCTAAGCCATTTTAGTATAAGGCGTATGCTGCCATATTCATCTAGACGATCGTTCAGTACTCGCCCGCATCCATGTTGGCATAAAACCAACTCGTGTTCACTATCTGGAGGCTATCGTCCTCGGCGGGTGCCGTTGGGGCAGTGGGCGTTCCGGTGAATGTGGGGCTTGCTAGATCAGCCTTTGTGGTATCGAGGCGGTGGAAGTTATAGTCGCCCTCCTCCAGGCTCAGTGCAGAGCCCTTTGCTGCGGACCCTGCAGCCACAGCCGCTGGGGGTGTGGGCGTTGTTGTAGTGCGATAGAGTATCTTAGACATTAAGCGGTGCTCCCATGTTCAGTGTCGTATGCAGCCTGTTGGCTTGCTGTGGCCTTCTTATAGGCAGAGTCTGCTCGGTACTTCTCAATCTCCGAGAAGGTTCTGACCTTGACGGTCTCCTTATCAACTTTGTGGTAGAAGTACCCTACAGCAAGTATCGAGGCCGCGTGATAATCGACTGGTGCTATCTCGATATATCCCTCGGGAGTTTCCTCACCCTCACCAATTGCGAGGAATGAGTCTTCGTAGATTTTACATAGATATTTCATATTTTCCTTTACCAAGTAGTACCAACGCCACTAGCTGGGTGACCAATGCTTACGGGAACCGCTGCACCTGTAGCTGTAGTTGATAGACGATATGTCATGATTCGGAAGACGGGATTTATGTCCGTCGAGGTGATACCGTCAGAGTCAGTAAGCACTTTACCAATATAGGTTCTGCTCATAGTTTCTGGCAACATTGTCTTGGCAGCGGCTAGTGATGTGGCGAAGTTCTTCAACTCCACATACAGATAAATGGTGCTGTTCTGAACATCAACAGTATCCAAGCCAGTCAAGGTCTCAAGCGGAAGTGTAACTGAACCATTAACAGCCTCTGGGTATGCAAGATGCACTACACCATTAAGTAGCGTTGGGATCGGTGCGGTGACATATAGATTAAAGAGCCCCTTGGCGCGGATAGTAGAGAGCCTCGCAGTCTTGGTAAGATCAAACCCAGTTCCACCAGACATAGTAGGCGTGGTCGATCCAGCTCCACCCCAAGAGAGTGTGAACTCGTATGGGAAGAAGATATCCTCGCCAGCGTTCTTATTCAGCAGACCGAGCTTTCTGTATGAGTTTGAGTTCTTCAGACAGTTGAAGACAAAGTCGTTATGTGTAGTCGATCCTATTGGCGGCGCCACATTTACCATAACCGTGCCGCCGACTGCGTGCTGTCCGAGTGGACGAGTAAATGCAGGTGTAGACTGACTCAGTGCAGCCGCTGTGCGAGAAGATATAGATAACAGAGCTCGATTTGATGATGTAGGATTTTTCATCTCCATGGTCTGTGTGCGGAGATATCTCTGTGGTATATTCTCATTAGCTATATAAATATAAGATGCCAATGGGGTGAGGTTTGCAGTACCAGCAGTTCTTGAGAAGTCAGTTAAAGTTTGATCTAGAGGATCTACTCCACCCACCACATCAAGCAGAGCAGAATAGTATCCCGCGCCTATATCATAGCCAACCTCACCCGAGGTTAGATACCTGTACATGTAGCCTACAGTCGCCTGATACGGACCGACAGACGCATCGGACTTTACATCCAGGACAACTGACATCTGGAACGCTGTGAATCCAGAGACCTTTGCACCAAGAGAGTTTAGAGAAATAATCTCTGCTCGAAGATTAGCCCAGAATGCAGCATCGACAGTAACCGTGTGTCCTGTGGTGAGTTCAACCTTCCCGGCGACTGGTGCTGATATACCAATGGTCTTGAATCCGACAGTAGGTTGCTTAGCCAACACCAGAGCATCGTCGTCATAGTAAAATGCACATGAGTGAGTGTTCATATAGATCTCTGCAGAACCAGGACCCTCAGATACTTCCCACAGGTATGTGCTCGGAACTGTTCGCAGTTTATTCTCACTGATCGACTCAGATGGAATTACAATGGGGAAGCGCTCTGCAGTTACTGGTACTGCCTGAGATATTGCACCAGTTATAGAGTTAAAACCTCCAGCAGTCAGGGACTGCGCAACGAGGTCAGTTGGAACAAATACGCACTTTTCGGTCATGGTGCCTGAGTCTTGCTCAGAAGTATCGATGGGGTAAAATAACATACCACCGTTGACAAATACCCCGATCTGCTTCTCCACCAGGGGGGTTAGTGGTGTAGTTTTTACTTTGAAGGTCTTAGCAGCTCGGTAAGAATCAACCAACGACATTGGCGTGCCACTGATAAATGGGAGCATTGCATATTGAGTAGACCAAGAATCACCAATAGGCTCCTCACGGAGAGGTGGTGATAGCTTTATCGTAGAGTAGTTGGCGAACCAAAAAGACTCATCCAATGTGCCGTCTGATGAGGTAACTACAGTCATGATACTGCTATCTGCCAATAGGTATTGAAGAGTATCACTCTGGCCATATGAACTAGCAAATTGATTAGCAATACCACCAGCAGAAGTCATTCTGACATAGTCCGTGGACCCATAAGCTATGTCAAACACATACTTACCCAGCGGGTGAAGTTGCATCGATCCCGCTGCAGACATTATAGATGATGCAGAATTAGCAGGCAAAATTTCAGTAGCGACTTTCACTGCATCATTAGGAGTCACAGAGAGTAAAAATCTTGCAGTAGTCTGAGCACCAGATACATTAGCGCCAATAGTGCTATCAACTGGCAGAGGCATGAGATATGTCATGCTTATTGTAGACGCACTCGAGTTAAATGCCTGAATCCTATACATGTGCGGCAATGCCATATAGAGCCCAGCAGGTCCGAATGAAGAACTAGCTAAACCAATATCGGGTTCGGTGTACTCTATATTAGCAGTCAGTGAGGACTTTACGGCAAATCGACCGGAGAATTTAGAATCTGTATCAGTCGGGTCGTATGTAACTGTTCCTCCAACCAAGAGATCAGAAGTTTTTGCAGCAGCGGCCGCGCTGGCTGTAATCACGCCTGTTAGTAAATCTACAGACAGTAAATCTACACATGGAGCATCACCACCATAAGCAGCGGCCTTTCCAAGTACTACAGGAATTGGAACCAAGATGCGGATTGCTCCACCTGGCTGTTGAATTGCCGTAGGAATACAACTACGAAGCATTTTCATAGCCACAGAATCCGACAAGGCAGTAGCTGTTGATGTTGCTTGGAAGTAGTTGCGGAATGCATCTTTGGCATAAGTAACCAAGCCAGTGCCGAGATCGACACCAGTGACGCCAGATTCTTTAAACGATCCTGGAAATAGCATCAGCACATGACGATCAAAGGTGTGTGTCGTCACACCGCCCGGGGTAGTTATTTTATACACCTCACAGATGGCAGCATTTTCTGATGGTGTGTAGATATTCCTTATGTACTCGGTCGCAGCAAGGAACTGAGGACGAAATTCTTTGTCCGTGTTCTGAACCAAAGCAGTCAGACGATTCTGGCGCCATCCACGGATTACTGTGGTGCGGTATGCAATGGTCTCCCCATCTGTTGTGGGTGCAAGGACATACAAATCTCCATTGTCCTCGAGATTAGCTACAGTCATTGGTAGCTCAGTCTTTGGTGCGAATAGTGATAAGGCACGCACACCGTCTGTTAGTGGAAGAAATTCATCCCCAGGCGTACCGATAGTACTAATACCTAGGCTAGAGGCCTTGGCATATGTCGCATCGAGATAGTTGTAGTCTACAGGATCTGCTGGCCCAGGGCCAGGAGTCCAAGTACCATCAAGATTGTGGATAGCTCCCTCAGACAGGATACCATTTTCTGAGAAGTCAATCTTAACGGTATCGGTAGACATTGCAGCAAATACTGAGAACAGTTTCACATACTGATCGGCAAATTTTCTAGTAGATACTCCATCCGCCAGAAGATAAAAGGTTTTCCCAATATCATCAGGCGAGATCATCAAACCAGGCACCTTTACAACCCCACCAGTAGCGATCTCGAAAACAGTATCACTATGCTTCTTCACCACCAAACCAAAGATCTTGCTGCGCTCTCTAGCAGATTCACTAGGCGTGGTGCGAGAGTTATAGGTCGAGGCCAACTCTAAACCACTTGCAGCAGTTAAACTAACGACAGACCCAACGGATATAGTAGGCTTGCTCGAGGCTGATGTGAAGATTGTAGTGTTCGCATCGTTGATGCGATATGTACTGCCATCCTTTGTTGTGTATATGCTACCGTCTTTTGTATTGACCGCTATCTGCCCATCAGCTAGCTGGGCAGGCAGGGGCACTTTGCCTGCTATGGCCGAGCGCTTCTGTTTGAATTCTGGAGTTGACATTGATAAATTCCTTAATCTTCTATTCTTTATTTACCTCAGATATCCTATCGAAGTTCTACCCACCGCTGGAAGTAGTTACACGAGTATGTACTACCAGGAGGAACTATGATAGTAGCAGAGTTTTGTATCCAAGTCCAAGTACCCCCCGAGGAACCCCACGCAGTGCCCCACGCAGTGCTAATCCCATCAACAGTATATGTAGCTGTGCCATTAGGGATCGGAGCGGTTATGGATAGGACAACAACAAGCGCGCGGGGCGTGTTATTGGTATAGGTGACGTATGCTGCGCGAGAAGATGTGACATCAACCCACGCCTGACCAATAGATAGGCCAGCCTCATACCACTTACAAACTCGCTGTATAGTGCATGCACCAGTATAGTTGTCCAGCGCCAATGGACCAGCACCGCCAGCATGTATCTGATTAACCCGTATGACATTTGGCGCGTTGATGGTGGTCACGGTAAAAAGTTTTGCATTGGCCGCTGGGAGCCCAGGACCATAGAACCGCACAACATCACCAACTTCCAAGCCCAGAAGCGATACGACATCGATCAGACCTAGAGCAAAGTCCATATAGATGTGGCCGTAGAGCCTCTGGAACTCTACGCTAGTGAAAGTATAACTCGGGAGTGGAGCAGTAGCAAGCAACGCGGGGAAATTATCTACACCAACAACATCTCCAGCACCAAGCCCAATATCAGCATTCGCTGCTGATCCAAGTCCTACAATGGAAGCTGTGGCATGGGTATGTGAGGCGTTGGATTTTCCCGACAGTGCAGCACTTACTGCAGTACTAATTGGCTTATTTGCATCAGAAGTGTTATCGACATTGCCGAGCTGAACACTAGATCTTGTGAGTGGAGTCCAACTAACTGATCCCGCAGTCGCACCAGCAGTTAAAACCATCCCTGAGCTAGTCACCCCGGTGGCAGGCACATGCAAATTTCCATCGCCAATTGGATGCGCGTATGCGGTGGCCCCGGTAGATATACCATCCAACTTGCTCTTGAGCGCGGGAGTAAAATCCACTGAACTGAGACCTTTCCCAGGAACGACATCGACCTTGGTCTCAGCCAGAGTATACCAGTTAAAGTCCATCTCACTATAATTGAGAGGACCACCCTTCAGCGCAGGCAGACCACCAGCAACAGATGGTGGTGTTGCTGGGGTTTTTGATACTCTATAGATTAGATTCTTTGCCATTAGGGCACTCCTAGTATGAATTCTTTTGCGGCTGATAAATAGTTCTATGTATGATTTTATTTAACCCCCACCAACTGGAGAAGAGATCTTTATGACAAAAAGACGTAGTATACTGTCCGAGGCAATTGCAGCCGGACAATTCGAGCAAGCAACACAAAAAATAACAAGATTCTTCGCGACTAAGCTGGGAACCAAAAGATTCTATGCATACCCAACTCCAGAGCAAGTCGTGTCTGGTGGACAGCGCCTAGTCGGTATCCGATACTTTGCAGTTCTGGGTGGAGAGTACATCTCATTCCGTATGAACTGGGGACAGTCTGGTGTGAAGATGTCTAGCGGTCTGAAGTCCGTAGACTATTGGCCAGCAGATTATGGCGCTAGCCAGAAATCGAAAAAGGACGACGGCACTAAAGTAAAGCGCTCTTCATCAGTAATGCGCCTGACATTCACGGAAGAAGCCTCTCTAGTACAGACTCTACCGATGATTGTGGACTTGTTGAAAAACAAATTCGAATCTGTTGGTAAAGGTGAAATCACTTATATTGAAGAATCTGTAAAGCTCTCGCTGAAGCCTACCATAGTACCGGCGTTTGACAATGTGAAGTGTTTCCTGTGTGAGGAGGTCGTTATCTCTGGTGACCTGCGCGATACAGTGGATGCAGTGATTCGGGCGTTTAAGGATGGCAAGGCTGAATCAGCGCAATACAAAGAAGGTGGATCGAAGATGTACGGTCCAGGTTGGTTCAAGACGGTTAAGACAATTATTGCCAACTACGACATTCTTGGAAAAGAAGGCCGCGTGGTTACAGTAAATCTCGATGTTGCTAAGACTCTTAGAGCTGGTGATGTCATGGAGCTAATGGGGTCTGGTGGTGGAATGGTGCGCGGTAAAATCGGAGCAGCTCCTGCAGAGACCGTAGTATCAGCATCGATGACTGCCGATGAACTAGAAAAAATGTCATACTCTGCTCAGCTAGAGAGCTTGAAGTCTGGCGTGAAGCTCCTTCTGACTGGCGCCTCTAATGCGCTGTTTATTGTTGGTCGTGGCGGCACGGGTAAGACACAAAACGTCGAGGACGAGCTTGCAGCAGCTGGACTGAAAGATGGTAGTGGTTATACGGTCGTTAAGGGATCAGCGTCTACCGCCGGTCTCTACCGCATCATGTTCCAAAACCGAAACGGCATCCTATTGTTCGATGACTCTGATGGTGCGCTAGCAGATCAAGATAGCCGAAATTTATTCAAAGCTGCATCCGACACTAAGCCAGTTCGTAAACTGTCTTGGCAAAAAGGTGGTGGTAACTATATTGATGCTGACGATTATGATGAAGAAGAAGATGGCGATAAGCTGCCACGCTCATTTGAGTTCAAGGGTAAGATTATCTTCATCTCTAATTTGACTTTCAACAAACTGGACCCAGATGGAGCTTTGCGCACACGGGCATTCGTTATTCCTATTGATCCAGTAGACCAAGACATGATCGACTTCATGCGCCAAATCAGCATGGCAGTTAAATTAGACGTTAACTATGTTCTCGGTAAGAAAGAACGTGATGAAGTAGTTGATCTGATTGCAGCTCGCGTCAGCACTGTAGATAGCACGAAGTCGAAGTTGCTCAACTTGCGTATGTTGATCCGAGCACTCAATACCCGAGCGGGTATCGAGATGTCAGGTGGCACTAGACAAGAGTGGGTGAACTTCGTAACTCGATTCATCTAATCAACAGAGGCGATCATGGCAACTAATGCACATCTGACTCACCTCGAAGACCTCCCCCTGGATAAGGGGGAGGTCGGAATCGGGGAGATGTTCGAGCACTTGGAGAGAGTCTTCTCACTCCTACACAATGACTCTGGAACAAGTAATGATGAGGCGCTAACCATCAAGTACGATGGTGCTCCGGCGTTCTTTATTGGTACTGACCCAGAGGATGGAAAATTCTTCGTAGCCAAGAAGAGCCTCTTAAACAAGACCCCGAAGGTATACAAGACCAAATTAGATGTCCAGGAGGACACAGAGGGTGATCTTCGTAAGAAGATGATGGCACTCCTCGATGCATTTTCTGGCGTTAAGCTGCCAGCAGGCAAAGCCTATCAGGGTGACTTGATGTATACTGTAGATGATCTCAAGGTGCAGAAGATCGAAGGCAAGTCATACATCACCTTCCAACCGAACACAATTGTGTATGCATTCTCGTCTGAGCTCCCGGATGCAAAAAAGATTGCGGCATCCCATATAGGCGTTGTGTTCCACACGGTATATACGATCGGCAAGACTCTAAGCGATCTGAATGCTAGCTTCTCAGCCTCTATTGCGAAGGAACTCAAACTTCCCAAGACCGTCCATGTGTTCAACCCCGACTATAAGGATGTGACAGGCATTGTGAATTTGCCAGCGGATATTTCTCTGAAAATAGAATCTGAAATTTTGAAGTTGCGCGGCATCTCAAAGAAACTTGACATGACAGTACTTGAAGAGATTCAATCTACGCCACTAGTCAAAGCCGCACTGATGGGGTATATGAACTACTTGGTAAAGGCAGAGATCACACAGAAAGCATTCAGTGTGGAGGAGTTCACCAAATTCATGAACCTGTCTAAGACTGCCAAGCCAGAGCAGAAGGAAAAAATCCTAGCATTTATCAGCGACTATCTGAAACCTATAAAGGCGCTGTTCGAATTTATGCGCCGCGTGCAGATGGTGAAAGATGTCATCATCGGTTGTCTGAACACAAGCGAATCAACTGCTAAGCACTTCTTGGCACTGAGCGCTGGTGGCTTTGAGGCGACCACGCCTGAGGGCTATGTTGCATTTAAGAATGATACCAGCGGTGCTGTGAAGTTTGTCAAGCGCCTTGACTTCTCAAAGGCCAACTTCAACCAAGGCAATAAATACTCCAAAGGCTTTTAACAGTAAAACAATATGAACAAAACCGTAGTATTCTCATTTGGAAGATTGAACCCACCAACGATTGGCCACAAGGTCATGGTCGATGCACTCCTGAGAGAAGAGAAGTCTAGAGGCGCCAAGGCGTACCTGGTACTAACCACATCGCACGACCCGAACAAGAATCCACTAAGCCCAGACCAGAAAGAGGATTGGGTCTCAAAGTTCTTCCCAAGTGTGGAAGTAGTCTTGGCAAAAGGCAACAGCATCATAAAGACCGCAGAGCAATTTATCTCTGACGGTGCTGAGGAGCTTGTCCTTGTAGTAGGCTCAGACCGGGTTAAAGAATTCTCTGCAATGTTTGCGCGAACTGAACTGCCCGTAGAGGTGATAAGCGCCGGCGAGCGTGATGAGGGGGCTGATGGCGCCAAAGGTGCTAGTGCCTCAAAAATGCGAGCAGCGGTTGCTGCCGATGACTATGAAGAATTTATAGCACTATGCCCACGAGACATTGGCGATGAGCAGATGGCAGAGTACTTTCTCGATATTAAGGCGGGAATGGGCAAGACAGTCGAGAAGAAACTCTCTTCGATAGCTATCAAGGAGGGCGCACAGTTCTCTATAGGCGATCGAGTGCGCACGCTGATGGGCGATCTGTTAGAGGTTGTAGACCTTCGCACCAACTATGTTGTAGGGATTAGCGAGTCTGGGGATGTGCAGAAGTGGTTCCTATCTCAGATCCACCCAACAGCAGAGCTCATGGAATACAGAGAGAACACAATCAAGGGTATTGCAATCAGTGAGAATATAGACCAAGAGTTTGTCTCTAGTCTCATGGAAGTCGATACCTACGGCGTGTTGAAATACCTTAAAGCCATGAATGAGGGGAACGAGACTGAGGCGGAAGAACAGATCGAGAAGCTCATGGAAGTTGCCACAAAGCAGTCACAGTCGGCAGCTATAGATTTGATAGCTAAAAGTTTTAACATCAAAACCAACTCAACAGACCCTCTGAAGAAGTTGGCGGACCTCCAGAAAAAATCAAAAGTTACACCTATGCGCCCAGAGCAAAAGACGATGTTCAATAAAATGTTGAACTCCCTTAACGGATTGGGCATCCCTGTTGAGCTAGACCAAAAGAGCATTAAATGACAGAGCCAGTAACCGAAAACTTAGACCCTGCTGATCAGAGGATCGAAAAATTAGAGAAGATCATCAAGGAGTTGGAAGAACGCATTTCAGTTCTTGAAGGCTTCTTAACCACAGACAACTAAATCGAGGAATATCAAATGGCAACAGTAATCTTAGCAGCAGGGACCACAGCAGAAACATCAGCAGACATTGTCCTAACAGAAGGACAATCCGCAACTCTATTCTTAACCGGTGCTGCTGGGCTCAACGCACCAGACTCCGCCAGCGTTGAGCTACAGTTCAAGAGAGCCGATAACAGTTATGTCACAGTGTATAGAATGGGAGCCCTTGGGAATTCAGCAACAGCAAAGGTAGATGGCCCCGTCACACTTAAAGTATCTCGTAGCCTTGGGACAATTGCGGTGGGAGTAGAACGCGCATGAATGTAATATATCCAGCAATTCGATCTGCTGTATATCCCGCAGTGCGTGGCGCACTAGATATATCAGAGAAGAAGCAAACCTCTGAGCAAACCCCTGAGCAAATCATCCAAAGCCTTTTCGACCAAGGCCAGCAGGGGTTTTGGTTTCCCTTCATGGACTTCGCTTCGCTCTCGCAAGACAGCGCGGGCACTCTGCCATACACGGCGCTAGAGCAGCCCGTTGGACGGGTGCTAGACCGTAGCGGGCGTGATAATCATGCATCGCAGGTTACTAGCACGGCGCGTCCAAAGATAACTCAGGCTGTCGGACAGCCAAAATTCCTCACCTTCGACGGTGTAGATGATCGCTTGCAAGCCACGCTTCCAGCCATCACGGGCACTTGGATTGTCGGCTACAAAGAGGGCACGCTGGTTTATAAGGTCGCCATACCAGCGGGCGCGTTCCCAATTGGTACGAATACGAATGCCGTTTTTTACACACCAAGCAAAAATTTTGTGGGTATGGTTTTGCGCGCGGGTGACTTGACGGATGTCGAGGTTTCAGTGGTAGAGAGCTACTTAGTGGCAAACGGCGCGGGCGCGGTGGGGGTAGATGCGTTTGCGGGGGTGAGCAACTTTTTTGCCGCTTGGTACAACTGCTCCTCCCTCACCAGCTTTCCTTTAATCAACACAGCGGCGGGGACAAACTTCGTCAACGCTTGGGAAGGCTGCACCTCCCTCACCAGCTTTCCTTTAATCAACACGGCGGCGGGGACAAACTTCAACTACGCTTGGAAAGGCTGCACCTCCCTTACCAGCTTTCCGCTAATCAACACCGCAGCAGGGACAGACTTCAACTCGACTTGGTTCGGCTGCTCTTCCCTCACCAGCTTTCCACTAATCAACACCGCAGCAGGGACAGACTTCATCTACACTTGGTACAACTGCTCCTCCCTCACCAGCTTTCCTTTAATCAACACAGCGGCGGGGACAAACTTCGTCAACGCTTGGGAAGGCTGCACCTCCCTCACCAGCTTTCCTTTAATCAACACGGCGGCGGGGACAAACTTCAACTACGCTTGGAAAGGCTGCACCTCCCTTACCAGCTTTCCGCTAATCAACACCGCAGCAGGGACAGACTTCAACTCGACTTGGTTCGGCTGCTCTTCCCTCACCAGCTTTCCACTAATCAACACCGCAGCAGGGACAGACTTCATCTACACTTGGTACAACTGCTCATCCCTCACTAGCTTTCCTTTAATCAACACAGCGGCGGGGACAAACTTCCAATCAGCTTGGTATGGTTGCGCCTCTCTCACCAGTTTCCCTTTAATTAACACCGCAGCAGGGACATACTTCAGCCACGCTTGGCGAGGCTGCACCTCCCTTACCAGCTTTCCTTTAATCAACACGGCGGCGGGGACAAACTTCAACTACGCTTGGCAAGGCTGCACCTCCCTCAGCAGTTTCCCCTCCAACATGTTTGACTCGTGCACATCCACCAGTTTCAATGGCGCTTTCCAAAACTGCGCACTTTCACAAGCGTCGGTGGACGGCATCCTTGCTAGCTTGGTAACCGCTGGCAACTCAAACGGTACGCTTAATATGCATGGCGGTACCAGTGCCACTCCTAGCGCTGCTGGCCTTGCTTCAAAAGCCACACTGGTAAGCCGTGGCTGGACGGTGACACATAACTAAGGCTGATATGACCATTTACACCAACCTCACAATAATCCTCCCAGCAGCAGCCCAAGCACTGGCGCAAGGGCTATGCGTAGCAGCAGCGGGCGAGGCAGCCGCTGGGATGTTTACGACTGGCCTATCGCCCACAGGTGAAGCGCCCGCTACTCACTTTATCAGCAGTGGAGCCATTGAGACACAGCTCGCTGACATCTTGCCTGTGGCCACCATCACGGTAGTAGAGGGAGTAGAAACACTGACTCCAGCCACAGGGGACTTGGATGCCGTTCTTGGTCTTGCAGCAGCCGCAGGCGTACCCGTAGACCTTGCTACAGTTGAGGGCTTGTTCGCAGCCCTAGATGTTTCGGAGCAGTCTCCATTCACAGCGATGGAGAGGCTTGGCTTGCAGATAGTTAAAGAATAAAAGTCGAGAGCTGTTGCTCTCGCATGTGGAAATACTCTAGACATTTTATAAGAAGAAGAATAACAGATGACTAAACTCATATTTTACAAGGCTAATTGTGGAAATCTCTTCGACAAGGCAGTGTCTCTAATAGACGGAGGTCCGTACTCGCATGTCGAGTTGGTCACGGCTGAGAATGAGAACTATTGGACAACCTTTGCCAGCTCGAATCGAGAAGGTAAAGTGCGCATGCGCCTCATGCCAAAATCTGATCACTGGGATGTGATCGATGTCGGACCAATACGCACCAAGGACCTTGAGAGATATCTCGGCGACAACTACGACTGGATTGGTCTCGGGCGCACCATCTGGGACTGGTTTCCTGCTCAGGACGACGCCTGGGTATGCTCCGCTATACTTGCAGAAGTCTTTGGCTTAGAGAATCCAAAGACCTACGGGGTAGAAGATCTCAGAATATGGGCAATCTCTAAATCCATAAATAAGATCTAAGGGACCAAACGATGACTACAAACCTATCAGTACAAATTCCACTAAAGGTAAAGACCAATTACACGGAGGATGTCAGCGCACCACCTGCCGAGGATCTTGGTGTTGGTGATCTTCTGCTGAACGCAGCGGACGCAAGCCTCTGGACCAAGAAGTCTAACGGTCAGGTTACACAGGTCAGTGGTGGTGGCGGTGGTGGGACACCAGGACCACAAGGTGAGCAGGGAGAGCCTGGAGAACCTGGTCCACAAGGCCCCGCAGGACCTTCTGGGCTAAAGGGGAATAAGGGTGACCCTGGAGAAGTTGGGCCACAAGGTCCACAAGGTCCACAAGGTCCATATGGGATCTCAGATAGCCTATGGACTGTAGAGGACCGGATCACACAGACGGCCGTCCCAGGAGTGCCAGAGGTAACGAAATCTGCGCTAACTCCAAGAGCCACGCCAGAGAGTCAACAGGTCTATATCCCAAAGCAGACTGTGATTGATTCGGACCCAATACCCGAGAGCGTTAGTGAAATTCTGTACTGGGTATCGACAACTACCGAGTAAGACACGGAGCAATAATGAGTCTAATATCAACACACACGGCCGCAACAAGCTACACAACACTAGGAGAACATCGGACTCACAATAAGGCCATGATCTTATTCGAGCGACCACTCACAGGAATTCAAGAGTCGGGAACGGGTGGCCGACCAGTGCTAATGATCAGAACCCTGGTCGATGGTGGTGGGATAGATTCTTTCGAGACTATATATCCAATGCAGATCACAGAAGACTCTGATCATTGGTATGTGTGTATGTATATCGAATTTCCACAAGAACTCCCAGGTAATCCCGCCGCGCAGCAAATTCTCAAGATAAACAAATCCTCTAAGACCATAGTATGGACCCATTCTATTAAGAATTACACCGGCGAAGTCATGACCGTCGCAGATGGCTTAGGTGGTCTATACTATTCTGTGGTTAGTAATGATTCTAATTCTGGCAAATTCTTCGCAGTATGTAAATTGGACTCAGCGGGGGCAATCACTTGGCAGCGGAGCCTGTCTGAGGACCCTGGGCGATATTCGTACGACGGCGTAGATTATTCGAATATTCAAATAGCGTACGACCAAGTGCGAGGACAATTAGTCGTCCTTACTGTGTTTGAATACTCATCAGACCCGGAAGGTCCACCGACAGACCAATATGAATCGATACTTGCTGCTATGGATAAAGACACGGGCGCGGTTAATTGGGAGATATCCGACAGTAGTCGGGGAATATTTAGAATAGCGGTCACCGGAGACTCTATCATATGTGTAGACGAGTCAAGTAACATCTCCACATACACCACCCTTGGCGAGCATGTAAGGTCAAAGTCCATACACTCAGGAGATTTTTTAGCCTATAACCTCACCTACTACTACGATGCTCAAATACTCGCAGATGCAGATTCCATATATCTGATAATCCCCGACGCCGGCGCCAATGTTGTTCTGACTTTAGATCATGATCTAAATCTCATATCCTGCAAAAATTGGGACAGCGCGATGCCTGGTGGTGAATATGTAGCAATTGCAGATAATCAAATTATCGTCGGGGAAGGCTACAGTAGCCAGCCGCTGGTTTAGGAGAGAAGATGAGCAGAACTACCAACACACTAATCATCAATAAGCTGGCGCTGGCAGCGTCAGTTGATACATCACCAGGTCTGGCACTAGTGCCCAACCCCGGAACCAGCGAGTACATCGAGCTTTCAGTAACCACTTCTCGTTGGGTGGGTGAGCTAGTACAGACTCCGATCGAGCCAAGTGAGTTTCCAATTGGCCCAACCACCATCACACAGATAGATGACCTGTCAGATAGCACCGACATTAGCATGGGGTATCTTGTTGAAGTTAGACAAGAGCCTTCGCTGCAGGTCACGAACTTGGCCAAGGTTGGGAATTTAATTATTTCCACACCAGCACCAGTAGACCCTATTGGAGAATTTGGTGATGTGGTTGGTATGATGCGCGCAGGCGATGATGGTATCTACTACTGCAGTGCAGATTTCGATGGCGTGGATGAGATATGGAAGTTTGCTAGATTTGTCCCATCACCAATTGGGTGGGATGATGTTAACAACAAACCCGCGGTCATTGCCGCTGGCGATACCGTGCAAGAAGCACGCGATGCTATCGGGCTTGGCACGCTCGTTATGGCCGACATCACCGACAAGCAAGGCAAGGTGCTGGATGACTTGACCGAGATTGAGGATGCGGCGGACATTGACACGACCTTCGCAGTTGGTGGGTACATAGTCAAAGAGGATGCGTTGAATGGCTATTTTGCTGGCACAACCATCCTCGTTTCGGCAAATGGGGGCGTTGTTTCACAGCTAATATCAGTTCCACTTCTTGGCAAGATTGGGCTGCGCAGGTATGAAGCTGGTGTATGGGGTGATATGTCTTTTACCATTGCGCCATTCGATGTGCAGATGTGGTACGGCGACACCACAACCAGCGCCGCTGATGCGGTGATAAACGCTGATGGCACTTTTTCCCGCTCGTTGTTCGTACCAGCACCACTAGCTCCAAAAATCACAGCAAGTCTGACTGCCGCATCGGATACAGACATCCTGCGACCTTACCCGCTAACGGCTGCCACTACCTTCCCGAACCCTACTGGCACACCGATGGACGGCTTCGGCTTCGTTATCGAACTGATTGACGATGGCACTGCCCGCGCTCTGACATGGGGTAGTGATTACGCGGCTGGGTTTGCGGCGCTTCCTACAACGACCACGGCTGGCAAGCTAGGCCAAATTGCAGTTCAATATCGCAGCGGAAAATATCGTTGCGACGGTGTGAGGTGGATGGCATGAAGCCTATTGATTTGTTTCGGGCGGGGTTTTGGGGCAGCGGCGACGCGGCTTCCATCATCGCTGGCTTGTTCTCAGAAGGCCAACAAGGCTTTTGGCTACCCTTCACCGACTTCGCTTCGCTCTCGCAAGACAGCGCGGGCACTCTGCCATACACTGCGCTTCAGCAGCCTGTAGGCTTGATATTGGATAAATCCAAAGGCGGTGGGCGCGGACCTGAACTGTCACCAAATGGCGGTACTTTTGACGACGCTGCGGGCTGGACAATTACCCAACCGACAAGTTCTATTTCGGGTGGTGTACTAAATGTGGGGGCGGGAGCTTGCGATATATTCCCCTCGACTGCCTCAGTTGTTGCAGGTAAAAGCTATGAGGTTACTTTTACTATTTCTAATAGCACAGCAAACTATGGCATTAGAATTTTAAATAGAGATATTATTAGTGCTGGAAATTATTTTCCAGCAGGCGCTCCGTACATTACCGCAAACGGAAGCTATAGGTTTGTTTGTGTGGCAATCTCGAATGGTTCAATAGGCATAAACAGGGTTAGCGGGCATACAGGCTCATTGCAGGTAGATAATTTCTCTGTGAAAGAAATTCCTGGCAATCACGCTTCGCAGGTTACTAGCACGGCGCGGGGGGTGGTGAGTGCGCGGGTGAATTTGCTGGTGAATTCGGAGTTTACGGGCTTTGTCGCGGGGTCGCCTGGCACATTTCCCACGGGGTGGGCGAGCGGCTTAAATACGGGGACGATCAGCAACGACAGTGGTTCTATCCGAATAACGAATGCAGCAGGGCAGCGAACTTTTGTCTACCAACTGCCTGCCATCCACGCAAATGTGGCCTACCGCGCGCGCCTGAAATGCTTTATCCATAGCGGAATCTTGTATGCTGGCAACATTCTTGGGACCAATGCCGTCGCGCCAGCGACGGTAGGTTACTACCTAAATGGGGTGCTTACCGATAATTTTACGCAATTGCCAGTTGGCGTTCTGTTTACGCTTGAATGGCGCTTCATGTATGCGGCGGCTGGGCCGTATCGGGTCGGTGCAGGGGTTGGTATAGGGGGCAATGTAGTTGGGGATGCCACACTGTTTTCTATCGATTGCGTTACGGAATCCCAAGCCTCCCTCCCATACCAACGCGTAAACACCTCCACCGATTACGACGCAATCGGCTTCCCCAAATCCCTGCGCGTCGAAGTCGATGACTTCTACACCTGTGGCGGCGGCGGGTCTACGACGGGTTTCTATTATTCGGATGTGGTGAGTCCTACATCATCAGCGACAACAGTTCTGTTTTCAGATATTGGTACTAACTCCGGCTATGAATTTGCAATCATGAACACAGGGGTCTTGAAACTCTTCTGGGGTAATGGCACTAGCTTTTCTAGCGTCTCGATTGGTGGGGTGCTGATTTCCGCATTGAATCATGTAGCTGTATGGGACGATGCAAGTAATATATATTTGCAAATTAATGGCGGTACTCCGGTCACAGTCGCTAGAGGAGTATTCGTCGCAGGCACTGCAAATTGCAAGTTGTATCGAACCAACGGCGCATCTGCATTCTTCTTCAACGGCCAAGTCACCGAACCAATCTACCGAGCTGGCCCACCGCCAAACGCCTACGAACGAGATGTAATCCGCACTTACCAAATGCAGAAAGCAGGGATGTTATGACAAGTATTTACACGAATCTAACCATCATCCTCCCAGCCGCTGCCCAAGCGCTAGCGCAAGGTCTTTGCCAAGCAGCCGCCATTTGCGGCGATGGCAAGGTGATTACTTCTTGATTATCACATAAAGCCAACAGTAACTTTCTAAGAAAGAGAACCATGCCTGACTACAAAGAACAAACCATCGAGGGTAAATCATGGGTTCGAGCATTCCATGTAGATGCCCAAAACCCGATTGAAGGCGCTAAAGGTATTACCTACCACGAGGAAACCGCCATCTTGATCGGTGGCAAGATGATTACTTCGCGCAATGGACAGCGGCTGCAATGCCCGTATGGCGGCGGCGAAGGCGATACATACAACCTAATCCACCCAGAAACAGGCGCAGTAATTGGAACGATGACGGAGCAGATGCTTTATATAGCTATGGCTTCGCATTACCTGCACCGCGCTAACAAACGGGATGAACCGAATGTACCTGAAGAACCTACTAATCAGCCTTGACCAGCTTGCCAATACCGCTGCCAGCACAGGCCAAGGTGAACCAGGTTCCGACCGTCGGTATGCTCACCGAGCTGCTTGAGGGGGGGCACCAATGCGCTTTTGACACATCGAGCATATCGAGCTTTCCGCAACCACTTCTCGTTGGTTGACGAGTTAGGATGAATCAATAATTCAATGTTTTGATAAATACTAGACCAATGAACCAAGTAGCCGAAATTTACCAACGATTGATTGAGCGCACAACAGAGCTCATCTTCGATCATGATCTGTCACAGACCCGAATTATCCTTGGTATGTCGGAATTCTTCTGGGCATTTGCCTGTTGGTATCCAGGCGATACATTTGACAGACCAATTTATTCTACACTAAAGGGAATAGCTCCTGAGGGTGTTTGGGGATTGATCTTCTTTGTCTCGGCGCTGTTGCAAGTAAGCGCAGTGGCATTCTCTTGGCATACTAGGTTCTATGGCAGACTCTTTGCATTTGCAAACTTCATGCTATGGGCATTCGTAATCAGTTCGATCTTTACATCAACCACGCCTCCTCTAGTTGCAATGTCGGGTGAGCTAGCTCTAGTCATTGCAGCATTCTGGTCGTGGGCTCGTCCACTAATTCTATTCAAGTTTGAACAGAGATCATTTAGAGATACACAGAGAAGTTTTGGGGATACACAAATACTAAACGCAAAAAGTTGCACATGAACCAAAATACACAAGAAGACTATAGAAACATAGACCTCGACATAGGACAGAGTCGACACTACACGCACGAGATGATCATCACCAGATTGGACCATGTGGAGGATAAAGTAAACTCCATCATACTGAAGATCGATCAGCTAACTACAGCGTTCACCAACAACGATCTTGGGAAACCAGACTTTGACGGACACAGAAAAGAACACCTCACCATGGCTGTGACGAAGAAAACGTTTGAGGGCTACAAGGAAGATTCTGCAAAGAAGATCCTTGGAATCGTAATCACAATCATCGGCTTCTTACTCTTGGGGGGAATTATCCAATGGATAAGCTCTGTGGCAAAATAAAATTCCTGGATGGGATCTGCACCCTCCACGCCGACTGGAAAACCATAATCACCAAGGCTTGGTCTATCAGGTTCCTGATTCTTGCCATAGTCTGTCAGGCTGGGGAGATTATAGTCCCACTTTATTCAGAAAACTTGCCGCGTCATGTCTTTGCTTTGCTATCAATTTTATTTGCATCGCTATCATTCTACGCGCGCATCATAGCACAGAAAGATCTATAATGGCAAAGTCACGAGTTCCGAACTCACTTAAATCTGGAATCGCAGCAGTACTTCTAGTAGCTGGACTTGGCGCTGGCGTGGTAGTTAGTGACTCGAATCAGACCGCGGCACTGATGCAGAATCAATACATTCAGGCAGCAGGCAAGGATGTGGATGTGTCACCAGCAGTAAAAATTGCAATGGCAATGGGCAGCTTTTACGAGAGCAGCTACAAACATATCGGCAAGCCATATGTCGATCGCCTAGGCAAAGGACAACCACTTACGGTGTGCAATGGCATTACTGGCAAGGGCGTTTTCCCTAACAAGATATACTCTCCTCGAGATTGCTATCTGCTAGAAAAGCCTCGCTATCTGTCGTATGAAGTCACACTTAAACGAGACCTTCAAGGCGTCTGGGGAAAGATGAATGACTACCAGCGAGCTGCTGCAATAGATTTTCTTCACAACAAGGGTGAAGGCGCATTCCGCAGCTCGACAATGCGTCGTAAGCTTCTGGCTGGGGATATCATAGGCGCGTGCCGTGAGAATGAGAAATGGAACAGAGGAACCATAAATGGAGTCTCTACTGTACTTCCAGGGCTCAAGGTAAGGGGAGATGGAAATACAGATCTCTGTATAAGAGGCTTAGAGTGAATCGCAGAGGAATACATACCACCGCCATCTCCTTCTCCTCCATCTCCTCCCCCTTAAAAAAATTATACCATACTTTCTAAAATCCGAGGTCTTGAGGCCTCAATTCTCAGGATGGACTTCTAGATAGAATTGTGATACAATAAATAAAAGGTATACTAACAGTTTTGCATAGAACTGATGCATCAACTCTCTTAACTTTAACAGGATCCGATATGACTAAAAAATTCGCATACTACACACGCAAAGGCGCGCAAGTAGCCCCTCTAACCCTTTCAGAGTCCGAAGAAGACTTGGACCTGGAATTTGTCGAAACCGATGGTGGAGGAGAACCAGAAACCGTTATGGTGACTGCCAGCGCTCTTACACAAATTTGCCAGGCGTATGCTGATGACGATGCTGATAAAGATGAGATCGCAGCATTTGCAAATGCAGTGTTTGCACTTGGTCTAGAAAAAGGCCTTCTTGATGACGACGCGGTTCTTGCTGCTAGCACATCTGATGAAGCTGATTTAGACCCCGATGAATTTGAAGACCTTGGTGAGTCGGAAGAAGATGCTTTCGCTGGCATGGTCAAGCACTTGTCAACTCGTGGCAAAGGCTTCAAAGATGCTGGAGTAAGCAAACCGGCGCGCCCTCGTGAAGGTATGACTTCGACCGGGCACAGGGTCAAGGAATACTCTACTGGCACGACATACTCTAAAGTCCTCCCAGATGACGAAGACTATGACGAAGACGCTATTGCTAAAAATCCAACAGACAAGCGTGGGCGCGGACGCCCAGCGGGTGCTAGCAACAAAGATAAATCGTACAAAGCTTGGTCACCAGAATCTCGTGAAGCTTTCCGCACTAAACTAGCTGCAACCCGCGCCGCTCGTGCAGGTGCAAAAGAGGTTACAGAATCTGAAGAAAAAATAGAAGAGTCCACTGGTTCAGAGGTTTCATATCATGATAAAGATAAGTGGTTCGCTGATGTCAAGAAGATGAAATATGATATATCTTTCTGGGGTCATGGTAGTGTAGATGCCTACGATATGAATGGCAAAAGGGTCGGTACTTGGAAATCTGAACACGACACCCATAATTATGAGCCAGAGGTTGGTACACTCATTGTTTAATCTGGTGTGCAAGGT
>ERZ724506.51-NODE-51-length-45605-cov-24.276180_pt1 | contig 45605 bp, 56 predicted proteins | sample MGYA00376039_ERZ724506 | MGnify/ENA primary metagenome ERZ724506 (study PRJEB28724, sample SAMN07190887) | wastewater metagenome | isolation source: effluent of sewage treatment plant in Hong Hong | place: USA: Christiansburg, Virginia | collected 2016-03-01 ... | reverse complement strand
TCGTGGCTCCAGTTTGACTTCTTGAATTTTGACTCATATCCTGCTGTCGGTCTTGGGAATGTTCCGTTGAACCATGTGTCAACAACACTCATGCAAAGATCGGCTGCTTGATCTGGAGTTAAATCGACCCATTGGTCGGTCTTTTCATCCAACACTCTCAATGGCTGGCCTGACTCTTTGGCTAATTTCGCTCTCTCCAAATACGAGTTTCTAGCAGACTTACTGCCGGAATATGCGTTAAATCTACCCTCAACAGCTTGAGCCAAGCTCTCGGATACATTCTGGCTTCTTGATGGATATCTTACATATGCTCCGACTTGCATTTCGGAAATTGCGTTCCAAATGCAAATGGCAACATTGTTTTTCCATCCTTGAGAACCGGGTGTTGTGCTGAGTCCCTGCTTTAGTGATTGGTATGTGATTCCATAAAGATTCATATCTCCCCAGAATGTAGGCCCTGTAGCTATGCTACTTGGCGAACATCCAGATCTTCCTATTCCCTCGCCAAGCTCTTCAAAAAGGTCTTTGCTGGTTTCTCCTATTATCTTTAGGAGAGATGTTGGATATGGCCACGACCAATCGTGACAATCCTCCCATCCGGTATCTTTCGTTTGCCCCGCTGGCTTTCCAAAATTTGATGTCTTATCTCTTGCGAATTTCCAAGCGGGTTTTGATCTTTCGTCCGCTCTTCTTCCGCAGTAAAACGGTGAGATATTCTCTTTTCCATCTACGCAGAATATCGGCTTGTTTTCTTCGTGCGAAAAACTAGCTATGGCCACCGAATTTTCGGACAGTTGCGGATACGACTTTTCTTTACCGTGTGCGTCAACTGAATGAGTGAATTTTTGAACCCTTATTATTCCTAGCTTAAAGCCTTCGGGCTGGCTTGGCGATCTTACCGCGAATTCAACTCTATTTGCTCCAGACTTGATTAGCTTGTTTGCCCAAGACGGTCCAGTAGCATATTTTGATGGAAGAGAAACTGTTTTCTCGCCGGATCTTGGCGGTCTTGATCTGATGATCTCAAATATCGTGGGCAAGGCGTTTGCCAATGATGTCTGGTTTTCGATCTTTAGACCTTTCTTTAGTACCAGATTTGGTAAAAACGTATACACCTTGGAAGTGTATAGCTTCCAATATTCGTGATTTAGTTTCTCGTCTTTGTGATATGCGTGCGCGTTATATTTATTGCTTTTCTCTACAGCCTTCCAGCCAGCTCCATTTGGAACCGCATCGTATCCCGGCATGATAGCCAACTGAGAAACCCAGCCAAATCTATTTTTCGTGTCACCCTTGCCGTCACTTATTCCGACGGTATTCTCATCTATTGTGGTTCCAACGTCTTTGAATACGTATGAGCCTGTTTTTGTTTGCGGAACTGGCCTGACTGAAAACTCTTTTGCTCCACCCTTCGTTCTTACCTCGCTCCATTTCATTGAGATTCTAAGATCGAACGGAGCTAGAGAAAAACCGGGTGAAAATTCAGATCTCAAGAACGTGTCTCTCGTCTTTTTGAGAACCGACTCTTCGTGTAGTATCGTTGAATTTACAATCTTCAATGCTTTTGAAGGGTCTAACTCTCTTGCGTATCCTCCAGCCTCTTGAATGTATTTCATCATTCCAGATGGTGTTAGATTCCATCTTGAAGACATTAGCGAGTATGGGAATAACACAAAATCAGAATACTTCTTGATGTCGGCTTTCATTTGTGCCGGGGGTAAAACCTCAAGCATAGTCGTGTAGTAAAACGCCGAATTGTCTGGATCGCCAGACTCAAGCATTGCTTGAAAATCAGGATCTTCTATGTAGAAGTTTGATAGAAGTGTTTTTGCGCTTACAACCCAGCCGGATTCTATTGTGGCGTCTGAAACTGCACCAAGAACCATTGATACGTTTTTTATCGGAGATTTAGCAAATGTTGACGCCGTAAACTTGCTTGACGCAACGGTTGCTCCGAGTGCTGTTGTGCTCGACTGAGGTATCGAAAGTATTACGCGCTTGTTTATTCTCGATAGTGCCTTTGAGCGATCAACGTTTTCCTTATTCCTGATGAACTGCATGTACTTTGAATTTGAAAGATCGGTATTGGCGTATCTTGTTCCGTTTGAAAATCTGATATTGTTTGCAGCTACTGACTGAACCCAACCAGATCTTCCGTAGAATCTCGGAGCATATTCGTCATCTGACATTGCCAGTGGCGGCACTACTGGTCCAATTTTTCCGAACCAATTACCAGCTTGATCTATTCTTCCAGATAGAATGATCTTTTTCATTTCGTCATATAGAACCTCTCCCTTTGTCTTATCTCCGTGCGCTTGTGACTTTGGATCGTAGCCGGGATCATACATTGATTCGCCGAGTAACTGCATTACTCTTGCGAAAAATATTGGAACAGCCCAAAAGAATACGCATAGTGCCGGGGTGCTGCAAGCCTCCGGTGGAGAAGATGCGTAAATGTCTTCTGTTGCTATGTTTTCTTGATTCGCGTTTTCAGTTATAGATTTTCCGCCGACTTCATTGCATGGCCAATCGACGCTCAAGTTTGAATTCGGTAGTTTATAGTGCTTTTCTGACGAATCCAAAAACGACGAATTTACGATCCAATACATCGGAGGGCCGGAGTATAGATCTAGTGGAACTGTAGGTCTTTGGAAGACTTTTTCTAATACTTTTTTCTGAACGGACTCGTCTTCTAGTTCTGCTTCGATCTGCATTTCACTGGCATTGATTATGGACTTCTGCTTCTCGGCTTCCTCAATCGCTGTGTATATACCAATTCCAGCGGAAATAACAACGCTAGCCGCCGTTCCCCACGGGGCTATCGGTGCTGCCGCTGCCGAAACTAATTGCAATGTTCCAATTGCTGCTTGCTCTTGATTCATTGCTAATTCCTTATTGCCATTTCTCTCATCTCATACAAATCTTTTCCGCCAGAACTTAGGTACTTATCGCAAACATTCAAAGAACATACGGCGGCGTTGTACGCATCTTCCTTTCCGAAACTAGGATTCTTAGACATGATGATTTGAGTCCAAGCTACAGGCGCTCCAGCATTATTCGCTGCATACAAAGCCTTTTCGTAGTCCTTGTCTGATTTGAGCATTCTTGGGGCTACGTAATCTTCTGCAAACCCTCTGAGCAGAGTGTTTTGTGTATTGTAGTTTAGTGATTCAAAATGTACTGATGCAAGCGGGTAAACGCCAACAGATAGTACGTTACTTTGATTCAAATTACCAGACATATCAGAGGGTGACTGGTCGGGTGCGGGGCCGGGCTGCTCCTGTAGTATCCTGTAACCAAGGAAGGCTATACCGCCGAGCAGGGCCAAGTCTAATAGTTTCATTGGTCGCCTTGTTATTGATTCTAACTTTAAGGTCTACAAGATATGCTTGCGTATGCGTTTAGCGGTGGCGTTAGAGCGATTGGATTATCTGGAACAAACCAAACTTCAACAGAGTCTAGTAAAGTTGTTGACTTTAGTGTGTGCGTCCCCGCTCCTATCATGGGGAATGTTTCTTCTACATACGCTGATCCGGCAGAGAAGTATTTTCTGATTGAAACTATCGTGTCTCCGTCAACCGAGATTCCTATTAACAACTCTCTGGTATTTGGCGTTGGTGTTTGTGGCACCAGCAGTACCGGAGAATCTGTAAATAGCGGCCAAGTCCAAGTGACTACTGGATTGCGAAAATCTGATTGATCTTCTGGATCTGCCGCAGACGAATTTCTGAAGCAGATATTGTATACTGATTTAGCTGTGTTGAAATCTCTTAGCATTTTGCCGCCACAAAATTACGGTCTGGCTATCAATATTCCGAATAGATAAACGTCTAGTAGCATCGGATCTCCGAACGCATATAACTCGCATGAGTCAAGAGCGTCTACCGACTCAAATGCGTATGTTCCAGCCGCTCCAATTGCGAAATTCTCTTCGACGTATCCTGATCCAGCCGAGAAGTATTTTCTGAGTATTAAATCACAGGCTCCAGACGCCGATATTCCTATCATTATCTGGCGTGTATTTGGTGTTGGAGTTTGTGGCACTACAAGTACGGTTTCTCCGGCTTGCGAAACTACTATCGGATCTCTAAAGTTATTCTGATCTGCGGGGTCTGATGCCGATGAATTTCTAAAACATGCGTTATAGATTGTTCTTGTTGTGTTCAGATCCTTTAGCATACTACCTCGCCTTTCCAAGCAAGGAACTTCTTCTTGATAGTTTGTTTTTCTCTTGAGCTTTTATGGCCGGCAATGATCTTGCGTGCTCATCTCTTGAGAAAACATCGACGCGAATGTTTAGGTTGAAATCCAAAACATTGTGCGACAGGACCATTTTTATTTGTACTTCTGAGGTAGGATACTTTTCAAGATCAAACTCAAGCCTGCCTTTTGTTGCAAACAAATCAGCGTCTATAACAAATGGATCTGCTTGAACGCCGGGAGATCCTAGATTTGGCAATACCGCCGCTCTTCCTCCGGTTGTCGATCCAAGCTCATCTGTAACGGCGAATGTGTCAAACGAAAATATCGTAGATGTGGCGTAAAGTCTTCTGAGCAGATCCAGATCTCTTTCGCCTGTTTGTGGATCTATCGGATTGATTGATATAACCATCAGTGGCTTGTTTACGTATGTCGAAGAAAAGCTCTTTCCTCTTTGGAGCATTCCGCCATGCTCCGATTCGTCTTTGCTTACTTGCGTGTATCGTCCTGTGCGATATGTTATTGGAACGCTTCGCACCATTCTGACTATTTGTGTTTTTGTATCTATTTGCTTCATGTTTAAGCCACCGACTCTGATTCTTCAGTCTCAAAAGCTTCTGGATCGATTGTTATCGTCTTGAAGGATATCGAGACTTCAACGGGGTATGAAGACATATTATTGACGGTGAAGATTCTGTTGTTAACGTTTGCAGGGTAATCCATGTATTGATATTCCTGCCACTCGCCAGTTCCAAAAAGATTTACGATTGGCTGATCTTCAATAAGGATTACGTTTGTTCCTGAATCTTCAGATACAACGTATGACGACACTGTTATTAGTGCTGGTGTTCTAAATTGCTCGCCCTGATATGTGACTGATGCTCGTCTTGCGAGAATCATCCAATATCCGGCTCTCGACGGTAATGACTGTGTTCCAGATCCGCCGGGTTCTATGGCAAAATTCAGAGTTATCTCTGCCATATTGCAGAATGGCATATAGTTGTATTTCTCTGACAATCCCGCCATTAGAGATACGTTTTTCAGATAGTTGTTTATCTGAAGCGTATTCCAGCATTTTCGGGGAGAATTTAACGGCCCGGTGAGGTTTGATCTCTTAAACATTCTTCCACCGTGGCGTTTGTTGTGTATCCTATTCGTATCCAAGCTCTTGAACTATGAACTCAACAACTAATCGTAAGTCGTGATCTATTTTGTGTCGTGTTCGCTTGGTGTAATCGAAGTCTATTCTGTTTCCAGACCTCTGACCGAAACTGCTAACGTCGGAATTTTCCGAATACCTAATTAGCTTGTTGTAGTCTGTTCTTGACGACAAGTGAGCGGTTGCTCCGATCTTTGTCGCTCCAGACCTTCCCTTATCTTCAAAAACGAAGACTGATGCGTGCTTTTCTTCAAAAAAGAATAATAGGCACTCGCCGGGGGGCTGGCACTCCGTTTTCTTTTGCTATTTCTGATAGAATACTCATCGTCCACCACCTTTTAGTTAGTTCTAACCATCAGAAATTTCAAGCTGATATCCAGAGTAATAGCCTGACCTAGAAGATTTGTCGCAAACCACGTTCTTGCAACGTTCATGCTCCACTCTTCTGGATACGGCATATTTGCCGGCCATTCGCCAGATCCAAATACCAATCCTGCTGGCTGAGTTTCAATTAGTGCTGTTTGCGGAGGTACTTCGCATCTAATCAATACTCTATTCAGATCTACAACAGTGCCGTTTGCGTCGTGCGCCGTAGCTGCACGTGATAGCAAAAGCCAGTTTCTATTGTTTGTCTGTAGTGTGCCTTCATTTGTTATGAAGACATTGTTCACTAGATCTGACGCCGCAAGAGGTATTGAGATTGTTCTATCGAACTGAGTTATTAGACCAGTTCTCGGCCATTCAGTTGAAGGTGCTGACTCTGGCGTGCAATTAGCGTACAAAAACTTTGTAGCCCATCTTGCCCAAGCCTCATTTCCAGAACCGAGAGTTAGCAATCCCGGATCGACCCACTGCTTAACGTCATCTGTGATTCTGCTATCTTTAGACATTTGTTTTTCCAGATTTTATCAGTTTCTTGGTGAGCTTTCGCACTGGAATATCTAAATACATATCGTATTCAAACATTCCAGTGCGGGCGATACATCTTTCGATAGTATCGCCCGCACCAACTAACTAGCGATTAGCGAACCTTCGAGATCATGTAACCGCGAAGGTGCATCGCAACACAAATCCGCGAGCTGTTTGCAACGCTCACGAGATTTGTAATCGGTCTGCGAACAGTCAATGTCAACTGAGCAGCCGTATTCGGCGGGAACATCAATGGAAAGCTAAACTTCCGCATCAATGATGATGGGCCACCATTTGAACCGGCTTGGAATGTTCCGGCTGCGCCAGAACCCCAAATTCCAAATCCACACGGCCAAGCAACCAATGGTTCGTAGTACAATGTTGGTGACTGATTTCCACCAACATTCCACGACCAGCAAATTGAATTAACGATCTGCGCGAGATCGGCATCATTTGCAATCGGAATACCACCAGTCTGAACTTCTGCGGCAGCGCCATCTACCGGGAGTTGGTAAATGTTAAATCCACCAGCAATCGCGGCATAAGCCTGATTCTGTGGGAATTTACCGCCAGCCTGTCCACGTTGCAGATTTGTTTCTGCATACGTAAGCTGACGCGGTGCTGTAAAACCCTGACCGCCATTTGTTCCAACAGGAGTGTCGAACAAATCAACTGCTTGACCTGCTGCAACACCAAGACCGGCGACGGTAAATGCTGCTGTTGAAAACAAGCTGGTGTCGTCAAGATAATCGTAATCGTCGAGTGCGTAAACACCCTGCGAATTAGCGAAAACCTCGCCAGCGAATCTTTCTAGTCCCTGAAGCCGTGTGGCTGCTACTGCGTGCTCTGCCATTTTGAAACCTCTAACTTATTGGCGAATCTCTCGCCTTTGTTTATCTCGTTGAAACACATTTTCAACGAGAACTGTTTTGCTGATTAATCAGCGAATGTTCCCAAGTCAATTCCAGCGAGAGCCGGCTGCTTGCCGAATCTTCCACCTTGCATTGTGGCGATTGATGCGGCGGTATTTACACCGTTAGCATTTCCCATCATTTCTGTTGAGTATTCAATCGCAGGCGGATAGCCAGATCCTGTCATCGGAGGATAACCAGCGGACTTACCGCGTGTTATATATCCATTTAGAGCTTCTGCACCACCCCAAGCACCACCAGTCATGTTGGGTTGTGATGTAAATCTACCACCGTGAAAACCTGCTGCTGCTGCTGCTGCTGGAGCAGGCAATGCTGGCGCTGCTGCTGAAGGCTCTCTGAACTTGTCAACCTGATTTGTAATCGCGTTTCCGACGATATCATTTACAGCGAAGAGCAAGCCGAATGTGGCCATATCACGCGACAGATCTTTGCCGAATGAATGACCATTCTTTTCACTGTACCAAGCTAGTGCTGCTGCACCACCAAGAATAACAGCCGACGGAGCCAATGACTTGACATAACCATCTTTCATCTCTGAAACAAATGGTAGATTTCTAACCAAATGTGAAAGAGCGATTACGCCTGCGGCTGCTGCTGATGCTGGCAAAACCTTTACGCCACCAATTGAGAAATCGGTAACTGGATTGCGAACCAGCGAGAGCAAATATGGACCGAGAGTTGTTGTCTCTTTCGGCTTCTTTGGCGGTTTTGGCGAATCGCCACCGCCAGTGGCTTTCGATCCATTTGCACGCAAAGGATTTTTGGCCAAGGCTGCTCTTTTCTTTGCTGCTGCTTTCTTTTGCGCTTCAGTCATTGGAGGTCTACCCGGTCCACGTTTTGCTTCTGTCTTTGGCGCTGGTTTCTTTGCTTCAGCTTTTGGAGCGGGTTTTGCGCCGGGCTTCTTAGGAGCCGGTTTTGCAGCCGCAGCAGCCGCAGCCATTTTCTCTTCTTTTCTCTTCTTAGCAGCACGCTTCTTTGCTGCCAATTCTTTTTCTTCCTCAGTCATCTTCGGACGACCGCGACCACGACCAGCGGCAACCGCTGCGGGCGGCGCTGTTTGTGTTCGTGTAGCAGAAGCAACACGCACTTTCTGCGTTTCTCCGCTTCCAACAACTTCAATCTTCAGCTTGGGGAATTTGGCTGATTTAGCCTGCTTTCCACCATTTGCTAGCTCAAGCAACTGCTTGACTGTCATGTTCATTGACGCCATGTTAGTTTCCTTTCTGTTGTATTGTCTTTTTTCTGCTTTCGGCTCCGACGGCTTCGTTGCAACCGGGGCTCTTTGTGTGCGAGGTTTCGGTTTGGCCTCTTCCTCTTCCTCTTCTACTTCCATAACCTGAATAGGTTGTGGTCTTGGAGCGCGTGGTCGTGGTGCTGGAATTGGTTTTCTTTCCGGCTTTGACACTTTACCCAACTCTCCAAAATCATCATCCTCTACAGTTTCACCCACCGTGAGGCCAATCTCTTTATCGTCATCGTCATCTGGAAAGAACTCGTCTGTCAGGGCGTCTGAAGACGGATTTCTTTTCACATAAAAACCTTTTAGTGGGTTCTGCATTCTTCTGTTTTTTGAGCCGTTAGCAACCATTGTCGGTGCGAACCGGCTAAATCTACCTGCCATGTTTTACCTTCCTGTCCAATGGTTTTGTGATGTAAATCGTACCACCCACCACAAACACATTTTGTACTACCGCCGGTTGTGCGTCAATTTTTTTGACGGTTTTCCCGCCAAATCTGGCGAGGGGTTTGTTAAAAAGTCCACACAAGTCACTTGCTGTGTGGGATTTTTGCCATTGCAAACTGTGAACTAATCGACGATTCCTTTTGGCTCAACTCGCATCTCTCCACCGTGGATTACTATCGTTTTAGGATATTTATCTCCCGGCGCGGCTGGCATGGAATACATTGTCGGCTTCTTTCCTGAGTCCTCTCCGAACTCATGTATGAACACCTGTTGTTCATCTCCCTTATTTGCATAATAGATTATCGCGTGGGCAACACCCATCATCGAGAGATTTGTTCCCTCTAAGCCGGGTATGCTCTTTACCACGTTTATGATTTTCTCATTCTTATTCCAGTGGAATTTTCTGAAATTCTTTTCAGACTCTTCCGATCTGCTCTTTGAGAGAGAAGAGACATAAACTATTGCGTCTCTTGAAACTTTAAGATCTTCAAATCCGTCGTTTGTGAATGCTTGGCTTTCGTCAAGACCGTAAAAAACCCAATCTACGTCAAGATCGTTGTGTTTGCAGTATTCCGCTAGCTGGTATAGCGTTCCAACAAAACACGATGAGTCAACTGTGGATTGCGCGATTATCGTGAAGTTTTCATCGAGTACAGTGCAGCCCCACAATCTTCTTGCTGCTGCTGCTGCTTCGAGATTTAGCTTTGCATCGCCAATATCGAAAAGCGAAGGAAGTATCGACTGATTATCTTCAGTGTCGTAGTCAACTCCGGATTCAATGTCTGTTAGGTTTGATCCGTGGTTTGCTACTAGCTGATATTCGCTTGGGTCTTCGTCTTCGTCTTCGATATCCTCATCGTCATCGTCATCATCGCTGAGATCCTCATCGGCATCCCTTGGGTATCTTTCATACATTAGATTGATGAAGATATCTATATCGTCATCGTTCATTCGATTGAACGCCGCAAATGTCTCTCTTAGAGCCCTAGAATATTCTTCTCCCGGCTCAATTATTTCTCCATCAATAACGTCGTCGTCGCTTCTGCTCGACCCGTTTCTTACCACTTGGGCCACTTTCTGATCTACTTTCGCAGTTAATACTGTTTGCGTTGCTCTTCCGGCTTCTTTTACTGCGTGACCTGCTACGTCGGTCGCTACGTTTCTGATCAGATTTCCAAGTGACATTTTGTAATCCTATTTTGGTATATTATATGGTTTTTAGTTCGGTGCCGTGGCGTCGCTGATTGCGAATATTCAGCGACGCCACGGACTTTTGACTATTGTTTACGCAACAACAATCGAGGTCAACTCATCAGCGCCTGTCAATTTCTGCGCGTTGTAACGGCAGAATGTTGCCAGAATGAATACTGACAGGTTTCCAGTTACCTCACCGCCAGAGTTATACGCCGTGCAGCGAATTCTGATTCTCTGATTTGAATTTGCCGCCCCAGCTATCGCTTCTTGCGAAGCGAGCTTTTGAACCGGATCAGATGTTCCGCCATTTGCAAAATGGTTTGTGTTGGTGGAGTTGTTTAGAGCCGTTCCAATTGCCAGAGATCCAGTCAAAACTCCAGCTATTGCCTTTGTTCCTAGTGCTGCTGCTGGGGCTAGTTTTGCTAGTGCAACCTGAACCAAATCCGCATTAGTAGCTGCCGGATTATTGGCAGCGGTTGCTGTGAATTTCATTACTTCAACATTCAATGAAGTATTTGCCGGGAGAGCCCCTCCGATCTTGACAATCTCAAGAGATGTCAAAACGTAGTCTGAATTAATGTACCAGTCGTAACTGGTTTGGTTTGACAAACCGCTGTTAACTCCAGACGCCGTAACAGTCTTTCCAACTGAAGTTAGCTCAACCGCCAGTGCCTCGCCAACCGGCTTAATTCCGCCGCTGAACGACTGTATTGCTGCTGTAACTGCCATTTTATTACCTGTGCGCCGATTCTATCGGCTCTATCGGTCGCTCTGCGACCTTTGACAAATGGTTTTCCTAGAAACAGTTTTCTAGTAAACCAAATCCTACGCGGTAATTTTTACTACCGAGCTTGAATTAACAAATCTAGCCAAAACCATGCAAGATGCGTCTGTTGTGAGCGGTGCATCGGTGAAGTTTTCAGCAGATACGTAAATCGTCACGTATGCTGACGATGGAGACAATTCTCTTGGAAGTAGGTATGTTGAATTTCCGTCTGGGTTTGCTCCAACAAGAGGGGTTTGTAGAAGAACTGGCACATTCGTTTGATTTGCGACATATCCAGCGTCTTTTCCTGTATAATCTCCAAGTGAAGATCCTGATTTATACGGTGTGGGATTGGTTCCAGCTACACCAGTTCCTGTTGGTCCTGCAACGGCGACTGTTGTACCTGTTGACGGGAGTGTTTGCACTATTGGTATATACCAATCATTTCCGGCGCCGTGAACTAATGCTCCTGTAGTTACAACTGTTCCACCACCAGCATCTATTGCTGCTTTTAACGCAGTTGCTACTTGTAGATTTGTATTTCCTGCGCCAGCGGCTGCCGAAGTGTATGTTGTTCCAGCAAATGTGGCACTAACGGTATCTCCTGCGAGAGCTGAATTGGCAGAACCGCCAATCATTATTCCGCCACGCGCTGGAGTTACATTTGCCGCCAAACCGGCAACTCCTTTCGATCCTTTTTTATTTTGCGCCGCTCCAGATTGGCTGCTGCCGGGTACTGCATTTCCGATCAATACAAGATCGCCAAAATCTACAGCGTCCGCCGGATTGAAATACAAAGTCGCAGCTATCAAGGCTCCCGGCGAAGTGTCATCTGCGGTCTTTTCGATCGTCAAACTTACCGGGTACATCTTTTCGTTGAATTGAAAATTGAACGCGGTTCCATTTGAAGAGTAATCGTCGGTCACGACATCGGACGCGAGCATTGGGCAATTCTCGTAATCAACTCTAACCGGCAGTTCGTTAAGAACCGCAAGCATTCCGCCTCTAAACGTCTGATTTGCTGCTGTGACTGCCATTTTTCTTTTCCTTTAGATTCAAAGAGATTGAAACGATCGCTGTTAATGCCAGTAGTGCTAGTGCGCCGTTTCTTACGATCTCAAGCCTGTTGTTAATTGGTTCCCAATCCGTTTCTGGATTATTTCTCTCTACCTCTTTCATTTTCTGTAACCAGTACGAGTTGCTCATTGTGGCTTCCGCATACCGTTTACAATCATGGCGAAGGCTATTAGAGCGCACCCTGCTATTACACCGTTTCTCACTGAGTTGCCTGCCAAAACGATTTGTCTATTCGTTTCTGATAGAGGCATTGCCAGCATGTACTCGGCTATTTCTAGGTCTGTAACTTCCTCTGGTCGTACTCCGTTTAGTTTGGCCAGTCTCAATCTTGACTGAAATGCAATCTGATCTAGCTCGCTGTTTATTCGCTGTTGTATGGGTGCAATTACCGCATTTATTGCGGTTTGGCCAATCATTGCAAGAGGATCTTGTGACATTTTAATCCTACTTTCTTGTAGCCAGAACAACAGTTCCCATTAGCGCAAGTAGTCCAACTCCACCAGCTACTAGATAAACGATCGTTTTATCGTTACCTTTGTTTTCCGCTAGAGCTTTTGCGACCGCCGCGTCCACGTCTGACTGGCTGATTCCGGCTGCGGCCATTCCTTGGCTAAATGCGGCTGCGGCTTGCTGTGGATTGTTTGCGGCAAACTGATTTAACTGACCATCATTCGGATCTGTTCCGTAGATTTCCTTGTACTTTTTGGCAAGTCTTAATTCAGACTCTTTCTTTGCCATATCAATCTGAGATTGAGTGTACTGCACTCCTAGATTTACCAACCCGGCGGTTAATGCTGTGAGCATTGCGTCGCCTGATTGCGTTCCGGTGATGAAATCTTCTGGTTTTGTTGGCGCTGTAGATCCAAGAGATCTATCCAAACCCATTCCGAATTCAAATGGTCCTCCCGGTGGAGGTACTGGCCAAACTCCTGCCAATCCTTTGTTCTGGACATACGCCATGAACATTGTATTTGACGGTTTTGGCTGCACTCCATAATCAATTAGCTTTGCCTTGAAATCCACTGGAGTTCCAGATGATCTCTGGCTTTTTGCTGCGCTTTTCAGCGCATTTGCCAATGACTTCTGATGCGGAGTCAGTTTCTTTGGATTTATTCCGAGAGAAAGGAACGCCGTATTGATGTTTTGTTCGGTTTCTGTGCTCTTCTGATCGAACATTCCGCTCATTGAGGATGAGCTTGCCATAGAAACCGGCAGACACTTAACTCCCATCTTTTTCAGATTTCCGAGAAGCAATACGCAGATATCGTTTTTGCTTGGATTGTAATCTGGATTTACATCAGATTTATTTACCAAATCCGAAACAGTAAGTACGGCTGCTGCATCACGACGACAATCCGAGCATCCTTCGCATACTATCGAATCTGAAAGAGCCTTTGCTACTTCGGATTCGATTTTCTTCTGATAGCTGGTTCTGTCGCCGCCGCAAAGTGAAGCTATCATTGCTGAATAGTTTTTTACGCTATTCTGGCAACCAAGCTCATCGCATCTTTTTGCGACAAGATCTAGTACGCAATCAGTGTATCCAGAAGTATCGCAATTTGATCTGCGTTTTGCAGATGTCAGGTTGTTTTGGTTCTGCATTTACTGTTCCTTAAGCTGTTATTCTTACTACCGAGTTATCGTTAACGAATCTGCATCTTACGAAGCTAGATCCTGATAGTGTGGCAGTTCCGCGCTCGCCTCTTATTGCTGTATACAGAAGAAGATTTTTTATTGGTCCAGTAGTCGATAGAGCGCTTGTTGGCGTTGTTTGCAAACCTGCGACATTTTTTTGTCCGTGGGTGTCAAGTGATGTCGCTGCCAAAGTAACTGTTCCGGCAGGAACAACCAATGACTCTGGAAATGGGAGTGTGGGGTTTCCAACTAATCCAACTAGAGATCTTCCATTGGCGGCTATTGGCAGTGTTCTTATTGTCTCCATGCCGACAAAATAAACTGGATTATTGTAGTTGAACGCCGTATAGGAGTCGTATTCTGTTACTCCGTTGCCAACTTCCTGATCTGGCAGATCTAGATTTACATCCAACTGTAGCAATACAGGTAGAATTCCGGCGCGAAACGTTTGATTTGCCGCTGTGACTGCCATTGTTTATTCCTTAAGCTGTTATCTTGACTACTGATTTCTCAGGTACGAATTTCATATTCATGAAGCATGATGCGTTTACGTCTGTAACAGGGGCTCCAGTTGAATTTCCGAGAATCAGAACTACTGAAAAGTTTTTGCTAACTCTTGGGTTGCAAACATTTGATGGTCCAATTGCTGTTAGCGGCAATCCTGCTATTGCTTTCTTTCCGAGAAGATCTAGGTAGCTCAGGTTCGTTGCCGCTCCGATTATATCGGGGTCCAAGTAGCTGGTTATGGGCGTGTCTTTGCAGAAGACTGCACATCTACAAAATACATCTGCGGTTCCTGATTTTGTCTTTTCTACGTCAAAACCAGCGAATCTTAGCGATTCGTTCTGGAAATTAAAGATCGATTGGGCTGTCAGTTCCGTCGTGTTAGTATCCAAGTCGGTATCGGCAACATCGAAATTAACAGGCACATTCAACAATACAGGTAGGATGCCAACGCGAAAAGTTTGATTTGCTGGTGTGACTGCCATTACTTAATCCTTTACTCGCTCGTTAAACTTTACGTAAAGACCAGCTGCCGCAACCACTGCAAGAAAGGCAAATCCATGCCATTTCAATTTGCCTTTTGGTTGTGTCTCTCCGGTCAGCGAGTTTATTCCTATTGATTCTGTTTTGGGTGAGTAGATGTCGCTTCCGCCTATCCATCTTCTCTCGCCATCTTTTGAGCTATCGTATATTTTCCACTGCGACATATCTCTTGGTGGATCGTGGGGCGGAAAACCTACTCTTGCTCTTACATGGACTCCATTGTATTCGCCGTTTATCTCTCTGAGAACAACGTCTGGAACTACGGGGATTCCTAGTGCCATAATTCCTGCGATTAACAGGATTGCGCTATCGTCACAGTCTCCGCCGTGCTTTATTGTGGAGTTTGGGTGCGCGAACACATCTCCGTTTTCTCTACTGTACGTTCTTGAGCTACAAAACTCAAACCACTTATTTACCTGACCCTCTGCCGAGGATTCTGAATTGACAACTTCGCGAACCTTTTCGAGAAACTCTCTATTCGTTCTTGCTGTCCACATAGCCTGTGCAGAAATCAGCGCAGCTTTATCTTTTGCGCCGTCCTCAGCTACTCTTGTGGGCACTTGAACGTACATCGTTTATCCAATACTTAGGTGTTTATCCAATACTTAGGTGTTTATCCAATACTTAGGTGTTTATCCAGTGCTGCGGAGTTACAGTGTTACGGCGTGGGAAGTGTGTCTCTGTTTAGAAACTCGATATACATTGTGCATCCGTCGTCGATCGCTTCGCTAGAGCATATTCTGATTGAATCAGATTCTGATTCTCCAAGAATCAATCTGGCGGCTTCGGCAAGCGTTGCGAATGCTGTTCTTACAGATGGAGTGGCGGCCATAGTTAGCGTGGATATCGTAGTCAATGCCCCGCCTCTACCCAATTTCTTAACTGTAAGTGTTGGCGTGTCTCCAGCGGTTCCATTTCTGATTATGTATATGTTGACGATCTCAACATCTCTATATGGAGTGAAGTCAATCAATTTATCAGTTACGGCTTCTGGCGTAGTGTTCGGCAACGTAACTCTAAATGTTCCTGTAGTAGATCCCATTCTTGAGATCTGATTATTCTGACCTGCGCCAATTCCATTGTTGCCTATGGTGTGGCCACCGTGAACTGATCCGTTCAATATATCTGGTGATGTAATCGGCTGTCTCATTTTCGCTTACCTCTATATCGAACGTGTCCACGAACCTCACACACGATACTTTCTCATAGCCACGGTATGTGTCAATTTTTTGACGACAGTTGTGTGGACTTTTTATAGTGGGTCTGGTTGTGTGAGTTTATTTGTAGCTGCATGGGCCTCTTGGCAAATATTTTGCTAGTTTGGCCCATGCAACTACCGTTATTCTACAAGAATTCTGACAGAGGATCTTCTTCCTTGATTTCGGCTGCTTGTTGCAGATCTGCCATCAATTCCATCGGATTGCTCTGCACCATGTTTAGAACCGTTCTCGCATATCTCGGATCGGACTTCAGTGTCTCAACGAGAATCTTCGGATCTGTCAGAATCTTATCTACTGTGGTGAGAGTTATTTTCTCAGCCTCTTCTTGGGTCATTGTGTTCTTGTTTTCTTTTCTAGGCTTTTCGGTCTTGACTGGCGCTTCTTCGCCTTCATTTTCATCAAGTCGGAATTCCGGCATTCTAGGTCTTTCATGCTGGATTCTTGGCGGCTGCGGCATTTGCTGTTGCTGCGGCATTTGCTGTTGCTGCGGCATTTGCTGTTGCTTACCTGACAACTGAGCGAGCATTGGCAAGTACCCCAATATCTTTTCAAATATCGGAGTGTCTTCTTTCTTTTCCGTCTTTGCCAAATCCATTCCCATTCTGACAGCAGACATCATCTCTGTGACTGACATTGCTGGTGGCTCGTCACTGTCTACAGATCTGTCTTCCTCAAAGAATTCCTCCCGATCCTTTTTCATTCTCTCCATATCTTCTCTTCTCTCGTCTCTCTCCCTCATATATTCCAGAACTGGTAGCACTTCGCTGGAGCGACTCTCTCTCGGCTCATTATCCGAGATCCTTGTCTTGATCATTCCTGTGACTTCTTTTACCACCGGAGCTAGCAGACCAACGCCCCACTTCAACTGATCAAAGCGATCTTTTGCGGCCTTTTCGGCTGCCTCTTTATCCTTTGCTTCTTTTTCCTCGCGATACTTGCGATCCTTTTCTTCGCGCTCTTCTTTCTCCTTTCTTTCTTTGTACTCCTTTTCCTCTTTCTCTCTGCGAATTCTATCCTCGCGATCAATATTCTCTCTGCGAATCTTGTCCTCGCGCTCTTGGGCCTCTATGCGAATTCTCTCCCTTTCTTCTCTCTCTCTTTTTCTCTCTTTCTCTTCGCGCTCATCTCTCTCAATTTGGAGTTTCTTCCTCTCCCGATCTTCCTTTTCTTCTTTCTCCCTTCTCTCTTCCTCTCTCTTTACACGATCTCTACGCTCCTGCTCTTCCTGTAGATTTACCTTGCGCTGCCACTCTTCCTCTCTGGCGAGTTTCGCCTCTTCTCTCGCTGCTCTCGCTCTAATCTCTTCTTTTCTGGCTTGCTCTTCAGCCTCTTCTTTTCTCTTTCTATACAAATCCTCTTGCTTGATTTTCTCTCTCTCAATTTCCAGTTTGTCCTGACGCGCCTTTTCCTCGCGCTCTTCACGCTTTCTCTCGTACTCAGCAATCGTTCTTCTCTCTTCGTCTTTTCTTTTGAACTCGGCCTCTTCTCTTTTCAATTCAGCTTCGATACGCAGTCTGTCAGACTCCAACTTCATCTTTTCGATTTCGAGAGCCTGAGATCTTTTGATTTCATCGCGTCTTTCGTCTTCTTCGCGCTTACGTCTTTCGACCTCAAGATCTCTTGCCTTTTCTTCGTTACCGATTGCGTTTCTTGCAATCAACAAAGAGGCGAATTCTGCTGTTGGAGGAACTGGAACTTGCGTTGACATCTGATTATTCTCCCGTTTGATTCCGATTCTATACGGTATTTCGTATTCTCTTAGCGGAGTTTGGTTGTCCGCAGGGTCTATTGGCCGCACTGAGTAATCTCCATCTCCGTAAACTTCTCTAATAGTTTGTTCTGTTGGTGGAGAATCTGAATCCAGTGTTTCTAGGAACCTTGGATTCAGTCCGACAACTGAGTATACGGCCCATTTTCTGAATTTCTTCTGAATTTCCGGTTTGTTCTCAGGTTCTATTGCCTGTATTTCAGTTGTTTGTCGCAGCACCTTTCCTGAAGTTACGACGCTCTGCATAGCTCCGCCTTGTTTTGGCATCGCTACACCTGATATTCCCGATACTTTTCCTTGAACAGTCATTATTCCTCAACTCTTCGTTTCTTTCACCAACGATTCATGGACTGCGATTTTCGGTGGTGCGGTGAGTTGTGTCAAAAATTTGCTGGCATGGTTCGGTGACAGAAGATTTTAATGAATGAGGAAATTTTGAGGTTTAGCGATATGCAATAAATGTTGGGAGATTTTTTAATAGGGCTTGGAGGCGCTATTCTGTTTCTTCATTATGCTTTCTGCTTATTTCTTTCGCGGTGGGCCATTATCTTCTGGCTCTTTCAAACATTCTGTGTGTTTCAAATAATCACCATTGTGTCGTGAAAGTGATAAAAATTGAGAGTTGAGAAAATTGTGAATTTTGAGTGAAGAAATAAATCAGTGGACGAATTGCAGTTGCTGAAAGATTTGAAAAAGTCGAATTCCACAAATGGTTGGTGATTTTTTGAATGACTTATTGCAACTTCTTTGTTTTACATACTGATGCTTTCGTTTGTGCTTCTAGTCGAGAGCTTATCTTATGTCGTCTCTTTCAAAGCATTTCATCTCTTTCAATTCAAAACATCGAGGGTCGCCGGTACATCTAACCCATTGAAATCGTTGAGGAATTTTCACGTATACCGAATAGATAAGTGCATGAAATCATTGGTAAAACGGTGGGGTATCAAAAATTGCTACCGGGCCTACCGGAGACTACCGGGCTCCTAAGCCTATGAAATCATTGAGTTTTTTTAGGTAGTCCGGTAGTCCCGGTACTCTCAGAACCCCAGCGTATAGGGTACGCAAGCGCAAGCGCACTCAGCCACCAAACGGCTCGCCATGGGTCGCGCACGTACACGCATCACCCGTGCAAGGGTTGACAACCACCGGAACTACCGGCAAACTCAAAAATGTGAAGTTGAAACAATAACTTGCACACCCGGTAGACCCTCCCGGTAGACGGTAGACTCGAAAAAAAAGATCAATGATTTCAACGACATGACCTTAAAAGGTGTCGGCGGCTTTTTCCCCTTTGATTTCATGCACTTACGGCCAAACAACTACCGGGAATTTTGAAACAAAAGAAACGGTACAACAAAGGAATACCAGCAGGAACAAATGAATATTTTCATGATCGACGAGAATCCGAGAGTTGCAGCAAGAATGATGTGCAACGAACATATGAAAATGATACTCGAAAGCGCACAATTGCTATCGACAATGAATAGATTGATGCTTTCAGAGGTAGAGAATGTGGATTTGAGCGGAATATACAAGCCATGCCATGAGAGTCATCCGTCTTCAGTATGGCTAAGAGAGGATCTAAAGAACGTTAACTGGCTTTTGAAGCACGAAGACGAATTGTTCAAAGAGAATCGAAAGAGATACGGAAAGGATCACAAGTCCCATGCCGTAACATTGAGAAACATTGAGATTATCAGACAGAACATTGATCGCTTCAATCTATCCGAAACGATAACAAGTCCAAAGCCAGCAATAAAAGAACCGTTCAGACTTCCAAAGGTAATTCCAGACGATTTTTACGAGTGCCTCTTGACAACCGAAGTCTCTTCGTCTATGATAGACGTTGTTACAAGGTATAGATATTTCTACGTAAAAGACAAAAATAGATTCGCAACTTGGTTTGGAAAGCCACCAAAGTGGTACACAAACGGATTGAGGTATTTACCATGAACTTCAAGACATACTACAGAATAGACGCAAATGATCCACCTTCAATAGAAGACATATCTAGGGCTTGGGCAAGCGAATTTCGTTGCGTTCGCACTGACGGTGGAGTCAGAATGGATAGCGGCGCAACATATCAAGCAAATATTCCATTGAGCGATCTGATGAGATTCAGAGAATACAAGTGGGATTCCAAAAACAATCGAGGTTACGAAGACGGTAAATGGACCGAATTTGTAGATAGCATCAAAAAGGAAGGTCTTAACGAGCCTGTAATGCTGGTATTTGGCAGAGATGGCAAAGTAAAACTTGGCGAAGGAAATCATAGAGTTGCCGCTCTAAAGCAGATAATTGATCAACACATACCCCGATTGGGGAATGTAAAGTACGAAACGGTAATAGTCCCAACCAGATTCATATTCTGGGAGATGTGCAGCAATGGCATTGAGGTGAAATGAGCAATCTATTCATACAGGGACCGGAAATAACCGCCAAGTGCGGATATTGCCATTTTTGGAACCCTAAATTCACAGAGTGCATGATTGGAAAACACCGAGAGTATAGAAAAGATTCAGAGTATTGCTCAAATTTTTCTCCAGAAATCGAAGACAAGTCCATACACTGGATTCATCCAAGAACAAATGCAGAAAAAGATCGCGTTTCCAAAGAGTTTGATCAAAATGGATCTGTAGCAAAGGCTTGCGTAAACTGTAAGATGTTTCCATGTGGAGCAAACAAAAATATCGAGACAGAGTTCTGTAAGGAGTTTAGTCCACTCATAGTGCGAATCGGTGAGAAAAAGATCTCATACCGATCCGTTCACTCAGGTCAAAAGATTGACCGAATCATCTCCGACAACTTCAAGGAATAGTATCATGCCCAAAAAAATCATCATGAAATCGTCATCGGTAGGATTGACGGAATCCGAGTACAAGAGTCAGGTTCTGGCGCACCTAAAACAGTGCAAAAGAACAACAATATCGGCTTGGAATTGCGCCGTTTCAAAGGTGTTCCCAACCATAAACGTAAAAAACGAGTTTGGACTATTTGAAAGAGACAATCTTATGGCCTTAAATTGGGTCATAGAGAACAGAAAGATCCTGCCAATGCAGCTAGAGGACTGCTCAAAGAATAGCAAAAAATTGAACTCACTCATACTCGTTGAAGACAATCCGTTTTCAAAATCAAAAAACGCCAGATTCCAATCAATATACGACATCTCAGTGGAGGATATTAAGAATGATTAACAGCAAGAAAGACGTTGAAATCGTAGTTGACCTGATCAAAAAGCACCAAGGCTCAAAAAAAACCAGCACAATAGGCAAATCGGCTTACGAAGTGCTTGTCAAAAAGTTGACACAAGCAACCCTCGATGCGATGGTCAGTAGGGTGGCCGGAGTGCGCTCTGGCGCAGCTATGATATCGGAATTGTGGGTAAATCTTTCAGAACAAGAAAGAATGCTGGTGATAGATGAGCTTTCCGACTACAAAAAACAATCTGAATAGAATCCAGTATTCGATACCCGCTGTCTACAGCCACCAGAAAAATCTATCAGGATCAGCCACACCAGACGAAATGAAATTCCGAGTGGTGATGGTTGGTTCGCTATTTTTGTATGGAGCTTGGTGGATTTGGAAGAATACCGGCGAACAAACTAAAAAGGCGTAATGCAATGAAAACAGATTCATTCGGAAGAATAATACCGCTCAGAGCCGCCGTAAACCCAGACATTCTGAAACGGTTTATGTCTGGAAACTCACTCGGAACTTCTGTGATTGAAAAGAAGGAAGAGGAAAGCCCGGCATTGTCTACAGTGTGGACTGTAGCATCTATTGCCGGCGCCGGCGCTGGCGCATACCACGGATACAAGAGAAACAACTCTGTTTGGTGGGGATTTGGCTGGTTTCTACTTGGCGGATTATTGCCAGTATTGACTCTGCCATTGAGTTACGCTCAAGGATTTGGTCAGGAGAAGAAGTAAAATGTCAGATTTAGTAATTGAAAGACTAAAGAGTCTGATTCCGAAAACCAAGACAATAATTCAACGTAACAGATATGATCTGTTCAAAAACAGCGAAAAATCACAACGTACTCGGCCATGTGATTATCACATTAACCCGTGAACTAGATTCTACTGAGTGCATTATATCAATAGATTTCTCTAAAGAGAATGGAAGAATATTCTTCGACTGCGAGAAACGTTTTGGTTACGCATACGTTCTCGATGACAATAGAGAGCCTCACTCCGACGAATTGGCGCCGGGTGAAGCGTTGGCTGAAATAGTCGCAATAAACGAATGGTTCGCTGAACGGGGGTACAATTAAAATGTCAAAGCTAGACAAACTAATCAGAGATATGCTGCCAACATCTAAGCCAGTGGTTACATCCACTTGCTATAGACTGTCCAAGTGGAACAAAAATCAAAGCAGATGCCTTGATTCTGTTAGAATCGAGGCGACAAGCGAGGACATCATCTCTGTTTGGTTTAACAAAGGCAGCCCATCGGTCAATCTCTTTGTAAAGAAATTCAGATTCGATCAGGTTGGCGGATTGCAATACGACAAAGAATTCACCGCAGTCAAAGTAAGGCCAGAGCAAATAGTTGCCGAACTGCAAGAAATCAATGAGTTCTTCGCTGAACGCGGCTACGAGTAAAAAGGTATACAAAATGTCAAACCTATTAAATTCAAGAATAAAAGCCGCAATACGGAAAATACATCCTTATTGCGCCAGACGATCGAATTCGATCTAAAGCAAAAGGACGGAAACAAGGTTCTCGGCCACGTTATCGTCCAGTTCATAACTGGACGAGATGAAGAGAGAAATGAGCACAACTCAAAAGATAATCTTTGTCCGAGAATCAAAAACTGTAATGAATAGATCAATAGTCAATGAATTTATTGACTCTGGTGATTTTGAAGACTTTGAAGTTTTCAAAACTAACGTTCTCGATGACAATAGAGAGCCTCACTCCGACGAATTGGCGCCGGGTGAAGCGTTGGCTGAAATAGTCGCAATAAACGAATGGTTCGCTGAACGGGGGTACAATTAAAATGTCAAAGCTAGACAAACTAATCAGAGATATGCTGCCAACATCTAAGCCAGTGGTTACATCCACTTGCTATAGACTGTCCAAGTGGAACAAAAATCAAAGCAGATGCCTTGATTCTGTTAGAATCGAGGCGACAAGCGAGGACATCATCTCTGTTTGGTTTAACAAAGGCAGCCCATCGGTCAATCTCTTTGTAAAGAAATTCAGATTCGATCAGGTTGGCGGATTGCAATACGACAAAGAATTCACCGCAGTCAAAGTAAGGCCAGAGCAAATAGTTGCCGAACTGCAAGAAATCAATGAGTTCTTCGCTGAACGCGGCTACGAGTAAAAAGGTATACAAAATGTCAAACCTATTAAATTCAAGAATAAAAGCCGCAATACGGAAAATACATCCTTATTGCGCCAGACGATCGAATTCGATCTAAAGCAAAAGGACGGAAACAAGGTTCTCGGCCACGTTATCGTCCAGTTCATAACTGGACGAGATGAAGAGAGAAATGAGCACAACTCAAAAGATAATCTTTGTCCGAGAATCAAAAACTGTAATGAATAGATCAATAGTCAATGAATTTATTGACTCTGGTGATTTTGAAGACTTTGAAGTTTTCAAAACTAAACTTGGCAGAAAGCATCTGATCTTAAATGACATAAAAAGCCAAGGAATTTTACTAGATATCGTCGCCTCAATAAGTGATTTTTTCGCCGAACACTACTACGAGTAAAAAGGTATGCGAAATGTCAGATCTAATACACCCCAAACTAAAGAAGATAATTCCACCCTTCAAGACAATACACCAAGAGATAAGATATGATCTAATGCAACGGTACAAGGGAAAGACACTTGGCCATGTTGTTGTTTCACTGGAATCTTCAGGTCGCACAGAATACTGCGTAAGGCTAACTTTCGTACACGAATCAAAAACAATAATTAGAGATTTCTTTGCTCATTTCGGTAATGACTTCGAGTTAATCATGGAATCAGAGCATAAAATTGGCAAGCCAAGGGAGCTTGTGACAGAGGATATAAGCCAAAAACATGCCCTAGGAGCGATAGAATTGGTAAATCAATTCTTCCTAGAAAGAGACTACGAGTAACCAATGAACCCATTAGCCGTAATAATAGCAATATGCGGCACAATACTCATTGTGAAAGGAGCCTCTGCGTCAAGCAGAAACTCATCTGACGCTGCCAGACAGTACAGAATAAAGAAAGCATACGCGGCAGTAGGCAAGAGAATAGAATACGGAATGGGTCACGGCGGACGCGATCCAACAGGAAAGACGCTGACTGAAACCGGAAAATCAGATTGCTCAGGATTTGGAGCGTATCTGATTGGCGTAAAGCGCAGTGATAGCAAGCGCAAAGTTTCAGAAATAGAAACAACAAACATATACAACGACGCACGCGGCGCACGAAATATGTTTGTGCAGGTAGATCCGGCCCCCGGTGTATTTTGCGTCTACCCTGACAGAAACGGCGAGCAGGGCCACATGGGGCTGGTCACAAAGGTATCTCCAACCGGAGGGATAACCGGCGTGGACTGCGGATCTGGAAACTACAAACGTACCGGAGATGCAATTCAAGAAAGATCATTCGCTTGGATGATGAATGAAGGCGCTATTTTCGTAGCTCCGAAGTCGGACTATTCTGATTTGGTAGCATAATGATAAAACGAAACCCGCCATCCAAAGGATATAAACATTTCAGCGTCGGGGCGTTTTCAAACGCATTCAGAAAAGAAGATCGAGTAGAGCTAATTATCAAGCCAACAACATGGACTCATAAAGACGGCACGATAAGATACGATATGAGTAGAGAATTGCTCATAATGGCCAGAAATCGTGTCTCAGAGTCAGCAAAGAAACACCTGCCAGATATCAGGAGAGAGCGAATTGATATTTGCGATAGCGGAGAAGAGTTTCACGGAATAGAGATAGAGCGTCAGGCCGAAATAGTATACTCAATGCCGTACTATGATGATATCTCAGAGCGTACAAATGAGCAATTACTCGCAATAAAAAATCCTTGGATACCAACGGAACCAGAAAAGTTTCCAAAGACGCTTATTGAAGCATACGCGGCCTTGCAAGAAATAGCCAGAGATTACGGCGCAATATTCGATCTAACTAAACACAACTGCTCCGAATCAGAAGATGGCGATCTAATTTTTAGAGATCCATTCTTTCTGGCAGAAACAGGATATGAATCAATCAAATTAGCAAGCCTATGGCCAGAAGATCAATTCAGAATATTCGACAGCGTGATGTACCACTATGCCTATGCGTAATAATCCACCATCACACGGCTTCAGTTTTCTAAACAGAGGATCATTTGCTTGGTCTTACGAAAACGGTGGCAGAGTAGAATTGATAATCAAACCGAATGGAAATAGTAAATTGTATGATCTGAGCAGAGAATTGCTGATAATAGCAAGAGAGTCAGCATCGCCAACGGCAAAAAGACACATTCCAGAAATACGAAGAGAACGCATAGACATTGGAGTTGGTAAATACGGTCAGGCAGTGGCCGAAATAGTATACTCGATGCCGGAATACGAGGCGTTTTTCAGCAAAGAGAACGAAGAGCGCATCGAAATCATAATTGATTCAGATGGCTTTCCAAGCCTTCAAGATAATCTTCCAAGAGGTCTAATAGAGGCATCGAGAAGAATATACAATATCGGAAGGCAGTACGGCGCTGGAACAGATTTTAGACATGCAAATTTCTCACAGTCAAACGATGGCGACCTGATAATCAGAGATCCGTTCTACTGCATTCAAACAGGATACGACGAGATACGAATGTCTGAGCTATGGCCGCCAGATCAGTTTGCTATATTTGATAGGTTCACCAGATATGACAGTCAGAATAAGTAGGCGAAAATGAATCTGCTTGACAAATTTCAATCTGAGTTTACGGAGAACTCAAGAACGGCGTCTGTAACATCTTCGATGTACGATGAGTTTGAGAACTTTATTCATTTCGTAGCTGAAATAACAGTCGATGCAGAATCGGGGCTTGTCTCGCAGTATTGCAACGTAAATTTTGACGACAACAACGATGTGGCGCTACTGGCAGAAATAAATCGTGATGGCATTGAGTTGTTTGTTAATGAAAAAAACATCATCATCGAAAGTGAAAATCCAATCAAGATAATCAGAGCGATCAGAGCGATGAGAAAGATAGCCAAAGGGCTTGGTTACTCTCAGATGAGGAACTGAAATGTACCTGACCAGAAACGGAACGTACAGCAGAAATCCAGATAATGCCGTGAAGTTTTCCGGTCTAAAGCCGAAGGATATGCCTCGTGGACTGTCTCTATTTTCGTATCGTGGAAGTCAAATCGCCGGAAAGACAACAGAACTAACAAAGAATCCGCCAAACCCGAACGATGTTCTAAACGGAAAGAAGTTTGCACTCAAATGCAAGTCTATCATGGAAGATCCGAGCTACGCCAAGCAGGTTCTAATTAACACACCAGTCAGAGACTCAAACTACGAAAGATCTCTTGTGTGGTTAGCATCAAAGTTTACCGAAGGAAGAGTCCATCTCGAAGACTGCGGAGAAAACTCAAAGCTGACAGAATATCTATCGAACTTCCATAAGTACAAGTCAAAGCTGAGAATCAAGAATCTGAACGACTACGGCTCTCCGGTCGATCTATTTTACGCCACACAATCGTTCACTAAGATATCTCCACTTTCAAAAGTAAACCCATACGAAATTGAAGACGTTGAATTGATTTACGAAGGAGATGAAGGATCAATCTGGACTCCAAAAACTCCAGAAGCATCTTGCGCTATTGGGAAAAGCACCGAATGGTGTACGGCAAAATACGCGCCCAGCGACAAGAGAAATATGTGGAGAATGTACGCCGGACATCCACTATACGTCTGGTTTGATAAAGCTACAGGAGAAAGATTACAGTATCACGCCGCCGGTTCAATGAACAACGAGTCCGATGAGGTTGAGTTAAACAATGAATTTTTGTTGGCCTTGTCAAAACTCGGATTGCTCACCAGACTTGAGCTTACTGATTTTAAGAAAAACATTCTATTGCCAGAGGGTCTTCGCCTAAAGGGCGCACTGATATTAAGAAGATCAAGCATAGAGGAACTCCCAGAGTCAATGACGGTAATGCACGATATTGACTGCTCGTATAGCGCGATAAAAAAAATACCAAGCTCATTGATAGTACATGGAAGTCTGTACCTAAACAACAGCAAGATTCTCAACCTACCAAAGAATCTAAATGTTGGAAATAATCTATACATAAGAGACACAGATATATATCTCATTCCAGATGGGTTGTCGTGTGAGACACTGCAAGCCGAAGATACTAAAATTACAAAAATAAACACAAACACCAACATCAAATCATGGTGCCTGACCAACTCGCCGCTAAAAGAGGTTCCAGACAACTTCAATGCAAACGCACTCCATATCGGAGGTACAGATGTAGTGAAATTGCCAAAAGGGCTGAACGTGGGCTCTCTGGATATCTCCAGCACAGATGTTCGCATCATACCAAAAGACGCAATATTCGATTCGCTAGATGCGTCAAATACAATGATTAGAAAACTACCAAACAACATGAATTTATACTCGCTTGTTTTGACATATACACAAATCGAGCAGCTTCCCAAAAGACTTTATGTAAAAACATATCTCAAATTAGAAGGAACTCAAATAACGGAACTGCCAAAAGACCTGCGCGTTGACGGTCAGGTATACCTACCAAATCACGATGTATTTATACCAAAAACAGCCAAAATAGGAGCGGCCATAAAGCCGTCAAAATACTAATGCTAAAGCTAAACTCAAGATCAGACGAAGTAAAGAAATTGCAATCGGGTCTAAACGATCTGAGCTTCGACTGCGGAAAGCCAGATGGCGTCTTTGGAAAAAACACGCACGCAGCAGTAGTCAAATTTCAAGATTCAGTAGATCTGTACGAAGACGGTAAAGTTGGCAACGACACTGCCGAAAAGTACAATCTAGCTGTAAAGCCAGAATTCAGAATAACACTAACTGTAACTCAAACTCCAATACAAACGGGAACAAAGCTAAAGCTGGTAAGCGTCAGGTGCGATAAGCACAAAGACGGTTTCTCCAGCATGGATATGAGAGAAGATGTTGCAAAACCATTCATAGTCATTAGAAAGAGAATTAACAATCTCGGCGGAATAGTAACATCGGCTGGCTGCGGAAGACCGCTAAGTATGGGTGGCGGAAAAGCCCAATCACCAACATCATTTCACTATGCTTTTATGGCATTTGATTTGGCTCTGTCATCTGGAATGACTTCGGTTAACGATCCATTCGTGATAACAGACGATGGCGACGGATATTGGAGAGTTTGGGCTAGGGTTACATCCGAGGAAATCGAAGTCCAGACACTAAAAGCAACCATCGCAAAGACAGTAAGTGGAAAACTTATTGTTGAAACAGCCGAAGCAACAGGTCGATTCGTTGACTTCACGGCAATAGCCAAAGAGAACGGATTTGAGAGAATTAGACGCAGAGCGTCTTTCACCAAGAGAAAATCATACTCAGCCGCTGAGTGGTGGCACTTCCAATATGAAAAAGATCTGGTAGTCGGAGTCTCAACTTTTGGCGGAGAATTGCTAAAAGTGTATGACGAAGCCAGAATTAAGAGAGAATTCAGAGGCGATTGGAATTCTCTGAAATACGCTAAATTCGGTGACGGATTTGATTAATTATTAAATCGCCCCGCCACCATAACCCCTTGACAACTCTCGCGGTCAGTGGTATCTTCGTGATGCCAAAGACCGCGAGAGTCTTTGTTTTTTATCATTTGAGATCAATGATCTCTGGAGAATACCGTGAGCACAACAGAAAACAGAGGACTTGACTATCTTGATAGTCTGATTAACAACGGATCGATCAAGATCATTGGGCAAGATATCTTCCTCAAGAATTACGAGAGTTTTGTCGGAAGAGTTATCAAATTCGACGACAAGACAAACATTGTGAAGTGGGCAGAAAAGAAAGCGGCAGACGGCACAATCACAATGCCAGAGAATGAGGTCGAGCATCTTCGCGTGTTCTTTCACGTAACGTCACAGACAGTCTTCGACAAAGACACATCAACTTTCGTTACAAAGCCGATCAACAAGGCTGCCTCATTCAATTTCAAGATGGCAGCGATAACGCCGCTGGCAACTCTATCAAAGAAGTTGGGGGATGACTCTGGCGACAAGGCAGAGATCTGCAATTGGAATCTCGAAATCAAGAGAGTGGATCTCACAGGAAAAAGCGGATTTGACTTTCAGGCATTCAAGATTTCCCAATTGGAAAGAGTTGGGATGAAAGAAGGTGAAGCTGACGGTCTTTCTTACGAGGATGTTGCAGATACAGCGCCAACACCAAAAGCGAAGCCAGCAGCGCCAGCAGCGCCAGCAGCGCCAGCAGCGCCGCAATCTACCGATATGGACAAATTCAAGTCGTCAATTAGACAGAATGTGAAATCTACCTCAGATGTAGTTCCGTTTCTGATTGATTATCTGAAGCCGCTGAAGACACCGGAAGAAAAGAGGCCGTTTAGTCAGGCAATGGCGGAATTGGCTCTTGAGTTGGCAAAGAAAGATATCGGAAAGTCAACCGATCCGCTGGCAACTTGCGAAGAATTGATCTCAGGATCATTGGCAAAGATCGTGTCAGTACACGACGCAATGCGTGAGTATGCGGCTGGCCAACACGCAATGCTGAACGACGATATACCGTTCTAGTATATTCGGTTCAGCAAAAAATCGCGGCGCGTGCAGATCAAGACTTCTGCACGCGCCGCGAACAGCGAGATTAAAGATATAATGCCTAAAATAAATCTATTTCATTCTGACGCACTGACTCTATGCAAGAACCTGCCAGACAATAGCATAGATTTGATATACACAGATCCGCCGTACAACACTGGCAAGAGACAGTCTGTTACTACTAGTTCAAACTCATATAGAGACATTCACGCAGACTTTAAGTCGTTCATATACCCAATTCTTTCAGAATTCAAGAGAATAGCAGCAAATCACGCTACCGTAGCGGTACATCTAGATCATAGAGAAGTACACTATGCAAAAGTGTGGATGGACGAAATCTTTGGAAGAGAGAAATTTCAAGGAGAGATAATATGGGAGTCTCTGCTTGGAAATCACAGAAAGGACTATTGGGCGATTAAACACACAACTATCCTAATGTATTGCAAGGGCAATCCAAGATTCAATCCTGAGTACGTTCCCAAAATAATGAAATACGACGGTGTTAATGAGAGCACCATAAAGAGTGTCTGGAGATACACACTATCTAACACACACCCAGAAAGACTCTCGTATCCAAATCAAAAGCCAGAAGCAATAGTAGAGAATTTCGTGCTAGCGAACACAAATAAAGGCGACTGGTGCCTAGATCCATTCGCAGGGTCTGGAACGCTTGGAAGAGTCGCATTCGACAACAATCGAAACTGCATTCTAGGAGATCTAAATATACAGTCAATAGACACAATAAATCGCAGCAGGCTGCCAATATCGAAATTCAGATCTCTACTATAATACACGGTACAATATGCCATCAGAATTCACAGCGTTTGACGTAGAAACAACAGGATTTCTGAGTACAGATCCGGCGATTTGGGAGATCGCCATGATCACCGTAGTGGATTACAAAGTCGTAGACGTTTGGGTACAAAAGTTCAAGCCATCAAGGCCATTCACCGAAGGTGCATTGCGAGCAACAAAAATAGATCCAGATTCGCTTAAAAACGAACCTGAATTTGGCGAATTTCTACCGCAAATCTACCAAAGAATGTCCGGTCAAACAGTCATCGGCTGGAACTCTGACGATTTCGATATTCAAGTATTGAAATTGGAGTTCGCAAGATGTGAAATGGATCTTCCAAAATTTCACAGCTACGATGCACTCAAGGTCGCCAGAAAAACTCTTGACAGAGAAGAGATCGCAAGAAAGACAGGAAATAGCATACTGAATCTGTCTAACGTCGCCAAGTATTTCGATATACCATCAGACGGAGCGCATAGGGCATTGGCCGACACAACAATGCTGGTCGAAATAGTGAAAAACCTAGACGAATTCGAGATGAAAAGATCCGAATTGCAAAAGAACGAAGAGCCAAAAGACAGTAAGATTTCAAGAGTGGCGGAAAAGGCTCTCAAACAATCAATGGAGGGAGTAAAGGCTCTCTCAAAAGAAGCAACAGATCTAACCAAATTGCCTGTATCAGCAATAGAGAACGACGAGGACGCAAGCAAAGCCGCCGAGAGAATCATCGTTCTCAAGAACGCGCTGGCTAAGATAAAGAAGAACAGGGATGTCGCTCTATCTGGAATAAAGATAATCACAAAGGGTATATCAGAACTATACAAAAGCATGTGCCTAGATCCAGTAAGCGAACTCTTGGTCAAATTAGAGAAAGAGCGATCGAGATATCTGAGCATAAAAGTATCAAAGGCCGGCGATATTGTCTTGGAAGCCGAGAAAATCGGAGACAAGGTATTTGAGGATCTAAAAGGAAAGAGTATCGACGCGGCGATACTAAGGTCAAATGACGCTTACGAGAGCAAGGCAAAAGAGGCAGCAGCACTTTCGGTAAGTAAATCAGAAGTCTCAGGAAACAAGCTAATATACAATGAGATATTCTTTACAGCAAACATTGTAAACCAAGATTCAATACCAATCGAATTCTGGTCGCCAGACACTAAAAAGATAGAAGATCACGCAAAGCTCATGTATGATGGCTTGGGAATAAGCGTGACAATACCCGGCGTCGAGCTTCAAAGCAGGTTTGAGATTCGACAGAAAAAACCAGCGAGGAAGATATAATGAAGGTTCTACTCAAGCAATCTGGAAATTCACTCCAAGTCGTACAGATTGGAGCAATTTCAACCGACTCACTCCCAGAGGGAACGTATTTACTGGCCAAAGTAAAGGAGACTTTGGTTATTAGAAATGGCGGCGCATCTGTAAAACAAACAGTTAGCACCACCGGAACAGCTAATGCGGTCGAGCCTGTGGAGCAACCGAAGCAGGCTAATTTCGATCCACAAGATCCAGATTACTCAAAGCCAACAAATCCGATACACAACTTCAAAGTTGGTTCTGCAATTTGGATTGAGGGAGAGAGATTTTACTATAAGGAAGCTGGCGCACCGCCAATAAGATTCAAATCGGCAGAAGAGCCCCTCTACGTTGGCGGAAAATTGTTCAACGGAACAATATCTGTCAAGAAGTCAAAAGATCCAGAAGAGCCCGGCGAGAACGTATACAATTGGACTGATGAAAAAGCAGTAACAACCGAGACAAAGAAGCCTTCCAAGGAAAAGAAGAAGAAAGCAGACAATCAAGACTTCACCGACATTCTATCTGGAAAAGTCTCGCTTGAAGATCTTAGCAAACCAGATGACGATGACGATCCGTTCGGTCTTGGCCCGGCAAAACCCAAGGCAAAGGCAAAGGAAAAGGTAAAGGAAGAAGAGTTTAACGACTTCGGATTTCTAAACGATATTGGCGACGCAGGCAGCGACAAGCCAGCCGCCAAGATCCCTGAGAAAAACGAAACGTATATGGAAGGCGATCTGACAATATTTATTGTCAAGGAAGGCAAGAAATACAGAAGAGACTTCAAGACGGAAACAGCTTGCAAAAACGCATTCAACCTGATAAAAGGGCTCATTGGAAACGATGAGAACATAACCCAGATGCTGGAAAAATTCACACTAATCACACAGTAGCGTGGACGCATAATGATACTCAGGGACTATCAGGTAAAGTTTCTTGCCGGAATATCGGAGGCTCATAAAAATGGACACCAAGGCGTAGTCGGAGAAATGCCAACCGGAGCCGGTAAAACGGTCTGCATGGCAAGAATAGTCAGGTCAATAGCGGAGAGATCTGGCAAAGCATTGATAGTAGTACACAGGTCAGAGCTACTGCATCAGACAATAGACAAGCTGAAACTATTCGGAGTCCCGTTCGGTGTGATAAGTTCAAAGTCAGAGAACCCAAGACCAAATGCGCCAGTGCAGGTCGCAATGGTTCAAACACTGGCAAGGAGAATAAAGAGAGGCGTTATAGGCGAATGGGTGTTTCACTACATAATACTAGACGAGGCTCACCTAGCTGCCGCTAACAGCTACAAAATAATAACTGATTGGCAACCAAAAGCCAGAAGACTAGGGCTGTCTGCAACACCGTGGAGATTGGATGGTCGCGGACTATCAGATGTTGGAACAGCGATAGTGAAAGGACCGACAGTACAGGAATTGATTGATCTTGGATCGCTGGTAAAGTTTACCACATACAGCCCGGCAATTGCAGACCTTTCACGAGTGAAAAAGAATTTCTCAGGAGAATACGATCTTGAGCAACAGGCTGAAGAGTACAAAAAGGCAGATGTCATCGGTGATGTAATAAGGCATTACAAGCTGCTCGCAAACGGGCAACCATTCATAGCGTTTTGCTCCACAGTAGAACACTCAATGCTAACTAGGGACCGATTTGTAGAAATTGGTCTAAGAGTAGAACACATAGATGGTGAGACAAAGCCAGACAGAAGAAATTTGATAATAGCGAAACTGAACGCGGGAATCATCGACGGTGTAACAAATTGCGGCTGTCTAACAGAGGGGTTTGATTGTCCGAGAGTTTCATGCGTTATGGTAATCAGAAAAACGGCCTCTTCAGCACTGTGGAGACAGATGGGAGGTAGATGTTTACGTCCATTCAACGGCAAACTGTACGCAACGATATTAGACTTCGGAAACAACGCAGAAAATCATGGAAACTTCGGGCATATTTACCAGTACGCGCTTGACGGAAAGCCAAAGAAGCCAAGCGAGAAACTTTGCAGAACATGCCCAAGATGCAGCGCGGTATGTGCGATATCTCAATTAGTATGCCACGTGTGCTCATACGACTTTACGTTTGTAGACAAGAAAGAGAGAACCATAGTTGAGGTTGACGGAGAGTTGGTACCAATAGATTTTGATAGTGCGCCAGTCGAAAAGAAAGTTGAAAAGAAAGGCGAAGTACCGGCTCACTTTATGAAGAGAGAGAAAAGAGAAGCCCTAATAGAAGATTTCTTCTCGACCCACGGAATTTCCAGAACAAATAACAGGAGCACAATATGACAATCGAAACCGACAGACTGTTAGCTTGGAGGTCGTCTGCGCCAGACGAATTCAAACTGCTAATAGATGAACTCGTAGAAACAAACAAATTCCTCGATGTCGAAAGAGAGCAGAAGCGAATACTGATCTCCACAATCGACAGAAGAGACAAGGAAATCGAATCTCTCAGAAAGGAGAGATCTGACACTTATGATGTTTTGCTATTGATGCAAGAGCGCATAAAGCAATCATCCGATGCGTTCAAGAAACTTTACTCAATCGCTCAGTATGGCAACGCTATTTTCACAAACGTTCCACTACTAAAGCTATGGGACGAAGTTGAGAAAATGATGCACTCAACAACTTCAGAAGAGGTTGCCGAGGGTCAATCAAAAGTAATAGTAATGCTAAGTGAGCTGACAAAAGACGAGTCTCTCATAGACGCCAAAACGTCGTTGCTGTATTACGAAAAGCACGTTCAAAAGGAAGACCCGTCAGGGTTTGCTGAAGGCGAAAAGTAATGCTAGAATCTGGAATAGCCCAACGAATAATCCTCAGCATGAACAAGAACCCTATGGTTCTCACCATACGGAGAAATGTCGGGCTATTCTACACAAAGAATGGAACACCAATAAGTATTGGCGTTACTGGAGAGGCTGACTGGCAGGGAATCATAGGAGGTCAATTGTGTCCGCATTGCAGCGGAAAGATACACCCATTACCGTTCTGCCTAGAAACTAAAACGTTGAAGGGCAAGCAAAGAGAGGATCAGGTAAAGTTTCAAGAAGAGACTTGGGAAAGACGCGGAGGAATATATGTCCTCGCAAACAACCCGGTCATCGACTATACGAAAGTGATCCAAGAAAAAGCCATGATGTCTAGCTTAGACTTACTATAATACCAAACGAGGATAGCTATGAAGATATCCAGAGACAACCTATTGAAAATAACCAAAGTGGCCAAAATATCAGGAGACAAACCAGTTGTTTTTGATGGCTCCAAAGTTTCATGCAACAGAGAGTTTTTCGCTGTTGAGTCAAGAATAGATCCTATACGCGATGAGAGATTTGCGTTGAGCGGAGACAGAATACTATCTTCGCTTTCAACATTTGACGCCGAAGGCACAGAGATTGAAATAACCGTCAAGAACGACGCAATTGTGTTTGCCCACGGAAACACAAAGAGAAAGATGGCTCTCTTGTCAGATGATACCGAATCGTTCAAAATAGAATTGAGCGGATCGCTTGAGTCATTTCAATTCTCAAAAGATGGATGTAGCGCACAGAAGCTAGTCTCGGCAATAAAGAACGCAAAGCCATTCTCAGGAAACGAAAAGCTGAACAGGGATTTCGTTTTCGTAAAGTTTGACGAGTCTGGAATCGCGGTTTACGCCACAGACGGAAACACGTTTTACATAGAGAGAATAAGGACCGAGTGTAAAAGCAAGTTCTTAATGGCGCTAACACCAGAGCACTGCAAGCTAATATTCGATATGATCGAATCAGGAAACAACGCAATAATAGGCGTGGATTCAAAGAAAAGAATAGCGATAAGAACGGCGTTTGGATTCGCGGTTTCCGTCCCATCATCATCAGATCACGCGGACTACTTGGCTCTGATAGATCTAAGATTCGCTGTTAACACAAACCTAGAGCCCAAAATAGGTTCGGTTTGTTTTGAAGTTAATGCGTCGTCGTTCAAGAATTCAGTATCGAGGTGCTCAAAGGTATTCACGTCAGAAGCTGACTTTGAGAGGCCAGTCAAAATAAAGTGTGACTCAGGCAAGATGGAGATATATGCGTCTTCGACAAAATTCAATGATACGATTCAGGATTTCATCAAGTGCAACAATACCTCATATGAGGCGAAGTTCTACGTCTTCAATCTGATAAAGTCGCTGTCAGCATCGTCAGAAGACGCCAAGTTCTATTTCAGCAGCGGAATATCTCAGTACAACCAACCGATATGTATGCTGTCTGAAAATTCATGCGTTTACGTAGGGCCAATAACAGAGAGATAGGAGACGCCTAATGATGTACTCACTTGTATGCCCTTGGTCCGAATTAGACGGAAAGATAGAGGCCGCCTCATGCACACCCGATGCCGTCAAAAAGTTCTGCGAGCTATTGTTCGGCAGAGGCTGGGGCAACGCCAAAATCAATGAAGACAGAGAGAAAATGTCGGCAGTAATTAACGTCGCCGGAAAAAGACCATTCAAGTTAGAGCTTCTGACAATCAATAAGAACGATGAGATCATTGAGAGGGCAAGATCAAGGATAGGCAAAATAGATGTTGACGCAATAAAAGTAACTGTAGGATCAAACACGTCAACCGGCTTTATGGCAAAACCAGACAACACAATAATTTGCGCCAATAAACTAGGCGCAAAGAAGAGTGTTTTGATTAAGATGTTTGAAAACAGAAATCTACCCAAGATCGGCTTTATTGATATAGAGTCAGACGCCAGATCCGGCGATGCGTTAGAGAGGGTCATGCGAGAAGTCGGCGCGAAGGCTATTTTTCGGCGCTAGACTACTTCAACACTAATGACGCTATCGCCTTGTCTATTTCAGCTTTTACCACACCTTCGCTGAAAGAACGAGGAAGACCTCTTTCCTTTCTAAAAGCCTCAAGTTCATCCCAATATCCATGCCAAGACACCGGCAGATAGCTTGGGTAATTTGTGGTTTTTATCGGAGATTGCAGTCTTTGTAGGGAGCTTTTCTTATCTACAACCACAGACTCATCCACTCCATAATCGTGCTTGCCAATCTCATACTTCTCTTTATTGGCAGCGCGAGCAACATCCTCCTCAGTCTCAACGTATTCTCTTTTGCCTTTTGATTTCCCGTCAAGACTCCACACACGCTCTTGATCTGGATAGCCGTGCGTATCGCAGCACTTACCAAAATCAGCAACAATCAAATCTGTCTTTCCAGTTGCCGGCGCAGGTCTAGTTCCACGACCAATACACTGTAAGTATTTGGCAAGTGATTTCGTCGCTATCAATAGCATCACACAAGATATGAGCGGCGCGTCAAATCCCTCAATCACGATACCGCAATTCACCAAAACACGAGTCTTTCCAGTCTTGACTCTGTGCATGATTGACTTTCTAACAGAGTCGTTCGTTGTTCCGTCTATATGTTCTGCGGCAACACCGCGCCTCTTGAATTCCTCGCAAACTTTCTTGCTTTGCTTTGTGTTTGCCGCAAACACAACCGTCGGCCTATCGCTGAAATCAGAGCACCAAGTATCTACAATCTCTTCGGTTGCACCAGACAAAATTTCAGCAACGTGATCTTGATCCCAATCAGTTCCCTTTGTTCTTAGACCACGGAGATCCGCTACGTCGAAATCTCTATAGTCAATAGGAACAAGATGCCCCATCGCTGTTAGCGATTTTATTGTAGGCCCAAACACAAACTCGTCAAACATCTGGAATCCCCTACCATCCAAACGATCTGGAGTAGCGGAGAATCCAACAATTATCGCTTTGGGATATTGTTTGATCAGAATGTTATAGCTTTCTGCTGCTGAAAGATGTGCCTCATCGAATATCAAAACATCAGGAGCCCAATCTGATTTTCCAACTCTACGATTCATCGTCTGAATCATACCGACCTTTATCTTAGCGTTTGGATAAGGATCACGAACACCAGACGCTATTATTCCGGGCTTCTCTCCGATTTCGTGAAGTTTCTCAAGAGCCTGCTCAACCAATTCGGATCTATGCTCAACTATTAGCACTTTTCTGTTTAGGTGTTTTGCTATGTATGCAATGACAACCATCTTGCCGCTACCAGTTGGGCTAACGACAAAAGGTTTTCTACCTCTATTCAGAGAGTCAACAACACCATTGACCATTTTTACTTGATAGTCTCTTAGTTTCATGCTAATCCATTAGATTGTCGCCAGCATTTCTATCGAACTCGCTCGCGACTCTTACGTATTTATCAAGAGAATTCCTAGATCTATGTCCAGTTATTCTCATTATGTCTCTGTCGCTTTTGCCGGCTCTAACTGCCGAAGTAGCAAAACCACTTCTGAATGAGTGACCGCCAAATCTACCAGCGATCTCTCCCTCTTCTGCGTATTTCCTGACAAGTCTGTATACCATTTTGTCAGACAGTTTATCTCCCGGCTTCGTCTTACTACCCGGCGAAAATCCAGTGTGGCAAAGAAAGAATCTAGATTTCGGAGAAAGTATTAGCCAGTCTTTTGCTGCAAGAACAGGACAAACATCTTTGTTATTCTGAAATGGTATAGCTTTCACCATTCCCTTTCCAAACTGATCCGTCTTGCTCTTTGGTATGGTTATTTTCATGCCCTCTTCAGTAAACGAGATATTACTCCTAAGCACATTGACAAGTTCGCTTCTTCTGAAAGCACCAAACCAACCAACCAAAAACAGAGCCTTATCTCTAACTCCGGCAATATCATTTTTCATACCCGAAACGATCTTTTTCAGATCTCCAGTCAACAGAGGATCTACTCCAACTTGAGTAGTCCCTATCTCTCTCTTTATTCCAATGATCAGACTCTTTATCGAGTCGCTAGACAGCGGAGATCTGTAACCGCTATCTTTGTGCCACTTGGATATGGCAGAGAGGTAGACTATTATTGTAGAGAATTTCTTTCCTGAGTCAGCAAGATGAATCATGAAAGATTCTATCGTTTCATCGCTTGCCGGAAGTGAGACAATATCTCTATCATCACACCAAGAATAGAACTTCTCACAAAGACACTCATACTGTTTCAAGGTATTTTTTGCAAATACCTGTGCGTATTTCGATTTATCTGCAATCGAAGGCAACGAAACAGGTTTATCTGAAAAAACAGACTCTAGCCACTCGTCTGAAATCTTTAGTGTCTCAGACCCGGTGGAGGCATTAGACTTGATGTTCTCAGCAATCTCTTGTTGTTGAAGTTTGGAAGTATCCATCCTTGGGAAACCCCGTCTTTTGAAAACTTTAGAAGTTGATTTGGAATAATCGGAGTCTTGCCAGTAGTAAACACTGTCACCAGTATTTCGCCATCTTTCTCAAAAGATTCACTAATACCTGTAACTATACCGGCGAACCTAGTTCCCGACTGATGAGTTACAGCAACATTGTTTCCGACGGCAAGCGGCGGTATTCCGTTTTTATCACATTCAGCCAAATTTAGAGCGCCATCTACAACCGGCTCTCCAACAGACTTGTTTGCCACATTTCTCGGAATAAGAACAGATCCCTTCATTTTTATCACCATGATTTGAATTGTATCACCAATGACACTCACATGATTATGCCACAACTCCAACCAAAACGCCACAAGCGGACTTGACCTCAGAAGCAAAATATCGCACAATAAGCAGCGGTCAACGCACCGAATACAGGAGATTCAGATGTCAAGATACGTAGATGAGAACGAAAAATGCTACGCAGACAAGTTAGATAGAGGTCTTCAACATATTGTTGACAAGATCACAGCAGAAGAGAGAAGTAACTGGAGTGACTCTTCTGCAAAGAAGATTGAAGACATATCGAAGAGTGTTTTGGATCTAAAAGGAGCAGTCTCTTCAGTAACAGAAGAAAGAGACATCAGGAAGTGGATTCAAAGTGATATAGCAAAGATCATAGCTCAGTTTGGAAATCCAGACAACAATATGTCATCATTCGCCATCTTGACTGTTTGCTGGCATTATTTCCACGGTTCACTAAGAGTTTTGAATCTAATCGCATTAGAAGATGAGTAAAACAATCAAGAAACAATCTTTCGACCAGCCCCTTGACAACCGTACACCCGTAGTGTACCATCGGACTGCCGGGGTCGAGCGCCCCAGCAAGCAGCGCCGGTAGCTCAGTTGGATAGAGCATCGGCCTTCTAAGCCGAGGGTCAAAGGTTCGAGTCCTTTCCGGTGCGCCAAAGTTCTTTGAAAATTAGCAATCTCAAATGACGAGAGTTGATGCAGTATGAAAGAAGACTGCATGAAAAAGACTGTCAAAAAGTCTTCAACTCACCATTCGTGGATAAATCGTGTGATTGCAGCCTCTGAACAGGTGCAACACTAAATGCAGACCAACAGCTTGTCTTCAAGCTCACTCAGTCACACGATAAGTCAATTCAAAAGTCTCGGACTTACTCAAGCGACACAATCACAGACACACGGCTACAAGCCGGAATAATTAGTCGTGTTATGCTTGTTAGCTAACGACGAGATTTAGAATAAACACGAAGAAGCGAATGTTATATTGGTAATCGATCGAATGCCGGTAGAAACACTCGCAGTTTGACGTAAGAAATTGCGTCAAACAAAAGGGCCCGTAGCTCAATGGTTAGAGCAATCGACTCATAATCGATTGGTTCTGGGTTCAAGTCCCAGCAGGCCCACCAGTAAATGTAAGAAACGCCGAATTAGCTCAGTTGCCGCCGAATTAGCTCAGTTGGTAGAGCACTTGATTTGTAATCATGTGGTCGGGGGTTCGAGTCCCTTATTCGGCACCGCGAAAATGCCAGCACTTGAATTAAGTTTCAGTGTCTCGCGCTTGATTGATTTGCAAAATGACACAAAATCAATCTCGATCTTTATCCGTTGGAGTGTTTGAATTTGTATCCAGCGGAACCATTCGATACAGTTTCGTTGTAAAGGCGCAGTTGTGCGGTAAGATGTTCCGCATGATGGTAATGGAAAATGCCCCAATACAACGACCTGACTGATTTGCAATTTGCAAGACACAAAATCAGTCTTGATTGTGCGCCGGGGTGTCGCTGCAAATTGCACCCGGCGTACACGTTATCTATCTAACGTGAGATAGAAATCTCACGATAATCCATAACACAAGCGAGCATCGCGCAATGATTGCTTGTGATAATTAGTGTTATGGATTAGTTTTGCGGGTGTAACTCAGTGGTAGAGTTTCTGCCTTCCAAGCAGACTGTCGTGGGTTCAAATCCCATCGCCCGCTCCGGTGTTAAAAACAATGGAAGAGTGGCCGAGTGGTTTATGGCAGCGGTCTTGAAAACCGCCAGAGTTAATAGCTCTCAGGGGTTCAAATCCCTTCTCTTCCGCCAAAATAAATAATGAATTACATTTGGCTGCTCTGCACCCTTAAAAGAGAAGTGACCAATCTTCAAATGACGAGAATCGCGCAGAGCAGCCAGTCTCATGATTCGGCGATTCGTCAAAAGTCACCGGCAATATATGTTTGCCGTAAATGCAATGCGTAGAAATACGTTGCAAATTGCATAAACAATAACTCGCGGTGGCATCTTTGCCAATACTGTCGAATCAACCAGTATTGATGTGTAGAAAGCATCGCCGTGAGCCAGCTAGTGTTGAGCACTCTGAAGTGTCAGTGATAGCACTTGGAACGGCCAAATAGCAAACAGGTCAACACTAGCAGAGTTCATGTCTCTGTTTGCTAGATATCACCGCATGTGATAAATGCGTAAATGCAATGCGTGTTGCGTCACGTTGAAAATTGCATAGATTTCACCAGTCTACAAGGTCTTTGCAGATTTGACTCACCGTAAGGTATACGGTTTGAAGTCAATGAAGTGAATTCGCAGGTATCAAATCCTGCAAGATTGGCCAATCCGTAAAAACGTGGGCAGAGTATCCACATTGAAAGTCAATTGCAAGTGACTTTCACAAATTAAAGTACGGTGCGGCGTACACATCACGTCTTTGATGGAAATCAGTCCCTGTCATGGCTGAATAGATAACTCGTAGACAAGAGTATAAATAGTTCACCGGATGATAGAAGCTGATAATCGAAGTCCGGCGGTTAGTTTCCGCGCCCGCATCAATTGTTTTGACAGAACAATAACAGGGCGGAATAGCTTGCGAAGGCATAACTTCCACGACAGGACAGTGGCTAAAATGTCTCAGAGATAACCGTGAGGTTGTTTTGTAGTGAGAAGCAGATCACTTACTCACTATCGAGGCTGTCAATCAGGTCGTAAGCCTGATTATCTAAAGTGGACAGAAATCCACAACAGAAGTGCCTCTCGTGCTATGCCGAAATTGACAATAGGTAGCACGAAAACTAGATTGTCGAGCCCCTAATGTATGGCGCCAGAATTGTAGTATGGCGGTCTAGCGGTTGGTCGAATCGACAATAGACCAGCCAAATGTTGATTGCTAATCATGTAAGAGTGATTACCACGTTTTGTGTGGTAATTGTCAACAAACGCCTGACCGAAAATAGCAATAGGTCCGGCATTTTGTGTCAGTAGCTCAGTTGGTAGAGCAGGTGACTGTTAATCACCGGGTCGTAGGTTCAAGTCCTACCTGATACGCCGAAATGATTTGAGATTGCTAATTCAACAATAAGGAAATTAGAATGAAAGCATGTGAAGCACCAGAATTGAAGATTTTCGCTGAACTTGAACCGATTAAGTCGTGGGAGATTTGCGAAGACTCACCACTCTACAGCACTGTTGCATTTCCAATTGAAAATGGAAAGCTCTCAGAGCGCGAACACACCGGATTGGATTTATTCAAAGTCGCAGTAAGAGTGCTGGGAGAGTCTCAGGGCTTTCTCAAGAGACTGTCATACAAGGAGACAAATCTCCAAAGAGGACATTCTGACGGAAGATTCCCGTCAAATTCTGCATTTGCGGCAACGTCAGTAAGATTCTCCATATACACAGTCCAAATTGTTGATGGGATTGAAGTCGAATCTCCATTCAGCCTAAATGAACACGAGGAAAAGCAGATACTAAGAAGCGTTGACTGGTATATCAACAATAATCCTCATGAAAAACCAAGAGAACTTAGCCCAACCTTTTTCAAAGGACCAATTTCAGAATACAACACAGAAAAGGCGTTAAAGATGCCCGTTGTGTTTGCGCCAGAGTTTTCAACAAATATCTCCGTAAGAGTCTTGAACGATCTGATGATTCGCTCGCACTCATCAATTGATAAAGCAAAACTATGCGTATCGTGTCATCTTGACGGATACTGGTTGTGGCCAACAACAAATTAACGGTATTTGTTATTACCGCGCCGGTAGCTCAGTTGGTAGAGCAGCGGACTTTTAATCCGTTGGTCGTGGGTTCAATTCCCTCCCGGCGCACCAACATATCATATATACGAGGCAACAGTGAGAATTGACGACAAAACAAAAGAAGAGATCAAGTCTCTTTTGAATAAAAAAGGGATCGAATCAGAATTTGCGATAGACAATATCTTGGTAGTCGGATTTCCAAGACACCGCCAAGAAGATGAGAAAAAGTTCAAAGCAATACACGTATTGGGATTCATACCAAAAATGTGGTATTGGTATTTGAGAGATGGCGCATTTCACCTAGAAGCAATCGACAGAATGGGAGGTCATTACGGAGCCACCGCAGACAACCTTTATGATGCTGTTGAGAAAGTGATCAACGCGAGGTTTTTTCAATCATGATCACCGACGAAGAAAAACTCAGAATCAAAGCATTCCTCCTTGAAAAAGGAATCGTGTCTGAGTTTATCGGACCCAATCATTTGGCCGTTTTGTTTAGATCTTCAGATCCTTTCTCAAAGACAGTTACAAAATTCTGGAGTTTTGAATTTTACGCAACCGAAAGGTTCAGAGTGCTAAAAGCCGAGGATATTACCGGCCGCTCATTTATCTACGCTCGAATAGACGAGCCAGTTCAGCTATATCAAACTCTTGAACAGGCAATTCGCGCAATGCTTAGAGACTACAAATTCAAAACGTAGGTTCACAACGGGCCAATAGCTCAGATGGGAGAGCACCGGCTTTGCAAGTCGGATGTCATGGGTTCGATCCCCATTTGGTCCACCGATAGGAGATAAAATGTCAGAGTCTTCAGAGAGAACCAAGCTATTGATGACATTATCAAAAAACTTCACGTCTTTCTATTTGCCAAAAATCTCCACAGGAGTGGAGATACTTCTGATCGACTCTGAATTCCACAGAGGTCTAAATAGACACATACAGATAATTCAACCGAAACAAAGACCAGACTCAGAGAAGATATCAGAAATACTTGGCGAACTGATTGCATCATCGGAGCCGCCGAATCTATCAGAAATACTGAGTGAACTGATTGCATCATCCGAGCCTCCAAAATCTATCTAGGATACTAAATGACTTTCGGAGAATTCATAAAAGAAAAAAGAATTGACAAACGCAAAACTTTGGCCAAATTAGCCGGCGAGATGGGTTGGTCATCGCAATATCAGAGCCAGCTAGAGCACGGTCGCGCATATATATCACCTCAAAGAGCCACGGATTTGCTTAAAGTCCTAGTCGTTAGTGAGTCGGAAACCGATCTTGCTCTTGGAATGAGATGTGAGAAATTCGAGTCGATCAAAATAAAAACCCCAAGAGATCTAGGGGCAAGAATAATGCTTGCCAAGATTCAGCAGAAAGTATCTGAAGACACTCAAAAAGACGATCTTCTAATTATTTTCAAAGAAATATTACAGGCAGGCACCGGAGAATAAATGACTTTCGGAGAAGAAATCAGAAAATTGAGAAATTCTCAATTCAGAAATCTAAAATCAGTTGCAGATCCAATGGGATGGTCCGTATCTTATCAAAGTGGACTCGAATTGAATCATCAGGCAGTGCCTTCGCTTGAAGTAGCTATCAAGCTAATTGACGAACTTGGCGGCGACAGACCAAGCATGTTGCACCTACTAAACAAGGGCAAGCATCTTGTAGAAATTATTCAACCGAAATCAGAGACTTCGGCAGAGATCTTGTCAATGCTACAGTCAAAGATCTCTGAAGACACAAGCCCGAGAGATATGTTTTACATACTGAACGAGGCCGTTATTCTGACAGTAAACAAAATAAATGCAAACCACGGATAAATATATGGAATCAGCAGCAAACGCCTTGCTTAGAATAAGAAAGTCAACAGGACTCACTCAAGAAGATTTTGGCATAAGGCTTGGAGTCTCAAAGGCTTACATCTCAAACATGGAGAGAGGTTACAAAGAGCCGTCAGATAGAATGCTACTGAAAGTAGAGCAAATATCTGGCGAGCGAATACTTGAGTCGATAGTAAAAAGAGCTTCAGCGTTTTTGTCAGACAACCCCTCGGAAGAAGAGTTCAAGAAGTTTATAGAGAGAGAGTTCCAGCACGTAAAACGATGACCGTTCGATTGGTTTCCCAGACAATACTCTGCGATTATTTGTGCAAAGAGTGGCCGTAGTGTTTGTTTGTCTGGTTTCTGTGTGTTGCAGAATATCGGTTCAATTCCGGTGGCGGTCAACCAATGATTAGACTGGCAGTTAACAACTTTCCTCAGCACATTACTGTAGCCCTATCTGGAGGGCCTGACAGTATGTGTCTGTTGGATTTTTTGCTGAAATCAAAATCCAAAGTATCAGCAATTCACTTCAATCACAGCACAGAAAACGCTGACGCATATCAGGCGTTTGTGTCAGAGTATTGCTCAAAGAAAAACATTCCTCTTGAGATTGTGAAACTGAATTTCAACACAGAACACGGATGGAGCAGGGCTAGAAAAGAGAAGTTCCTCTCGATGAAAACAATCATCGCAACAGGACACAATCTAAATGATGCTGTAGAAACATGGATGATGACTTCTATGCGAGGCCAAGGAAGATTACTCCCGCCAGTATCAGATAACACAATTCGACCGCTCTTGATCACAAACAAGGATAAAATTATTGACTGGAACAAGAGGAAGGGCGTGCCTTTTGTTGTTGACAACACGAACGTCGGGGACTACAATGACAGAGCCCGCATCCGGGCCGTCATGCCTGATTTGTTGAAAATTCATCCCGGTTTGTTTACAACAATCAAAAACAAACTGACAGATGAGTTTGACATTATTGATTGCATTGGTTACGCAAAGTTTATTGGTCTTGAAGTTAGTCGTTCTGATAGGAATGA